>Ga0224510_10001998_pt1 | contig 12721 bp, 10 predicted proteins | sample SF_May12_sed_USG_FD_170161 | JGI IMG/M metagenome (GOLD analysis project Ga0224510, IMG submission 170161) | Sediment microbial communities from San Francisco Bay, California, United States - SF_May12_sed_USGS_4_1 | ecosystem: Environmental > Aquatic > Marine > Sediment | place: USA: California... | reverse complement strand
CGGGGGAAATTATGCCGTAGGCATTGTAGTCTTTTCCATCCTGGTCATTATTAATTTTGTCGTGATCACCAAAGGCGCCACCCGCATTGCGGAAGTTGCCGCCCGGTTTACCCTGGATGCGATGCCAGGCAGGCAAATGAGTATTGATGCGGATCTCAATGCGGGGATGATTGACGAAGCGGAAGCCCGGAAGCGTCGGGAAGCCATTTCGCAAGAAGCCGATTTTTACGGGTCCATGGACGGTGCCAGTAAATTTGTTCGGGGTGATGCCATTGCCGCCCTGTTAATTATTTTTATTAACGTTCTGGGCGGGTTAGGGATTGGCGTGTTGGAACATGGGATGTCCGTCGTTGAAGCTGCCAAGCGATTCACGCTTCTGACGGTCGGAGATGCCATCGTAGCTCAAATCCCTGCCCTGATTATGTCGACCGCTGCCGGTATTATCGTGACGCGGGTTTCGACCAAAACCAGCCTGGGACGCGATTTAACCGATCAAATCTTTTTCAATCCCAACCTCGTGGCCGCCGTCGCCGGCATGTTGTTCTTTTTGGGATTTCTTCCAGGATTACCGCATGTGGCCTTTTTACTTTTGGGATCGATGACTGCCGGATTAGCGTATGTGTTGTGGACTCAAAAACAAGAAGCGGCGCGCCTGAAGAGTCTGCCTCAGAAAAAAGATACATCGACTGCCTCTGCCACGGAGTCGGTGGATACGGTGACCCCTCCAGATTTACTGGAGCTCCATGTCGGCTATGGACTTGTCCCGTTCGTCGATCATGCCCAGGGGGGCGAGTTATTGGAACGCATACGTGCCATTCGGCGACAAACCGCGCTTGATATGGGCTTTGTCGTGCCTGCCGTGCATATCCGGGATAATCTGCAGCTCAAACCCCATGAGTACAGCATTTTGCTGAAAGGGATTCAGGTGGCCAAGGGGGAGCTGGTGCCACGGAATTTATTGGCCATCAATCCCGGTCATGCCCGAAAGGGGCTACAAGGGAAGCCGGCAAAGGATCCGTGTTTCGGGTTGCCGGCGGTATGGATTGTTCCCGCCGAAAAAGAACGCGCGCAGATGGAAGGCTATACGGTGGTCGACGGGCCGGCCATTATTGCCACGCATCTGACGGAATTCATTAAAACGAATGGGCATGAATTGCTGGGTCGTCAAGAGGTCCAGAATTTGCTGGATAACCTGGCTAAGACGTATCCCAAGGTGGTGGATGAGTTGATTCCGACCCAAATATCGTTAGGAGGTGTGGTGAGAATCCTTAAGAATCTCTTACGAGAACGAGTGTCTATCCGTGATTTGCGGACGATTCTGGAAACCGTTGCCGATTACACCACTCAGAGTAAAGATCCTGACACCCTGACGGAATATGCTCGGCAAAATTTATCCAGAACGATTTCGACCCAATATGCCAATGCGGAAGGATTGGTGCAGGTGATTAGTCTGGATCCAATATTGGATCGACGGTTGACGGAGGCCATGAAGCCGGCTGGCGGGGAACAAGGCGGGTTGCCCCCCAGTGTGTTGAATCAGGTGATTACGTCGGTACGTCAGGCCATTGAGCGGGTCGTGAGTCAAGGGTATCAACCCGTTCTCTTATGTTCCCAGTCGATCAGATCCCAACTCTATCGCTTAGTCTCGCCGGGGGTGCATGCGCTGGCGGTGCTGTCCCCGAATGAGTTGGACCCCAAAACTAAAATTCAAGCCATTGAAGTTGTGAGGATGCCACATGAAGCTGAAACGGTTTGAAGCCCTTTCATTACAAGAAGCCCTCCAAGCCGTGAAAGCGGAACTTGGACCTGAGGCGGTGATCGTCTCGTCGCGACGCATTCAAAAAGGCGGAGGTCTGTTTGGTCTTCTCAGCCAATCGGTCATCGAGGTGACCGCCGCCGTGGATCGTTCATCTCACAAGGAGGAAAAGCCCGCAGGCCCTGATCGCTCCCTTCAAACTCTCATTGCCAAACGCTTGGCACCCAACCCTCCTGTTCTTGCGCAGGCCAAGCCCAAAATGGATCAAAGCTTTTCGGAAGCCCTCCACGTGGCCACAGTGCTTGATCCGGTGACACAGCACCTTCAGGAAATGCGGGAAGAGATCAAACGGTTACGGGAAGAACAGCGTGATCCTGAACGGGTTCTGGGACCTTTGAGGCAGGAATTAGAAGGATTGCGGATTGTGGTGGGAGAGGTGCTGGGCAGTCAGATGTCCAAACGTGTGGAAGGTTTGCCGGGAGATGTGATGGAGGTCTACCAGTCGCTGGTCAGTCATGGCGTGAATCCTCAGGTGGCACATCATCTGTTGCGAGCGGTAGTGGAAACCCTCGGAACGGCCGGTGTGGGTAATCACGAGGCACTGAAAAGTTTGTTATGGGAACGGATGGAAGAGGCGTTGGCTGTTTCGGGTCCCGCGGTGTCCCGGCATTATGGGCAAAAAATCATGATGCTGGTCGGGCCGACAGGGGTGGGGAAAACCACCACCATTGCCAAACTGGCAGGCCTGGCGCGTCAACAGGATGAGCATCGGAGAACGGTGTTGATTACCCTGGACACGTATCGCGTGGCCGCGGTGGAGCAACTTCGGGTTTTTGCGAAAATCTTAAAAATTCCGCTAGAAGTCGCGGTCTCTCACAAGGATTTCGTGGAATGCATGAAACGGCATCAGGAAGCGGATTTGATTTTGATTGATACGGCGGGGCGGAGTCCGAAGGATCAGGCCGGTCATGATGAATTGATCGCGATCACCAGAGGACAATTTCAACTGGAGACGCATCTGGTGTTAGCCGCTCCGATGGCGGAGTCGGTGCAGATGGAAACGATACGTCGGTATCAATCCATTCCCATTCACAAGCTCATCATTACGAAACTGGATGAGATGCCCACGGGGGGAAGTCTCTATAACGTGTTGTCACAGACGGGTCTGCCGGTTTCCTATCTCTCAGCCGGACAACGGGTTCCTGAAGATCTAGAAATGGCTACCCGACAACGCCTGGTGAAATTGGTCTGGGAACATTCAGGCAGCCAGGTCATTCAGGATAGTGTTCCTGTGATGGAGGTGGCTCACTAATGGCTGTCTCGTCATCATCTTCCGTTATCGTGCCTGGAGTTGTTGCCAGGCGACGGCTGGATCAAGCCAGTGGATTGCGCGCAGCCATGAGCCCAGCACCATCAAGCAGGGCGGGGATTCAGGTAATTGCGGTCAGTTCCGGAAAAGGCGGAGTGGGGAAAAGCAATGTGGTCGCCAATTTGGCGGTTGCGTCAGCCCGTCAGGGGCGAAACGTAATGGTCATGGATGCGGATTTGGCCTTGGGCAATGTCGATATTTTATTGGGTCTCACGCCTCACTATACGATTGAAGACGTCCTTTCCGGGCAGCGACGCCTGGAGGAGGTCCTCATCACCGGGCCAGAAGGTATTCAAATATTACCTGCCACATCCGGAGGCCAGGCCTTCACTCAGCTCACATATGAACAACAGCTTCTTCTTCAATCCGCATTTCTTCAATTGCCTTCTCCGCCTGACCTGCTCCTCATTGATTGCGCGGCAGGAATTTCGGCCAACGTGTTGTACTTTAGTTTGGTGGCGCACGAAACCCTGGTGGTGGTGTCTCCCGATCCCACCTCTCTGACTGATGCCTATGCGCTGGTCAAAATTCTTTCCACCCGCTATCACCTGAGGACGTTCCGCATGCTGGTGAATAAAGCCAAACATGGCCAGGAAGGCAAAGAGGTTTTTCGAAAATTCAGTTTAGTGACGGATCGGTTTTTAACGATCTCGCTCGATTATCTCGGATGTATTCCTGCAGATGACTACGTGACGATGGCGGTCGCACAGCAACGTGCGGTTTGTGATGTCTACCCTCGTGCTCCGGCGAGTCGAGCGTTTACCGGATTGGTCAAGGCGGTCAATGATTGGAGAGGAGATCTTTCGTGGCAGGGGGGGTTCCAACTCTTCGGCCCTGCTGCCTTGGGAGTCACTCGAACTGTGACGGAAGGATAACGCATGAAACGAGGTGCTGTAACCACTGCTCCAGAGAGACCTGCGGCTGAACACGCGAAGCCTTCGCTTCCGACCAAGCTTTCGCTCACGACCTCGGAACGCGAAACGATGATTCAGGAGTTTTTACCCGTTATTAAATACATGGCCATGCGCTTGGCCATGCGGGTATCGAGCGGCCTCAATGTGGAAGATCTGATGAGTGCCGGCATGGTCGGGTTGTTAGATGCCCTGACGAAGTTCGATCCTTCACGGGAAATTAAATTTCGTACGTACGCCGAGTTTCGTATTCGTGGCGCCATGCTAGACGAAATTCGAGCGATGGACTGGGTGCCGCGATCTTTGCGTGAACGCATCGGGAAAATTCAACATGCCGCCAATGAGTGGACAAAACGCAAGGGCCGGCCACCGACGGAAGAGGAGTTGGCGGAATCCTTAGGTATGGAAGCCCAGGAAGTGGATGAAACTCTCTTGCAGGCCAAAGGGGCGGTGGTGTTGAGCCTGGATGACCTGGGCAGCAATGATGAAGACTCACATCCCATTTTGGATGCGCTCGCCGATCGCGATCAACCGACACCGTTAGAAGCCCTTGTGTCGGAGGATGCTCGTCATGCCTTGGTGGAAGCGATTGAACGACTGCCGGAACGCCAGCGTTTAGTCTTAACCCTCTATTATTTTGAAGAGCTGACCATGAAAGAGATCGGGGTAGTTCTGCATGTCACGGAATCCCGGATCTGTCAGTTGCATGCCCAAGCCATGATCCGTCTCAAGGCCCTGTTACATACCCGATTAGGCCTATAGGGAAACAGGAGGCGTCAAGCGTGAAGTGAGCAGTCTGTTCTTTCTATCGGCTCCTTACGCCTCACGATTCCCGCCTTACTCTTTCCTTGGCCTGGACTTTCCTTGATTTTACGGCTGTTCAAGCCGAAACTGGAAATAACTGAAGAAATTCCAGAGGATATCTGCATGGGTGGGATGAAACAAATTACGACTGAAGACGTTGTCGATGGGGAATCTCCGCACACTGATTCTGCCTGTACGATTTTACTCGTGGATGATGAAAAATTGGCGCGGATTGTGGCCAAGCGGCGATTAGAAAGTTTCAATTATCGCATTTTGGAGGCAACAAATGGTGAGGAAGCTCTTGGCATCCTTGAACGGGAAAAGGTTGATCTCATTCTGTCGGAATGGATGATGCCCCGGCTTGATGGCCCAGGTCTATGTGAAGCGATAAAGCGACATGAACGATATAAAACGATCCATTTTATTTTGATGACCGCGTTCGACCTGCCGGAGCAAATTGCCGAAGGGCTGAGGCGAGGAGCAGATGACTTTTTACCAAAATCCGCCTCGGATCAAGAAATTATCTCCAGAGTGAGGGGCGGGCTTCGCGCCAGAAAGCTGATGTTGGATTTGGAGGAGGCGAATCGCTTGTTATTACAAAAACAGGCGGAGTTACATTCTGAGCTTCGCTCGGCCTCCAACTTTGTCCGGGGCCTGCTCCCCCGGCCTGGAGAATTAGTTCCGGGGCTGCGGTTTGAATGGAAATTTTTGCCATCTTCTCACTTGGGGGGAGATCTCTTTCAAGTGGCCAGATGGGGAGACGATCACATCGGTCTCATGATGCTGGATATGTCGGGGCATGGGATCGGGCCCGCGTTGCGGGCCGTGTCGTTAGCTTTGCTGTTCAATGGGGACCATATCCAAAAGACTTTTCCTTCATACGATCCAGGTGAGATTGTGACCTTTCTGAATCAGAAACATCCCATGACCGACGATGGAGACTATTTCACGATCTGGGTTGGGGTGTGGCAATGCTCCACGCACCTCCTTCGGTATGCCAGTGCGGGACATCCCGGCTCTATTTTGGTGAAATCGGATGGGGCATCTGCGGTGTTGGGAGGTCAGTCCTGGCCAATAGGTTTTTCGCTTGAGGGGGCTTATCGAACTGAATCTATCACCGTGCATGCAGGGGATCGGTTGTATCTCTTTAGCGATGGTATTTATGAGGTTATGAATTCTCATGGAGAAATCTGGGGGAGAAAGAGGCTGCAAGAGGCCCTTGAGGGTGTAGTCCATCAGGAGATGATGTGGGGATTAACGAATATTCTAGAGAAGAGCTGCGCCTGGAATGTTCAAGAAGTCTTTGGAGATGACGTCGCCTTACTCGGGTTGGAGTTTCAAGGGGAAGGCGTGAGGAGTAAGGCGTGAGGAGTATAGAGTTCCACGGTGTAAGGACCGGTTCTTTTTTCTGTCTCCTGACTCCTTCCTTCTCACTTCTTCCCAAATCGGAAGTGTTTCTTCAGTTCGGGAGATGGCATAGATGAAAAACACCCCTGCCCGTATCTTGTTAGTGGACGATGATGATTTAAATCTGGAAATTCTCGTTGAATATCTCAAGGATGAACCCTACGAACTGGTTCAGGCGCATGATGGGGGTCAGGCGTTAGAGCGGTTGCGGCAGGATCAGCAGGGTTTTCAGGCTCTGGTGTTGGATCGGATGATGCCCGGGGTCAATGGTCTCGAAGTCCTGTCCCAATTGAAAGCCGATGAACAGTTGCAATGGCTTCCGGTCGTCATGCAAACCTCTGCCGGGTCTCCTCAAGAAATATGCGAAGGGATGGAAGCCGGTGTCTTTTTCTATCTCACAAAGCCCTTTGACCAACAGGTCTTATTACGGATTGTTGGTGCGGCCGTGGAGGAGGGACTGAAATGGAAGCGGATATCCCGAAAGCTGGTTCATCAGTCCAAGATTGTGGAGTTATTGCAGCAAGGGCGCTTTCAGATCCGAACCATGGAAGAGGCCTACGATCTGGCGATCTTGTTGGGCCGGGCTTGTCCGGATTCGGAAAAAGTGGTGTTTGGGTTGAATGAATTGCTAGCGAATGGGGTGGAGCATGGAAATTTAGGAATCGGGTTCGATGAAAAAACCCTTCTTCAGGAGACCGACACCTGGGAAGAGGAAATTCAACACCGTCTTTCGCTTCCGGAGAACGCCAAAAAGGTTGTCGACGTGCTATTTGAACGGCTATCCGATTGTATCCAATTTACGATTTCCGACCAGGGCCTAGGCTTTGACTGGCGGGAGTATGAACACATCAACACCGATCGGATTCTGGAAAGTCATGGGCGGGGCATTGCTATGGCTAAAGCCTTGAGTTTCTCACGGGTAGAGTATCGAGGGACCGGAAACCAAGTGGTGTGTGTTATTAAAACCCCATTGCCGACCGCTGAAAAAGGTATTGCTATCGCATCTAAGGCACCCATAGCTGACACCGAATTCGTATTCGGAAATTCTCGTACATCGTCATGCCAAAAATGACGAGCACTCTGAGCGGAGCAATGTGCGTGAAGGCAGTGTAAATGATTTATCGAAGACCCGCCATTGCGTTCTAGGAGATCTATTTTCAGTTCTTGTGATCAAGGGGGAAGCTTATACCCTCTCCCTCAAGTGGCGGCCTTTGATATCCGATAGTTTAGATTGTTTTTGGTTTGTTCTTGTCATGCTGCAATGCCTAACAGAGTAATATATCTCACTGGGCGAGTCACTGTTCATGGCACCGAAGGAAGAGGGAGGCACAATGAACCTTATTCTGGGCGGGCCCGAAAAGGGTCTTTACTCAGCTGAAGGCCTTCCTCGAAGCTCGTGAACCTGTTCACCCACTAGAGATGAGAGGTCAACATGGAACAACCTCAATCAACTTCAACAGCCGAGGAGAATTCAATTCTCAGCCCAATGGGAGACCTCACTATTTTTGAATCGGCGCAATTTCATGCGGATTTAGTGGCCCTGCATCAACAAAAAGGGCCTCTCCAACTTGATTTAACCGGGGTAAACCATATGGATTCCTCTTGTGTCCAGCTTGTCGTGGCTGCGACGCGTTCCGGGCGACTGACATTGCACGGGTATTCAGCAGGCATTCGTGACAAATTTGAGCAAATTGGGTTTGCACAGTTTCTTCCCAACTATGAATTGTCATGCAGAACAAATAACAAACACGGTATGTGTTTCACGAGATAAAGGAATGAGGTGAAGAGTGAATGTTGCTTGGATGATGTGGATAGGTTTTTTGGTGGTAGGAAGTGGGATCGGGTACGCCCTGGGCACCAAAAAAGAACAAAGGTATAGCCGTCTGTTAGAACAGCAGCTTCAGGACTCCGTTCATTCCCAGCGGCGCTCCATGGAAAATTGGAAAGCCTTTTGCCATTGTCTTGCCCCTGTGTTTCCGGTCTTTGTGGGACAAATCAAGGCGGTCATTCAAGAGACCGAACAAGCGGCGGCGGGACTGATTCAGCGATTTCAGGCGATTTCACGGCATGCCAGAGAGCAGGTCGAAGAAACCGAGGCGTTGTTGAATATGGGAGAAGGGCATGGCGAGATGGATGAGTATACCGTCGAGCGGATCCTTCGTGACACACAAGAGATAATAGAAATGTTCGTCCAGCAGGTCACGCAGACGGCCACGGTGACGGTATCAACCGTGAACGTGATGGAGCAGGCAGTTGATACCACTTCCCGAATTTCGGAAGTGGTGGAGGAAGTCGAATTCATTGCCGATCAAACCCGATTGTTAGCACTTAATGCCGCGATTGAAGCCGCACGGGCAGGAGAGCATGGACGAGGGTTTGCCGTGGTGGCAGATGAAGTGACAAAACTGGCCAATCGGTCCGCGCAAGCGTCAGAACAAATTCGTACCCTCGCCACGACAGTTAAGGGAACAACCGAGTCGGCAATGTCAGAACTCCATGTTCTGGCCTCTTTAGATTTAACGGAAACCTTGGGGGCTCAGGGAAAAGTCTTGGAGATGATCAAGATCATGGCTTCAAAAAACGAAACCTTAAAAAAGAGTGTCGGAAACAATTCTGGCCGGGCCAAAGAACTCGGGAATGACATCAGCCAAATTGTGATGTCGATGCAATTTCAAGATATCACCCGTCAGAAATTAGAACATGTGTATCAGCCCTTGGAGCGTATCCATGCCCCCCTTCAATCCGTTGTGGACGATACAGGCGGAACGGATATGCTGCCTCAAGTGATCGAAGTTCTTCAGAATCTCGAGCGCACCTATACCATGCAATCGGAACGCCTGACGATGGAGGCGGCCCGCTCCGGGGAAGAGGCGATCATGGTCGGTACCGGATCGGACAATGGGGGCAATGTCACGTTGTTTTGAGGGCTGGAAGAGAAAGGTCCGAACGGTCAGGGGTCGGACGCCAAACGGGGGACGCAAGGGAAGAAATGATTGCCAGACCTCGCGGCTCACCACCGACGAGTGACGGAATGACGCGCAGAGGGTGAAAACACACAGTGATCGTAGAATGCGGAAATACACAGACCAAAGTGAGGTAATGTTATGGGCAAGACAGTTTTAGTCGTGGACGATTCAGTCTCGATGCGTCAAATGGTGAGTTTTACGCTCACCGGTGCCGGCTATGAGGTGGTAGAGGCTGGGGACGGAAAAGAAGCGGTGGATAAACTGAATGGAGGCGCTAAGCCCAATTTGGTTATCACGGATCTGAATATGCCGAACATGGATGGAATCTCGCTTATTAAGACAGTGAGGGGAATGGCCGCCCATAAGCTGACCCCTATTCTGATGTTGACCACTGAGTCATCAGAGGAGAAAAAGAAAGAAGGCCAACGTGCTGGAGCGACCGGTTGGATGGTAAAGCCGTTTAACCCGAATCAAATGTTGGCCGCCATTAAAAAGGTGATGCCCGGCTGAGAAAACGAAAGGAGTATGGCGTAAGGGACAACCGAAGAAAAGATCTTACCGGATGAAAGGTTCTAAACACTAAAATTTCCTACCCCACAAATTAACGGAAATAAGAAAAGAATTATACCTTTCCGCTTAAGCTCCACACCTCAAGAAACAATTCCGAAGTGAGGTGAAAGGGGATAGAAGAGTCAAAATGTAGGTTTTGTCTTGGCTCCCGCTTGATTACCCCGTTTTGTTTATTTTTTCTGTTGGCCTAAGATATAATCTGTCAGGCAGTTTCCTTTTTGTGGAAACAGAGACGGCGATCATTAGGGTACATATTTGGCCAGAAGATCGAGCGGATGCTGTTCGCATTGCCGAAATTCTTCGATCCAATGGTTTAGACCTCTCCCACCAGCTTTATTATTAGAAGAGAAGTGACGCGGGATGAGAGGAAAGTCCAAGGGATCATCAATCTCGTGTAGCCACTTGGCATCAAAGAACTGGTACGAACCAGTCGGATTGCCATTGGTGGGGGAAACGACGCGCCCGTCGCAGGCCCAATCCCGACCACTTGCGAAAATGAACCAAGTCCGACCGACCAAACCTGCTATTCATAAATAATGGGGTATCCGTCCACCCTGATTAAAGGAACGAGAAAATGACTGGAACTCTTGTTGGCAAGAGGGGGGCGATCGTCATATACTCTCTTCTTGGTCATTTCCCTACTCCAAGTCCGTTCTCATGCATCTGTAGTCTCATTTTCAAAACAAGGAGGTTTTATGATTCGAAAGAGATTCCTCTCTGCAGTTTTTGTCCTGATTGCCTTAGTCGGGCCAGTCTTAGCATTCGCGGGGGATGATGTGGTTGAAACAGGCCGTCTCCTCGCTATCCTACTTGATGCCGGGCGTGGCGCCGTTGCGGCCAACCAGCCGTTGATCAATGATGCAAACAAGGGAGACAAGGGATTTACGCCTGATGTATTCGCCAAGCAACTCGCGGAGAAATTCAAGGCCAGAGCCAACGTGGATCTGGGTAATCTGAAAGGGAGCGGTGTTCCCGAGTTGGCACAAAAGCTTCTTCCGGAACTCGTTGAGGCCGCAAAACAGACGGTCGCTAACAACCAGGATACAATCAACAAGGCCGGTGTCGCATATAAGGGTTTTACACCGGCACATTTCGGGACGCAGACCGCTAGCCTGTTCAGCGCCAAGAGCAAAATCTACATGAAGCAGACAACAACAGATGAGCTACTCCGAAACCCGAAGAATAAGGCAGATGCCTTTGAATCCGGGATGATGAAAAAATTTGGCGAATCTGGCTATCCGCGCCAGGGAGACAAAATCGGGAGCGAGACCGTTGGCGGAGATGTGCGTGTGATGCTGCCCTTGTTCTATGGGAAAGGTTGCTTGGGCTGCCACGGTGGTCCGAAGGGTGAAACGGATGTTTCCGGCTACAAAAAAGAAGGTGCTAAGGAAGGCGACCTTGGCGGGGCTGTGAGTGTTAAGCTGCCTGCCAAATAAGCAATCCCATCACAAGCTGAGAGTCCTGGGAGGTAGTTTCTTTACAAATTTTTATGGGCTTCTGGAAGCCAGAGTGCTTCCGGAAGCCCCAGTAATCATACACGGCCAAGGTTCAGCAGTATTGATTTTCGCCATTAGGCGAGCCCAATGTCTAACCCCTGCAACTGGTTTCCTGGACAGGAAATGAATCCGCTTTTTCTCCTTCCATGCAGATGCCCATCGAATGGTTGAGGGGGTATCGGAGGAGTCCATGAGGATTTATGAATTGTCTAGCGAGTATATTACAATTTCCTTGAGAATTAGGCCAAAAGTGAGGGGGGCGTTTGCAATTTTTTTTGAGCCAAGCCTTTATCTTCATGGCCCCTGGCTCACCAAGTTCATAGTTAGAAATGTTGATCGTTCCTTGTTGTGTCAAACGTTTCTGAAACTTTTTAGCTTTTCATTGACCCTGTTCCCAAATGGGTTTAGATTCGAATTTTTAAGAGCCAAAAAATTTTCTTAAGGGTGTTCATGAAAGATTTTCAACAAATCCCTTACCCAAAATTAAAAAACCCATGCCGTTCCATAAATAAAAATGGAGAAAATTGTATGCGCACCTTAGCGTCTCTGTTGTTCTTCGCGGCTATGAATATTGGATTGTCTTCCGTGTGCTGGGCTGCCGATGCTCCTATTTTTGGAACTTTTGCCCTTTTTGGGGTGCATGAAGACTGGGGGGATATGCCCTTAGAAGAAAGACAAAAAGGAGGGCAGGAGGCGAAAGCCCTGTTGGAATCGTTCAGCAAGCAGGTAACCGTTGATGGCTATTGGACCTATGGGCTGACGACGGATTCCCATTTTATGCTTCGGTTGCATTCCGCCGATCTCCAAGCCAATCAGCAATTACTGACCCAACTCCGGGGGTCTGGCCTAGGCCGGCATGTAGATTTGGTGTACACCATCAGTGGGGTGATCAAGGGGCTAAACTATGCTCCGGATTTTCCGGATTTGCTGGAAAAATTGAAAATGGGGAAATATGAAGGGGAGCCCCCGCAGTATGCGATCATGATTCCCATTCGGAAAAATGCCGCATGGTGGAATCTGTCCAAGGAAGATCGTGTGGCGATGATGAAAGAACATACGCTTCCCACATTGTCCTATCTTAAATCCGTTAAACGAAAGTTATACCATGCTACCGGGCTTTCTGACGCGGATTTCTTGACTATCTTTGAAACCAACAATCTGGTGGATTTTAATAATTTAGTTATTGCGTTGCGAATGGTTCGAGAGGATACCTTTAATGTTCAGCTTGGAGAGCCGACGGTTATTGGAACCATAAAAAGCTGGAATGATATTGTCGACCTCCTTGTGAAATAGATGATTCCGCAGGTTCTTTATGGGTCCCTCATCGTATTGCCCGATTTTGGCAGCCGTGCCGATTGCCAGAACAACCACCCCAAAACCACCAAAAAGGATTAGAAAAAAGGTGATTTTATGGGAGCCCTTGTCGTCCGACTGAAATAATT
>Ga0224510_10001997_pt1 | contig 12732 bp, 12 predicted proteins | sample SF_May12_sed_USG_FD_170161 | JGI IMG/M metagenome (GOLD analysis project Ga0224510, IMG submission 170161) | Sediment microbial communities from San Francisco Bay, California, United States - SF_May12_sed_USGS_4_1 | ecosystem: Environmental > Aquatic > Marine > Sediment | place: USA: California... | reverse complement strand
CCGAATCGCTCCCTGCAACACCCATTTCCGATACTTGGGTGCCCAGACCAAATGATACCGGGTGTCGTACACACAGTGGCTGCCTCGTCTGATGGCCATGCCACGACTCTACCGGATTCTTGCTGCCTCCGGCAGCACGCATTGTTCATCCCCGCCCGGAAGGGCGGGGATGAACAATGCGAGTTTTCGTGAAAAAATTGAGGGCTGGGGAGAACGCGGGAACATCCGTATGGGGTGGATGACGGGTTTCGAACCCGCGACCTCCGGATCCACAATCCGGCGCTCTAACCAACTGAGCTACACCCACCATACAGACTTGGAGGAATTGAGATATTAACAAAGGGCTGATTGCTACCGCAACCCGACTTCTGCTACCCACGTGCATCAAATGCCGCTTGCATCTCCGCCAGTATGGAGGCGACGGTCGCAGCGGGATTTACGGCATCACGAATCGGTCGACCGATCACCAGATAGTCTGCCCCAGCAGCAATGGTTTGCGTGGGCGTCGTCGCACGAGCATGATCATCAACCCCTTTGCCGGCTGGCCGGACACCCGGCGTCACGATCGTGAAAGACGGTCCGACCTTTTGACGGAGTGCCGTAGCTTCTTCCCCGGAGGCGACCACACCGTCACAGCCGACTTCCGAGGCCAGTAATGCTCTGGCGGTCACGAGGTCTTGAACCGTCCGCTGGATCCCCATCTCTCGCAAATCGTTACCATCGAAGTTCGTCAATACGGTCACAGCCAGCAGCTTGAGCGGTGAACCATCACGGCCCTGCACGGCGGCTACCAGCGCCTTGCGATTGGCATGAACGGTCAAGAACTCAACCCCCATTGCGGCTACCCGACTCGTCGCACGACGAACTGTTTCTTCGATGTCGAGAAATTTTAGGTCAAGAAACACCCGCATGCCCCGCTCCACGATCCGCTTCACCATCTCTGGACCCGCCGCCGTGTAGAGCTCAAGCCCTACCTTAACGAACGTCAGATGCCCTTGGAGTCGATCCAAGAGCCGATCGGCCTCCACGGCCGACGGAACATCCAATGCGAACATCAGTCGATCGCGTGCCACGATCTTCGTCATCACCCTTGCTCCTTCTTGAGAACTGATCCTTGACGGTCAGCGATACCCTATGATACAAACTTTCTTCTTTACTTACAGGAGTAATCGATGCCCCGAATTCACAAATCAACGATTCGACGAGCACGCCAATCCGAACGACGCCAGGAGCGGAATCGAGCCACCGTCAACAGCGTACGAACGCTCATCAAGAAGGTCCAATCCGCGGTGACCGGGAAAAAGGTTGACGAGGCGAAGACCAGCTTGCTGGAAGCGACTTCGGCGATTGGGAAAGCTGTTTCCAAAGGCATTCTTCATCGCAACACCGCTTCCCGACGCATTTCACGGTTAGCCCATCGCGTCAACGCACTGGCCGGTTCCGGCTCTTAATCGTCCGCACGTTCGAGACGGTCCGTGTCACGCTTCGCTTTGGTGAAGCTTGCGGGGAAAGCACCGTGTCTGATTGCTTACCAGCGGGCTCCTCGCAGAGCGTCAACAGTAGTCGTTCCAGGATCATCTTCGGGCGACTGCTGCTTCCTCCTTTGAGCCGTCCATCAGCGTCCAGAAAGAGCCGGATCGCTAGTGCGAGGTGAGACTCTGAAAATCGATTCAAGAATGTCCGGACCTTCCCCGGGTCCATTCGTAAGCTTCTTGCGGCTTCCCCCTCACGCCCTCCTTGAGCCAGCAAGTCTTTGAGCTTCCAAATCCGGCGATACTGCCACGCGAGTGATCCGAGGATCCGGAGCGGCGCTTCCCCGACTTCCAGGTTCCGCGCCAAGATCGATAGCGCGCGCCCCCGGCGACCTTCGGCAATGGCCAACGCCAGATCAAACACCGAAGCACCTGGCTCCATACCACGTAGTTGGTAGACATCCGCGGCGGTGACGGCACGATCAGACGGCACATATGACGCAAGTTTCTCCAACTCTCGCCGCACGCTATACAACGAGGCACTGCAGACCTCCTGCAGTAACTGAGCGGCTGGTTCCTCCAAGCAAAGACCGACGCGTTCGGCCTCACGACCAATCCAGGCCGGTAATTGGGCATCACGAAGCGGTGAGCAATCGACGACAACAGCCGATCGGGCGAGGGCTTGAGAGAATTTCAGTCGGCCGTCCATCTTCGAGCTGACAAAGACCACGGTTGTGGATTCCACAGGATTGTTCACACACTCGATCAGACGCTCGCTTTCTCGCGCGTTCAGTTTCTCTGCCGCCTTCACCACGACCAAGCGGCGTTCGGCAAAAACCGGCACAGCGGCAATACTGTTCCGAATATCGCCCCCACTCGCTTCATCTCCGTAGAATTGCTCAAAATTGAATGCGTCCCCTTCTTCACCAAGAACCGCTTGCGTAAGAGCGCTCACGGCAACGTCTCTCAGCAAATCTTCCTCCCCGACCACAAGATACAGAGATCCGGGTCCATGCTGTTTCAGGGACGACTCCAGCTGAACATGATTCATGGTTGAGGCCATCGGTGACGGTTGTTCGAGGTTACGGCGGCGAAGAAGCCGGCGCGGACGCTGGCTTCTTCAATGCACCGGTCTCTACTTGTAACAGAAACCGCGATGCCAAATCAGCAGCCAGAATGCGTCCGGCCTGCTCCACCGCTCGGTTCTGAAGTGTCCTGTTGAATTGGAGATCTGGCGTAATGAAGAACTCTGCGCCGCCCTTAGCCAATTGCGTCCAGACGATCTTGCCCGAACGAATCTCTTCCACCCGAACCAGCACGACCACCTCTGCCCGACTTTCCAAAGTCGCGGTCTGTGAAAAACTGAGCGTCGGTACGGAGACGGACAGAATCTGTCCACTTAACGCGAGATCGGCCGCATCGAACTCAGACACAACTTGCGCCCCGCTGCCGGTGGAAAATTCGTCACGGAGGTAATTGGTATACCGAGCCTCTAGATTCGGCTCAAAGCTATTGTTGATCAGCGTCTTGATCACAAGACGAGGAGGAGGTTCCGTAGACGCAGTAGCAGGAGCGCCCCCAATGGTTGGACCAGAGCCGTCCACCCGAAATTGATAGCCGCACCCGACAAGCATTGAGACCATGAGTGCGGAGACAAGAGTGCTGAAAAGCGGTCCCCTTCTCTCTTGATTCTTAATTGCCGTGGACTCAGTACTCGACACTCGGCATTCCTCTAGCAGGCTACAGAACAACCCCTTGCACGATAAGCCACCACCGACAGCCTGGTGTGACACGGTCCTGAACACCCCAGCAGGATGCGCAAAAAGGCCGTCCAGCAAGGCCGCAGCAAGTAAAGCGGCGAATCGTACTCCCCGCCGTACGGTGAGCCTCTGAGCGACGCGAGAACGCCGCTGGCGGACTTTTTGCGCATTCTGCTAGACCACAAAGTTGAGCAGCTTCTTGTCGACGTAGATCACCTTCCTCGGCTCTTTTCCTTGGAGCCATTCTGCCGCTTCCACGCGGGCCAGTCGTTCAACCTCTTCGCGAGAAACATCGAGCCCCACATCGAGCTTCGCCCTGAGTTTCCCGTTAATCTGAATCGGAATCGTCACGCGTTCGCTGACCGTGAGGGCCGGATCAAACGTCGGCCAGGGTTGCTGCGAGACGCTGGGCGGCTGACCGAGCAGCCCCCAAAGCTCCTCCGCCACATGCGGCGCAAACGGCGCAAGGAGTAGCACAAACGGCTCGATCACCGATCGAGGCCGTTGCTGTGTTTTCGTCATCTCGTTGGTAAAGATCATCATCTGCGAGATGGCCGTATTGAACCGGAGCGCCTCAATGTCCTCCGTCACTTTCTTGATGGTCTGATGGAGAAGTCGCTGATGGTCGAGGCTGGCCCCAGCCGAAACGACAGCGCTGGACAGGTGGCCCTGATCATCGACAATCAGGCGCCAGACCCGTTCCAAAAACCGCGTCACCCCTTCGACGCCTCTTGTGCTCCAGGGTTTCATCGCCTCCAACGGTCCCATGAACATTTCATAGAGCCGCACCGCATCCGCGCCGAACTGGTCGATCATCTCATCGGGGTTGACCACATTGCCGCGCGACTTCGACATCTTCTGATTGTCTTCACCCAAGACAATGCCTTGGTGCACCAATTTCATAAACGGTTCAGGAGTGCTCACCACGCCGATATCGAACAACACTTTGTGCCAAAACCTCGAATACAGGAGATGCAGCACCGCATGCTCGCTCCCACCGATATAGAGATCCACCGGCATCCAATAGCATTCTTTTGCCTGGTCGACGAGCTGAGCTGAGTTCTTGGAGTCGATGAATCGCAAGTAATACCAGCAGGAACCCGCCCATTGTGGCATGGTGTTGGTTTCGCGCCGAGCCGGCTTTCCGCTACCGGGATCGACCGTGGCCAACCACTGATCTAAATTCGCGAGTGGGCTTTCACCGGTGCCAGAGGGTTTGAAATTACTCGTCTCAGGCAACATCAGGGGAAGCTGCTGTTCAGGAATCGGACGTGCTTCGCCATCAACCCAGACAATCGGAAAGGGTTCGCCCCAATACCGTTGCCTGGCGAAGAGCCAGTCGCGCAGTTTGTAATTCACGGCCCTGGTGCCCTTCCCTTGCTTGGCAAGCCATTCAGTCACTTTGGGAATCGCCTCGGAGGGTATGAGCCCATTGATCGAGAAACTGCCGTCACTGGCCGCTGAATTCACCACCGTTCCCCGATCCGTGTCGGTAAAGGCAGCCTCCTGCACATTGCCGCCGGTAATGACTTCCCGAATCGGAAGCTGGTATTGACGCGCAAAGGCCCAGTCACGCTCATCATGCGCCGGAACTGCCATGATGGCGCCAGTTCCATAACTCATCAGCACATAGTCCGCGATCCAGATCGGCAATCGCTCCTGATTCACGGGATTCACGGCATAGCCCCCGGTGAAGACTCCCGTCTTCTCCTTCTCGAGCTCTTGCCGCTGCAGATCGCTTTTCCTGGCTGTACCCTCACGGTAGGCCTGAACAGCAGCCTTTTGCGCCTCGCTCGTGATGCCATCGACAAGAGGATGTTCCGGCGCCAGCACCATATAGGTGGCCCCGAACAACGTATCAGGCCTGGTTGTGAACACTCGGATGGCACCCGCCCGACCGACGAGGGCGAAATCCACCTCTGCACCGATTGAGCGCCCGATCCAATTCTTTTGCATCTCCAACGTGCTGGTGGGCCAGTCGACCAGCTTCAAGTCCTCCAGCAACCGATCAGCGTAGGCGGTAATCTTCAGTACCCATTGCCGCATCGGCTTGCGAATCACATCGAAGCCGCCGACTTCGCTCTTGCCGTCGACGATTTCTTCATTCGCCAAGACCGTCCCAAGCTGTGGGCACCAGTTCACCGGCACTTCCGCCACATAAGCCAGTCCCCGTTCAAAGAGTTTCAGGAAAATCCATTGTGTCCAACGATAGTAGCCGGGATCGGTGGTGCTGAGCTCGCGCTCCCAATCGTACGAGAGCCCGACGCGCTTCATCTGGCGCTTGAACGTGGTAATGTTCTCCGCCGTTGTCTTTGCCGGGTGGACCCCTGTTTTCACCGCATATTGTTCCGCCGGCAAGCCGAAGGCATCCCACCCCATCGGATGCAGGACGTTGAAGCCCTTCATCCGCTTATACCGAGAGACAATATCCGTGGCCGTGTACCCTTCCAGGTGACCGACATGAAGCCCGGCCCCTGAAGGATAGGGAAACATATCGAGGCAATAGAATTTTGGCTTACTAACATCGTCCGTCACACGGAACGTCGCATGCTGCTCCCAATACTGCTGCCACTTGGCCTCAATCGCGCGGTGATCGTATCCTTTGCTCATTGGTCGCTGGCCACTCCCTCTGTCAAAAAAAGACGCAGGACTCTAACATAGACCCTCAGGGGTCACAAGATTTCCGCCCCGCCGGGGTTTGCTATACTGCACCCGGATGGGACTCTATTGCGAACATATCTTCCCTCGCTTAATGGACCACGTGATGCATGGGAAGGAGTTCCAGCGACTGCGCACGGAGATCCTCCAATCGGTGGCCGGCGACGTGCTGGAAATTGGGATTGGGACCGGGCTCAACCTTCCTCACTATGGCCCCAACGTATCACGAGTACGGGCCGTCGATCCCCACCCCATGCTCCCCATGCGTGTGGCGGAACGGCGAGCAGCTGTGCGCTTTCCGGTTGAGATTTCTCATTACAGCGCCGAACGGCTTCCCTATGAGGACCGAACGTTCGATTATGTGGTCAGCACTTGGACCCTCTGCACAATCCCCAATCCAGTGACCGCGCTACGAGAAGTGGGTCGTGTGCTCAAACCAGATGGAAGGTTTCTCTTTCTGGAACATGGTCGGAGCGATGACCGGAAGATTGCCCGCTGGCAGGATCGGCTGAATCCGGTTCAGAACATCATCGGCTGCGGATGCCATCTGAATCGCCGGATTGATGACCTGATCGCTCAAGCCGGACTGAACATCACACAGCTCGATCGATTCGCCATGCAGGAAATACCCAGAATAGGTGGAGAAATGTATCGCGGGACGGCCACTGGCCTCCGTTAGCCTCTCGACCGGCCATTCAAGAGCGGCGCGAACCCCGTGATCGAGAAGAATTGAGGAAGCGGCGCGGGCGGTAACTGCGAGCTCGACTTGGCGCTGTGCACGAGATGAGCCACACCAAACTCTTTCGCAGCCGTCAGACAACCTTCATCATCATCCATAAACAGAGATCGAGACGGCTCGAACCCCAGTAGACGCTGACAGGTCGGCCAATACTCCGGCCGCATCTTCAGATAGCCCACCTCAAACGCATCCACGATCCGGTCCACATGGCGATCTAATCCCGTCTTGGCCACCTTGACGGAGACCCCCGTCGAATGGGCGTTCGTCACAATCGTCACCCGCTTCCCGAGCTGCCGCAGGTGACGTAAGAATTCTTCCGCCCCAGGCAGAAAGCCGATCATGTGATCCAATTCCTTGTGCATGGCCACCACATCGATGCCAACCCGCCTTGTCCAATAGTTCAGGTCCGTCCATGCCAACTCCCCCTCGACCGATCGGTACATGGCCATGAGACGATCACGCGACTCCTCACATGAGAGCCGGTGCAACAGGGCATATCGACGCGGCAGTTCCTCTTCAAAAAAGAAGTTGTCGAAGTGGCGGTCGAGCAATGTGCCGTCCATATCGAGCAACACATCGTCGACCTGGGACCAATCAAAACAGTGCTGAGGACTAAGGACTGAGGACTGAGTCATTGCGCAAAGTATACCCGAGTGAGTGAAGAGAAGACGAGGCAGGTTGTGTTTATGAAAAACCATGTGTTACGGTCCGATTCATCATGCCGCGTGTAAAATCGAGTCCGAAACAAGAACCGACCCTACCGTCGCTCCCAACCGAGGGTGAACCTCCCCCACTCGTCGCCATCATCGGTCGCCCCAACGTGGGAAAGTCCACGCTGTTCAACAAGATTCTCGGCCAGAAGATCGCCATCGTGGATGACGTGCCTGGAGTCACCCGTGATCGCAACTATGCCGATGCCACCTACCGCACCAGAAAGTTCCGGCTGGTGGACACGGGGGGGTTGGATCTCTCGTCGTCGGACAGCATGTTGACCTTGATCCGACGACAGTCGGAACTCGCCATTGCCGAAGCCGATATCCTCATCATGTTACTGGACGGTCGATCAGGCTTGACCCCGCCGGACCATGAGGTCGTGAAGCTCTTGCGCGGCGTGACGAAACCCCTCTTCTATGCCATCAACAAGATCGATACGCCGAAGTCCGAGCCGCTGCTCGCCGACTTCTACAAACTGGGCGCCGACGAGCTCTATCCCATCTCCGCCGAACATGGTCTCGGAGTGGCTGAACTCTTGGATGCTCTCTACGCGTTGCTTCCGTCGTCTGAGGAATCAGACGAGCTGCAACAACTCCCTCGTGTAGCCATCGTGGGCCGCCCGAATGTCGGCAAATCCACCCTCGTGAATGCCTTGCTCGGAGAGGAACGAGTCGTGGTCAGCAATGTGCCGGGAACGACGCGCGACCCGGTCGACTCGCTCGTCACGCACCAGGATCAGTCCTATGTCTTCACAGACACAGCGGGCATCAGGCGTCGTGGCAAGATCGATCGCGGAGTGGAAGGCTACAGCGTCCTCCGATCGCTCCGTGCCATCGGCCGCTCCGACATCGCCGTACTGCTCTTGGATGGAGTGGAAGGTGTGACGGAACAAGATACCAAGATCGCCGGGGCGATTCTCAAGCAGGGCCGTGCCTGTATTCTATTGATCAACAAGTGGGATCTGCGTGCCGGGGACCAGAACGCGCGACAAGCCTACGAACTCGAGTTCCACCGCCGCTTTCCCTTTCTGGCCTGGGCCCCCGTTCACTATGGCTCAGCCCTCAAGCCGGACTCCATCCAACGTCTGTTTCCGCTCCTGAAAGACGTGCACGGCATGTTTACCAAGCGTGTCTCGACCGGCACATTGAATGCGTGGCTGCAGAAGATCCTTGCCATCCATCCGTTGCCGGCTCGGAAGCACAAACCCACAGCTGGGACAAAGTCCGCCTTTATCACCCAAGTCGCCACCAAACCGCCGGTCTTTGCGCTGTTCGTCGGCCACCCGGAAGACATCACTCCCGCATACTTGAAGTATCTGGAGAACCAACTCCGCGAGACGTACCTCTTCACCGGCACCCCGCTCCGCATCATGGTCAGGAAGAAGTAAGCACCCGATCCGAGCCTCTTCTCAACGGCGCCTCACTTAGTTGTGCGAGAACCAATCATTTAGTACGTGTGGACTTCAGCCTTACTCCTCCCCCTAGATCTCATCGGAGGCGTCGAGTCCTATTAAGAAAATTGGGGTGTGTACAGGTGTTGGGAATGAACTGACAGCCACACTCAGGACTCTCCTTCAAAACCCTCTTTCAAGTTGACTACTATTCCGACCTCATGTTATTCGCATGAGAAGTATCCGAGGTTCTTGAGGGGCTGATCACCCCATAACCCCTTCGCACGAGAAGGAGTTTCTATTTAGACAGAACCCAATTTTCACCTCATCCAGACCTAGCCATTTCACCATGGATCAATTTGGACAGGCTCGACAATTAGTACTGGCAGTGTTTCTCATGGGAGTCGTCAATGCGGGCTGTGCGACGACGAGCCTTGCGGACAGCGAGAAGCCCCAGGAGCAACCCTCAGAGCAAGTTCCGCTCGAAGCTCAACTCGATACCTCGACAATTCCCCAAGCCCAAATCGACGAGACCGCACCCAAACAACCGGAGGCGGAAGAGGTTGTCCCAACACAACCGCAGAACGATCTACCCTCAGCCGTGCAGCCGCAAGAAGTCGAGGTACCGCCTGCTCAGCCCACAGACGCCACTCCGGCTGTTCAGCCGCCGGTGGACAGTCTTCCGCCGGCCGCTCAACCGGAAATCGAGGAACCGGCACCCGTTCGCGTCGACGTCAACCCATCCATCGAGCTCACAGGCCGCGTCTGGCGTGCCAAACCAGGGATCGTGTTCCTGAAAACGCCGGTCGGGCTCATGTCGCTCAGCTCAAAGACCACGCTCAAAACACTCCCGGCCTCACAGGAAGTGTCCTTCATGGTCCACGAAGACTATATCGCCATTGATATCGTGAGACGAACTGATGGGACCTTCGTCCACCGCTACCTCACCGGACCATTCAGGCGAGACCAGGGAGACAACACCAAGTTACTGTTGTGGACGCCAAACGGTGGGTTGAAAGGGTTCCACATGGGGACCTACGAATCTGCACTCACGGCCCCCAAGGGCAGCGATTCTGTGACGGTGGAAGTGGACGGCACGGGTAACGTCATCGGTGTGCATGACATCCAGTTCGACCTGCAAATCGGCCAAGTGGCCCCTCCGGGAAGTAAGGCCCACCTGTTGCTCACCGGCACGATTTCCAAAATGAAATCGAATTTTATCTTCTTCAAGACGCCCATCGGCATCGTCAACGTCAATACTAAGATCGGCATCAAGAACGCCAAGATCGGGCAGACCATGACCTTGCACATGCATGACGACTACGTCGTCGCGGATCTTGCGGCTTCCAGCGATTCGGCTCTGATCCGCCGGTTCGTCACAGGGCCGTTGGACTTCGCGGCTCCGGATCACACCACGGTCCGACTCTGGACCCCGGAGGGAGACCAGACGTATCCCGTCGGCATGGGCAAGTCCGTCCTAAACGGGGCGCGGGAAGGGACCCCGATTACCGTGGAGCTCAACGGCCAAGGCGAGGTCGTCGAGCTGCATCGAGTAAAGTAGGGCAGGCCCTTCCTCTGTCATCTCCCCGCTTCGTCTTGACTCTCTTTTCTCTCTCCCCGTAGACTGCCCGACGTATGAATACACCATCAACGGCACAGCGGCAGCCTGGGCGGGCCTCAGCAAGGACCCACTCGGCGAAGGATTTTGAAGCGCTGTACAGAGATCATGTGGATCTCATGTATCGTTTCGCTCACCGCTTGTGTGGGGAAGCGGAGGCGGCTAAAGATTTGGTTCAAGAGACCTTTTTGAATGCCTATCGAGGTCTCGATCGGTTCCGTGGCGATGCCCAGATTTCCACCTGGCTGTACACGATCGCTTCGCGGGCCTGCCTCCGCATGCGACGGAAACGGAAGGGGGCTCCCGAGCGAGAGTTATCCCTTGAGGAATTCATCCCCACATCCGACGGCGAGTTTCGCTTACAGATTCCGATCGATGGCTTGAGCCCCGAAGCGGCACTCCACAATAAGCAGTTACGAGAGGCACTTGATACCGCGATCGATCAATTGCCGAAGAAATATAAGATGGTCTTGGTGCTCCGCGATATGGAAGGAGTCAGCGCCAAGGAGGTGGGAACCATCATGGGGCTGAATGAACGGGCGGTGAAATCACGGTTACACCGGGCTCGATTGTTCGTGCGCCGTCAATTGAGCGCGCGCGGGCTCGGCGAACCACTCACCGACCATAACCATACCCCGGTGAGAGAGCGGAGGACTGTTTCACATGGCAGCAGGTAACACGTCTAAACGAAAACGCCCCTCGGTATCGACTGGACGGAAACAGGCTCATGGCAAAGCTCGCTGTCTGCGTATCCTCCGCCAGTTGTCCGCCTATATCGACGATGAACTCTCAGGAAATATCTGCCAGGAAATTCGTCGACACCTGGGAACCTGCCCAAATTGCGAAACCTTCGTGACGTCACTGCGCCAAACCGTGTCGCTCTGTCGCCATAGCCCCTCACCAACATTATCGGCAGCGAGCCGAACGTTGATGCGGAAAACGATCTTGGAAACCACTCAGGCCCGCTAACCTCCAATAGCTTGACCAATACTCATCATGACCATGACACATTTTCGTGGATTGCTCTTTATTATTGTTGGACTCTTGACGACCGTTGAAACAAACGTTCCGAACCTGGCGCAAGCCAAGACGAAGTCGTCCCACACCGCGACGGAACGCAAGTCCGCCCACACCGCCGCCATCGACAGTGCGCTTCGCTATGCCACGGCTCTGGCCACCGGCGACAAGAGCACAGCTGCGCACCTCGACTTTGCCTGCCAGTACAAGGCGGTGACGGCGCATTCCGGAAAAGCCAAATCCTCTGCCGCACCGGAGCCTTCGTACGAGGATTGCTGGAAAGCACTCACGGTGGGACACGCCCCATTTCTGAATCGGTCGGATATCGGAATGGATGTCCTCTGGCCCAGCACAGGTCCTCTCGTGTTTTATGGAGATGCACTGGCTAGTGCACAAGCCTCGGCCTTTGTGATGGATGTGCTCGGCACCTCCCCGCCAGGGACCGGCCTTGATCTTGCCGTCACTGGGAACCGCACCATCCCGAACGGCTCCTTCCGATTGAAGCCGAATGGGACGGTGATTGGAGTGCCAGCGACATTGGTCAAGCTGACCGTTCACTACCGTGACCCTCTTACATCCCCGATCGCGTATGGGCCTGGGGCGGCTCACTGGACCAGCACCATCAAACGTGAGCGGCGCGCCATCAAGTCCATTGCCACGCAATGGGTGGTGCTCAGCGGCCTCCGACCACATGGATTTCCGCGCGACACAGCCGTCGTTCATCTCCCTGTAGACACCAAACCTGATATTCCAGGCATGGTCCCGGAACGCATCCCGTTCATCACAGAGAGAACCCGCGCCCTTCCCGATTCAATCGTCTGGTGGAGTCCTACCGACCAACCAGGCACGCTCACCGCCGCAGCCGCCCGTGCTGCCTCCTTCCCCGAACTGCGCGATCGTGTCGCCCTACTCAATCGCATCCTCCTCATTGATCCACTACAGACGGATGCGCTCACGGTCTTAACCAAGAATCTGTATGCCGTGCTGCTGCAGGATGCTGCCAGAAACCACAAGCTCCTCATCAAGGATCCCGCGCTTGCCCATACAGTTAACGAGTTTTATTGGACCATCGCAGCCGCCTCTGATCGCCTGGATCTCTCATTGGGGATGGAAGTCGGCGGGTTTTCGGTGCCGACTTCTGCCGATCTTCTGTACCGGCTTCTGCCGGCGCTGCAAACCCTCGCACGAAGCCGTCCGGAGCAGTTGGAGCACCGATTCCGACTTGGCATGGCCTATCGGTGGAACAATGACCAAGTCCCGATGATTCAAACATTCGAGGCCTTGGTCAACGACATTCCGACCGATCGAAAGGGCCCCAAGTCTGAAGCCCTGTTACAGCTAGCCTGGTCCCGCATCAACAAGGT
>Ga0224510_10001995_pt1 | contig 12734 bp, 19 predicted proteins | sample SF_May12_sed_USG_FD_170161 | JGI IMG/M metagenome (GOLD analysis project Ga0224510, IMG submission 170161) | Sediment microbial communities from San Francisco Bay, California, United States - SF_May12_sed_USGS_4_1 | ecosystem: Environmental > Aquatic > Marine > Sediment | place: USA: California... | reverse complement strand
ATATCCCGCAAAGGCAATTGCTCCTGCTTGCAATCCTGACGATACGACAGGCGCAATAATCCCGGCAACCCAACCCGTCGCCGTCGTCTTATTGGCTTGTGCAGTCAACGGAAGCTGTGGAATACAGTTGGTATAAATTTCTTCTGTAAAGAAGACAAACGAAGACTTTGTGACCTTCTCACACAATTCCAACCAGGAATAGCGTTCGGTCGGTGAGAGTGAACCACTGTCTACTGCATATCGCATCCCAAGCGTTTGATTGGCGGAGGTGCCGTGAGGCGCATCCTCAATCACCATGAATCCCTTGGAACTACAACCCACACTCAATCCCAATGAAAGGACCAAGCAAATGGTCAGAACATATCTACCGAATGCATTAAACATATCAACCTCCATGATGTTAAAACCCAACTTGCTGTATTAGCTTATCACAGGCCACTAGTGAAGTCTATTATACGAAAGTATAACTACTCTGCTATTTCCGCCTTTTTGACGCTCGTGAGGTTGAATGACCGCCACGCTTGTTTCTCTATATCGAACACCACCAACAATTGAAGGGGTCGGTCTTTCTTAGGTACAACCTCTTCCCCGATAGGCGTCTTTGGGTGGTGCTCCTCAGGGATCAGTGTGCCCTTTTTTGTGCAAAGCATCACCCGTTCAGTCCCATCTTTCTTGGTGAAGGTAACTCGAAGAGTGAATTGTTCCAATAGGCCATTCAACTCTTTCACACTCTCGGCAATCTTTGTTGTATCAATTAACACGACAATAACCTCCTTTGATTCTCGTTATGACACACTCACCATCCCAAATTTAAGGCAATTGGTTCGCCTCCTTTCCAAATAATTTCCCTGCATAGAAATTTGACTTTCCACTTTCATCATCATCATACCAAAATCCTATCCCGCTTGTCAATGTACTAATAAGTTGAATCATCACCATCCCTTCTAGAACCTCCGAGAATTGAGTTTCGCGTAATATAATCCCACGATACCCCAATGTGCTCATGTGCTCCGCATACGCAACAGGATCATGGAATGATGTTTTGAAGGGGTGATCAAGTTGAGGGGCGCCGTTGGCACCAGGCGACACAAGGATAACGTGGTAGGCTTTGCGTCCATCCGCAACAGGTCCCAGTCCTGGTAGCTGACCGTGGGTTTGAGCCATGGTATCGAGATAGGTGACCGCCATCGGCGAGGAAGGTGTCTCCGCGACAAATGCAAATCCATCCCACAAGGCAGGGGGTTGAAGAGTACTCACAAGTTCCCGTTCTTTCTATAGGACAGCAAATAATTAATTATCTGTGTCACCATACCAAGACTAAATGTCCCCACGGCAATGACAATCATACAGAGAAGTAGAAAGGCAGTAATAAATAACTGTACAAACGAAACCAAGCTGTCAATCAGGATTCCCATAGCACCTCCATTTGTCTATAAGAATAACACAAGTCTAGGGGGTTGTCAAGTATAATAATACGAACAATTTGAGAGGGATTTCAATGGGTTGGATCTATAAAGATGAAGAATTTACGAATCCGGTAGGCTTTTTTGGGTTTGTATATCGTATCACCAATCTCAAAACGGGCCGGATGTATATCGGGCGCAAGCTCTTCACAAAGGCAAAGACCAAGGGTATCACAAAAACCAACAAACGCAAGAAAAAACTCAGAGTGGATAGCGATTGGCAAACGTATTTTGGTTCCTCTGCTGATCTGCTTGAGGACGTGAAGACATTGGGAGACAACCACTTCAAACGAGAAATCCTTCACCTTACCACAAAGCGGGGCGAAACAAATTATCTTGAAGCGTTAGAAATTTTGACTTCAGGTGCCCTACTGTCCGAACAGTACTATAACAAGTGGGTATCACTTCGGTTACACAAATCTTCGCTGTCTCACCTCTCACAATCCTGATCGTTCCAGTTGTCAGGATCGTTCGCTCCACGGATACCAGGCGCATCATCGAATTCTTCATAGCCATCATCCCCTAGCTCTTCTCCGCAGAACGGACAAAACAAACAAGTCGCATCCGTTTCGTCAAACGTCAATCTGATCTGTCTTCCGCATGAGGTACACTCTCGTGAGTATTTCATAGTGGCTCCTCTTCATTCAAATGACTGTGTAATTTACTTACGGTGCCGTGACAACAGGGTTTTCAGAAACTTTCAACACAGCATACCGTCCGAATAGTCTCACCCCATAATAGACCATCTTCGCACGAATCCAAGACATCCCATCCTCACGGATAATGCGATAGAGTTCCTGGTCTGCAACGAGACGATACACATTCTTATCTAGGACTCCCTTCCGCATGAATTGATACAGTGCATCATGCACAAGACTCCCGCGCATGAAATTTTTTGTCTGCCACACCGGTCCACTTGGTCCATCCCACGCATAGCCTGCTTTCACGATTAGGGTATCTGTAGCCAACCACAAGAATGCATCTTCATATTCACCAGGTGTGCCCAGACTCCATGGAAATTTATGCACGTAATCTTGCCGGGTCTGATACTTATACCCACCTTTATAGGCAATGCTCATGTTCAACTATCAACCTCAAATTTTAGCCATCTTTGCAAGTTCAACTAATGCGACCACGGCATCATGAATCTTCTGGTTCAATTCCACTTGGTTCTTTGCGGCAATGGCCTGCCGCAGGTAGTCTACATCCGTCATCAACACAGCATATTCTGCCTTTGTAATCGTACCCCTTTCAAGAGACTCCGCAATCGTGTGAATCACTTCCTCAATAGCTTTAACTTTTGGGTCGGCATTAAATGCTGATAGATCGAGGATCATTGTGGCTTACCTCCCGCGGTTTGTGCCAGGGTCGTAGCAATCTCCCGGACGATGCGTAATTTCAATTGGCAAAATGTTGGTGTCACACTCTGTGCCTGGTTGAGTTCTAGTAATGACTCCCAGAGGTTCACACCACCAGAGGCAATCAATTCATTATTGGGTAGATTCGCACTATAACGTGCCGCACGGTTCGCCAATTGCACCAATCGACGCCGCTCTTCTACGGTGCACGTGCTCTCTGAAGTTTGCGCCGCAATTTCAATGTAGTACGAATATTCTGCCTCATGATACTTAGGAGGCGCAATAATCGCACAGGCTGAGAGGAGAATGGTCAATGCAATAAACAGTGATCTCATAGATGCTCCAATTATAGGGAACAGACACCACTAGGACATTCCATTACACCCTCGGTGCCCGTCTTGTGTGATTCCTTGAACCGTCTCTTAGCTTCATCCAATGAAATTGCTTTCAAGGGTGGCTCTTCGACTTCCCCATTGGCATTAATAAAGCCACGGGTTGATTCACGATAAAAAGTCGTACCTTTCAAATACGGAAGATACTCCAGCCACAATTTTTCCATATCCTCTACGGGGTAGTCATGCGGCATATTTATGGTCTTGCTGACAGCATTATCCACATGCCGCTGAATAATCCGTTGAACCTCCAGGTGATCGCGCACGGTCAACTCTTGTGACCCTACAAAATGATCAACACTTTTGCCTTCACTCATGAATTTTGCAAAGAGGGGATGAAACACCAACTCCATTTTGCGCTCGTCCCCTTCCCAATATCGGCGTTCATAGGCCGGGGCGAACATGGGTTCAATACCCGAACTGCAATTCTCACTCAGGATACTCACCGTGCCGGTAGGTGCCTGAGTCAGCAACATACAATTACGAATGCCATGCTCCATTACCAAGGACTTAGTTTTAGCAGGCATGCGCTTCATAAATCCAGATTCCACGTGCTTCATTGAATGACACAGAGGAAACGGTCCTTTCTCTACTGCCAACAATACGGACGCCTCATACGCCGCCTTGGAAATGAATCGACCGAGCTTATCAATAAACTTATTTCCTTCCTCGGACCCATAGCGATAGCCTAGAAGGGCCAACGTATCCGCCAATGCAGTCGTGCCCAATCCAATACGGCGTAGGTTATCCGCTTTGGTTTTCATTTGAGGGAGTGGAAAGTGATTGACGGAGAGCACATTATCGAGAAAACGGACACCCAGGCGAATAGTGTCACCCAAGGCAGCATAGTCAATCTCCCCATCTACGACAAAGCGAGACAATACGATATGACCCAAACAACAATTCCCGAATGGCTCCAGCGGGATTTCACCGCACGGATTTGTGGTGACCAGTTCTTCAATATAGTGGATGTTACTCTCATGCTCTACCAATTCCCAGTTCAAAAATCCAGGTTCGGCGGAATTGTAGGCATTCTTGACAATGGTATCCCAAAGAATTCTGGCTTTGATCGACCGTTTGTATTGCCCCTTCCAGTGTAATTCAATCTCCCCATCCTCTTTAACAGCCTTGATAAATGCTTTGGTGTGTCGAGAACGCACACTGATATTTGCATGCGTCAATTCCCCCTTGACTAATTTTGCACTGAGGAATTCTTCTATGTCGGGGTGAGAAAGGTCGAGGGAGAACATAAGTGCAACGCGCCGTTGACCACCATTACGAACAGGCTGAGCGCAAGCATCAATGAGTCGCATGAGTTCAACGGCACCGGGCGCCGCCCCTCGTTGCCCGGCAATGGTGGCACCACGGGGACGAACATCACTGAAGTCATCTCCGCAACCACCCCCTGTCATTGACGTGATTATCATTGCTCTAGCCGAATCACCCCAACCTTCCTTGCTATCTTTTTTCGGATCAAGGACAAAGCAATTCAGCAATTGCGGATTGGGTCGCCCAGAGTTGTACCAAATCCGCCCACCCGGAACGAAGTAATTACTAGAAAGGATTTCATAGAATTTATCTTGGTAGGTTTTTTGCTTTATCGGTGATTCGGCCGAGGCAATCTGGTGGGCCACCCGTTGACACGCCTCTTGCCATGTTTCTTCGGGGGTAAACGCATAACGATCTTTGAAAATCTTTAGTGAGAAACCTTGCGGTTCAAATGTCGAAGTTTTCATTCTACCTATCCTCTCTTACTTCTTAAGATTATTCTCTTCCCATGCCGCGACTGCGATGGGACACACAGGCTTAATCAATCCCAAAATGGCTTGGGCATAAACACGGATTTCCATCTGCGAATGTGCATGTAGCCTCAAATTCAAAAAATGAAATAGATTATGAAGATCCACTGAGGCAAACATACGAGAGTATGTATTCAACCCCAAAAAGAGTCTTGCCAACTCACGGGGCACCCCAGCTTCGAGATGCTTATGATACAGCGCAAACCCGATGCGGGAATGTTCCTGAAGATCAGCGATATACTGCGCATCTTTATCTGTCAGTCCCGCCACCTCTTCTAATACCCGCATTTGCTTGTTAGACGTAGATTGGATGCCCACATCCTGTGGGCGAGGAATGTAATACTCTTCTGGAAGTTCTGAATAGCGAGCGGACACTTCATTGTAGGACCAAGTACGATGACGATGCCATTGGCGATAAACAAAAATAGGTGCTTTCACTTCAAAGGTAAAGGTGACAGATTCAAGTGGGGAAGTATGACGGTTTTTTATGAGATAATTGATTAACTTGGCATCCTTCCCGGAGTCTTCCCCCGTTCTCCACTCAGCATCGTAACTCACCCGTGCCGAACGAACAATAGACAAATCACTTCCCATGTGATCGACCAAACGAATCAAACCATGATCTAATACCTTCACCGCTTCACTCATATCATCACCCCTTTATTAATCATAACCTTTTTCCACCATGCCAATTCCAACGTCGCCGTCAACCCACTGAATGTGTATCTATGTATGATGCTCTGTAGTTCATCTTGTGAATAGCCCCCCAAGATCATTGCATTGATATCCTTCTCAATTATCCATTTCGGCCAGACTACCACAGAGTAGGATAGGTTGATCGCTCGTTCCATTTGCCTGACGATCTCTTTCGAGCGCCTCTCATTGTCATAGATGAGGGTGATCTGGGCGGCGGATAATCTTCTCGCGGCTAGAATCAGATTCGCATCCCCAGACGCCACGGCATTTGGCAGGAATAAACTATCGAGGGGGCCTTCAACCACCTGTACAGGTAAATCTTGGTTGACCCGTTCTAGACCATACACAAGCTTTACATCTTCTTTGGTCGTCCGAATCGTGAGGTAACGTTGAGGGGAGTTGGTAAGGGCCCGTCCAGACACGGCGTATATCGCACCAAACTGGTCAAAATAGGGGATAACAAGTCTTGGTTCATCCCGTAGATGTTGCGCCTCTTCTGGGGCGACTTCCCCAACAAAATCTTTGAAGTTGTCGGCATAATACAGGCGCGACCAATGCTCAGTAGGAATACCCCTTCCCTTCACATACACTCGGCAATAATGCGCTTCCGGTAAATCACTGACTTTTTCAGCATACTGAAAGATGGGTACATCAATCTTGCCAAATCGGACGGTTTCCGATCTGACAATCTCACCCTTTACAGGCATTGTCCGTGGGGATTGCTTGTCTTGGAAGTTTTCGAGGAGATATTCTTTATACAGTTGAGGGGATAAATGCTTGATCAATTCCCCGATCCAAACATTTACTTGGCAATTATGACATTTATACCGCAACCGTTGTTGGTTTTTCTTGTTGCGGTAGATATACCCCCGCATTTTGGTTTGTTTGATTTCAGAGTCGCCACAAAACGGACACCTCATGTTGAACAGGTAGTCCTTTTTGCGCACGAAACGCTCACAATAGGGGGAAATGAGTTGTGTGTATTTCAGGTCAACGTGTAGAGACATAGTGAAGTATTATACACACGTAAGAGGCCAATGTCAATAGACCATTTATTTCGGCGAAAAAATCTGCACTAATGCCGACCAATTGGTGTGGCCGAGTAGATACCCTATAACTACCGCAGCACCGAGGAACATGTATGCTAGCCGATACACATCTTGCATAAATTTCTTCACGTCCGTGGTGTCCTGTGCGTGACTCGAATTCATAAGTTTCACTTCAGTAGCGGGTGTTACCAACTTTGAAGTTTTTATAAAGGTGTCATCAATGCGCTCGGTCATGTCATGAAAATCATCATCGATTTGTCCCAACGCCTTTTGGACCGTATCGTGCTTTAGTTCGTGCAATGCAATCATCTTACAGAGATTTGCATTCATCTCTTCAATTTTTTCAACTGCCTCCGACAACTTCTCAATAACCTTCTCATTCCGTATAACATCACGTTGAAGGGAATCGACCGCATATCGCAGGTCAATAAACCCTTGTGGGTAATCTGGGGTTCCTACCATAACCGCACCTCATTCCTATTTCTTTGTTTCCAGTAATGACGTAATATGGGCATTCTTCGCAGCCGATCCCGCCGAAGACCCAAAGTAGTATCCCAGTATCAACGCCAATGCGGCATCAAGGGTTCCCAGTGATCGCAAGGCAAGTTCCCTCATCGCGGGTTCAATTACATGCCCCGCAAAAATGAAATACATGACCCCAATATACAATCCAAAAATCAGGGTAGCTAAAATCTTTGGAGTTTTGTCGTGTGTTGCTATTTCCCGGTTACGAGCCGAGTCTGTATCCTTGAACTGCAATTCCTTGACATTCACTTCCAGTTTTGTCATATCAAGAATAAATTGATTTTCCACTTCTTTGATCTTGAGTAATTGTTCCGGGGTTGCTTCTGCGACGGCTTTCATAACATTATCAGATGTTGTGTCTGGTGCCAATCCCAGGGCGCCAATTACAGCACTGGTAGCCATACCCGCCAAAGGGCCTCCCATTGCGCTGGCAATTGTTGGGGCTATTGTTGATAAAATGCCACCCGCAGCTTTAAGGAAGTCCATGTTCTGCCTCTTATTTGTGTCTAACAATTCGCTTAATAAGTTCTCGACGTGCCTTTTCGGATTCCTCTGAACGAGAATTTGTTTTCTGTGTAATTTGCTTTCGTGCATCCTCTGGAGAAATCTCTTCCCGCATTTGCTTGAAGGACTTTTTTCCACCCAATACATGCTTCAATGATACCCCCGGCATTCCGAGAAATGCCAAGTCTTTTTTCCGTGAGAACATGGGGGTTTTCTTTTTACGTAGAGGAACACCAGGCTCACCCTGAGGTCCAACACCGATACCTGCAATCGCACCAGAACCCGCAGAATTGACAACGGCATCTTCTTCAAGGGCCCCATACCGCTTGCGTAGCGTGGTCTCGGCTTGTTTGATTCCAGTCTCTCGATTCTTCACCAGGCGGGGGCTGTTGGTATAAATCAAATACTTCTGCATTGACCGAGGATTTCCTGATTTGGTACGCTTTTCACGAAACTCAAATCTATTCGCCCAACCAGGACGATCTTCACGGGTTCTCCCTGTCAAATCATGCCCAGCACGCTTTTTATATGACGCCAAAGTTTTATTGGAGAGTTCTGCTAGTAAATCTTCTGCCATGGTGATCGCACCAGAACCCGCAGAATTGACAACGGCATCTTCTTTGAGGTGTCCATAACGAGTCATGAGTGTTCGTTTTGCGGTCTCGATGCCTTTTGTTCTGTGTTTATCTTCGGGATATGGTTTCCCGCTATTCGGAAATGCCCATCCTTCGGGACCATAGTCCCCATACCAAAATTCTCTCATACCAGCCGTTCGTGCCTGTAATGCCTTTGTCTTGTAACTCGCCAAGGTCTTGTTAGACAACTCTGTGAGCGTTTGATGATACTCAGGTGTCCCTTCCCTTTTCATTTTTTTACGCAATGCATCGATTTGCTTTTGAATTTCCTTCTGCTTTGGTGAGGAAGGAAATGCTCGCAGTGCCATGTTGTCTAACTTGAGCAATTTCAACGCATCAGAATCGGTCTCTTTTATTTTTGCCTCTTCGAGAGAAGTGGGATTATAGCGAGATCTCAATTTGGCACTCGCCTGGTTGATTCCTTTCTCTCGTATCGCAGACAAATCTTGCTTACGAAAATACTGTCGATCAAAATACTTTCTCCAGTTTGCCCCCTTCGTTAGGAAATCCAATTCATGTTTAGCTTTTTTCTTGTAGGAGGCCAATGTCTTGTTAGACAATTCACTCAACAACTCCTCTGCCATGTTGATCGGTCCAGAAGGACGGGTCACATCAGGAAACACTGCGCCCTGTGAATCACTGATTTGATCTGGTGGTGTTGGTTCGGGTGAAACAAGTCCAAACATTTCTGGATGAAGTTTATTATAGTCACGCATCAACATCCCAGCTATAGCATTGGCCTCATACTCCAATTCTTCCAGTGACATGTCATTGCCGCCGCCGGTCAATTGCTTATGGTGTACCAACTCATGACCTAAGGTGCGGAGAATATCAGAAATATGCCGACCTGTAGTGGCGACAATAATAGATTCATCGCTTGGTTTGTAGGAGCCGAAGGATGTGGACCCAGTACGCTCTACAAACGTAAGCGCCGGGGGGTCCGGGATACCTAACTTGGCATAGGTGAATTGACAAAAATCATGAATAAATTCATCTTGTTTGTCTGTGGTGCATTCGATAAGTAGTTGCATTTTACGCTCGCAATTGTCTAAGTAAATTGGCGATGACTCGATCTACAGGGATATCCACCGAATGGAGAGACTTCCCTCGAATTCCTTCAATTGTCGCCGGCATAAAATTCAAAAATAACAAAAAGGTTTTAAGAATACCATAGTCTTCGGGACGCACATGATAGAACAACAAACGTGTCGCCGCGGGAACACCAAAGATATTATAGAGAATGATCAAGTGATTCAACACCAGGCGCTCTCGCAATTCTCCGTACTGCTGATACCGCCTGAACAACCGACGCACATAAGTGAAGTGTTTGAGATCATCATGCAGTTCACTTTTGATATACGTCGGCTTATCATACGCCTTAATTGCATAGATCATCGCCGTATCAGGAGTCAAATCAATCATCATAATTATCCTATTCAGACAGTATATCGGTCAAATCCTCTGCGGTCAGAATCTCAGCGAAGACTTCCATACTCTGATCATCATTCTCCACAAACGCAAAATACAAATACATGGGATCTAATTCAGAAAACGACAACGTAAACACAATGTCCCCTTCCGTATCCGAAAGCAATGCCGATTGCTCCAGTGCAGAAGGAAGAGTATATCCTACCCCCCTGAGGGTCTGGCGAATCCGTTCATAGGTTACAGCAATAGGAGCAAACGGATCGGCAGCAATAATTTCTCCGAACAACTCATTTACCCCATCCTGATTGTCAGGGTCACTTAGATTGACCGCATCGGTGGAGGGGGAGATCACTCCCCCATCCATATCTTCATTGAATACCATGATTACCCAGCAAAAATGGTGTCGTCGGTATTAGCATCGCGGCTCATAGAGCCCGCGGCCACCAAACACTCATACTGCACGCGCCCTGTACGCCCACCCATCGTAACTACAAGCGTAGCAGGTGTAGTGTAGGATACTGTGGCGTTCGCAGTCGCCGCAACATTGTAATTAGATCCATTGGCATTGAGTGTGACGTTCGCAATACTACCAGCGGCATTCACCTGGAATGTTGCGTTCGCACCAGATCCGGCGCCACCCGCATTAAATGTGATGAAACCCGGGCCCGGTGTATACCCAGTCCCTCCGTTCGTCACGCTGACTGCTTGCACATATCCTGTTCCTACCTTACGAGACACCCAACCTGCATGGGTGCACTTCGGTCCTTCCCTGCTGGTGTTGGACTTTTCATTGCTATCCACACCAAATACGCCAACCGCGACATTGGCGTGGGCAACACCGACAGTCACATTTTGATATTGCTGTTGCACATTTTGACTAACACCAATTCCGTTCCCGGTGGTCAAAAACTTCGGCGCCCCGGTGTTTACATCTGTCATGTTCCAAAGTGGCATGTTACTTCTCCTTGTTAGAAATATCCTAACTCTTTAAGTTGAATGATTGTAGCTTTCGCACTAACATGATGTATACCGTGACCCCCTGCTGCTACCCACTCTTGTATGTTATCTAAGTGGTCATCGATAAGAATATTTCTCGTAGATCCAGATTTTGCGTACTCTTGTTTCTGGTTACGCTCCACCACATGAATATGGAGTTGTGGGATTTCAGGAAGATGTTTGCGATACCATTCCCGTTTTCCGCGCTCCACTTCACCCCACTTGATTTTCCATGGCGCACTAGGCACCGCAGTTAGGATATGGGGATGATACTTGCTAATCACTTTCCAATAAGCATGAAAATCTGGCATGAGGGGAAGCGTCTCCCAAAAATCATGCACTTGATTGATTTGCTCACCATCGGCTTCACGGATCTTGTGGTCGAACCGCCGTCCAAGAATCTTAGTGGCGGCTTTATGAAAATCACAAATTACCCCATCGGAGTCCGAATATAGTGTAGCGTGTATATCTCGTATCATGGCTTATTTATGCTTTACCGTGTTCCTTGACTGCCCGACTTTGGGCTGCCCACATCTGGCATGGAAGTCAATGGTGTAACGTGAGGCTGCGACTGAAACTTATCATCGGCCCCAGGTCCTTTCACCGTCAATTTCTTCCCCTTTGTCAAGGCTTCCGGTTTGGGAGTATTAGTCTTCTTCTCTGCCGCAGGGGGTGCTTGACTTCCACCATCTTGAGGTGTCAGTTGCCCCTGCGGTGCCACTTCTTTGTTGGGTTCATTCGCCCCATCCGTGGGAAGGGCATCCTTTTTGCCTGCTTTCTTATCCTTGGCAGACTGAAAGGCTTCTTGGACTGTTTGACTGTTGATGCCCTTTTTCTTCAGCGGAAACACATTAGTTGTACGGGTGTCACCAGACCAATGCTTGAACTGCCTTCCCCTGTTCTTTACCCACTTAGACGGATCGCGCTCCTGCTTAGAAGCATAATAGGTACGCTTCGTAGATTCCTCTTTCAGTGGCGCACGTTCAACCTGGTCAGGATGGGCCCGTGCGGCACCATGCTGATAGCGATTATGGCGAGCAGGGTCTTTCCCATGCAGATCAGGTTGAATGTTCACATGCCCCGTATCATGCACATGGATTACGGTATGCGTTTGCCCTTTATGGGGTCCAATCTTGGCAATGACTTTATCCCCAACTTTATAGGGAGCCGCTTCCCCTAATCCAGATTGCATGCCTTCATATAAGCGAGCCTGATTCTTTTGTTTGGGCGTCATGTTTGTATAGTGCCTATTCATTTCCTTTTCATGATAGCTACGAGCCTCAAGATGCTTATGCACTATCGTGTTAGGTTCAGGATGTGCTAGTTTGTCATAATGCTGGAACAACTTATAGTGCGTTTTGAATTCCTTTTGAGCACTACTCTCAGTCAAGGGTTCCATAGATTCTTTATAGAATCGAAGATGCTGCGGAATCGTCTTGCGTTCATCATCAGACAATCTTGACCAAGCTGCTGACATTTGCTGACGATGGTGCTCTTTATGCACCTTATGTTCTGGGTGTGTCGGGGTCGAATGCTCATATTTCCTAAACAAATTATGATGCTGTATGTACTGACTTCTTGGGGTATCCTGTTCCGTAGATTCCTCTAACTTTCTCCCTCCCGTGGAGAGCAAGAGAGATTTTGCCAATCCGTATTGTTTGGCTTCATCGGGGTGCAACGCAAAGGATGTATGATAGTCTCGGTCGTCTGGAGAAATTGAATGCCATTTCCCACTCGCGGTACCAAACGTCACCTTATGCCCCCGCTTCTTGGCATGTTCCACGGCTTGCTTGAAGGGCATTCCTTCCGACCCCTCTTGCAGGCTCACTAAACGATGAGGAGCCGTGATGATACGATCCCCAAACTTATCTTTCCCGATTTTCACATGA
>Ga0224510_10001994_pt1 | contig 12740 bp, 7 predicted proteins | sample SF_May12_sed_USG_FD_170161 | JGI IMG/M metagenome (GOLD analysis project Ga0224510, IMG submission 170161) | Sediment microbial communities from San Francisco Bay, California, United States - SF_May12_sed_USGS_4_1 | ecosystem: Environmental > Aquatic > Marine > Sediment | place: USA: California... | reverse complement strand
CGCTTCTTCGCCGGCTTCCTGGCGACCTTCTTCTTGGCCGCCTTCTTCGCCGGCTTCCTTGCGGCCTTCTTCTTGGCCGCCTTCTTCGCCGGCTTCCTGGCGGGCTTCTTCTTGGCGGGCTTCTTCCTGGCGACCTTCTTCTTGGCCGGCTTGGCCGCCTTCCTGGCGGCGGGCTTCTTCGCGGCGGCCGCGGGTGCTGGCGCCGCTGGCTCCATCCAGAGCGAAGCAGGAGGCGTTGCTGGCGGCGGTGTCATCGGCGCCGGCGCCGGGTCCATCCAGCCGGAATCGCTCCAACTCATTTCCATATCATGCATCTCGGCCATGCTGAGTTCCTCCGGGGCATGCCGCGGCGCGGGACCCGCCGCTGGTCGCGCGGGCTCGCCGCCCGCGAGGACGAATGCTGGAATAAGATGCACCGTCAGGGCCTCTTGGCAAGCCACCCCGCCGCATCCCCGGCACGGCGACTTTGACGTTGCTCTCCCAATGCGCTAAGCTCTTGTCAGCCAAGTGGTTCGACGCCTGCCAGGGGGTATCGTGAAGTTGGTCCCCGCGCTGCTGTTCTCCCTTTCGCTCCTAGCCGGCTCCCTCAGCGGGCAGGTTGCGGTTGATTCGGCCGCGCTCCGCCCGGTGGATTCGGGCCGCACCGCGGTGGACCTGTCCGGGCCGGCGCGGGGCGGCGCCTACGTGAGCGCGGTCGGGCGCCGCGCTCTGGCCATGGGCGGCGAGACCGGCGGCTTCGAAGTCTGGGCCTGGCCGCTGAAGCTGCTCCACAACTTCGAGCTCAGCTTCCAGACGCCGCTCTTCCCCGAGCCCATCGTGGGCCGGAAAATCGCCCGCCACGTGGAGGTGACCCCGACCGGTCCGGTCATCACCTATACCCACGCGGCCTTCACGGTGCGGCAGCGCGTCTTCGCGGCCCGCGAGGAGCCCGCCGTCGTGATCCTCCTCGACGTCGAAGCGGTTCGTCCCATGGAGATCGTGGCCGAGTTCGTCTCCGACCTGCAGCTGGCCTGGCCCGGCGCGATCGGTGGCCAATACGTGTTCTGGGATGATGGCCTGAAGGCGTTCGTGCTCAGTGAGAGCACCCGGCAGCACACAGCGCTGGTCGGGAGCCCCTTCACCCTGAGCGCCACCAACCAGCCCTCGCACAGTGTGCCGGACGCGCCCAACCAGCTGCGCATCGCGGTGGGAGACCCGTCCCGCGTCCCCATGCCCCGTCCCGGCGAACCGGCCGGGAGACTGACGACCCTTCGCGTCTCCGGCATCCCGATCGTCATCGTCGGGGCGATCGCCCATCGCGACTCGGTGAAGGCGCTCTATCGGCGTGTGCTTGACGACATCCCGGGGCTGTACCGGTCCCGCCTGGCCGCCGCCGATTCGGTGCTCGAGCGCTCGCTCTGGATCGAGTCGCCCGACCACGACCTCGATACCGCAATCCGGTGGGCCGGACTCAACCTTGACGAGGCCCTGGCCTGCAACCCCGACCTCGGGTGCGGGCTGGTCGCGGGCTACGGTCCCAGCGAATCCCGCGGCGCCCGGCCCGGCTTCGGCTGGTACTTCGGCGGCGATGCCTCGATCAACTCGCTCGGTCTCGATGCGCTGGGCCAGTACGACCTCGCCCGCCAGGGGCTCGAGTTCTTCATCCGCCACCAGCGGTCCGACGGGAAGATCGCCCACGAGATCTCCCAGAGCGCCGGCCGGATCAGGTGGTTCGACGACTTCCCCTACGCCTACTACCACGCGGACACCACGCCCTACTGGCTGATGGCGTGGGGAGACTGGTGGAAGGCGACCGGTGACTCCACCACCATCCGGCGAGCCTGGCCCGCCATCCGCAAGGCCTACGACTGGTGCCGATCCACGGTGGACAGCACCACCGGGCTGATGCTCAACTCCAAGGGCGGCCTCGGCGCCGTCGAGGTTGGGGACCTCGGCGTCGGTGTGCGCTCGGACATCTATCTCGCCGCGGTGTGGATCGAGGCGCTTGACCGGATGGCGCGCATGGCCGGCGTCATGGAGCCCGCCAGGCGGGGCCGCAAAGGGCCCACGCTGTCGGAAGAAGCGGGTCGGCTCCGCGAACAGGCGCTCGCCAGCCTGCGGGACCGGTTTTGGCTGCCGGAACAGGGGATGTACGCCTTCGCCCTCCTCGAGGGCGGCGAGATCCGGCCGGAGCTCACCGTCTGGCCCAGCACCGCCCTGGCCTTCGGGCTGCCGGACGAGGACCGCGGCTTTCGTGGCGCGACGGCGCAGGCGCGCGCCGCGCTGGTCACAGACTGGGGCACCCGCTCACTCGGCGCGACCAGCGGGCTCTTCGACCCGCTGCACTACAACAACGGCACCGTCTGGCCCTTCGTGACCGGCTTCACCGCTCTCGGCCAGTACCGCTACCGCAATCCCGTGGCGGGGTACCAGGCTCTCCGGCACATCGTGCGGAGCGGCTCTGGCTGGGGGCTGGGCCGGAATCCCGAGGTCTTCGCGGGGATGCAGAACGAGCCGCTCGAGACGGCGGTGCCGCAGCAGTTCTTTGGCACATCGTTCCTGCCGACCGTGCTGGTTCGCGGTCTGCTGGGGTGGGAGCCGGATCTGCCCGCGCGCGCCATCCACCTCTCCCCGCAGCTGCCCGCCGAATGGGACTCCCTCCAGGTGCACAACGCGGCCGCGGGATCGGCGAGGTTCGACCTCGAGTTTCACCGGACTCCGGAGCGGTTCCGGTTCCGTCTGCGGCGGACCGACGCGGGCCCCAGCCCCGCCGACACCCTGGTCTTCACCCCGCGGTTCCCGGCGGGTGCGGCCTGCGCCGCCGCCGCGGGTGACGGGGAGTGGGTCCCGGTGCGGCCGGAGGGGCGCTCCACACCCCGCGACGTCGAATACCAATTTCGGGTGAGGCTCCAGGACGAGATGAGCCTCGAGATGGTCTGCCGACCCGGGTATGAGGTCCTGCTGCCAAACCGTCCGTCGTCTCGCGGAGAACGATCGAAGGAACTTCGGTTGATCGATCACCGGCTGGAGGGTGCGCACTCTTCCAACCTCGGCGAGGCGACGCTGGTTGCCCTGCTCGAGGGACCGGCCGGCACCACCGCCGACGTCGAAATCCGTCGCGGCAAGGCCCGGAAGGTGCCCGTGGCCTTCCCGCTCCCGGGAGATCCGGTGGACGGGTACAGCCGGACCGAGCTCAGAGTCCAGATGCCGTGGGATTCCCTCGAGGGCGCCAGCCCGTGAGCCGGTTCCCGCACCGCTGCCCGGGGAATTCCTCTGCACGGCCCGATGGGCGATACTCCATGCGGGAGAACGGCTACCTGACGGACTCATTCGGGCACATGCGTGCACTGCGCCAGGCAATTCGGTCCTCCGCGGTCCTCCTGGCGGCCTCGCTGGCTGGACCGGTGCCAGCGGCTGCCCAGGCGGTCGCGGAACTCTATGTCACGCCCGACACCATGCTGCTCTCCGCCGGCGAACGTCGCGGGTTGACCGTCCAGGCGTTCGATGCGGCCGGGAACATCATCCTCGCGGTTCGCTACAAGGTCGCCGACACCGCTGTGGCCAGCGTGACCGAGAATGGCACTGTCACCGGCCTCCGGGGCGGTCGCACCAGTGTCACGGTCCAGTCCGGCAAGAAGAGCGCGGCCGTCGTCGTCATCGTGGCGGGTGCGGCCCAGCGGGATACCGCGCCCGATCCGGCGGCGGCGTCGGTCGTGCGGCTCGCCGCCGCCCCCGCTGCGATCTCGCTCCTCCCGACCGAGCGTGCCCGGGTGGTCGTCTCGGCTTACGGTGCCGATGAGGCGGCGGTGCCGCTGCCCCGGCTCCGGTGGCGCTCCCTCCGGCCGGACGTGGTTTCGGTCGTGGACACTTCCGGTGTGATCAGCGGGGTGGCTTCCGGGCAGGCGACCGTCGAAGCCAGCGTGCCGGGAGGTGTTGCCGTGACCATCCCGGTCACGGTCGCGCTCGCACCTTTCGCGCTCGATCGCTCCGCGGTCGCGCTCGCACCGGGCGGCACCGACACTGTGGTCGCTTCAGTGCCGGCTCAGGGTGGCCGGCGGCTGCGTGGTGACGATCTGATCTGGCAGGTGCTGGATCCCTCGGTGGCGGAGGTCTCGCCATCGGGGAGCGTGCGCGCCCGCGGGATGGGCCGCACCGAACTGGTGGTGGCCGGCTTCCTGCAGGAGCGGAGGATTCCCCTCGTGGTGCATCCACCGGTGTCCTATTTCCTCGCCCTGCCGAGGGTGTCGGAGCCGATCCGCATCCCCGTCTCCGCCTCGCGCGCAGTTGAGGTCGCTCCATACGCCGCCGACAGCACCCCGATCCCGAATGTCCCGATCACCTGGATCGTGGGCGACACTACCGTCGCCGTGTTCGACACCGCCACCCGGCGCCTCACCGGACGCGGCGTGGGGCAGACCACGCTGAGCTTCGCCGCGCGCGGCTTTCTTCCCCGCGGCTGGGAGGTGGAGGTTGTCGCCGGGACCCTCGGGTTCGCCCGAAACCGGGCGGTGCTGCGCCCGGGCGAAGAGGTCACCTTCAAGGCGGGCCTGGTGGACGCGGCGGGACGGATCATCGGCCCGGCGACCGACCTTCGCTGGAGCTGTTCCGATACTGCGAGGGGGAGCGTGTCGGCGCAGGGCACGTTCGTGGCCCGTACACCGGGCCGCGTGACGGTCCGCGCCGAACTCGAGGGGGGCGCCGCCGCGGAGGCGGTGGCGTTCATCACCGGGGAAGCCCTGCTCGCCTCCAACCGGAGCGGTCAGGTGGGTATTCATGCCGTCGCTTTCGCCGCTCGGGACACGGTCTACCCGGTCGTCGTGGAGGCGGGCCGCAACGTGGACGGGACGTACGCGCCAGACCGGACCCGGATCGCGTTCAGCTCGGATCGGGGCGGCAACCTGGACATCCATGTCGCGGATGCGGACGGTCGAAACCCGGTCCGGCTCACCTCCGATCCCGCCAACGAGGTCCAGCCGGTGTGGTCCCCCGACGGCCAGCAGCTCGTCTTCGTCGCCAGCCGCGGCGGCCCCGGCCAGCTCCTGGTCGTGCCGGCCTCCGGTGGCGCGCCGCGCACGCTGACTTCGCTCCCGGGGGGCGCCGCCGACCCGGTCATCTCGCCTGACGGCGCCACGGTCGCGTTCACCACCTACCCCAATGGGCCGGACAAGCCGGGCGACATCGCCACCGTGCCTTTGGCGGGCGGCGTCCCGACCATGGTCACGGCGACCCGGGATCGCCGCGAGTTCAACCCCATCTACCTCGCCCGGGGCGAGCTGGCCTGGATCGAGCAGTCACGTGACCCGAACGAGCCCGATCTGATCACCAGTCGGACCGCCGGGGGGACGCCGGTAGTCCTGGCTCGCTCCAGCAACCAGATCGTGGCGGCCAGGGCGTCGTACGACGGCACCATGCTGGCCTGGGTGATCGGTCAGGCCAGCGAGCGGGACAAGAAGGCGGTGGACTACCTGCTCCGGATTCGCTCGCTCGCGGGCGGGCAGGAACGGTTCATCCGGTTCCCACCAGGCGAACGAATCGCCAGCGTCGGGTTTTGAGGGCCCTCCTGCTCAGCGGAACTGGCGGTCTCGACCGGCTGGCGCCGGGGGACATCCCGCGCCCGGTGCTCTCCGAGCCCGGGGACGTGCGAGTTCGCCTGCGTGCCACGGCGCTCAACCGCCTGGATCTCTGGGTGGCGGGCGGGGTTCCCGGCGTCACCTATTCCTTCCCGCACGTCATCGGCTCCGACGGCGCCGGCACCGTCGAGGAAACCGGGCCGGGTGTTGCCGCCTTCGCGGTCGGTGACCGGGTGCTGATCAACCCGGGAGTGTCCTGCGGCCGCTGTGAATGGTGCCTCGGTGGCGAGCAGCCGCTCTGCCCCTCGTTCGGAGTGCTCGGTGAGCACCGTCCTGGCACGATGGCGGAGGAGATCGTGGTGCCGGACCGCAACCTCGCTCACCTCCCCGCCGGGCTCAGTTGGATCCAGGCCGCGGCGCTGCCGCTGGCCACCATCACGGCCTGGCGGATGCTGACCACCCGCGCCGGTGTCGGACCCGGCGAGACGGTGCTGATCTGGGGCATCGGCGGCGGGGTGGCGCTCGCGGCGCTGAAGATCGCGAGGCTCCTGGGTGCCCGGGTCATCGTGACCAGCGGCTCGGACGAAAAGCTGGCGCGAGCGCGGGCACTCGGCGCGGAGCTCGGCATCAACCACGCGACCGAGGACGTGCCCGGCAGGGTGAAGCAGTTCACCGGGCGGCGCGGCGCCGAGGTGGTGATCGACAGCGTCGGGGAGCGCACCTGGGAGCGGTCGCTGCGCAGTCTCGCGCGTCGGGGCCGCCTGGTCGTCTGCGGCGCGTCGAGCGGTCCCATGGTGACCACCGATCTCCGGCGGATGTTCTGGTTCCAGTGGTCACTGCTCGGTTCGACCATGGGGAGCGACGCGGAATTCCGCGCGGTGGTCGCGGAGGCCGCCGGCGGGCGCCTGCTCCCGGAGATCGACAGCGTCCATTCCTTCGCGGACGCGATCGCCGCGTTCCGCCGCCTTGAGTCAGGGGCACAATTCGGGAAGATCGTCGTGGAGATGCCGGTATGAGCGAACTGCTGGATCGACTTGCGGTGGGATGGTCCGAGCTGACCGAGCTCCTGCCGGGACTGCTCGCCGCGGTCGTCATCATGCTGGCCGGCTATGTCCTGGCGAGACAGCTCCGTCGCTGGAGCGACCGCACCCTCGTCCACTTCGAATTCCGGCGGCTGGCAGATGCTGGCGGCCTGACCGAGGCCGCCGAGCGGGTGCGCATCGACCCGGTCAGGGCGATCGGCTCGCTGGTATTCTGGCTCACCATGCTGGTCGCGGTCCTGCTGGCCAGCTCGGCCCTCGGGCTCGAGAACGTGCGCGAAATGTTCGGCCGGATGCTGTCCTTCATCCCGACCCTCATCTCCGGCACCGTGATCATCATCCTCGGCATGATCATCGGCGAGTTCCTGCGGGCCCTGATCGTGGCATCCGCGGGCGGGGTGGAAGGGGTGGTGACCGTCGCCAAGCTCTCCAAGGGGGCGATGGTCGGCATCGCCTTCTTCATGGCGCTGCAGGAAGTGGGTGTGAGCGAGGAGATTGTGACCGCGGCATTCACGCTGGTGCTGGGCGCCGTGGCGCTGGCGGCCGGGCTGGCCTTCGGGCTGGGAAACCGCGATCTCGCCGCCGCGCTGACCCGCCGCTGGTATGAGGAGGGGCGGCGTCGCCGCCGCGAGCGGCGACAGCAAGACGCCGGGGAAGAGCCGCCCGCGGAAACCTGAGGGGCCCTACTTGAGGCGATACCGGCCGATCCCCTGCCGCCCGTCGGGCTGACGGAGCAGGAGGTAAACGCGGCCATCGGCGCCGAACCCGCCCAGCGACGCACCCTTCGGCATCTCCACCGTGCGAATCGATTTCCCGTCGCGACCCACCACATCCCACACCGGAACCGAGTCCTCGAAGGCCCGGGCGCGCTGCAGCCAGACTTCGCCGGCGGGGTTCGTGGCTCCGGCCACGAACGGCGGCTTCTGGTCGGCGAACGGGTAGGAGAGCGCGATCCCGGCCGGTGCCCCGGTCCGGGTCATCTGGGCTCTGAGCCGGTCGAGGAACATCTCCTTCTCCTCTGGCGGCACCGCAATCGGGGTGAAGGGGCGGCCGCCGCCTCGGCTCCACTTGCCGTCGGGCGCGCGCCAGTCGACCGAATTGTCCGAGGCCCGGGCGACCCAGAGCGACCCGTCGGGCAACACGCCGAAGAGATCGCGACCGGAGAAGATCGTGGACACCATCTTCATCTGCTCGCCGAACCTCCCCTGTCCCCACACGGGGAGCTTCAGTTGCGCGACGGTGTCGGCGAGGCTGTCTCCCCGGGCGATCCGAAGGACCTCCAGGCTGTCGAGCCCGATTTCCTCCCCCGGCTCGAGCCCTCCGAGTACCGAGCGGACGTCCTCCTTGTAGGCGTTTCCCCGATGGTCGTACGCCAGAGGCTGATTGTGCCCCCCGACGCCGCGCCGGTCGAGCGTGAGCAGGAACTGCCCCTGGTCGTCCCACAGTGTGGTGCGCTCCGCCGCGAAATCCACCAGCCCGACGGTGTCCCCGCCCAGGCGGAAGACGTAGCCCGGATACTTGTGCTTGCCTGGCGCCGGGTCCGAGGGGCCGATGGTATCGGCGTGCTCACCCACGGGGGTGATGTCACCGGTGGCGAGGTCGGCGTACAGGAAGGACCGGTCGGCCAACTCGGCGAACGCGACCCGGCCATCGCGGAGCTCGACCACGTTGCTGACCTGCTGGAGGGTCCGTGTGAGCTGCGCCTCGGGCTCATCCAGCACCACGACCGGCGCGGGCGGCGTGTCGCAGGCCGTGAGCAGCGGGAGAATCAGAAGGGCGGTAACGCGTCTCACGGGGTCATCTCCTTGGAAGGCGCCGAGGCCGGCACGATGGGGAACACCAGCAGCCTGACGCCCTGTTCGAATGGTTCGGCCACCAGCAGCTCGCCATCGCCGAGGCCGACCAGGCGACCGATGCCCGGATGCGCGAGATAGCGGACCAGCCGCGACGTGGAGTCGACGACCTGGTACTCCCTGACTGTGTCGCCCACGGCCCTGCTCTTGACCAGCCAGACCAGCCCATCCCGTCCCGTGACGGCATTCTCGAAGGGCGGCTTGATGGCCGAGAATGGGATCTGCTCGACCGTCGGCCGGAGCGAGGCGTCGAATCGTCGCAGGAAGAGCTGCCGGTCGTTCTCCGTGATGGGGAGGACGCGGTCCGGGAGCTGGAGGCCGCGGCGCCAGGCACCGGCCGGATCGCGCCACTCGACCTGGTTGGCCCCCACGCGCGCCACCCAGACGGTGCCATTCGGCAGAACCCCCCACCGGTCCTGGCCCGAGAGCAGCCGTCGCTCGAGGCGGACTCGGCCGTCGCTGATCACCTCGGCAAGATCCAGCGGGGCGAGCCGGGCGATGGTATCGGCCGCCGCCCAGTCCGCCCGCACCCGCACGATGGAGGCGGAGTCGAGGTTGCCGCGTCCCTCGGGACCAGGGGGAGTGCGGAGCTCGAAGTACCAGTTGCCGCCCTGATCCCGGGCACGGGGGAGCGCGCCACGCAGGCCATCGGGCGCGGTGAGTGCCCCGATCAGCGTCTCGCCCAGTGACCAGAGTGTCAGGCGCCGCCGCTGCCAGTCCGCGATGTAGATCGTGTCGCCCGACCGGAAGAGGTGAAACGGCTGCTCCAGCTCCCCGGCCTGCCGCCCTCCGAACCGGCGCGTCCCCCCGCTCCTCGTGTCGACGGTCGCGACCGCCGGTTCCTGGGGGGCGATGACCACCCAGCGGCCGGCTGCCAGCGGGATGGCGTCGGTGACGTCGAGGTACGGGGTGACCACCGTGTCCAGGGCCGGGACGAGCACCTCGAGCTGGAGCGGCGGCTCGGGCGGCGCGCACCCCGCGAGTGCGAAGCCGAGGACGCCGGCGTGCCACGGATGATTCGTCATGGGGCGGGAAAGGTAATGGCGCCGGGTTGGGTTCGCGCCGAGGCCATCGGCGGCTCCAGCCGCCGGCTGACGGTCGCCCAGGGGTGCCACCAGTAGCTGAGCTTCACCGCGAAGCCGTGCTCACCGGGACTGGTGCCCAGCCGCTCGAGGGAGCCGCCGAAATCGAATTCACCGGTCGAGGTCTGGTCAGCGCAGCTGGTCGTCCATACCAGATACAGGGTCGAGCCCGGCAGGTACTCCCACCGGAAGACGGCGTTGCCGCGCGGCGAGGCGAAGTTGAAGGCGGGTGTGGATCCACCGAGACGTGGCTGGCATCGGGCCGCTGGAAGTCCTAGGCCGAGTTCTCCTGGTTCGAGTTGATCTGGGCGGGCGTCGCATCCCTGCGGGGATTCCGGCCGCCCCCACGGCTCCGACCCTGGCGGATCCCCCGTGACCCGGGTGAGAACGGCGTCTAAGTCAATGTTCTGAAAGCATTTGGGGCGCAAGGGCGAGTTTGCCTGACAGGTTCCGCTGGGGTATATTTGAGGCCTTCCCCGGCCGCGCGGCGGCCCCGCGATAACCCCAGACGAAACCAGGAATGACCGGTCCTGCGCAGCGCGAGCGGATCCTCCCGCGGCTCATCGAAGAGGAAATGCAGCAGTCGTTCATCAACTACTCGATGAGCGTCATCGTGTCGCGGGCGTTGCCCGATGTCCGCGACGGGTTGAAGCCGGTGCACCGCCGGATTCTGTATGCCATGAACGAGCTCGGGCTGGTGCCCGGTCGGCCCTACAAGAAGTCGGCGACAGTGGTGGGCGACGTGCTCGGCAAGTACCACCCGCACGGCGACAGCTCGGTGTACGATGCCCTGGTCCGGATGGTCCAGGACTTCTCGCTCCGGTACCCGCTGATCGACGGGCAGGGGAACTTCGGCTCGGTGGACGGCGACCCGGCGGCGGCCTATCGGTACACCGAGGCGCGCCTGACCGCCGTGGCGGTCACCATGCTGGAGGACATCGACAAGCAGACGGTGGACTTCCAGCCCAATTTCGACGACCGGTTGCAGGAGCCGACCGTCCTGCCGTCGAAGATCCCCAACCTGCTGGTCAACGGGTCGAGCGGCATCGCGGTCGGGATGGCCACCAACATCCCCCCCCACAACCTGCGGGAAGTGGTGAAGGCGGTGCAGCACCTGATCGACAACCCCGACGCGACCATCGGGGACCTCCGCAAGCACATCAAGGGACCCGACTTCCCCACCGGCGGGTTCATCTACGGCCGCGACGGTATCAAGGAGGCCTACGAGCACGGCCGGGGGCGCATCCAGATGCGGGCGCGGGCCCAGATCGAGGAGCGGGAGAAGAGCGGAAAGAGCCAGATCGTCGTGACCGAGATCCCCTACCAGGTGAACAAGGAGAACCTGGTGCGGGCCATCGCCGACCTCGTCATCGACAAGAAGATCGAGGGCATCTCCGGCGTCAACGACGAATCCGACAAGGACGGGATGCGGATCGTCGTCGACCTCAGGCGGGACGCCATCCCCAACGTGGTGCTGAACCAGCTCTACAAGCACACCGCGATGCAATCCACCTTCGGCGTGATCATGCTGGCGCTCGACAAGGGCGCGCCGAAGGTCATGAACCTGAAGGAGCTGCTGGAGCGGTTCATCGAGCACCGGCACCAGGTCGTGATCCGTCGGGCGCAGTTCGAGCTGGACCAGGCGCAGGCCCGCGAGCACATCCTCGAGGGCCTCAAGATCGCGGTCGACAACATCGACGAAGTGGTCGAGATCATCAAGAGCTCCAAGGACGTGCCGCAGGCCGACGCCCGGCTGCGAAAGCGGTTCAACCTGTCGGAGAAGCAGAGCGACGCGATCCTCAACATGCGGCTGGCGCGGCTCACCGGCCTCGAGATCGAGAAGCTGGAGGCCGAGCTGAAGGAAGTGCGGGCCATCATCAGGGATCTCAAGTCGTTGCTGGCCTCGCGCCCCCGGCGGATGGAGGTGCTCAAGACGGAACTGGAGGAAGTGGGGCGCAAGTACGGCGACGACCGCCGCACCCAGATCCTGGCGGACCAGGACGACTTCTCGGTCGAGGACCTGATCGCCGAGGAGGACATGGTCATCACCATCTCGCATACCGGCTACATCAAGCGGATCGCGGTGAGCACCTACCGCCGCCAGCGCCGCGGCGGGCGCGGCCTGCAGGGTGCCACGACCAAGGAAGAGGACTGGATCGAACACCTGTTCATCGCCAGCACGCACGACTACCTCATGTTCTTCACCGACACGGGGCAGGTCTACTGGCTCAAGGTGCACGAGATCCCGCAGGGGGGCCGGGCCAGCCGCGGCAAGCCGGTGGTGAACTGCATCGCGATCAAGCCCACCGAGCGAATCGCCGCCACCGTCGCGGTGCGCGAGTTCTCGGCGGAGCAGTCGCTGATCTTCGCCACCCGGCAGGGGACGGTGAAGAAGACCAGTCTCGCCGAGTTCGGGAACGTGCGCAGCAGCGGCATCCGGGCGATCAACGTCGAGGACGGGGACGAGCTGATCGACGTCCAGCTCTGTGATCCCTCGAGCGACATCGTGCTGGCCACGGCGGACGGCATGAGCATCCGCTTCCACCAGGGCGACGTCCGCGAGATGGGCCGGGTCACCACCGGCGTGAAGGGGATCGAGCTCGAGAAGGACGACCGGGTGATCGGGATGGTCGTCATCCGCCGGGACGCCACGCTCCTGGTGGTGAGCGAGAAGGGCTTCGGCAAGCGCTCCGAGCTGTCCGACTACCGGGTCCAGCGGCGGGGCGGCAAGGGCATCATCACCCTGAAGCGCACCGACAAGACCGGTGGTGTCATCGCCCTCAAGGAGGTCCAGCCGGACGACGAGCTGATGCTGATCACGCGTCACGGAGTGATCATCCGCCTCCCGGTGGACTCCATCCGGGTGATCAGCCGCAACACGCAGGGCGTCAGGGTGATGAATCTGGACGCCGGCGACACGGTGGTGGATGTGGCCCGGGTGGTGAAGGAGGAAGACGAGGGCGCCGAGCAGGCGCTGCCCGCCGGCGACGGCGACGGCGACGGCGACGCCGAGTGAGCGAGACCGGGATCTCGCTCGAGTCGATGCGGCTGGCGGCGCGCCAGCTGGCGGGCATCGCCTGGCGGACGCCGCTGGTCGAGACCGTGGCCCTCGGCGCCGAGGTGGGTGTGCCGGTGTCGCTCAAGTGCGAACACCTGCAGCCGGTCGGCGCGTTCAAGATCCGCGGGGCCTACACCGCCGTTGCCCGTCTGGCCCCT
>Ga0224510_10001993_pt1 | contig 12741 bp, 15 predicted proteins | sample SF_May12_sed_USG_FD_170161 | JGI IMG/M metagenome (GOLD analysis project Ga0224510, IMG submission 170161) | Sediment microbial communities from San Francisco Bay, California, United States - SF_May12_sed_USGS_4_1 | ecosystem: Environmental > Aquatic > Marine > Sediment | place: USA: California... | reverse complement strand
GCCTGCTTGAGCGGCGTGCAGAACTGCGCTGCCTTCTGCAGGATCTCGGGGCCTTCGTTCTTGATGTCGCGGCCCTCGTTGCGTGCCTTGACCATCGCCTCGAGCGCGACGCGGTTGGCCACCGCACCGGCCTGGATGCCCGCCGGGTGGCCGATCGTGCCGCCGCCGAACTGCAGGATGACGTCATCGCCGAACAGGTCGATCAGCTGGTGCATCTGGCCGGCATGGATGCCGCCGGAGGCCACGGGCATCACCTTCTTCGTATCGGCCCAGTCCATGTCGAAGAACAGGCCGCGCGGCAGGTCGGTCTTGGTGTAGCTGTCGCGGCAGACGTTGTAGTAGCCCTGCACGGTGAGCGGGTCGCCTTCGAGCTTGCCCACCGCGGTGCCGGTGTGCAGGTGGTCGCAGCCGGCCAGGCGCAGCCACTTGGCCATCACCCGGAAGGACACGCCGTGGTTCTTCTGCCGCGTGTAGGTGCCGTGGCCGGCACGGTGCATGTGCATGATCATGTCGTGCTTGCGGCACCAGTTGGCCATGCTCTGGATCGCGGTCCAGCCGATCACGAGGTCGACCATCACGACGACGCTGCCCAGCTCCTTCGCGAACTCGGCGCGCTCGTACATGTCTTCCATCGTCGCCGCGGTGATGTTCAGGTAGCTGCCCTTGACCTCGCCGGTCGCGGCACTGGCCTTGTTGACGCCGTCCATCACGTACAGGAAGCGGTCGCGCCAGTGCATGAAGGGCTGCGAGTTGATGTTCTCGTCGTCCTTCATGAAGTCCAGCCCGCCCTTCAGGCCCTCGTAGATCACGCGGCCGTAGTTGCGGCCCGACAGCCCCAGCTTGGGCTTGGTCGTCGCGCCCAGCAGCGGGCGGCCGAACTTGTCGAGCCGCTCGCGCTCGACCACGAGGCCGGTGGGCGGGCCCTTGAAGGTCTTCACGTAGGCCACCGGGATGCGGATGTCTTCGAGCCGCGCGGCCTTCAACGGCTTGAAGCTGAAGACATTGCCGATCAGGCTGGCCGTCATGTTGGCGATCGAGCCCTCCTCGAACAGGATCAGGTCGTAGGCCACCCACGCGAAGTACTGGCCCGGCTGCGCCGGCACCGGCTCGACCTTGTAGGCCTTGGCGCGGTAGCTGTCGCAGGCCGTGAGGCGGTCGGTCCACACCACCGTCCAGGTCGCCGTGCTCGACTCGCCGGCCACGGCCGCGGCGGCCTCCACCGGATCGACGCCTTCCTGCGGCGTGATGCGGAACAGGCAGATCGTGTCGGTGTCCTTGGGCACATAGTCGGCGTCCCAATAGCCCATCTGGCGGTACTTCAGGACGCCGGCGCTGTAGCGCTTCTTCTTGTCCTGGATCTCGGCTTCGGCGACGACACCGTGTTCGACGGGCTTGTTCATGCGGGTCTCCTCAATGGCATGGGGAGGAATGTAGGAATCGCATGAACTAAGCGCAATTCACGAATAATTCACATTTGATTAAGATAATCCTTAATGAAGACGGTCACGTTCCGGCAGTTGCGCGTGTTCAGCGAGGTGGCGCGCCAGCTCAGCTTCGTCCGGGCCGCGGAGGCCCTGCACCTCACCGCACCGGCGGTGACGATGCAGGTCAAGGAGCTCGAGGCGTCGATCGAGTTGCCGCTGTTCCACCGTGAGGGCCGCAAGATCGCGCTCACCACGGCTGGTGAGTACTTCCTCGTCTACGCACGCCGGCTGCTCGGCACGCTCAAGGAGGCCGACGATGCGATGGCGCGTCTGCGTGGTGTCGAGGCCGGCACGCTGAGCGTGGGTCTGGTGAGCACCGCGAAGTACTTCGTGCCGCAGCTGCTGGCACGTTTCCGCGAGGAGCATCCGGGCATCGAGGTTCGCATCACGGTGGCGGCCAACCGGGAGCAGCTCATCACGCTCCTGCAGGGGGCGGAAATCGATCTGGCCGTGATGGGGCGCCCACCGAAGGAGCTGGCGATGCGCACCGAGGCGTTCGCGGCCCACCCGCTGGTGATCGTGGCGCCGGTGGGCCATCCGCTGCTCGAACTCGACCATGTGCCGGTGGCGGCGCTCGCGCCGTACCGCTTCATCGTGCGCGAGCCCGACTCTGGCACGCGCGCTGCAATGGAAGCGTTCTTCAAGCGCCATCGGGTCGACATCCAGGTCGCGATGCAGATGCCGAGCAACGAAACCATCAAGCAGGCCGTGATCGCCGGCATGGGCCTGGCCTTCCTGTCGCTGCACACGCTGGGTCTCGAACTGCGCGCGGGCGTGCTCAAGCGGCTCGACGTCGAGGACACGCCGGTGATGCGCACGTGGAACCTCGTGCGTCCGCAGTCGCGAACGCTCTCTCCGGCAGCCGAGGCGTTCCGCTACTTCATGCTCGAGCGTGCCGAGCCGCACCTGCGCGCCCACGACGAGGCGCTGCTGGCGAGCTGACGTCGGCGGCATGGCGGCGCGCGACGTCGCCTGCGCAATCGCACGCTCGGTCGCCGATGCCGGCCTCCGAGGGCAGTAGTTGACCGCCATCAAGGTGCGCGAGCGCGCCCGGGGCGAGAGTCGACTGCGTGCGGCCTCGTTCGGACGCCGATGTGTCGAGGAGAACCATGATGAGCACTGCCACAACCGTGCGCCTGTGTGTTGCGATGCTGTCGGGCTGGCTGTCCGCCGGCGTCGCCGTTGCGCATCCCGGGCACGACTCCGCGCCCGCGATGGGTCTGTTCGAGGCGCTGGCGCACGTGTTCACGCAGCCGTACCACCTTGGCCTGCTGGGGCTGGCCGTCGGCATCGGCGCGATCTCGGTGCGAGCGGTGCGCGCGAGACGCCAACCGCGCGCTGGGCGTCGCTGAGTGGCAGGGTGGCACACCATGCGCAAGGGCCGGATCTGTTGTGGCGATTCGCCGCGTCGCGCGGTGAGTGACCAACGTCGCGAGCCGTCGAAGTGAACGTGAACGCACGCGCCCCACTGCCCAGGCCGGCCGGCGTCCGCCAGCGCGTGCCGGTGCACCCGGGGCGATTCCTCGAGAGGCACTTCCTCAAGCCGATGTCGCTGACGCAGACCGAGGTGGCCAAGCGTCTGGGCGTGTCACGCCGGCGGGTGCACGAGCTCGTGCATGGCAAGCGCGCGATGTCGCCCGACACCGCGATTCGCTGTGCCCAGGCCTTTGGGCTGCCTGCCACCGACTGGCTGGCGATGCAGTCCGAATGGGACGCCTGGACTGCCTGGCAGGCGATGCGCGTGGCCGACGCCACGGCCGATTCGGCCACCGGCGGCTAGCCACCGTGTCCTGGATGCCTCATGCGCGCACATCCGCTCGAGCCCGCGTGTCACCCCGCAGGTGACAACGCCGCGGCCGACACCATCGTCGTCCTGGGCATCGGCAACGTGCTGTGGGCCGACGAAGGCTTCGGCGTGCGCTGCGTCGAGGCACTGCAGGCACGCTGGGACTTTGCGCCGCACGTGCGGCTGGCCGACGGCGGCACGCAGGGCCTGTACCTACTGCCGCTGGTGCAGTCGGCGCGGCGCCTGCTCATCCTCGACGCCGTCGACTACGGCCTGCCGCCAGGCACGCTGAAGCTGGTCGAGAACGACGAGGTGCCCCGCTTCCTCGGCGCCAAGAAGATGAGCCTGCACCAGACCGGCTTCCAGGAGGTGCTGATGCTGGCGCAGATGACCGACAGCTATCCGCGCGAGGTGCTTCTCGTCGGCTGCCAGCCCGAGCAGCTCGAGGACTATGGCGGCAGCCTGCGCCCGGTCGTCAAGGCCGCGCTCGAGGATGCGCTGCCGCTGGCGATCGAGCGGCTTGCGCAGTGGGGCGCGCAGCCGGTACCACGGGCCGCACCGGTCGGCGCCGAGCGGTGCGTCAACGCGCCGGTGATCGGCCTGGCGGCCTACGAGTCGGGCCGTCCCAGCGCCGAGGCGGCGTGCCGTGTCGGCGACGCTCGTTTTCTCGCCGCCGGCGCGCAGGGTTGAACCATGTGCATCGGCATTCCCATGCGCGTGGTCGAGGCCTGGCAGGGCGGCGCGCTGGCCGCCGGCCGCGGGCGCTGCGAGCGAATCGATACGCGGCTGGTCGGCGACGAGGCCAGTGCCCCCGGGTGCTGGCTGCTCGTGTTCCAGGGTGCCGCGCGCGAGGCCCTCAGTACCTCGCGCGCCGCCGAGATCGACGCCGCGCTCGATCTGCTCGACGCCGCACAGGCCGGTGATGCGATTCACGCCGCGGCCGATCCGGGCTTCGTGCTGCCATCGTCGATCTCCGCGGCGCAACTCGCCGAGCTCACCGCGCCGCGGACTTCCTCTTCCGGAGAGACACCATGACCCAGCATCCGCTCATCGAACGCCTGATCGACGCGCATGGCGCGCAGGCCGTCGATCCCGATACGGTCGACGCGTGGGGCGCGCGCGCCGGCGAGCATGTGCTGTTGTTCAGCGGCGATCCTGTGCGGTTTCCCGAGGCGCTCGACGTCGCCGTGGTATTGCCGCAGTTGCGTGCCGCCTGCGGCGATCGCTTCGACATCGGCGTCGTGCCGCGCGAGCACGAGGATGCGCTCGCGCGCCGCTACGGCGTCCAGCGCTGGCCCTCACTCGTGTTCCTGCGCGCGGGTGGCTATCTCGCCACCGTGAGCGGCATGCAGGACTGGGTCGACTACCTCGGCGAGGTCGGCGGCGCGCTCGAGCGCGAGGTGTCGCGCCCGCCCACGGTCGGCATTCCCGTTGTCGCTGCGGGCCAGCCGGCCAGTGCCTGTCATTGATCGAGGAGTGCTTCTTGTTCCAGCCCAAGCCGCATTCGGCGATCTTCGTTGGGCCCGGCAGCGGGCAGCTCGACGGCGAGCCGCTGGCATTCATGCCGATGCCGCGCGACCTGTCGACCGCTCGTGCGCCGGCGCTGCCGGCCCCTGGGGTGCTGGCGACGCAAGTCGGTGCACTCGGTGCGCTGCGCGCCGCGTTGTCGGCGCTCGAGCGTCGTCTGTCCAGGGAGGCGGTCGAGCCGATCGAACTCGGCGCGCTGACCGATGGCGAGCGATTGCTCGTGAGCCAGTTGCTCGGTGAGGGCGAGGTGGCCGCCGTGGTCTCCGGTGACTTGGGTGCGCGGGCCCACGAATCCATCTACGCTGGCGTGTGGCGCGTGCTGCACCGCGATGCCGGCATGCGCGACACGATCGAGGTCGGAGGATTTCCACGCTCGATCGTGGCTGCGGCCCGCGCCGATGGTCGGGCGCTCGCGCCGCCCGCCGCAATCGCGCCGGAAGGCACGATGAACGCACCGGCGCTGATCGAGGAGTTGCGCGCGCGCGCGCGCGCATGGCAGTCGGGCCGGACGAACGGTGCGGCGCATGTGATCAACCTGTCGCTGCTGCCGCTGACCCCGGGCGACGGCCTGTACCTCGAGCAGCAACTCGGCCGCGGCCGCGTCATGGTGCTGTCGCGCGGCTATGGCAACTGCCGCATCATCAACACGCAGGTCGCGGGCGTCTGGCGCGTCACCTACTTCAATTCGCAGGATGCGGTCATCCTGGACACGCTCGAAGTCGGCGATGTGCCCGAGGTTGCCTGCGCCGCGCGGCAGGACCTCGAGGACTCGGCCGAGCGACTGGCCGAGCTGCTGCAATGGGTCGGCGGCGCATGAAGCCGGCCTGCGGCGGCTGCGATCCTCAGGCCCGGCCGAGCCCGTCGGACGTGCTCGCCGCTCGCGTGCACGCGCTCGAGAGGCTGTTTGCTCACGTCGCGGACACGCGCATGCGCGGCATCGCGATCCTGCATCCGGGGCTGCGCATTCAGGCCGTCGGCTTCGAGCCCGTGCTAGCGGCCGACGGGTCATCCGCGCAGGCGGCGGTCGGCGTCCTCGTCACGCCGTGGTTCATGAACCTGGTCTGGCTGCCTCTCGACGAGGCGGCGCGTGACGCGCTGTCCGTGGGTGCGACGCGCGATCGCCGCGTCGGCCGCGAGTGCTTTCCCTTCATCGGCGCGCACGAGGACGGCTTCGGCGCCTTCGAGGCGTGTTCGCTGTTCTCGCCGATGGGCGACTTCGCCGATCAGGATGCGGCGCTGGCGACCGCCCGTGCAGTGCTCGAAGAACTGCGCCGCCCCGAGCCGCCTCGCCCCACGCCGGCCCCCCCCGCTGCGTCGCGCCGCGCGTGGCTGCTCGGCCGCGCCCCGGCAACGCCTTCGGGAGCCGAACGATGACACCCGACGGGCTCGCGGGCCGGCTGGTCCTGCGCCCCGGCGCGGATCCCTCGGTGTGCTGCGAGCGCCCGATGGTCGGTGCCGAGCTGCTGCAGCGACTCACGGCGGGACGCCATGCCGCGCTGTTGCCCGACATCATCGGCGCCGTGTTCACGCTGTGCGCCGATGCGCAGCGCAGCACCTCGCGGCGTGCGTTGCGTGCCGCACTCGGAACCTTCGACAGCGACGCCGAGCGCGCGCGTGATGCACGCCCGATCGCGCTGCACACGGTGCGCGAGCACCTGCAGCGCTTCACGCTCGACATGCCAACGTTGGCGCCCGACGCTGCGGCGGCGGTCACGGCGCATTGGCTGCGCGACGCACCGGTGATGTCGGTGCCGCCGATGACCGGCAACGCTTTCGAGGCCGCGCTCGCGGCCACCGAAGTCGCGCTGCCGGGATGGCTCGAACGGCGCCTGTTCGGCATGGCGCCCGCAGCCTGGCTGGCCGCATGGCAACGCGATCCCGCGGCCTGGCTCGACGAATGGTCGCGCGGGCGGGACCATCCGGTCGCACGATGGCTGGCGGCCGTGCGCGACGACGCGCGCGCGATCGGCTGGCCCTGCCGGCCGCTCGATGTGCTCACCGATGCCGAGGGGGCCATGCGCACTCTGGCTGCGGCGATCGCGGCCGACCCCGCGTTTGCCGAGTGCCCGACCTGGCAGGGCGCCACCGCCGAGACCGGACCGTGGACGCGTCACGGACGCGTGAGGCCGGTGTCCACCGCGTGGGACCGCCTCGGGGCCCGCCTGGCCGAGGTCGCGCAGCTCGCGGTCGGCACGCCGCTGGCCGCTGGGGCCATGGCGACTGGCGACGGCGAAGGCATTGCCTGGACCGAGATGTCGCGCGGCCTGCTGATCCACTGGGTCCGTCTCGAGGCCGGTGAACGTGATGCGGGATCTGCGCGCGCCGCGCGCTACCAGGTGCTGGCGCCCACCGAGTGGAACTTCCATCCGCAGGGCGCGTTTGCACACCTGCTTCGTGATGGCGTACTCGCGCCGGCACAAGTGCGCCTGGCGGCGGCGACGCTCGACCCCTGCCTGGCCTTCACGGTCGAGGCGGAGAACCACCATGCATGAGATGAGCCTGGCCGGCGGCATCCTGCGCGTGGTCGAGGACGCGGCAGCGCGCGAGCACTTCACGCGTGTGACACGCCTTTCGCTCGAGGCCGGCGCACTGGCGGGCGTCGAGGTTCGCGCGCTTCGGTTCGCGCTCGAGGCGATGACGCCGGGCACCGTTCTCGCCGGCGCGCAGATCGAGATCGACGAGCCCGCCGGCACCGCCTGGTGCATGGCCTGCAGCCGCAGCGTCGCGATCGCCTCGCGCACCGATGCCTGCCCGCATTGCGGACGCTGGCAGCTCACGCCCACCGGCGGCACCGAGCTGAAGGTGCGCGAGTTGATCGTGCAAGAAAGCTGAGGAGATCGATCATGTGCGTCGTTTGCGGCTGTTCCAACCCCGAAGGCCATGCGCACGGGCACGGCCACACGCATGACCATACCCACGGCCACGCACACGACGCCGACCTCGACTTCGGCGCCAACTCGGCGCGCGTGTCGGTTCCCGGCATGAGTGCGGAGCGCGCGATCAGGCTCGAGGCCGACGTGCTCGGTGCCAACGACCGCGTCGCGCGCGCCAACCGCGCGCACTTCGAGGCCCACGGCGTCGTGGCCTACAACCTGGTATCGAGCCCCGGCTCGGGCAAGACGACGCTCCTGGTGGCCACGATCGAGGCGCTTCGGCGTGCGCAGCCCGATCTGCGGCTCGCGGTGATCGAGGGTGACCAGCAGACGCATCACGACGCCGACCGCATCCGTGCCACCGGCGTGCCGGCAATCCAGGTCAACACCGGCAAGGGCTGCCACCTCGACGCGCCGATGGTCGCGGCGGCGTTCGAGCGCCTGCCGCTGCACGCGCATGCGCACGGCCCGGCGCACGACGATCATCACGCGCACCTGCTCGAGCGTGGCGCGCGCTCGCTGCTGTTCATCGAGAACGTTGGCAACCTGGTGTGCCCCGCGATGTGGGACCTGGGCGAGCGCGCCAAGGTCGCGATCCTGTCGGTGACCGAGGGCGAGGACAAGCCGCTGAAGTACCCGGACATGTTCGCCGCCGCGAAGCTGATGGTGCTGACCAAGTCCGACCTGCTGCCGCACGTGGACTTCGACGTGGCGCACTGCATCGCCTACGCGCGTCGCGTCAACCCGGCGATCGAGGTGCTGCTGCTGTCGGCCAAGAGCGGGCAGGGCATGGACGCCTGGCTCGACTGGTTGCAGGGCGAGGTCGGCGAGCCAGCCGCGGCAGTCGTGCCGGCATCGCGCGACGAGACCGCGGCGCTGAAGGCGCGCATCGCCGAGCTGGAGGCGCGGCTGGCTCAGGTGACGTCCGTCCAGGGGGCCGCCACGTGAGCGTGCACACGACGCGGTCGCTGCCACGCGCCGCACCGGCGCGTGTGCTGGCGGTCGGCGCGTGGCTGAAGAACACCGCCTGCCTGCTCGACGGCGACACGGTGCACTGGTCGCCGCTGCACGGCGACCTCGGCACGCCCGAGGCCTGCCTCGCGCTCGAGGCCTCCGTCGAGGCGCTGCTGCGCGCCGCCGGCGGCCGCGTCGACGCGGTGGCGCACGACCTGCACCCGGACTTCGAGAGCACGCGGCTGGCGCAGGCGCTGGCCGCGCGTCTGGGCGTGCCCGCGCTGCCGGTGCAGCACCACCATGCGCACATTGGCGTGGTGCAGGCCGAGCAGGGCAGCGTGGCACCGGTGATCGGGCTCGCGCTGGACGGCGTGGGCCTGGGCACCGACGGCAACGCCTGGGGTGGCGAGGTCCTGCGGGTGGCCGGCACAGACTGGCAGCGGCTCGGCCATCTGACGCCGCTGGCGCTGCCCGGCGGCGACGTCGCGGCGCGCGAGCCCTGGCGCATGGGCGCCGCGGCATTGCACGCGCTGGGCCGCGGCGAGGAGATCGTGCCGTGCTTCGCGCCGGTGGTGGGCGAGCGGCTCGCCGAGGGTGTGCGCATGATGCTCGAGCGCGGGCTGAACTGCCCGACCACCACCAGCACCGGCCGCTGGTTCGATGCGATGGCCGGCCTGCTGCGCCTGAGCGTGCGGCAGGCCGCGGAGGCGCAGGCGGCGATCGCGCTCGAACGCGCGGCGACCGACTGGCTCGAGTCGCATGCGGTGACGGTGCCCGGCAACGTGTCGCTGGATCTGCGGCCGCTCGTATCGCAATGCCTCGAACGCGCCGATCCGGGCGAGGCCGCGGCGCGCTTCCATGCCGGACTGGCCGACAGCCTGGCGCGCGCCAGCATCGCGGCCGCGCGCATCGCCGACACGCCGACCGTGGTGCTCGGCGGCGGCTGCTTCTACAACCGGCTGCTGACGCGCCGCCTCGTCGCTGCGCTCGACGCCGCGGGCCTGCAGGTGCAGCAGCCGCAGGGGCCGGGCCCCGGCGATGCGGGCCTGGCGCTCGGCCAGGCCTGGATCGCAGCCGACGCGCTGGCCCGCGGCTTGATCGATACGACCCGGACCGAGGAGATCGCGGCATGTGCCTAGCCCTGCCCGCGCGCATCGTCGCGCTCGACGACGGCGACCAGGCCACGGTGGACCTCGGCGGCGTGCGCAAGGGCGTCTCGGTGGCGCTGACGCCCGGCGTGGCGGTCGGCGACTACGTGATCGTGCACGTCGGCCACGCCATCGGTACCGTCGACCCCGACGAGGCCGCACGCACGCTGGCGCTGTTCGCTGAACTCGCCCAGACCCGGCAGGCGGCGGCATGAAATACGTCGACGAGTTCCGCGACGGCGCACTGGCGCGCGGCATTGGCGCGCGCATCGCCGCCGAGGTGCGGCCTGACCGGCGCTACAGCTTCATGGAGTTCTGCGGCGGCCACACGCACGCGATCTCGCGCTATGGCAGCGCCGAGCTGCTGCCTGAGGCGGTGCACATGATCCACGGCCCCGGCTGCCCGGTGTGCGTGCTGCCGATCGGGCGTATCGACCAGGCGATCGGCATCGCGCTCAAGCATGGAGCCATCGTCTGCACCTACGGCGACACGATGCGCGTGCCGGCCTCGCCCGCCGCCGGGCCGCCCCAAGGCGGGCAGCACCCCCTCGGGGGGCGCGAGCCGCAGGCGAGCCGGGGGTCCACGGAGTCGCTGAGCCTGATGAAAGCCAAGGCGCGCGGTGCCGACATCCGCATGGTCTATTCGGCGGCTGACGCGTTGAAGACTGCGCGCGAGAACCCGGCTCGCGAGGTCGTGTTCTTCGCCATCGGCTTCGAGACGACGACGCCACCCACCGCGCTCGTCATCCAGCAGGCGGCAAAGGAGGGCCTGGGGAACTTCAGCGTGCTGTGCTGCCACGTGCTGACACCCAGCGCCATCACGCACATCCTCGAATCGGCCGAGGTGCGCCGGTTCGGCACGGTGCCGATCGACGGCTTCATCGGGCCGGCCCATGTGAGCATCGTGATCGGCTCAGGCCCCTACGAGCATTTCGCCGAGGAGTACAGGAAGCCGGTGGTGATCGCCGGTTTCGAGCCGCTGGACGTGATGCAGGCTTGTCTGATGCTGGTGCGCCAGGTCAACGAGGGCCGGGCCGAGGTGGAGAACCAGTTCGTGCGCGCGGTCACGCGCCAGGGCAACCTCGCGGCGCAACGCGCGGTGTCCGACGTGTTCGAGCTGCGCGAGCGCTTCGAGTGGCGCGGCCTGGGCGAAGTGCCGTACTCGGCGCTGAAGATCCGTGCGGGCTACGCCGCGTTCGACGCCGAGCGCCGCTTCGACCTGCACTACGAGCCGGTGCCCGACCACAAGCAATGCGAGTGCGGCGCGATCCTGCGCGGCGTGAAGAAGCCGACCGACTGCAAACTGTTCGGCAACGTGTGCACGCCCGAGAACCCGACGGGCTCGTGCATGGTTTCGAGCGAAGGCGCCTGCGCGGCGCATTACTCGTATGGGCGCTTCCGGGACGTCGAGCTGGTGGCGGAGAGCGCCGCATGACCGTGAAGAAGGATTACGTCCGACCGCTGGACGTCAAGAATGGTCGCATCGACATGAACCACGGCGCGGGCGGGCGCGCGTCGATGCAGCTGATCGAGGAAGTCTTCGCGCGCGCCTTCGACAACGACTTCCTGCGCCAGGGCAACGACGGCGCCACATTGCCGGTGCCGGCCGAACTGCTCGAAGGCGGGCGCCTGGTGATGTCCTGCGACGGCCATATCGTCTCGCCATTGTTCTTCCCCGGCGGCGACATCGGCTGCCTGGCGGTGCACGGCACGGTCAACGACGTCGCGATGATGGGGGCGCGGCCGCTGTACCTGTCGGCCAGCTTCATCCTCGAGGAAGGCTTCCCGCTCGCCGACCTGAAGCGCGTCGTCGAGTCGATGGCCGCCGCTGCGCGCGAGGCCGGCGTGCCGGTGGTCACCGGCGACACCAAGGTGGTCGAGCAGGGCAAGGGCGACGGCTGCTTCATCGCCACCACGGGCGTCGGTGTCGTGCCGCGCGGTGTCGCGGTGGGCGGCGCCAACGCCAAGGCGGGCGACGTGCTGATCGTCTCCGGCACGATCGGCGAGCACGGCGTGGCGGTGCTGTCGCAGCGCGAGTCGCTCGAGTTCGAGACTGCCATCGTCTCCGACACCGCGGCGCTGCACACGCTGGTGGCCGCGATGCTGCGCGTCGCGCCGCCCGGCGCCGTGCACATGCTGCGCGACCCGACGCGCGGCGGGCTGGGCACGACCTTGAACGAGATCGCGCGCCAGTCGAATGTCGGCATGCTGATCGACGAGGCCACGATCCCGATGCGGCCGCAGGTCGAGGCCGCCTGCGAGCTGCTGGGGCTGGATCCGCTGTACATCGCCAACGAAGGCAAGCTGGTCGCAGCGGTGGCGCCCGAGGCGGCCGATGTCGTGCTGGCCGCCATGCGCGCGCATCCGCTGGGTGCCAACGCCGCGCGCATCGGGAGCGTCGTGGCCGACGAGCACCGCTTCGTTCAGATGCAGACCCGCTTCGGCGGCAGACGAATCGTCGACTGGTTGTCCGGAGAGCCTTTGCCGCGGATCTGTTGATGCGCCTGCTGCTGCTCACCCACGCCTTCAACAGCCTGGCGCAGCGGCTGTTCGTCGATTTGCGCGCCGACGGCCACGAGGTCTCGGTCGAGTTGGACATCGCCGACGCGGTGACCGAGGAGGCGGTCGCGCTGTGGCAGCCCGACGTGGTGATCGCGCCCTTCCTCAAGCGCCGCATTCCCGAGTCGGTGTGGTCGACACGGCTTTGCCTCGTCGTGCACCCGGGTCCACCGGGCGACCGCGGACCGTCGGCTCTGGACTGGGCGGTGCTGACCGGTAAACGCGAGTGGGGCGTCACGGTGCTGCAGGCCACCGGCGACTACGACGCCGGGCCGGTGTGGGCGTGGCGGGCGTTCGCGATGCGCGAGCTCGCCACCAAGTCGAGCCTGTACCGGGACGAAGTGGTCGAGGCAGCGGTGGACGCGGTGCGCGAGGCGATCGCGAAGTGGACACCGGGTGCGGTGTGCAAG
>Ga0224510_10001992_pt1 | contig 12749 bp, 10 predicted proteins | sample SF_May12_sed_USG_FD_170161 | JGI IMG/M metagenome (GOLD analysis project Ga0224510, IMG submission 170161) | Sediment microbial communities from San Francisco Bay, California, United States - SF_May12_sed_USGS_4_1 | ecosystem: Environmental > Aquatic > Marine > Sediment | place: USA: California... | reverse complement strand
CGCTCAGCGTCCTGCAGGTCTGGACCTCTGCGAGCTACGACCCCACGACCCGCGGGGCGATCTACGTCATCGATTACGCCGAAGACTGCCTCGTCCCGGACGCGGGTACATCCAACCTCGCGCCGGACGCAAGGATGCTGATCGAACAGGCGGGCCGCCGTTATGTCGCGAACACACCGCACTATTGCGCATGGACCCAATGGGCGGCGCTGCCGACGCAAAGCAGCCTGGGCGTGCAAGACTTCGTCCAGATCGACGGTCCGGCTTGCAGCTCGGGCGCTTCATGCCTCGACTTCTCGGCGAGTGCGCCGCCGTTGCGCTTCGGATTCGCGCGCACAGTCCAGCGCCATGCCGGCGGTCCCGTGACCGTCTCACATGGCATCGACAACTGGACGGTGACGGTGTGGCGCCGCTAGCCACGGCCATGTTCCCGCCGACGGACCGCACCGCAGTGCTTCCGGCCCGATTCGAACCTGTACATTCATGCGGCGACGCCAGGCGCGCGCGAACACTCGAACGGTAAGCCATGGCCCAGCGTTCATCGACCACCGCCTTCGCCAAGTCGACCCGCCCCGAGATCGCCGGCGTGGTTCAGCGCGAGGCGTTGTTTGCACGATTGGATGGAACGGCGGCGCGCACCGTGGCCTGGATCTCTGCGCCCCCGGGATACGGCAAGACCACGCTGGCCGCCAGCTACCTCGAGGCGCGAAGCTACCGCTGGGCCTGGTACCAGGTCGACCCGGACGATGACGACGGCGAGACGTTTTTGCATTACCTCGCCCATGCGATGCGCCGCCTGCGCGCGAGCACGGATGCATTGCCCGTTTTCGGCCCCGAACACCACTCAGATATCGCAGCCTTTGCCCGACGCTTCTTCCGAGCCTTGTTCGGCGACGCCGTCGGGCCCGTTGCGCTGGTGCTCGACAACCTGCACGAGCTGTCGGCCCACAGCACATTGCGCACCATCCTCGAGGCCGGCCTGGCGCAGGTGCCGCGCCAGTGCTGCGTCATCGTCACCAGCCGCGCCGCGCCGCCGGTCACGCTGTCGCGCCTGCAGCCGGGCGGTCAGATGGTCTGCCTGGACGCGAATGACCTGAAGATGACGTCCGCCGAGCTGGCCGACATGGCACGACTGCGCGGCCGGCCCCTGGCGCCCGAAGCCCTGCAGGAACTGCAGCAGCGCGCCGATGGCTGGGCCGCGGCGCTGGTGCTGATGGTCGAGCACGACAAGCTGGCCACGATGCCGGCGCCGTTGTCGGGTGAGGCAACCCCCAAGGCCGTGTTCGACTACCTCGCGGGCGAAATATTCGAGCGCTTCGAGCCCGCGATCCAGCGCCTGCTGCTGCAGATCGCCTGCCTGCCCCGCGTCACGATCGACGTGGCTCGGGCGCTGTCGGGCAACGATGCTGCCGCACGCGTCTTGTTCAACCTCGCGCACAACGACTACTTCGTGCGCGAACTCGTCGGCCAGGACGGTCGGGTCTTCGTCCTGCATCGGCTGTTGCGTGAGTTCCTGCTGCACCGCGCGGCGCGCGAACTGCCCGAGGCCGTGGAGCCGGCAGCGCTGCGGCGCGCGGCGCAGCTGTTGCGCGGATCAGGGCAGGCCGAGGACGCACTGGCCTTGCTGGTCGAAACCCAGGACTGGACCGACGTTGCAGCCATCGCGCTCGAGCAGGCCGACACGCTGCTGGCGCAGGGTCGACATGCAGCGCTCGCGGGGTGGCTCGAGCTGCTGCCGCCGCAGATGCTGGCGGGCGACGCGGCGCTGCTGCACGCACGCGGGCTGGCATTGGCCCATGCCAGTCCGCGCGTGGCCCGGCGCAGCTTCGAGGACGCTTTCAACCACTACCAGCGCCGCGGCGACGCCTTGGGCATGGTGCGCAGCTGCCAGGGCGTGATCGACGCGGTGTTGCACGAGTTCGACGACTTGACGGGCCTGGACCGGTGGCTGGCGGAGTTCGACCGCAGCTTCGCCGCGATCGGCGGCGCGGATGCGTTACCGGCTGGCATCAAGGTCGCCCGCCTTTGGCGTGAACCCGGGCATCCGAGCATCGAGCAGGTGGGCGCGCTGCAAGCCGGTCCCGAGGCGGCGCGCAGCGAGATGGCGCGATCGATGGCTGCCACGCTGAGCGGGAATTTCGCCCGTTCGGCAGCCATCGCCGCGGGCATCGATCGACCGGCCGGAGCCACCGGCATCGCGCTGGCGGCAGGTGAAGCGCTGCGGCGTCTGTTCGGCGGCGACACCGTGGGCGCGCTCGAGGCCGCAAGGCGTGGCCAAAAGCTCGGCGACGCCGAGACGATGTCGGGCTTCGACGTCTGGCTGCGACTGCTGTGTGCGGCTGCGCTGATCGGACAGGACGACATCGAAGCCGCGCGCACGGAGCTCGACGCCATCGATGCGCTGACATTGCGCCGCGGCGACCGCGCTTTTGTCCACTACGCACGCGGCGCACTGTGGCGCGCCGCAGGCGAACCCGGCGCTGCCCTGGGCGAGGCCCGAAACGCCGCAACGCTGGCGCTCGAGTCGGGGTTGCCCTGGCTCGAGTGCCTGGCGCGCATCGCAATGGCACAACTGCTTGCATCCGCCGCCGATCGCCATGGTGCCGAGGCCCAGGTGCGTGCCGCCGGGTCGCTGGCGCAACGGCTGGGCAGTCCGCTGCTGCAGCTCGCCACGCTGTTCACGCAGGCCGCCGTGGCGATCGAGTCGGCCGACGAGGCGGGCGCGACGCGGCCGTTGGAAGGCGGCTTTGCGCTCGCGCGCGATCTCGGCGTTCACCATGTCATCGGCTTGCCGCCGTCACTGATGGGCATGCTGTGCGCGAACGCCTTGCGGCGCGGCATCGCAGTCGACCACACGCGCCTGTTGATCAGCACGGGCCGACTCGTGCCGCCGGCCGCCGCACTGCGTCTGCGACGCTGGCCCTGGGCCTTCGAGGTCACGACCTTGGGTGGCTTCGGCCTGCTGCGCGCCGGCTCGCAGATCGAGTTCTCGGCCAAGGGACCGGGCCGACCGGTCGAACTGCTCAAGGTGCTGATCTCCATGGGTGGGCGCAACGTGCGCGGGGAACTGCTGGCCGATGCGCTGTGGCCGCATGTCGATGCCGACTACGCGCACAAGTCCTTCACTGCGACATTGCACCGCCTGCGCAGGATCTTCGGCAGCGACGAGACCCTCAGATTGCGCGACGGCAGACTCAGCCTGAACGATTCGCTGTTCTGGGTCGACACCTGGGCGTTGGACCACCTGCTCGGCGAGATCGACAGCGGCCTGCGAAACGGCGAGGGGCGTGGAGCCGACCCTTCATTGCCAGCGCTGGTCGACGAACTGCTGTTGCTGTACCGCGGGCCCTTCCTGCCCGACGAGGCCGAGCAGCCGGCGTACATCGCCCGGCGCGAGCAGTTGCGCGCGCGCCTGCTGCATGCGCTGACACGCACCGCGAGGCGCTGGGAGGAGAGCGGCGACAGCATGGCCGCAGTCGACTGCTATCTGCGCTGCATCGATGCCGACGCGCTGTGCGAGGCGTTCTATCGCAACCTGATGCTGTGCTACCAGCGGCACGGCGACATCACCGAGGCGCTGGCGACCTACGATCGCCTGCAGGCGGTGCTGGCCGCGCACTTGAAGAGCGTGCCGTCGCCGGAAACGCAGGCCATCCGCGCCACCTTGCGCGTCTAGGCGAATTCACGGTCGCGCGCCGGCACGAAGTTCCTGCTCGAAGGCGCCGAAGATCTTCTCCAGGCCCACCTCGAGCACATGCGGCGCCACGTACTCGCGCCGTGGCCAGCCCGACCTGGGCGGCGCAATCTCGCGCAGTCGCACGGTGAGCGACACCTCCGTGCCTGCCGCGACCTCGAGCACCGCCGCGTTGATCACCACCTCCAGGCCCTGTGGCTCGAAGTGCACGAAGTTCGCCACGATACCCACATGCGGCTCGATCAGTCGCTGCAGCAGCGGGAGATCGGCCTGCGAGGCGACTTTCCATTCCTCGTCGCTCAAGGGCAGCGGCGCCTTGGCGGCCACCGCCAGATGGCCGAGGGCCAGATCCTGGCGCTCGGTGCGCATGCCCAGACCCGCGAGCGCGACCCGCATCGCGAGAAAGGCATCGGCCCGTGGAACCTTGTAGACACGCGCGCCCTTCTCCGCGAGCAGTTTCTCGTATTCGGTGCGAAAGCCCTGGTTGACCGAATTGATCGCACTGATCTTCTGCTGGTCACTCGCGCACCCGATCAGAATCACGGCCAGCAGAGCACTCGCCCAGGCACTCGAAACATGCCACGGGTGTCCAGCGGTGTTCGAGTCGCGTCGATCGTCCATCGGATTCATGGCGCCACCTTGCGTCGGGATCAACGTGCTGCGCCGGGCGCGGGTTCGGGCCGCGGCTGGAAGCTGCGGATCACCCGGTCGGCCTGACCGATCTCGGCGGGCTGGAGCCTGACCTTGACCCGGTCCCTCATGGCCTGCGCGCCGGTCTCACCTCCCTGTGCCGCGAGCGCATACCAGGAATACGCCTCGAGATCGCTGTGCTCCGCATCGCGACGCTGTTCGAGCGTGCGCCCCAGCAGCGCCTGCGCCCTCGGCACGCCCGCCTCGGCCCAGGGCTTGAGGATCGACTCCGCCTGCGCGTACTGGCCGCGCGCCAACGCATCCTCCGCGGCCTTGAGCCGTTCGTCGCGATAGGTCTTGCGGGCGACATCGTCGGGCGTGCGCTTCGGCACGTCGATGCGGGCCTCGACGACGGGTGGAGGCGCCGGCGCAGGGGCAAGCTCAGCAACCGCCATGGCGTCCGAGGCTGGCCGCGATGGCGCCTCAGAGACGACGGCGGCAGCGGATGACGCGAGTTGCCTGGGCGGCAGCGGCGGCTTGCTCTTGTCGGGCAGCGCCCTGGTGACGCCAGGCGATGGCGAGGCCGCGGCGACCGGCTTGGCCGTGTGCTCGATGGGGCTTGTCTGGCTGGCGGGTGGCGACGGCGCCGCGGTCACCGGCGCTGCCGCCGGCGGCGGCGCCGTGGCGACGGACGCCGCCGGCGTCCCACCCGATGCGGTTGGCGCAACCGCGGCCGCGGGCGCGGCCGGCTCCGGCGTGGCCTCGCGCCTGCCGGCCGGGGCGAGCCAGGCGCCTGCGGCAGCCAGCGACGTCGCAGCGGCCGCGCCAATCCACAGATGCCGGTGGCTGCGCAACCTGCTCGCGTCACGGGCAACGGTGTCGTCGATCACTTTGGCGGGCACCGCGGTCATGGCCGACGCAGGCGCGGCCGCGACGGGGCCGCCCGGCACTGCCGGTGCGGCAGGCGCGACGATTTCGCGCCGCCACTGCGCGAGCGTCTGCGGCCGATCGCGTTCGTTGAGTTGCAGCGCGTGATCCACCGCGGCCAGCAATCGCTCGTCGTAGCGACCTCGGCCGACATCGATCGCAGGGGGCAGGACTTCCTTGGCGCTGCCGAGCACGCCCTTGGCACGCGCCACGGCATCGAGCGGGGGTTGCCCCGAAATGGCGCGGTAGCAGGTGGCACCGAGCGCGTAGATGTCCGTCCAGGCCCCCTGCGTCGACGCGTCGCCGTAGTACTGCTCGAGCGGCGCATAACCGGGCGCGACGAGGATCGTCATCGTCTTCGAGCTGCCGAACGACTGCCGCGCCGAACCGAAATCGAGCAGAACCGGGCTGCCGTCCCGGCGGACATAGATGTTCTCGGGCTTGATGTCGCGATGGATGAAGCCCGACTCGTGAACCAGCTCGAGTCCCTCGACGATCGGCAGCAGAAAGTCAGTGAGCTGACGTTCGGCGAGGGTCCCGACGCGGCCGAGCAAGGTCGCCAGGTTTTCGCCCTCTTCGAAGCGCATCACCATGTACGCGGTGTTGTTGGCCTCGAAAACCGAGTACACGCGAACGATGTGCGGGTGATCGAAGCGCGCCAGCGTGCGCGCTTCAGCCAGGAAGCGCTCCAGACCCCAGGCGTAGCGGTCGGATTGCGACTCGGTGTGCGGTTGCGCAGACGCGTCGGATCGGCGACGCGCGATCTCGGCAGGCAGGTACTCCTTGATCGCAACGTGCCGGTCGAGGTTGGTGTCGTTGGCGAGGTAGGTGATGCCGAATCCGCCCTGGCCCAGCACGCGCTCGATCAGGTACCAATGCAATCGGTACCCGGCAGGCAACGCGTCCGGATGCGCTTCGGCAGTCATCACTCTCCTCGGGATGCACCCGGCGACCTGCAGCTCGCACGCTTGCTGTTTTGCTCAGGGCATCGCATTGAGAATAAGGCATAGCCCCACGACCCACCAGCCCCAAGGGGAGCGCGAGGATGGGGGGCTTGCCGCTCGGGAGCGGCGAGCCCCCGGGCGGTGTACCGCAGGGGCGCAGCCGACCTCAGAAGTTGCTCGCCGTGACGTCCACGCCCGCTGCGCTGAGCGTCAAGCGCGCCTTGCCGCCCACCGTTCCATCGGCGCCGATTTCGAAGCATGTCGACATCGATGCGACCTGGGTGCCCGCCAAGTCCATGGAGACGAGGTTCCAGCACATCAGGGCGTAGCCGGAGACCGTTTCGAGCAACCAGCTGCCGGCGGTGGTTCCGCCGACCGCGGCGGTGCTCGTGCAACCGACGAGGTCCGACAGGCCGAACAGCGGACCACCGCTGCCGATGGACGCGCTGTCGGGCAACGCCGAATTCGACGTGGCGACCGAACAGGTGCCGCCCTCGTCGAAGCCGATGACCGCCAACGACGTGGGGTCAAGATAGATCGTCTGTGCGGCGGAGTCCGACTGTCCCCCCGAGGCGATCGTCAAGGTCTCCTGGACTCGCCTGGCCATCACGCCATTGACCTGGAAAGCCCCGTCGGGAATCGGCGCGAAGTCCATCGTGATCGTGAATTGCTGCGAATTCGGAGCTGTGCCGGTGAGCGTCCACGAATGCGCGGTCGTCAGCAGCTGCGTCCAGGCGGACCTGACTGCATACGATGTCGGCGGTGGCGGCGGGTCGCCGCCACCGCCGCCGCATGCCGCCAGCAGCAGGATCGAAACCGCCGTGATGAACCACGAGTGGCAATGCCAGAGGCCGGCTCTGCCGAGCAGCGAGCGAGGTCTACCTCTGCCATTGCGAGATGAAGGGTGAGTGAGATAGGGACGTCGTGACATGTGGTGCTCCTGCGTGGTGGCTGTCCTTGGCGCCCGTGAGATCTCATGGCGCTGCGTGCATGGTCGATCTGCGTCCCCGACGGCTGACTCACCGACCGATGACGGATGACATACAGACGACGACGGCGTGCCTCGGCGACGCGTCGGGCACCTGTGCGATCCACGTCTCGGCTGCATTCGGGCCCCTGCTAGGACCTTTGCGGCGGGTCCTCTTGTCGTCCACGCCGAAGGCCCGGCCGTGGATTCGATAGAGTCACGCCATTGCGGGCGGAGGCCTGGCGTGCGGCCGCAGCGCCCGCGCAAGCGGCCTGCCGTCGATGCCGGGCGACCGGCTCCGGGAGGACATTGACGTGACGATCAAGCTCTATGCGTTCGACACCCCCAACGGGCGCAAGATCAGCGTGGCTCTCGAAGAAATGGGGCTGCCCTACGAAGTGCACGTCGTGGACATCGGCAAGGGCGAGCAATTCGACCCCGAGTTCCTGAAGATCAGCCCGAACAACAAGATCCCGGCGATCGTCGACACCGACGGTCCGGCGGGCGGCCCGATCAGCGTGTTCGAGTCGGGCGCGATCCTGATCTACCTGGGCGAGAAGACGGGCCTGTTCTATCCGCGCGACCTGGCCGCGCGTGTGCCTGTGCTGGAGTGGTTGATGTTCCAGATGGGTGGCTTCGGGCCGGTGCCCGGGCAGGTGCACCACTTCATCGCGTTGGAGGAGGATGGCGACCGCCGCTACGGCCTCGCCCGGTTCATGGCCGAGACGCGCCGGCTGTACGGCGTGATGGATCGGCGCCTGGCCGAGTCCGAATACTTCGCGGGCGAACTGTCGATCGCCGATTTCGCGATCATCGGCTGGGCCTGGCGGCACCCGCGGCACCAGGTCGACCTGTCCGAGTTCCCGCACGTGCAGCGCTGGTACAAGACCATGATGGCGCGGCCAGGCGTGGCTCGCGGTTTCGCGGTGCCCTTGCGCCGCGTCGCCGCGGCGACTTGAGCCTGCGCACCGGCGCGGATCCACACACGCTCTGGTCGCACGTGTCGTTGCCGGCGCGCCCGCGTGCCGCCCCGCGGCCCGCATCGGCTCAGCGGCTGCGGGCCTTGCGCGCGGGCGCCGGCAGGCGCGCCACCAGATCGATCAGCAGGCGGCGCGCCTCGCGGGTCAGCGGCGTCGGCGGCTTGGTGGCCGATTGGGCCAGGCACAGCACGCTCGGCAACTCGGGCCGGACGATGCGACGCACCACCAGCTCCGCCGCGCGGCCCGAGGCGACCACGGCACTGGCATTGAGCACCGCGTTGCCCATGCGTGCGCACACCAGGTCGATGATCGCCGGGATGCTCGAGACCTCGCAGTCGATGCGCAACGGCACGCCGGCCATCGTCGCCTGCGATTCGAGCAGCCTGCGCAGCGACTGGTGGCGCTCGGGCAGGATCAGCGGCACATCGCGCAGCTCTTGCAAGGGCACCGTGTCCGGCAGCACCCGCCGACTGCGCGGCGGCCGAGGTTGCACCAGGCACAGCGGCTCGCGCAACAGCGGGGCGACCTCCAGTGCCGCCGACGGCTCTGGGTTGTAGACCAGCCCCAGGTCGGCGCGCCCGCTCGCGATCCACTCGGCGATGTAGGCGCTCAGCCCCTCGATCAGGGTCACCCGCGCGCGCGGCAGCTTGCTACGGAAGGCCTCGATCAGCGGCTGCGTCAGGCGCCGGCCGATCGAGGGCGGCATTCCGATCGTGACCTGTCCGACCGGCGCGTCGCGCTGCGCACCGAGGTCGGCGCGGGCCTGCGCCACCTGCTGCAGGATCTGCACGGCATGCTCGAACAGGCGGCGGCCCGCAGGCGTCAGGCTGACACCCCTGCCGTTACGCAGCAGCAGGGTCTCGTGGAGATCGGTCTCGAGCAATCGCACCTGGCGCGACAGCGCGGGCTGCGCAATGTCGAGCACGCGGGCGGCCTTGCTGAAGCTGCCCAGCTCGGCCACGCGAACGAAGCTCTCGAGCTGACGCAGGTTCATGGACGCATCGATTCTATCGAGGGCTGCGGTGCGTCCCAGGGCTGCTTGACCCAGCGCAAGGGCGACCCGGGTGCAGCGGTTCAAGCTGCCGTTCACCGAGGAGACGCTCGAGATGATTCCCCAGGCCTTGCGCATCATCCAGGAGGAGCACCAGGCACTGTCGGCGATGCTGCTGTCGCTGTCGATGCTCGTTCGCCGCGCGCACCAGGACAAGAAGCCACCCCCGTTCGACGTGCTGCGCGCGATGCTGTTCTACATCGACGAGTTTCCGGAGCGCCAGCACCATCCGAAGGAGACGCAGTTGCTGTTCCCGAAGCTGCGCCATCGCTGCCCGGAGCTCGCACCGGTGCTCGATCAGCTCAACGAGGACCACGCCCGTGGCGAGGCGTCGGTGCGGGAGCTGCAGCACCGCCTGCTCGCCTACGAGCTGCTCGGCGAGCCGCGGCGCGAAGCCTTCGACAGCGCGGCCCAGGCCTTCGTCGACGGCTACCTGCGCCACATGGCGCTCGAGGAGAGCGCGGTGTTGCCTGCGGCGCGCGCCAACCTCGACGCGGCGGACTGGGCCGAACTCGGCGATGCCTTCGCCGCCAACCGCGACCCTCTCGCCGGCCACGGCGATCGCGACGCGTTCGGCACGTTGTTCCAGAAGATCGTGTCGACCGCCCCGGCGCCGATCGGCCTGGGGGCGTAGGCTCGACGCCGGCGGGCGCCTTCGCCGCGGCGGGACCATTCGCCCCTGGCGCGGCGGCGCATGTCGGCGGACGTCAGCGGGCGGTCGACATGCGCAGGCGCGTGCCGTCCGGCAGCGGCACCGCGCGGTGCAGCACGTCCTCGGCCAGCCACGCCGCCGAGCGGCGCGCGCGCTCGCACACCACCGGCAGCGGGATCTGCGTGTAGTCGTCGTTGAAGACCTCGAAGCTGTAGTCGCCTCGGTAGCCCATGCGGTCGAGTTCGATGACCAGACCGCGCAACTCGTCGCTATGAACACCCTCGCCGGGGAACACGCGGAAGTGGCGCGCGGTCTCGATGCGCTCCTCCACGGTGCGGATCTCCTGCCACATGAAGTCGGCCAGCTGCACGAGGAAGATCTTCTCGGGGTCGACGTCCTGCAACACCTCGGTGGGCGTGCGGGTCGCGAAACTGTGGAAGGAGTCGACGCCGACGCCGAGGTTGGGCGCATCGGCGCGCTCGACGACACGCCAGGCCCCGACCAGATCGTTGATGTGGCGGCCCCAGGACAGGCCTTCGAACGCGACCTTGATGCCGTAGGGCAGCGCCATCATCGCGAGCTTGCGCAGGTCGCGCGCGATCACCGCCTCGTCGTTGCTGGCGTGGCGGCTGGTCGACGAACAGGCCAGCAGCACCGGGCTGCCAAGCGCGGCGCACATCTCGATCATCGAGCGCGCGATGTCGACCTTGTAGTCGTGCAGGTGGTCCGACAGGCCCTCGAAGTCGCGCAGCACCTGGAAACCGGTCACGCGCAGGCTGCTGGACTTGACCTCGGCCACGGCGGCCCGCCAGCCCTCGGGATGGCCGACCAGATCGCGGGCGGCGAGCATCACCTGCGAAAAACCGGCGTCCTCGATGGCGCGCAGCTTGGCCGCCAGCGGCCCGGCCAGCGAGATCGTGTCCATGCCGAAGTCGGCGATGTACTCGGCACTCCTCATGGCGCTCACCCGTGGTGCACGAGTTCGAACATCACGCCGCCCAGCGCCGGCCGCGTCAGCGCGCCGCGCGCCTCGGTGTGCAGTTCGCTGGTCTCGACGAAGTCGACGCCCCGCGCGCGCAGCGCCTTGACCGCCGCTGGGACGTCGGGTGCGCCGAAGGCCACCCGCTGCAGCCGCTCGCCGGTGTCGTCGACCACCAGCGCTTCGGGCTCGATGAGCTGCAGGTAGAAGCCGCCACAGGGGCTGGCCAGCACGCTGCCCTTGGGCAGGATGCCGAAGCGTTGCTCGGCCGGCAGCAGCGTGAAGCCGAACAGCGAGGTGTAGAAGGCGCACCAGTCGGCACTGCGGTCGCTGCCCACGTACTGCACGATGCCGAACCAGTGCAGCCCGGCGACCGACGCGACCTTGGGGTCGACGGTGGGAATCGGCACGAAGTCGACGTCGTAGATCGAGAACTCGCGCCAGCGGTCGACGAAGTAGATGCGGCTCGCGCCAGCGCCATGCACGCCCGGGATGTGCAGTTCCATCGGCTGCACCTTCACCGGCACCGGCCAACCGCCGAGGTCGACCACGCGCTGCCAGGCCGCGCCGGCGTCACGCACGCGAAGCGCGACGGCAGCGATCTGCGGCGCTTCGCCCTGCGCCGGCGCCCCACCGTGCGCGTTGACGACGATGTTCATGCTGCCCTGGCGGAACAGCAGCACCTCGCGCGAACGGTGCCGCGCGACCGGGCGAAAGCCCATCGACTCGAGCACCTGGCCCAGCGCCTGCGGCCGCGGCGTCGTGTATTCGACGAACTCGATGCCCTCGATGCCCAGCGGGTTCGAGACATCGACGCGGGATTCGCGTTCGAGCAGGGCAGTCATGCGCGTTCCTTGATGAGTCGGCGGAAATGCGCGTCGACGCGCGCCGCGTCGGCCCGATGACCGGTGAACAGCTCGAAGGCCCCGATCGCCTGGCCCACCGCCATGGTGCCACCGTCGACGACACGGCATCCCGCCACGCGCGCGGCCTGGAGCAACGCAGTCTCGAGCGGGAAATAGACGATCTCCGACACCCACAGCCCGGGCCGAAGGAGGTTCGGGTCGAGCGGCACGCCCGGCAGCTTGTCCATCCCGGTGGGCGTGGCGTGGATCAGGCCGGTGGCACCGTCGAGCGCCCGGGCCGGGTCGCTGGCCGATGTGACGCGCAAGCCGCCGTACTGGCGGTTCAGCTCGTCGGCCAGGTCGGCCGCGCGCTGCGGATCCTGGTCGACGATCGCCAGCGAGCGCGCCTGCATGCGGCACACCGAATGCGCGATCGCCGAGCCGGCACCGCCGGCGCCCAGCAGCACCACGCGCGACAGGTCGGCATCGGGCAGCGCACGCCGGAAACCCCAGCGCCAGCCGCTGCCATCGGTGTTGTGGCCGATCGCGCGCACGCCACGCCCCTGGCGCTCGAACACCACGGTGTTGACCGCGCCCATCGCGCGTGCCTCGTCCGACAGTTCGTCGAGCAGGGCAATCACCGCCTGCTTGCACGGGTAGGTGATGTTCAGGCCGGCAAAGCCCATCGCCTTGGCCGCCGCGATCAACGCGGGCAGGGCTTCGACGCCCTGCCCCGCCGCGTCGAGGTCGATCAGTTGGTAGTGCAGCCGCAGGCCCTGCGCCGCCGCCTCGGCCTCCTGCATCGCGGGCGTCAGCGAGCGCTGGATGCCGGCGCCGATCAGACCGCAGAGGAGTTTGTCGCTCGTTGCGGTCACGCGTCCCCCCGCGAGCCCGCGCCGGCCCGCACCCGCATCGACAGGTCGATCGCCCGCACGTCCTTGGTCAGCTTGCCGATCGAGATGCGGTCCACGCCGGTGGCCGCGACCTCGCGCACACTCGCCAGGTCCACGCCACCCGAGACCTCGAGCAGCGCGCGGCCGGCATTGAGCGCGACCGCGCGGCGCATGTCGTCGCGGCTGA
>Ga0224510_10001986_pt1 | contig 12769 bp, 12 predicted proteins | sample SF_May12_sed_USG_FD_170161 | JGI IMG/M metagenome (GOLD analysis project Ga0224510, IMG submission 170161) | Sediment microbial communities from San Francisco Bay, California, United States - SF_May12_sed_USGS_4_1 | ecosystem: Environmental > Aquatic > Marine > Sediment | place: USA: California... | reverse complement strand
GTCAGGGTCAACGGCGAGGTGGAAACCCGGCGCGGCCGGCAACTGCGACTTGGCGATGAGGTGACCTTGGGCGGCCATCGTCTTCTGGTAATCGGAGCTGATGAACAATAGCAAGGCGAAGGCGGCATGACTTTTTTTCTGGTTTGAACGGGCCGATGCTGGTAGTATGAAAAAATATCAAATGGGCAATCGAGTTGATTTCGTTGTTTTTACGTTGAATTTCAAACTCGATAATTGTGTCGGTTTTGCCGAAAACAGCAAGGCTGACCGGTCGGGGCGCTGTAACCCGTGGTTATGAGAGATTTTGGGGCCGGGATGCAGCGATTTGTTTACGGTTTTGCCATTTTTGCAGGAATAGTTCGTTTTAAGCTGGCTTAACCGTGTCTGTGGCCCGTTTCCAGGCAGGCGCCAAGGGAAGGGCTATCTCCTCCGTCTGTCTGTCTCTGGCGGTCCAGGGCGGGGAAAATACGGGAAGGGAGGCGCGCATGCACGATAAACTGATGATTGTTTTTACCAGCGAGCGCGGGAAGACCAGGTCTTTTGCCATATCGAAGGTTAAGCTCAAACATTGGGCCTGTGTGTCGGCGGTCTTCCTGGCGGTGTTGTCCGTGGTCAGTATCGCCGGGATCAAGTTTTCCTGTCAGAATGTCGCCTTGCGACTGAAGGCGGTGAGCCTGCAGCGGGATCTTGATCATACCCGCTCCGTGTACGAGAATTTTCAGCAGCAGGTGGCCGAGCAGGAATCCGAAAAAGAGGTGGTGCTCAAGACCGCCCTTACCGAACTGAACAAGCGCAGCCGGGTGATCGAGTCGATTCTCAATACCGTCGGCGTTGATGTGGAAGTTGAGGAAAGTCCCGGCAACAGCGGTGGTCCCTATACCAGCCTCGGCGATCAGTCCTATGAGGATCTCGCCTTCAAGGTCGACCACTATCTGGAAACGATTCAGTGCATTCCCCTGGGCGTCCCCAGCCCCGGCAAGATCTCCTCGGGCTTCGGCAGACGGGTTGATCCCATCAACAACCGCCTCGCCTTCCATGAAGGGGTCGACATCAAGAATCAACCGAAAACGCCGGTGAAGGCCACCGCCGATGGAGTTGTCGTCAGCAGCGGCTTCACCGGCGGCTATGGCAACTATGTGGTTCTCAACCACGGCAACGGCTTTCGGACCCGGTTTTTCCATATGTTCAAGGGCGTGGTCAAGAACGGCGACGCCGTTTTCCGGGGCCAGTTGATCGGCTATCTCGGCTCCAGCGGCCGCAGCACCGGCCCGCACCTCCACTATGAAGTCAAGTACGGCGACAAACCGGTGGACCCCATGAAGTTCATGCGCATCGCCAGATATATCGAGAAAGAAGCGGCCAGTGGCAACGGTAGCGCCTCTCCTTCTGCCAGAAAATGATGAAGTCGCAAAAGCTCGGCTCATCGCGGCAGGACCGCCACACAAGATCGACAGGTTACAACGCAACCACAGATGGATTCGCGCTTTTCGGAGTCTCACTTCGTTCGCTTACCTGCGAAGCCATCAAAAATTAAGCTCCGGGTGAAAATGAATGAATTTCTTCAGCAGGACAAGGCGGAGAGTGCGGGGCGGAACGATAAGGAAATGACCACCAGCATCATCGGCCGGGAGATGATCCTGGTGGGTGATGTCTGCTTCAAGGGCAAGTTGCGGCTGGACGGCAAGATCAAGGGCAACATCAAGGGCGACTATCTCATCGTCGGCGGATCCGGGAACGTGGTCGGTGATATCGAGGTGGCCCAATGCACCTGCCAGGGCCGGGTGGAGGGCAACATCAACGTCAAGAAACTGCACGTCATCAAGGATGGCACCATCACCGGCAAGGTGGAGACCAACGACCTGTCGGTGGAGTCCGGGGCTATTTTGAATGGCGAGGTGAAATCCCGCACCAAGGATCTGCGTCTGGTGCCCGGCGCCGCCCTCCCCGAGGGAGAGTGGGATTCCAAGGTGCAGGCGGTACCCAACAAGTAAGGCCATGCCGGGCCGGTTGCTTTCGTGACCGGCCTCTTTCCCTGGTGGCTCTTCCTTCTCTGGTTGGAACCACCGGCGTCTCTTTTCTCTTCCTGTTTTCCACGCCTCGCTCTTTTCGCACTGATATGCCCCCGCGCCCGGCTGATGCGGCTTGACGTCCTTTGCGTTCTGCGGCAATAATCTTCCTTTGCCGTTGGCGGGACCATTGTCAACGGCTGCCATCGCCTTTGGGGAGGAGAATCATGCAGGAACAGATCGCCGTCGCTGAAAAATTGTATACCACCGTTGTCGAATTCCTCGTCGAATACAGCTTCCAGATCATCGGCGCGATCATTATTCTGCTGCTGGGGGTCAAGCTTGCCAACTGGCTGGGACGGATGGTGGTCGGCTTCGGAGAGCGGAAGAATCTCGATCCGACCCTGACCAGATTCATGAGCGGCGCGGTCCGCACCGTTGCCCTCGCCTTTGTGGTCATCACCGCCCTGGGCAAATTCGGCATCTCGGCCGCCCCCTTCATCGCCGCCCTCAGCGCCCTGGCCTTCGGCGGCAGCTTTGCCATCCAGGGGCCCCTGTCCAACTACGGCGCCGGCCTTTCCATCATCGTCAGCCGCCCCTTTGTGGTGGGCAACACCATCAGCGTCAAGGGGGTGAGCGGGGTGGTGGATGAGATTCGCCTCGCCTGCACCATGCTTGCTACCGAGGATGGCGAACAGATCACCATTCCCAACAAGCACATTGTGGGTGAGATCATCCATAACTCCTTTGGAAACCGGATTGTGGAGACCTCGGTGGGCATCTCCTACAACGATGATCCCCAACAGGCCATCAAGGCCATCGAGGAGGCGCTGGCCTCCATCGCCGAGATCTGCCGGGAGCCGGTGCCCCAGGTGGGAATCGAAAAATTTGCCGACTCGGCCATCTCCATCGGCTTCCGTTTCTGGGTGCCCACCAAGAAGTACTATCAGACCTTTTACCGCGCCAACCTGGCGGTGCATCAGGCCCTGACCAAGGGTGGCATCACCATCCCCTTCCCCCAGCACGACGTGCATCTCATTTCTTCAACTGCGCAAGGTTGATAGTCTTTAGTATGTTAGTCTGTAAGGTTAGCAGTACCTAGCCACCAACAGACTAATCCCCTGATGAGCTTCCGTGCAGATATGGCTCGACGGCGGCAAAAAAGCGGGCCGCCATGATGGCATAGCCCTTGGCGTTGGGGTGAATGGGGTCGCTCATCAACTCTTCCCTGCCCATGATCTCATCGAGGATGTCCGGCACCAGCACGGCGCCGGTATCCTCCGCCGTTTCCCGGTAGCCGGTGCCGTACCCCCGGTCCCAGATGGGAAAGCTCAACCCCCCCAGTACCACCAGGGCGCCGCGCGCCTGAATGCTCTCGATGATGGTTTTAAGGTTCCCAAAGGCGGCCTTGCCTCCCACCCCGGTGCGGAGATCGTTGCCGCCCAGGGTGATGAAGACGATGCTGGGCGAGTGTGCCAGCACATCCTCTTCCAGCCGTGCCAGCGCCGAAGCGGTGGTGTCGCCGGGGCGGCCGGCATTGATCACCGGCCGGCCCATGAGCCTGCTCAACTGGGCCGGGTAGGAGAGCTCGGGCGGCGCGCCGGTGCCAAAGGTGAGGGAGTCGCCGAAGCAGATGAGGTTCTCGCCCCGGGGCTTTGGATTGGTGATCTCCGGCGCGGGGGTGAAGAGGCGGATCAGGCCGTAGAATGCGAAAACGATGGCGATGAGGATGGCGAGTTTTCTGAACATCGGTGCAATACCTTTAGGGATCGTGGAGTGGGGGGCTACTTCTTGTTATGCTATGCCGTTCTCCGGTGATGGGCAACTGCGTTGCCGAGAAAAGGAATTTTCGGCTGCCGCCCAATTGCGAAAATCGATTTTGCTGGAGGCAGGTTGTTAATTGGTAATCATTAAAGAAATTGGCAGGTTGTTTGATGATCGTGTACAAGCGATCCAAATTTACCTGCCTAACCAAGTAAACCGTCTGCCGTGCCGGACAATGGTTACCAGCCATGTTGCCAACCGCAAGGATTAGGTAATGACAAGCCAGTCAGATATCTCAGACCTCCTATTAAACGGCGAAACCTTGACCGTTGAATTCAAGAGCGACCGGAAGTGTCTGGCCGACCGCGATTTGATTGCGGCGGTAGTAGCCTTGGCCAACACTGAAGGCGGAGACCTTCTCCTGGGTGTCGAGGACGATGGCACTGTAACCGGTTTGCACGGGAATCATCGCGATATCACCGGGATGGCAGCGTTCATCGCCAACCGCACCAATCCGGCGCTGACGGTGTCGGTTGCCCTGTCCGGAGTTGGCTGCCAGGCGATTGCCCGCATCCGGGTACCGAAATCTCGGCAGTTGGTGGCCACCTCCTGATGGTCTGGTTCAGCGCCGTCGGTTGCTGGCCGATGGCAGACCCGAGGCAGTCCCGTTTTATCCCCACGAGTTTGCGCAGCGCCAGTCGTCGTTCGGATTACTGGACCCTTCCGCCATAGTGCAGGAAGGATTAGGCACTGATGCCCTGAATCCCTTGGAGCGCGAGCGTATCCGGGAAATGATCCGGCGTTATGGAGGCGATGCCTCGCTCCTCGCGTTGGATGATGAGGAGCTAGATGGCGCTCTCGGGATCACCGCCACGGTCCATGGGGTACGCCGGCCGACTCTGTCCGGCCTGTTGCTTCTTGGTCGTGAGGACATGCTGCGTCAATACCTTCCTGCCCATGAAACAGCCTTTCAGGTTCTGGACGGGACCGAGGTACGGGTTAACGAATTTTTCCGCAAGCCTCTCCTTCAGATGTTCGAGGATGTGGAGCGGCTCTTTTCTCCCTGGGTGGTGGAAAAGGAACTGCAGGCCGGCCTGTTTCGGGTGCCGGTTCCCAATTATGACCGGCGGGCCTTTCGTGAGGCGTTTGTTAATGCCCTGGTGCATAGGGATTATAGTCGGCTTGGCGCGGTTCATGTGCGGATCGACGATGGAGGCCTTACCATCTCCAATCCAGGGGGGGGTTGTGGAAGGGGTGACTCTGCAGAATTTTCTGGTCACCGAACCGAGGCCACGCAATCCGCTGTTGGCAGACATTGCCAAGCGCATCGGTTTGGCCGAAAGAACCGGCCGGGGGATCGATCGCATTTACACGGGGCTTTTGCGCTATGGGCGGCCTGCACCCGATTATTCGCGCTCGGACGCGACTTCGGTTGTTGTCTGCATGAGCAATGCGGAAAGCGATATGGCTTTTCTTGAGCTCGTTTTGCGTGAAGAGGAGCGCCGTGGCAGGGCGATGTCCTTGGACAGCTTGATTGTCCTTTCCCGCCTGCGCCAGGAGCGGCGGCTTACCATGGGCTATATCGCCCCTGTCATCCAGAAATCCGAGCAGGAGGCCAGGAGGGCCATTGAGGGCCTGGTCGAGGCCGGGTTGGTGGAGGCCCATGGTTCGGGCCGCGCCCGTGCTTATACGTTGAGTGCCAAGGTGTATCGCGGAGCAGGCCGAAAGGCCGATTATGTCCGTCAGGCAGGGTTTGATGTCATCCGGCAGGAGCAGATGGTATTGCATTACATCGACACGCACGGCTCCATCAAACGTGCGGAAGTGGTTGAGTTATGCAGATTGACCCCGCCCCAGGCATATCATCTTCTCAGACGGCTCAAGGCCGCGGGGGTAATTGTCCAGCATGGCGTGAAACGGCATGCCTTCTATACACGATAACCACCGTCCAATACACGGCGTGTATTGATGTGCATACGTTTTTCCTTCCATGGCTTTTCCTACCTCTCCATTGCCTCCAGATACGCCTTTCTGGTTTGCGGGTTGAAGCAGGCCAGCAGCACCCGGTCAAGCGCCGGGTTATCGGCCAGCGCCCTGCGGGTCTCGCGGATGGCGATTTGGGCCGCCTCTTCCCGGGGAAAGCCGTAGACGCCGGTGCTCACCGCCGGGAAGGCGATGGTTTTGATGCCGTGCTCCCGGGCCAGGGCGAAGCAGTTGCGGTAGCAGCGGGCCAAAAGCTCCGCTTCGCCGCTGTTGCCGCCCCGCCAGACCGGGCCCACGGTGTGGATGACGAAGCGGGCCGCGAGGTTGTACCCCTTGGTGATCCTCGCCTCGCCGGTGGGGCAGCCGCCCAGAGTCCGGCATTGGGCCAGCAGCTCCGGGCCGGCCGCGGCGTGGATGGCGCCGTCCACGCCCCCTCCGCCCAGGAGCGAGTTGTTGGCGGCGTTGACGATCGCGTCCACTGTCAACCCGGTGATGTCCCCCTCCACCAGTTGGATCCGTTCTTCTTCCTTCCCGCTCATAACGGCAACTCCTCCTGGTAGACCAGCTGCCGGGCCCGGGCCGAACTCTTGAGCACCCCCACCGGATCGAGGTAGTCGTAGACCTTGGCCTGCTTGCCCTCGGCCGGCCTGAGGATGCGCCCCACCACCTGCAGCAGCCGGCCGCTGAACTTGATGGGGGTGGTGAGAAAGAGGGTGGTGAGGCCGGGGCAGTCGAACCCCTCGCCGATGAGCTGCACGGTGGAGATGAGCACCTTGACCCGCCCTTCCCGGACATCGTCGACGATGGCGGTCCGTTTATCCTTGGCCAGCGCCCCGGTGAGCACCGCGGCCTCGATGCCCTGTTCCTCCAGCAGCAGGGCCAGCTCTTCGCAGTGGGAAATGCGGTCGCTCACCACCAGCAGGGTGCCGTCGCCGTGGTCAAGCTCGTCCTTGATATCGGCCACGATCTGGCGGTTGCGCGCTTCGTTGGTGGTCAGCGTGGTCATCAGCGCCTGGTAGTCGCCCCGGTAGGCAAAGGTGAACTGGGTTTCCCGCTGAAGAAAGAGGGGTTTGAGCACCGCGCCGGTGGCGTGGAGGTGGTGGCTGCTCACCCGGTGCACCGGTGCCCCCAGATAGATGGAGATGAGCTTGGTGAGGCCGTCGCGGCGGAAGGCGGTGGCGGAGAGCCCCAGCATGTAACGGCAGGGAAAGGCGGTGACCACCTCGGTGAAGAGCGAGGCTGGCACCCGGTGGCATTCGTCGACGCAGATCTGGCCGAAGAGCGGGGTCAGTTCATCGAGCCTGGTCCTGGCCGAGTTGACGATGGCCACGGTCACCACCCCCGGCTCGTTGTGGCCGTCGCCGATGAGGCCCGCTTCCATGCCGAGGAAGGTGCGGATCCGTTCGGCCCACTGGTGGAGGAGTTCCTTGGTGTGGACCAGCACCAGGGTCGGCTGCCGGCGGGCGGCGATCACCGCCAGGGCGATCACGGTTTTGCCCGAGCCGGTGCCCGCCTCCAGTACCCCGAAGTCGCGGCCGAGAATCGCCTCCAGCGCCTGGCTCTGGTAAGGGCGCAGGCTGCCCTGAAAGGAGAGGTCCACCGGCTCGAGTTCCCGGCGCAGGTCGACGATCTCCGGCAACTCGCCGTTGATCTGCCGGCAGATCTGGATCGCCTGCTTGGCAAAGCCGCGCGGGAAGTGGAACCCCTCCTTGCGGTCGCTGAAGAAGTAGAGAAAGGGCTTGATCCGCTTGCCGATCCACCGGCCGTATTTCTTGGCGTCCTGGTATTGGGGGTTGGCGATGGTGAGCTCATTCTTGAGCGTTTCGATGAGGGTGGGAGAGCCGCCCGTGAGGCAGGCGTCATCGGCCACGGTAAGGGTCACGGCGAGGGATGATGGTGTTTTGGGGGCGGTCATTTAAGGTCTCGCGGTTGGCAGGAACAAAGGCCCCCAAACATGATCTTGGACCAAGGGGCGGCACTATCTGCGCACTGACCTCTGGGAAGCTGCTGGGCGCCGCAGCCGACTGCGGCGACGCTTTTCCATGGGAGGTCGGTCGGCGAAGGGCACTTTCTATTAGATAGAGGTTTCTTCCCACGCCGTCAAGCTGTTTTGCTAAGCGTTTCGGATAATTAGCCTGTTCAGCGTCCTCGGGGTTTGGCCCGGGCGGTGGCGGTGGCGGACCAGGGGTCGTCGGGCCAGTGGTGCTTGGGGTAGCGGCCCTGGAGTTCCTTTTTCACCTCCGGGTAGGTCCGGTCCCAGAAGCCGCGCAGGTCGCGGGTTACCTGGATGGGGCGCCGGGCTGGGGAGAGGAGGTGGAGCACCACCTGCACCTCGCCCCAGCAGACGGTGGGGGTGTCGGCGAGGCCGAAGAGTTCCTGGAGCCGTACCGCCAGCACCGGCGGCTCGCCGTTGTTGTACTGGAGGCGGACCCGCGAGCCGCTGGGGACCTGGAGATGGGTGGGAGCGCCCTGGTCGAGCCGCTGCAGGCGGGGCCAGTCCAGCATCCCCTTGAGAATGGTGGCCAGATCCAGCTGTTTGAGCTGGTCGCGGCGGCTGATCCGGTCGAGATAGGGGCCGAGCCAGTGGGCAAGGGTGGCGAGGAGGGAGCCATCGTCCACCGCAGGCCATCCCTCGTCGGGGTGCCAGTGGCCGAGGGCGATGAGGCGGGCCTGCAGTTCCCTGGCCGCGGTGTCCCATGGCAGGGCAATGATCCCCAGCTGGCGGATGCCGTCGAGCATGGCCTGCCGGATCTCCTCGGGGTCGGGATTTTTAAGCGGCGCGCTGTCGAGGACCAGGCTGCCCAGCCTGCGGCTGGAGCGGGCGGCCACCGCCTGCGGGCGCGAATCCCATTGGATGGATCGGGTGGCGTGGATGCGGCGGCGATGGAGGGTTTCGATTTCGTCGAGAGAAATGGGCGCGGCCAGGAAGATCCTTCCCTCAATGGTGCCGGCGTCCAGTTCGGCCGCCACCAGATAGGGCTGGCTGCAGAGAGAATCGTGGTTGGGCAGCCGGGCGCCGCGGCCGTTGGCGAGGAGAAAGGCATGGCTGTTGGCTGCCCGCTGCTGGCCGATGCGGTCCGGGTACGCCAGGGAGAGCAGTCCACCCGCCGACAGGGGGGGGGCCTTTTTGGCGTTGCCCTTGGGCAGCAGCCGCAGCCACTGTTCCGCCGCCTGGAGGATGCGGCGGCAGAGATCCGGATCGCCGCCCAGGGCCCGCGCCGCGGCCGGGCCCTCTTCCTGGAAAACCCGCAGGAGGCGCAGCCGTTTGTCCAGGTCCGTCTCTCTGGGGCCGCTGCTGTTCCTGAGCGGATCGCGCTCGGCCAGGAGGGCGGCAAGCTGGCAGGCCGGGCGCGGTCCGCCGGCTCGGGCTCCCACGAGGAGCATGTGGGCAAGCCGGGGATGGAGCGGCAGCCGGGCCATCTCCTTGCCCAGGGAGGTGATCCGCCCCTGTGGGTCCAAGGCCTCCAACTCCTGGAGGATGGCGCGGCCGTGGGCAAGGGAGGTGGGCGGCGGCGGATCGAGCCAGCGCAGGGCGCTCGGGTCGTTCACCCCCCAGTGGGCCAGTTGCAGAGCCAGGGAGGTGAGGTCGGTTTCGCGGATCTCGGGCTCCAGATGGGGGACCAGCCCCTGCTGGGTGTGTTTGCTCCAGAGCCGGTAGCAGACGCCGGGGCCGACGCGGCCGGCGCGGCCCGCCCGCTGGTCGGCAGCTGCTGAAGAGATCCGCACCGTTTCGAGACGGCTCAGGCCGCTGTTGCCGTTGAAACGGGGCCGGCGGGCCCAGCCGCAATCGACCACGGTGGTGATGCCGTCGATGGTGAGGCTGGTTTCGGCGATGGAGGTGGCGAGCACCACCCGGCGGCGGCCGGCGGTGTCGGGCAGGATGGCGGCACTTTGCGCCGCCAGCGGCATGTCGCCGTAAAGGGAGTGGAGGAGAATCCCCTGCTCTTTGGCCAGCCCGGCCAGGGTGGCCGCCACCTTGCGGATCTCGCCGGCGCCGGGAAGAAAGGCGAGGATATCGCCGCGTTGTTCGGCGAGCGCGGTTCGGATGCCGCTGGCGGCAAGGCGGACGAGGTCCGGGTCCGGGTCGCGGTCCAGGTGGCGGATCTCCACCGGGAAGGAGCGCCCTTCGCCCACCAGCAACTCCGCCGTGGGCAGCAGTGCCCGGAGCCGGTCCAGATCCAGGGTGGCGGACATGACCAGCAGGCGGAGATCGTCGCGCAGCCCTTCCTGGGCATCGAGGGCCAGGGCCAGCCCCAGGTCGGCGTGGAGGCTGCGCTCGTGGAACTCGTCGAAGATCACCACCCCGACGCCGGCAAGCTCGGGATCGGACTGGAGCATGCGGGTGAGGATGCCCTCGGTGACCACCTCGATGCGGGTCCGTTCGGAAACCTTGTTGTCGAAGCGGACCCGGTAGCCCACGGTGTCGCCGACCTGTTCGTTGCGCAGGTCGGCCATCCGGCCGGCGGCACTCCTGGCCGCGAGACGGCGCGGTTCGAGGATCAGGATTTTTTTGTCCTTGAGCCAGGGCTCTCCCAGGAGGGCGGGGGGCACACCGGTGGTCTTTCCCGAGCCGGGCGGGGCCGAGAGGATCAGCCGGTTGTTGCGGGCCAGCGCCTTGGTCAGCTCCGGCAGGATGGCGTTGATGGGCAGTTCGGCCATAACGGGTCCGATGGCGTCAGCGGCCCGGCTCGGGGAGATCCCCGCCGTGGTCGCCGTCGGCCATCCGGAGCAGGGCGGCGAGCCGTTTCTTGAGGAGGGTTACCTCTGCCGCCAGCCCGTCCAGTTGGCGCTGCTGGTCACAGATGACCTGGTTCAGTTCCTCGATGGTCCGGTCCTGGAACATCACCTTGGTTTCAAGCTCGGTCAACCGTTCGTCCATGGGCTGCCTCGTGGTGGTGGGGGGCGGGGGTGGGGTGCTTTGCGGCGCAAAACCGTGCTGCCGATGTCCGGAGCGCAGGCGCGGCACGGATGCCGGTTCCGGTGGCCGGCAATGAAAAATCTGATCACCACTCAATTTCAGCCAATGTTCAGTGTCCCGCTGTAGGAGCGGCCTCTGGCCGCGAAATAGCGAAGGACCTATCGTTCGGCAGTCCATTCGCGGCCAGAGGCCGCTCCTACAGCGCATCGGATGTAAACAATGCTGAGACTCGATGGTGATCACAATGAAAAAGGGGCGCTGGTTCAAGCGAACCGACGCCCCCGGGAAGCCTGTGGCTGCGGGCTGGGCTCAGCCCAGCTCGGTGGCGTTGACCGCCGAATCGTAAAAGGCGGTGATGTCGTCCTGGTTGTCCGACTCCATGATCGCCATGGCGGAACGGGGGTGCTGGTTGAGCACGCCGGTGACCATGTAGGGGATGAAATAGCCCCAGTCGATCTTCTTGCGCCAGGGCAGGATCTGCTTTTCGATCACCTGGATCAGGGGGCGGACCTTGAATTTCGGGTTCTTGAGGAAGGAGAGCAGCAGCTCGATGGGGCAGTTGCCGGCGCCGCGGCCGATGCCGTAGAGGGTGGCGTCCAGGTAGTTGATGCCGGCGATCACCGAGGTGATGGTGTTGGCAAAGGCGAGTTGCTGGTTGTTGTGGGCATGGATGCCGATGGTCTTGCCGGGCAGGCTTTCCATGTACTTCCTGGCCAGGGTCTCGATATCCTCCTGGTAGAAGCCGCCGAAGCTGTCCACCAGATAGATCACCGGCACCCGGCTCTTGGCCAGGTCGGTCAAGGCCTCATCCAGTTCGCGGATCCCCACGGTGGAAACGGCCATCAGGTTGATGGTGGTCTCGTAGCCCTTGTCCATGCAGTGGTGGGCGAGATCGATGGCGGCATCCACCTGGTGGACGTAGCAGGCGACCCGGATCATGTCGAGAGAGCTCTCGGACTTGGGAAGGATGTCGTCGTAGTCGATGCGGCCGATATCGGCCATGGCCGAAAACTTGATCTTCTTCTCCGAGTTGCCGACGATCCGCTTGAGATCGGCCTCGGCGCAGAACTTCCAGGGGCCCACCTCGGAGCGGGAAAAGCTCTTCTCCGAGCTGAGGTAGCCGATCTCCATATAATCGACGCCGGCGTCGGTGAGGGCTTGATAAACCTCGCGGACAAAGTCGTCGTCAAACTGCCATTTATTCATCAAACCGCCATCGCGGACGGTGCAGTCAATAACTTTGATTTCCGGTCTGAACATGGTCTTTCTCCTGATGGTGAAATCTGCTGAAGCCGTTGTCAGCAAAGAGCATGGCCACCCCCATGCCTGAAGCGGCACAAGGAGCCGTAAAAGGTCGTAGCCCGGAGGCACAGGGGTGGCTGGCAAACCGCCGCTGGTGGCGGCAACCTGGCCGTCGGCGGCCCCTCTTGCGGCGCAACCGACAAATCGGACGATAAAGCACGGGATTATAAATTATTCGCGGCGGCAAGGCAACGGCCAATGAAGGCGGCGACGTTCTCGGTCAGTTTTTTTACGTTTTTTTCGCGCAGCGCTTCCCGGCCGAACAGCGAGCTGCTCACCCCCACCCCCCTGGCGCCGGCGGCCAGGTAGTCGCCGGCATTGTCATAGGTGACGCCGCCCACCGCCACCAGCGGCGCTTGGTTAAAGGGGCCGAGCAGTTCGCGGATGTAGCCGGGGCCGCCCATGGCCGAACAGGGAAAAACCTTGATGAGGTTCGCGCCCGCAGCCCAGGCGGAGTAGACCTCGGTGGGAGTGAGGGCGCCGGCGACGACGGGAACCCCTTGGCTGCGGGCGAAGTCGATGACGGCAAGATCCAGGTTGGGGGTGACCAGGAACATGGCCCCGGCCCCCACCGCCCGTTTGGCTTCCTCTAGGTTGCGGATGGTGCCCATGCCCAGGAGTTTACCTGGCGGGACTTTGGCGCGGTTGGCGGCGATGATCCCCTCGGCGTCCTCGGTGTTCATGGTCACCTCCAGGGCTTCCAGCCCCGCCGCAAAGGCGGCCGGCATCAGTTCGGAAAAAAAGTCGGCGGAGATACCTCGCAGGATACCGATCACCGGCATGGGCAAGTGCATGT
>Ga0224510_10001982_pt1 | contig 12778 bp, 9 predicted proteins | sample SF_May12_sed_USG_FD_170161 | JGI IMG/M metagenome (GOLD analysis project Ga0224510, IMG submission 170161) | Sediment microbial communities from San Francisco Bay, California, United States - SF_May12_sed_USGS_4_1 | ecosystem: Environmental > Aquatic > Marine > Sediment | place: USA: California... | reverse complement strand
TCAAAGGGAGAGATGCGCACCGGCCGGTGAATGCCCATTTCCGAGCGAAGCAATCCATAGGCGTTGTGGCCGGTGACCATGATGGTCACCCCCTTGACCCCTGCTTCATCGCCCGGCAGCATATCGAGTATCTCGGTGGGAAATTTCTTGGCCTCGGCCCAGCGCAGATACATGCGCAGGAGGATGCTCACCCAGTCCTGGGCCTCGGTGCCGCCCGCGCCCGCATGGATGGTGATCATGGCGTTGCTGGCGTCGTGGTCGCCGGTGAACATGCACTCAAGTTCAACGGTCTCGACCCGTTCAAGAAGCGCGCTCAGGGAGATGTCCACCTCTTTGAGGGTATCCTCGTCGCCCTCGCTCATGCCAAGTTCAAGCAGAAGTTCCGTCTCTTCAAGTTCTGCCTGGCAGGTATCCCATCCTTCAACGATATTTTGGATGGCGCCCTGTTCCTGTTGCACCTTCTGGGCTTTTTCCTGGTTATCCCAGAATCCCGGGGCCAGGGTGAGCTGTTCCAGTTCTTGTAATCTTTCTCTCTTGTAATCTACTTCAAAGATGCTCCTTCAGGGAGATGAGGCGCCCCTTGAGATCTTGGATCTTTTGTTTGAGTTCCGCGGACATGGTGTGTTCTCCTGAAAATGAAAGGTTAAAGGCCAAAGTCAAAGGCTGAAGGTAGAAAAATCATACCTTGCGCCTTTAACCTTGAGCCTTGCGCCTGCTTACTCCTGCACCAGCCAGGGTCAGGAGTAAGCAAAACCAAGGGAAAAGATACCCCCAGCGAACATAGCAGGTCAAGCCGTCCAGCAAGGCGACCGGTTGACAGCGGGCATACTCGACAAACAGGGGTGAGGCTCCCTGTATCCTGCCCATGGGGTCGATAAAGGCGCTGATTCCGGTGTTGGCCGCTCGGACCAGGGTTTTTCTGGTCTCCACCGCCCGGAATACCCCCATGGCCAGATGCTGCCGTGGAGCGCTTGATCTGCCGAACCAGGCATCGTTGGTGAGAGTGACCAGTAGATTCGCTCCTGCCTTTGCCTGTCGGCGGGAAATCTCCGGAAAAATGCTTTCGAAGCAAATCAATACCCCGATCCGGCTGTTCTGGCAAGATAATGGTGTGTCGGTTTGGCCGGGGGAAAAGTCGCCCAAGGTTTCCACCAAGGGCGAGGCAAAACCCAGGATGCTGCGGAAGGGAATATATTCGCCGAAGGGTACAAGGTGCTGTTTGTCGTAACGGCCGGTGGTTCGTCCGTCCGGGGCGAGAAGGAAGGCGCTGTTGGCATAGGTGAGCGGACCGGATGGCGAGGTTTTTTCCCTGTGTGGGGCGCCGGTGAGAAGAAATGTCTGGCGTGGTCGGGTGAGTTCGCCGTGCAGCCTGAGGAAAAGCGGATGCTCGTAGGGGTAAAATGGCAGGGCTGTTTCCGGCCAAACAATCAATTGCGGTTGTTCGGCGGTGAAAATCTCATTGCTCAGGCGGAGGTAGGTGTCAATGGTTTCCCGCTGAAAGGCAGGCTGCCATTTTTGGTCTTGGGGGATATTGCCCTGTACCGCAGCCACCTCCATGTGTTCCGCCTGGGCCAGGGCTGCCGGGACGGTGTGCATCCGCCAGAAGCTGTAACCCGAGGCGAGCAGCAGGAGTGCCATGGCGGAAAAGATCGCGGGGATGTTTGCCGTCTGGCGCCGGACAAGCCAGGCGGCAAGGGTAAAGATCAGTCCGTTTGTCAGCACCATGAGAAAGGTGAGGCCATGGTGGCCTGCCAGGTCGGCAACCTGGATGAGTTGAGGCAGATTGTACTGGGTGTAGGCCAGATCAAGCCAGGGAAACCCGGTGAACAGAACCCCCCGGATCAGGTCGAGCGCCACCCAGCATGCCGGAGCGAAGAGGAGCAAGGAGAAGCGCGGTTCTGTCTTGGCGCAGAGAAAGGCGAAGGTCGCCAGATAGCAGCTCATGTACAGGGCCAGAAAGAACAGGGCCAGGATCGCGATGGGCAGAGGCACTTGGCCATAGGTGGCCAGGACGATGACGATCCAGTACAACAGGGGTAAATAATAAGCCAGGCCGCAGATGAGGCCGAGAAGAGCGGCTCTGCGCGGGGGGTGGTTACGGAGACTCCAGAACAGGGGCACAAGCGCCAGCCAGGCAAGCTGGGGCAGGGCAATGACCCCTGGCGAGGCGGACAATAACAAGGCGCTCGATAACAACGCCAGCAGGCAACTCCTGCCGAAGTGGCTTTTGCTTTGGAAGCGTGTGGAAAAAGGAGGCATCAGCTGGGTTTATTCTGGATTTTTACGGTGTGGATGCGCCGCCGATCCGCAGAAACCACCTCAAAGACCAGGGAATTGATGAGCATGGTGGCGCCCACCGGCGGTACCCGGTCCAACTGGTGAATGATCAGGCCGCCCACCGATTCGTAAGGGCCTTCAGGCAGGGTAATGCCGAAGAAATCCTCCACTTCTTCGAGGTTGACCTTGGCATCGGTGAGAAGCATGTGTTCGTTTACCACCTTCCAGCGTTTTTCCGCCTTGTCGTATTCGTCGCGGATCTCGCCGACGATTTCTTCCAGCACGTCTTCCAGGGTCACCAGGCCGCGGACGCTGCCGAATTCATCGGTGACCACGGCCAGATGGCCTTTCTGGCTCTGGAAATCCTTGAGCAGGTTGACGATTTTGCGGGTGTCGAGCACGAAAAAAGCCGGTTTGACCAGCTCCGATGCCGCCGGCATCTTGGCGGCGTTGAGGCAGAAAGGCAGCAGGTCCTTGGCGTGCAGGATGCCGATGATGTTGTCCGGGGAATCCTGGTAGATGGGGATTCTGGTGTAGCCCTCGTCGGTGATCAGCTGGATGAGTTCGGCCGCCGAGACCTTTGCTTCGGCGCTGACCATGTCGCTTCGAGGGGTCATGATCTCGCGGACCAGCGTATCCCTGAACTCCAGGATGGAGCTGATCATCTCCCCTTCTTCGCGGGTGATCAATCCTTGTTCTTCCCCGTCATCGAGAAGTTCCTGGATTTCTTGTTCAATGTCTTCGGTGGTGTCTGGGGTGCGGTTGATGCCGAAAAAATTAAGGATACGTTTGAAAGGCGAGTCACCGGTGTCCGGAGCGGATGTGTCCATGCGGGGGTAAGAGTCCTATCTGGGTATGACAACGGACCTGGTGTACCGTTGCCGGTGAACTAGGGGCGGTGTTGCCCGGTGGAAAAGGTTTAGGAGCCGTTAATCTTCGTCGTAACAAGCAGCGCAAGCGGGCTGCTGCATGTCTGTTTCGTGACGGCTCTTTATGCCGAATACGGCATTCCAGGGGGTACGGTTGTCGTTAACGCTTTTTTATTATAAAGGTTTATGGAATCGGTCGCAACATGCACTGGCTAAAGGAAATAGCCGGGGGTGTCAAGAAAAAAAATTGACGTTTATCTTTAAAATCGGTATAAGGGCCACACTTTGACCAAGGAATGCATGGCCTTCCTGAACGAAGAATTCAAAAACAGAATTATTATATCATATTATACCATGCTGTTTCAACAAAATGCGCATCAGAAAGATGGTGCTTTTTTCTTCGGAGGGAGACTTGAGGCAGCAGCAACAAAGCCCAGCTGCCTTGCCGTTGTTTTTCCTCTTGTGACGAGACCATCGGAATTCATCCTTTTCATTTGCCTTGAAAATTAGTAAAAACTAAAAAATGGAAACGACGGAAACGGCGGAATGATCGTTCTCTTTTTTTCCTTTTTTGTTCTATGGGGATATGGTGAACGGTGCAGCCTGCCCCGCAACCGATATCGAGGGTTCGCTTGAAAGACAAGGTTTTGATTGCAAATCGGGGCGAGATTGCCCTGCGGATCATGGAGGCCTGTAAAGATCTGGGCCTTGATTATACTGTGATCTACACTGCGGCGGATGAGGAATCCGAACATGTGCGCCGCAACCTGGACAGCAAGAGCAATGTCCGCCGGGCCTGGCGTGTTTCTGCCTATACCGATCCCAACGATATCCTTTCCGTGGCGGACCACACCAACTGTACCGCCATTCATCCCGGTTATGGTTTTTTCTCCGAGGATTTCCGTTTTGCCCGGCGGGTCACGATCCGCAACCGGCCCCTCACTTTTATCGGCCCGAAATGGGAAGTGGTCAAGGATCTTGGCGACAAGATCAATACCAAGCGGGTTGCCAACAGGTTGGGGATTCCGACCATCCCTGGCACCGACGGCCCTATCTATAATGAGATGGAGGCCGAGGACATCGCCCTCCATCTGTTGGAAACCCAGGACGGCCAGAAAATAAAGAACCCCTCCATTCTGGTCAAGGCTGCGGCGGGCGGCGGCGGTATGGGGATCGAGGAAGTACACCAGATCGAGCACTTCCGTCGCATTTACCGCCAGGTTCAGAACTATGCCAAGCGTCAGTTCGGGGATGGCGGGGTGCTCATTGAACAGCGGATCCGCGATTTTAACCATCTTGAGGTGCAGCTGGTTTGCAGTAGGCATGGTGAACGGGTGCATTTCGGCACCAGGAACTGTACCATCCAGAGCACCGGTCGTCAGAAGCGGCTTGAGGCCGCGCCCGGCTTCGACAACTCCTGTTTTACCTATGATTTTGACGGCAAAGAAGTGTTGGACAAGGTTGTCGAATACTCGCTCAAGCTTGCCGCCCACGTCCGTTACGATAACGTCGGCACCTGGGAGTGGATCGTCACCCGGGATGGCCAACCCTATCTCCTTGAGGTTAATACCCGAATCCAGGTGGAAAACGATGTCTCCGCCCGGGTCAGTTACATAAACAACAAACATCCCAACCTCATCCGCGAGCAGATCCGTCTGGCCCTCGGCGACAAAATGGGGTACGGCCAGGGCGATATCGCTTCACGGGGCGCGAGCATCGAGTTTCGGATTGTCGCGGAAGATACCGCCCGCGGCTTTGCTCCCTGGATCGGGACCATTTCCCGCTTTGCCTACCCGCAAAACGACTGGTCCGTGGTATACAGTCATGTGCCCACCGACCGTCCTTATGCGATCCCCAGCGAGTATGATCCCAACCTGGCCCTGGCCTTGGTCTGGGGCGACACCATGGATGAAGCCAAGGAACGGGGGCGGAAATTTCTGGCGGAGGTGGCCATCGAAGGCAGCAACGCTACAGGTGGCCAGATCATGACCAACCTCCCCTATCTTCAAGAAAACATAGCCCGACTGCTCACCTTTTGATGAGCCGGCAGCGCCGCTTGCGCTGCTGTCAATAGTGCAGGAAATTACTCTATGGAAGATTTACGAAAGCGGCTGCTCAAGATAGAAGAACGCACCAACTACCTGAGCCAGATCAAGGATGGCGTTGAGTGGGGGAATCTCTCCGGGTTGCGCGAAAAATTTGTCACCCTGCGGGACAGCTTCTATGAATACACGGAAGAGCAGCTGACCGAGGAAATCAGGGCCGTTGAGGAGTCTCTGTCCTTTCTGGAGGGGCGTTGCGAAGAGACCCTGACCTCCATGGACCGGGTGCGCATTGTCCGCAATCCCCATCGTTTTTCCCTGAAAGACATCCTTGAGAATGTCTATGAGGATTATACCGAACTCGGCGGCGCCGAGGAGGTCAGCATCGATCCTTCCATGGTTGCGGCCAGGGCGAGCATCATGCGTCGGGTAAAAAACAAATCGGTCATGCAGCAGGTCATGGTCATCGGCCACGAGAAGGGCCATGGCGAAGAATACCGTAACGGCGGCTGCAGCAAGCCCTGGGGCAACGAGAAGGCCCTCCGTTACATGAAGGTGGCCGAAACAGAAGGCATTCCCATTCATTTTTACATCTTCACCCCCGGTTCTTTTCCTGTTGAGGATTATCCCGGCGCCGGTCAGCAGATCGCGAGAAATTTATACGCCATGGCCAAATTGCGGGTGCCGATGATTTCCGTTACCTCGGAAGGCGGTTCCGGCGGGGCGGAGGCCGTGGGTATGGCCGATATCCGGCTGATGTTTTCCCATGGCTACTATTCGGTTATTTCCCCGGAAGGCGCGGCTGCCATTGAGGGCAAGATTCGTGAAGGCGAAAAGATGCCCAAGGAGTTGGTGGAGGCCTGCGCCGAACGTCTGCACATTACGGCGGAAGAAAATCTCAAGCTCGAGACCATCGATCGGATTGTCTACGAGCCTTCCCTGGGGGCCAAGCGGGACGACTTTGCCTTTTTTCGCCAGCTTAAGAGCGAAATCATCCGGGCCACCGACGAGGTCGTGCTGAAAACCAAGAGCCTTAGAGCTTTTCGTGCCTACGAATTGAAAATGAAGAAGGCGGACGAGCAGGTTGTTGAAGAACCGCATATCGTGATTTCCTGGGATCTCAACGAGGATGAAGTCAAGCGACTGCTCAGTTCCCGTTCGAAAAAATATCGGGCCATGTCGCGCAAGGCCTATTCCGAAGAGAAGACTTCCTATGCGGCTCTCTTCCAGCAGGCCAAAAAGAATGTTGCCAAGCTGTACTACAGCTTCCGTTATGATTTGCTGAAAAGTCAGCAAAAACAGGTGAAAAAGGTTTTTCAGGATGTCTCCGGCGAAAGTTCCGTGCTGCTCAAGCAGGTTTCCTCTCCGTTCAGTGCAGCCTATGATTTTATTGCGCGAAAACCGGGCATGCGTCCGGGTAAGCCTCCTGTCGCTGTCAGCGGCGGCGGAGAAGATCCCATCGAATTCGGGGATGTCTATACCAGTCCTTTGGCCAACGAGGATCGCACCGTAACCTGCCCCAATGCCGAGAAACAGGGGTGCAAGGATCTCTGGGTGCCCGACCTGTATGGCGAATTCGGGGGGGTCTGCGAAAATTGCGGCCATCATTTTCCCCTGGAATATCAATGGTATCTCAAGCATCTTTTTGATCCTGATTCCATCCGTGAATTCAATTCCGGGATCTGCGCGGGCAACCCCCTGGCGTATCCAGGTTTTGAAAAGCGGTTGCAAGCAGCCATTGCCAAAACCGGTCGGCGGAGCGGCATCATTACCTTTGACGCCAGGGTTATGGGCGTTGACCTGGTGGTGGCCATGCTGTACAGCGATTTCAGAAACGGCACCGTCGGCTCCGCCGAGGGCGAAAAATTCGTCCGGGCCTGCGAATCGGCCAAGCTGAAACGGCGGCCTCTTCTGTCCTATGTGCACACCACCGGTGGCATCCGCATCCACGAGGGAACCCTGGGCGTGGTGCAGATGCCCAAGTGCACCATGGCGGTGCGGGAATATATCGACTCCGGCGGGCTGTACATTGTGGTCTACGACAACAATTCCTATGCCGGGCCGGTGGCGAGCTTTCTCGGTTGTTCGCCGTATCAGTTCGCTATTCGTTCCAGTCGGGTCGGTTTTGCCGGACCTCGGGTTATCCGCGACACCACCGGGGCGGACATCCCCCCCGATTACCACAACGCTCGTAACGCCCTGCAACGTGGACATATCCAAGGCATTTGGGACCGCCGGGAGTTCCGGCGTAATCTCCATAAGTCCCTGCTGACCATGGGCGGCGGCAATCTGTACTACCGCTAAGGTCAAAGGTTCAAGGCTAAAGGCAAAGGACAGAGGTTTTGAGGGAAGGAAAGTTGTCAGGGTCGCAGGTTTTTGAAGACTTTGAGGTCTGGAAGCGTTCAGCCCGCTTGAGTGCTGAATTGTACAAGGCGTTTCGGGAGCTAAAGGATTTTGGCTTTCGGGATCAGATTACGCGGGCGGGGCTTTCCATCCCAAGCAACATTGCGGAAGGCTTTGAAAGAGAATCGATAAAAGAGAGTATTAATTTTTTCTCATATGCAAAGGGTTCCTGCGGAGAACTTCGCACCCAGATATACATCGGCATGGACATCGGTTATATAGAAAACCAGAAAGGCAAGGAGTGGCGGCAGGAAACCGTGGAAATTTCCTCAATGCTTGCCGGGCTTATAAAAGCACGGCGCAGTTTTCTGCGAGAAGATGAATGAGACCTTTGGCCTTGCACCTTTAACCTTTAACCTTTCCTCATATATCATGACTGACGAAATAGATTTTGACGCAATAATTGGCAAGTATCGTTCCGATCCCTTTGACTATGTGGACGTCCGAACCATCCATACCGGCCAGGTCCGGTTCCGGGTGAGGGAAGATGCTGCAGTGGAAGGACCTTCCGGTGAGTGGCACCATGTCCGGGGTACCCTTCTTTATGAACTGCTGCGGGAGGGAAACCAGAAGAAGATTTTTTCTTCGAGCAACGGTGTGGTTTCCTTTATCCGCAGCGATCTGGAGGGCCAGTTTGTCGAGGCGGGCGAGAAGATTCTTACCATTCGTCATCCTTTGAAAAAAAGAGAGATCATTGAGAATATTCTTCGTCAGGTTCTTGAGCCTTTTAACGCGCCCGAGCGGGCCAAGTATTTCTTCTCCCTCGACCTACAGGCCAAAATCGACAAGCATGGCCAGCGGGGGGTCTCCATCAAGCCCGGCGACGAGATTCTCACCATGTCCCTGATGAAGCGCGACACCCCGGTTTACTATGCCGGAGAGCCGGGGATCATCCATTCCGTTTATTTCCAGCCTGGGATCAGCGTGTCCCAAGGTGAGCCGCTTCTGGGCATCTGTTCCCAGGAAAAGCTTCCCACGATCCAGAAGATCATCACTCGTGTCAAGGCGGAATGGGAATAGTAACCGTTCAGCGGCATCACCTCTGCTTTGGCCTCGGCCTGCTCGTGTGCACCAGCACACCTCGCAGGCCTCTTTGTCGGACACTTCTGCCGACAATTGACAGGCGCATCTGCGGCACTGTTGGACGGTTACTCTTTTGGGGATGTTCGAGTCTGTTTTTTGGTTTTGGTCAAACAGATATCAATGGTTGAGCCTCTTTCCTTTCAATCCGTCCGGCAACTCATCTCCGATGAGGAGATTCCTTCACGTCTGGCCCATTATCCGTCCGAGATCGTCCACGCCGTGTATCGGTATGGCGCTCCGGTGGGCAGCACCATCCATCACCTTCCCCATGCCGAACGGCTGATGCCCCTTGCCCGGCAACGGATCAACGAGTATGAGGCCCGCAGTCGATCTTGCCCCAGCGGCATGGTTTTTCTTGCCGATGAACTCACCGAAGGCCGCGGTCGTTTCCAGCGCACCTGGCACGCCCCCCTCGGCGGGCTCTGGTTGACCTTGGTCATGGCCAACACCCTGCTGCCGGAAAGTATGCGCCTTTATCCCCTTGCCGCAGGAATGGCCTGCTGCGAGGCGATCCGGAGTTATGGCATTGATGCGCGTCTTAAATGGGTCAATGACGTGCATGTGGCAGGGCGCAAAATTTGCGGGGTACTCTGTGAATCGTTTACCAGCACTATTTTTGCCGAAGAATATGTGCTGGTCGGGGCGGGGATCAATATCAACAATCTGGCATTCCCCGCCGAGTTGACTGCTTCGGCTGTGTCCATGAAGGAAATCCTCGGGTGTGACACCGAGCTGACCGGTTTTGCCGCCCGCCTGCTGGCCAAGTTTGCCTGGTCTTTCGGTCTGCTCTGTTATGATGAAGCCCAACGTCTGGCCGCCGACGACGGCTCCGGGGCGCAGCTTCCGGAAAGCCTGTTGCTTGCCGCCTGGCGGGAGTTGAGCGATACCGTGGGCCGCCGGGTTTGGTTCGGATTTGATGTCCAGCAGCAGCCCCAGTATCGGGCTGAGGTTCTGGGGCTTGCCCCGGACGGAGGGATTGTTCTCCGCCATCTTGAGAGCGGGGCCGAGATCGTCGAACATTCCGGGGAGTTGTTGTATATTGATTGATAGTTTTTGGCATGAAATTTACAAAAAAAATACAGCTTCCACCCTGGCTTGCCTGATCGTTTTTGTTGTTTTCGTTGCGGAGTTTTGCAGTTATGTCTTCTCCCTCTACCCCGGTCTCCGTCATCATTCCCACCCATAACCGGGCCGGTTTTTTGGCTCAAGCCATCGATTCGATCCTCGCCCAGACCTATACCAATTTTGAAATTATCGTGGTGGATGACGGCTCCACCGATGAGACGGAGGCGCTGCTTGCCTCTTACGGTACGGCTGTCATTCCTCTGCGCCGGGAGAACCGTGGCCCGGCCGCGGCCCGCAATACCGGGATCATGGCGGCCCGTCATCCCTTTATTGCTTTTCTCGATTCTGATGACCGTTTTGTTCGCCATAAACTGGCCCTGCAGGTGACCGCCATGGAGGCGCAACCTGAACTGCTCATCTCCCACACCCAGGAAATCTGGTATCGCAACGGCCACCATCTCAATCAAAAGAAACATCACGCCAAGGAGAGCGGTGATATTTTTGCCCGCTCTCTCGAGTTGTGCGTGGTGGGTATGTCCACGGTCATGGCCCGGCGTGAGTTGTTCGCCCGGATCGGCCTGTTCGATGAAAGTTATCCCTGCTGCGAGGATTACGAACTTTGGCTCAGGGCCAGCGTTCGCCATCCTTTTCATCTGGTTGACGCGCCGCTGACCATCAAGCACGGCGGCAGGCCGGATCAGGTCTCCGTGCAGTTTAAAACCGGTATGGATCGCTTCCGCATTCGGGCCATGGAAAATCTCCTTTCCTCTGCTTCTCTCACTCCGGATCAGTATCGTCTTGCCAGTGCAGAGCTGGTCCGCAAGGCGGTAATCTATGGGAACGGCTGTCTCAAGCATGGTCGCCTCGAAGAAGGCCAACGTTTTCTTGCCCTCGCGGATCGATACGCCCGACCTTAACTTTCCTGTTTACTTTCTTCTTGTCCTTTTCTCCGTGTTGACTTCATCTGCTTAATGTTTATGGCATGAAAAAAGATGAGAGGTGTTCTGTGGTACATCTGTCTGTCAGGCGGCGAGGAGCTGACCGCCCAGTCCGCTCATCTTCAGGAGACAATCGCCTTTTTCAAGGTGGGGGGCACCGAGAATAGAGGGAAAAGACAGGGCAGGTCTCTGCCTTTGCTGCCCCTCCGGCGAAAAAATCCTTTTCCAAGGGTAAGGGAGTCAAGCTGTCTCTGCCCGTCTGTGGGGAGGGGATTTTGAGCGATATTGAACCTGGGTGATGTTTGTCTTATTTTCACGAAAAATGCCCCTGTGTCGGGGCGTTTTTCGTGGTGACCCAGGTTTTTTTACTGTTTCAATGCAACCTTGCCGGCTGTCGTAAGGGAACAGTATCCCTGCGGCCTTGCTAGGTCAGCCCCTGGTCCTAAACGACGCCGTTGAGGCATAGCCGGATCTTTGTCTATCTTCCCAGGAAAATCCGGTGTCGCAACAGCCGCTCTCAATCAAAGGAAACACTACCCTAAGCAGGGCGGCGATATCTTCGTCTCCCCCAGTCTTATGCCTGGTCGGCATTAACACGCTCATGGCCCGGCGTCCTCCCCTCATCTCATCAAGCATGTCGGCAGGCCGGAGCAGGTCAACGCCGTCTTTCCCCTGGTGTCAGACAACCCTAGCATGAACTGTAGTCAACTCATTGGTTTGTCGCGTTTTTTTTATGTTTGACATTGCCGGCTGAATTTTCATAGCATGGAGATATGGATGTTACCCGTATTGTGTTGTGCACTCCATGGCGTCAATAGGAGGCGAAGCTATGCGTTGGAATGATCTGAAGATCGGTAAGAAGATGATGCTTGGTTTTGGGATTATTTTTTTCCTCTTGGTCGTCGTGAGCGGCTGGTCTTTCCTGGGTTTGGGCAACCTGTTGCGGGAGGGAATCGAGGTGGCGGGCGGCAACGCCCTGCGCGGTGAGCTGCTGCAACGGGAGGTTGACCATCTGAACTGGGCAAAGAAGGTGGCTGCCTATGTGTACGATGATAATGTCCGTGAACTGGAGGTGCAGCTCGATCATACCAAATGCGGATTCGGCAAGTGGTATTACGGTGAAGGCAGGAATGAGGCGGAAGCCTTGTTGCCTCTTCTCCGTGAGCCCTTGGCGGAACTTGCCGAACCTCATCAGAAACTTCATGAATCGGCCGGTAAAATCAAAGAAGCTTTGGCGCGGAAGGAGAGTCCGGACGGACGGCAGCAGGCCCAACGGATCTACGCCACGGATACCCAAGTCAATTTGGCAACGGTGCAGGGCCTTCTGGACAAGATGACCGGCATGGCCAAGGATAATATCCTTTCCGAGGAGCAGATGATTCAAACAGTCAAGAGAACCAGACTCACCATCGTGAGCCTGGCTATCATGGCCTTATTGCTGGGAGTCTCGTTTGCCTGGTTCATTACTCGCTCCATCGTTCGGCCGATCGTGACCTGTGTGGAGGCGGTCCACCAGATTGCCGCCGGCAACACCGAGGTGCAACTGGACACCACCGTCCGTGATGAGACGGGCATGTTGCAGGCCGGTATGGCCCAGATGGTGACGGCTATCAGGGCGATGACCAAGGATGCCGACCAGCTCTCCAAGGCGGCTCAGGAAGGGAAACTGACCGTTCGTGCCGATGCGGCCAAGCATCAAGGTGATTTCAGAAAGATAATCGAGGGGATCAACAGCACCATTTCCCGCCTGGTCATGCTGTTGGATAACATGCCTGCCCCGGCCATGATCATCGATACCGACTTCACCATCCACTACATGAATGAACTCGGGGCCAAGGTTGGCGGAAAGACTCCGGCCCAGCTTCTCGGCACCAAATGTTACGACCACTTCAAAACTTCGGATTGCAGGACCGACAAATGCGCCTGCGGCCAGGCCATGCGTAACGGTCAGGAGGCAAACGGCGTAACCGATGCCCATCCGGCGGTTGGTGTTGATTTGGATATTTCCTACGCCGCCACACCGCTCCGTGACGAGCAGGGTAAGGTTGTTGGCGCGGCCGAGTGGGTGTGCGACCAGACCGAGGTGAAAAAAGCAGCCCGT
>Ga0224510_10001981_pt1 | contig 12783 bp, 9 predicted proteins | sample SF_May12_sed_USG_FD_170161 | JGI IMG/M metagenome (GOLD analysis project Ga0224510, IMG submission 170161) | Sediment microbial communities from San Francisco Bay, California, United States - SF_May12_sed_USGS_4_1 | ecosystem: Environmental > Aquatic > Marine > Sediment | place: USA: California... | reverse complement strand
GTCCCGCCTTGAGAGCCGGTTCGCAACAGGCCGTATCCATTTGCGACGAATGGGTTGAAAAGATCTCTGCGTCTTCCATGGTTTGGTAGGCTTCCCATGGAACTCCGGCAGGATCCAGCACCCAGGATTTATCCGATTTGGCATAACAGCAGAGGGTCTCGCCTTCTTCCGCTACCGGGAGATTCCAGACTTTGAGTCGTTGCCGGATGTCATCCAACTCTTCTTCCTCATCCACCTGGATGCCTAAGTGATCCACGCCTTTGGTTGAGGTTCGCGTGGAGATGGCCAGGTTCACGCGGGGATCTTCGAGCATCCATTTGGCATAGTCCGGTTTTCGTTTAACCGGATCCGCCCCAAACAGTTTGGTATAAAACCCGATGGCTTTTTCCAGATTGTCGACTCCGATATGAAGATGAAGACGTCTCATGATTTGGTCACCTCGTGAGTGAATTAGCAACAATTCGAGAGCTCAATGATGCTGCAATTCTTTTTCTTATTGTCCCGGATACTGGCCATGTCCTCGCGGCAGCAATCCTTCACCATGTAGCGGATCAGGTTGGTGAAAAATTCAAAGTTAGCGCTGTAGATGATCGACCGGCCTTCACGCCTTGAGAGAACCAGACCCGCTTTGCTCATATGCGAAAGGTGGAAAGATAACGTGTTATGGGGAATGCCCAGAGCTTCGCTCAAGGCTCCAGCAGGGGCCCCTTCCGGGCCGTATTCCACCAATAGACGAAAAACCCGCAACCGCGTTTCTTGTGAAAGCGAATCAAAAGCTAATAGGGCCTCTTTAATTTCCATATGTCCAGAATAATGGACATATTTACAAAAAGCAAGGGACTTTTAAGGGCAAGTCAGGAAAAACTAGATTGGGGTAGGACCTACACCAGGAGGTTTAACGCGAATGGAAAACGATGTACGGCTTTCATTCGAAAGGCCAAATAGCAGATCGAAATGACAACATTTTCAGTTATTCGCACCTCTCTCTTCCGTCCCGGAAGACGGATGACTTACCCATGCGACGATTGCCTTGTTTGCAGAGTATTGTGCAACCATTGTTTCAATTCCACTAAAAATTCCCTTACTGCGTTGTGAGCGGCTTCCACGCCTCCATAGGCATCTTCACTCGGGGCCTCTTCCCGAAATTCAAAATTCCGGGTTCCGATCACACGAGGATCAAAAACCGTCATCAGTTGCGCCCGCAAGGTCAATCGTATTCGACTCGGTTGTTGCGTAAATTCCTGAACCAAGGCCACCTGTGAAATGTCTAGGCGGTAGTCGCCTCGAACGACGGAAGGCAGTTGAATGACCGATGCCCAGTCATTCCCGGTTTCGAGTGTTGTCGTGATTAACGGCGCCAGCATGCGTGCAGGGGAATCAACCCATTGGCTGGTGGCGAAATAGCGAAGCTCATGGGGAACCTGTTCATAGGCCATCCGTTGTGATTCAAAGCCGGGCGCCGGTTGCGGGAGCGAAACCAGGAGAGTGGGCACATTCATAGGACGGGATGCGTCAGTTTCCAGGGCTTCTCCGCCCTCCTCTATTTCCAGGACATACGACCGTATAGGTTCATGCGTCCCTCGCGAAAGGCCACAAGCTGAAAGAACGAGCAAACAGAACATTGCAGGAAGAAGGAGTAAGGCTTTCATGGATTTACTCACCGGGGCCTCTGGGTTGAGGTGGTCGACCATAGAGCAGGGAATCGGGTGCCCGTTCGATTTCCTGAGCCACGCGTTGTAACGTAGAGGTCAGTTCACGGAGTTCGGTCACTAACTGACCGGTTTCTTCCAATGTTTCGCGTGTGAAGTGTTGTATGCCCGGCCGACTTTCCTGAACGATCGTTTGCACAGCCTTTCCCGTCTGCGCCAATTCTTCAGTCACCTTCTGCACAGCCATGGTACTTCGATGGATTTGCTCCAGGAGTTCGGGCAGATCCTGATTCACACGAGAAGTCACCATAGCAAGATTATCGGCGGCTTCAGATGCTCTCTCAATTCCCTGGCCCATTGTCTCACTATGCTTGGCTAATGTATGAGACAACCTGGAAAGGTCGTTGAGCATGCCTTCAAATTTTGCCCGGTTCTCCTCATTCATGAAAGCCCTGGCGTTCTCACTGAAGACCGTTAAACTACCCAAAAGCTTGGAAAGCCCCTGCTCCGACAGGAGACGGGAAAGGGCCATATCCAATCGATAAAATAGCGACGGCTTCGTTTGAATGACCGGATATTCCTGACCGGGTTCGATTTCCAGCTGAGGGGCATCACGACTCCCACCTTCCAAATTCAGGGTGGCCAACCCGGTTAATCCTTGTGTCTCGAGAGTCGCGACGGTATCTGTCTTGATGGGCGTCCCCCGAAGAATATCAAGGGTCAACCGCACCTCCTCCGGATTGTCCGGATTCAAGGCAATCGCCTTAACCCGCCCCACATTCACCCCACGATATTTCACGGTTGAATTGATGCTCAACCCGGCTACGGACTGGCGCATGTAGGCATGGTACTGGTCGTACACGCCACGGTAATCGGATTTCCCTAACCACAACACCATGACCACGGCGACCACACCCAGGACCAGGACAAACGTGCCGACAATCACGTAATGAACTTTGGGCTCCACGATTACACTCCGTACTGACTGTGAGCCGCCCTTCCCCGCGGCCCGTGGAAATATTCATGAATGAGTGGATCGGTTGACCCCGCCAATTCTTTCATGGTTCCCACATCCAGAATTGTACCATTCCCGAGTATGGCGACACGGTCCGCAATCCGCCAGAGTGAATCAAGATCATGCGTGACCATGACCACGGTTAATCCTAAGACCGCCTTGAGATGAAGAACCAACTCATCGAACCCCGCTGCAATGACGGGATCCAATCCGGCGGTCGGTTCATCCAAAAAGAGCAGCTCCGGATCCATGACAATCGCCCGTGCCAATGCGGCTCGACGCCGCATGCCGCCACTGAGTTCACTGGGGTATTTGCCGGCACTATCCATGGGCAATCCGACGGCAGCAATTTTCAGTGCCACAATGTCGCGTATGAGTTCAGGGGGAATATCCGTGTGCTCCTTTAAGGGAACCGCCACATTCTCGGCAAGAGTCAAGGAACTGAATAACGCGCCCTGCTGAAACATGACGCCGAATCGCCGGTACACATCGTGTGCGCCCCGTTCTTCTAACCCCGGCACGTCTCGTCCAAAAAGACGAATGGTTCCTTCAGCGGGTAACTGCAATCCGATGATTTCCCGCAGAAGAGTGGTTTTCCCGGAGCCATTACCACCCGCGATAGCAAAAATCTCCCCTTGCCGAATCGTTAAATTGATATCTTTATGGACCACCGCATCACCAAACCTGGTGCACACATGGCTCACCTCAATAACAGGGATCCCGGCGTGAATCATTTCCGAATCCATGCTTAAATACTCCACCAACTGAAGACAATACTGCAAACAGCATCGAACACAATGACCAGAAAAATACTTTGGACCACCCCGATTGTGGTTCTCCGCCCCACGTCATCCACATTGCCACGGATCTGAAAACCTTGATAACAGCCAACCAGGGCAATGATGATTGCGAAACACGGGGCCTTGCCGATCCCGATGAAAAAATGCCGGAGAGCCACGGCTTCCTCAAATCGATCAACAAACTCCACTCCGCTGACATTAAGTTGATTAAAGGCAATCAACGCACCCCCAATCACTCCGATGATGTCCGCATACACGGTCAAAAGGGGAACGGCAATCACCAGCGCAAAGACCCGTGGCAGAACCAGCAATTGCATGGGTGAAAGCCCAAGAGTCCTGACAGCATCCAGTTCCTCCGTCACTTTCATAGTACCAATCTGAGCGGCATAGGCTGATCCCGATCGACCTGCGATCAGAATAGCAACAATCAGGGGAGCAATTTCCCGGAGAAGAGAAATTCCCACCAGATCAACCACAAAAATATTAGCCCCGAACTGGCGCAATTGTTCGGCCCCCTGATACGCAATGACAACACCCATGAGAAACGCCAGCAACCCGGTAATAGGCAAAGCACGAAACCCATCCAGCTCCAGGCTGTGGAATAACGCCTGCCACCTGATCAATGAGGGCCGCCGGAGTGAACGGAACAACTGAACCGTTGCCTCTCCCACAAATGCCACACCCTTCAAGGCCTGCCGGATGTGCAGCCCAATCCACCATTGAATCTTCTCTCGGAATCCCCCTTGCGCGGGCGTCACTTCACGCACCCGCTCCCAATGGCTGGACACCATCTGAAGCAAGTCATCAAACTCCGGACGTAGCCCTTCTACCATGACCCGTTTTCCTTGGGAGCGAAGTTCCGTGAGCGTCCGATTCAGCACGATCGCGCCACCTGTGTCCAGGGCCAGAATATTCACAGCATCCCAGACCACAGCCTCCGCAGCAGGCCACTGGATCTTAGTCAGTTGCTTATTCAGACTAGTCAGATGAGGTATAGTCCATGATCCTTCACAACGGATGATGGAATCGTTCGTGATGTGGACTTGGGGCTCTCTATTTTGAGGTTTTCCGTTCATGGCTACCCGACAATTTTACCTGAAAAAAAACCACGGAAGGGCTTTGGGTACCAAGGGCGAGTCCCGTTTTCCTTCTATCTAGAGACCAACCCGGTGCAATGGGAATGCCTCGGAACTTCAACAAATTCCGGAATTTCCCTCCGGCAGGCCTGTTTGTTGAAAAATCATAATTAAACGTGGGACTTAGGAAATTTTTCTCACAAAATTCCGCCAGTGGGTTCCATAAAGGACAAGTGGCATTTCCTCCACATTGTGGACAGTGGCGCGAAATGCTACACAAGATGATGCCATTTTTGTAATTTCTCTTGAAACGAAGAGTTCTGAAGGTTTTCACTTTTGAGCACAACCCTTGCTGTTGTTTTTCTCCGAGTCCCCGGACCATGTTAAGCTGAGAATCTTTTCCTGGCACCGATATCGATGACCAAAAATATTCCCCTTTTCAATATCACGATTGCCCAACGGCTCAAAGAAGTCGCTCAACTTCTCCACAGTCAGGGGAGCAACCCTTTTCGCGTCCTGGCTTATCAACATGCAGCCCAGACCCTCGAACAATTAGAACGGCCGATCGACGACCTTGTCCAAGCTGAGGGGATCGAAGGGCTTAAGCAGCTTCCCGGTGTGGGAGAAAGTCTGGCCCGCGCCATTCGGGACTTAGTCCGAACGGGAAGACTGCCGATGCTGGAACGGTTACGAGGAGACACGGAACCTGAAAGCGTATTGGCCACCGTTCCAGGAATCGGGAAAAAACTGGCAAGCCGCCTCCATCATGATTTGGAAATCGACACGCTTGAAGAACTGGAGGTGGCCGCTCATGATGGGCGATTACGTCAAGCAGGCGGCATCGGTGAAAAACGCCTGGCCGGCATTATCGCCTGTTTAACTGAACGGTTGGGACGCGTACGGGCAAAAGTCCATCAGGTTGCGCAAGAGATTCCTTCCATCGAAGAACTGTTGGATGTCGATCGGGAATACCGGGAAAAAGCCAAAGCCGGGGTGCTGCATCTTTTTGCTCCACGGCGGTTTAATCCCACCCATGCAGCCTGGCTCCCCGTTCTTCACACGCAACGCGGGGACCGGCATTACACCGCCTTATTTTCCAACACGGCCAGGGCTCATCAACAAGGAAAAACCGGCGATTGGGTCGTGCTGTTTTTTGACGACGGGGACAAGGAGGCCCAATGCACGATCATTACGGCTGAATGGGGAATTCTGGAGGGACGACGAATCGTGAGGGGGCGTGAAACAGAATGCTTACGCTATTATGAAGAGCGGAGGGCCGGGGAACAGGAAACAGCCACTCCATGACACTCTCGGTATACAGGAAAAGCTCCAGACATGCCGCTGGTAGACATTCAACATCTCACGTGTGAAATTGGCGGGAGCACGATCCTTCGGGATCTGACTCTCTCCATCGAAGAACAGGAAATCCATGCGTTGCTAGGGGCCAATGGCTCGGGAAAAAGCACCTTGGCCTATGTCTTGATGGGTTGTGAAGGATTCACTCCCAGCGGGGGAACGATGATATTCAAGGGCATGGACCTTGGGCCTTTGCCCATGTTTGAGCGGGCCCGATTGGGCATGACCTTAGCGTGGCAGGAGCCGGCTCGCTTCGAAGGTATTACCGTTTCGAATTTCATCCGATTAGGGAAGCCGGGCGTTGACCCTGCCCCGTACCTCACAAAGGTCGGGCTCTCTCCAGAAGGGTATGGCCCCCGATTTGTTGATAGATCATTGAGCGGAGGAGAACGAAAACGCATTGAGTTGGCGGCCGTCCTGGCCTTGAAACCCCGATTCGCGATTTTAGATGAACCCACCGCCGGGATCGACATGCTCTCCGTTCAAGACATGATGAATGTCATCCGCTCTTTTAAGGAGGACGGGGCCTCCGTTCTTCTGATTACTCACCAGGAAACGATCGCCTTGATGGCCGATCACGCTTCACAATTGTGTGGCGGACGGATTATCGCGTCGGGTCACCCCAAGGATATCGCCGACCAGTATAAACAAGGTAGTTGCATCCGGTGTGATGGTGAACGCTGCCTGCCGTTCGCCACCGCCAGGTAAGACACCATGCGTGAACTCAAAATACTGACTGAGACATTCCAGTCGTTAGGAGGGGACCCTGAGGTCTTTCAGGATCGGCACATTGCCCACATGGCCGCCAGCGGCCATCGCCTGGTCAGTCAACGGGAAATTCCCGGCGTGACGATTGACGCACACGAAACAGGGGATGGCATCACCAACACCATCATCATTGAGAAGGGGAAGCATATCGAACTGCCGATACATTTATGCTTGGGCATTACCGAAAAAACCGGAATTCAACGCATCCAGACCCGATTGGTCATTGAAGAAGGGGCGTCAGCTTCCTTTTTAGCCCACTGCCTGTTTCCATTCGTGGAGTCTGGAGAGCACCGCATGGATGCCACGCTGGAGATTAAAGAGGGTGCGCACGTGCGATACAACGAAAGTCATTATCAGGGAACGTTGGGAGGCATGGTCGTTGTTCCCCAGGCCATGGTGTCCGTTGGACCCGGCGCGCAGTATTTTTCGGACTTTTCCCTGGTCAAAGGCCGTGTGGGACAGTTGCAGATTGATTACGTCGTGCAGGTGGAGGCATCCGCTGTGGCCGAACTCACCTCAAAAGTATTCGGACGGGGAAGCGATATCATTCATATTAAGGAAAAGATCGTTCTGACCGGGGAGCATGCGAGAGGACTTATTAAAACGCGTGTCGCCTTAGAACACGACGCCCAGGGTGAAATGACCGGTATCATGGAAGCGCACGCCAAAGGAGCACGCGGCCATGTGGATTGTCGGGAAATTATCAAAGACCGTGCGGTTGGCCGTGCGATTCCAATCGTCCAGGTGACTCACCCGGAAGCAAAAGTGACACATGAAGCCTCGATCGGAACGGTGGATAAAAAGGAGTTGGAAACGTTAATGGCACATGGGCTCGACCCGGAGCAAGCCACGGAACTGATTGTCAGCGGCATGCTGCAGTAGCCTTCATTACTCACATGACACAAATAAATTCGATCTGGATTTGCGCTTTTTCGAGAGGATTCAGGGAGATACCGGGGAACAGTAAGCCAGCATTACAGTGGGGGTAGCCACTTGACCTGTGATCTGACAGCAGCTCCCACCTAAAAGAACGAAATCTCGAAATCGGACTTACGCCGTTGGGAGAAGGGGTATCCAGGCGGTGATGATCGTTCCTTGGCCCTTGGAAGCCTTGACATCAAAAGTCCCCTGGACGCTACGAATCCGTTCCTTCATTCCAATTAACCCTAACCCGTGAGTGCCTGACCGGACAGCCTCGGGGGAAAATCCTTTTCCGTTATCCGTAATGATGAGTTGGAGCCCGGTCTCCATCCCCTTCAAACACACGGACACCTGCGTCGCCTGGGCATGCTTCGCCACATTTCTCAAGCACTCTTGCGTCAGACGGTACACACACAACGCGATATCCTGAGGCAAGAGACAAGACACATCTTGAGGTTGAAACGTGACAGGAATGTGCTCCCATTTAGAAAAATCTTTGACAAAAGACTGGAGCGCAACGACTAACCCCAGGTCATCCAAAATCGAAGGATGGAGCTGATACGCGAGGCGCCTGACATTATCGGAAAGCAAAGATACTTGTTCATTCAGGCGTTGAAGGGTGTCCTGCATGGGATCCGACTCCGGCAGACTGGCCTGAATCGATTGAATTTGGAGCGCGACCACCGCTAATCGTTGATTCATATCATCATGAAGTTCACGGGAGAGACGGCGACGTTCATCTTCCTGAGCAGAAATCAATTGTGATCCAAGGGCCCGAAGTTCCTCCTGGCTCTGTTGGAGTTCCCCTTCGCGATGCTGAAGAGCCTTTTCTGTCTGCTTGCGGACGGTGATATCCCTCACAATGCCGGTAAAGAAGATCTCTCCGTTTTTGTGCCAATACCCAAGAGAAAGTTCGAGAGGGAATTCGCTGCCCTCCCTTCGAAGCCCCATCAATTCGAACATCTCCCCCTCAACCGTCTTTTTCCCGCCTCGGGAGGCTCGTTCGATCCCGGCTTGATGAGCGAGACGAAACCGTTCGGGAATGATTCTCTCCAAGGTCTGACCTTGCATCTCCTCCGCCGAAAAGCCAAACAAGGTTTCCGCTCCTCGATTCCAAAACACCACCTTCCCCTGCCCATTCAGAGAGATGATACCTTCGTCTGTTGATTGCACAACTGATTGTAACTGTTCCCGGCTATCCCGGAGAGCCACCTCTGCGTGTTTGCGCTCGTGGATTTCGCATTGTAATGATTGATTGGACTTGAGCAATTCAAGGCTTAACGTCATCGATGCCATCGTGACGGTGTGGTTATGGCGTAAGGTGGCGAACATCAGCACAACAAAAAGCAGGCTCATGCCTCCCATGGCCATATGCAGCTGATCATCAAGGGCAAAGAACCGAACGAGGAGCGGGATCATGGTAGGAAGAGTAAAGGCCAGAAAGGCCTCTTTCAAGGCCGCATACACGGCTGTCGCCCCGGCGATCATGCCTCCTAACACAAAAGCCAGAAAGATCTGATGCGAAAGTGAGCTTTCCGGAAAGGACACGACACTCGTTGCACCCCAGATCAAACCGGAGGCAAGAGTCCCCCCAACAAATCTACGAATCCAACAACGTGAATCCAGCGCCCCTCGCGACGCTTTTCGGAATTGATAACAGAGCACGCCCCATAGCACGTTGAGCACAATCAGAGCGAACAACCAGGAGAACAACACACCACGAGAAATAAGGTTCCATTGGATGTAGGTCAAAATAGGCCCATTGATCAGTGAGGCAATAATTCCAACCGGTGCGAGCGCATAGAGTTGCTTGACCTGCATAGACAAGAGATCGCGTTCTTTTGCATTCAACAGACACCCCCCAGGCTTCCAAGAGATATTAAGAAGCACATCAGATATTCAGCGTCACGTAGGGGGAAGATGCCGAATACCTCTTTGAACCCGAAAATTGTAAAATTTCTACCTATTTCTTACAAGGATTTTTTTATCTTCTACTCCATGAGTGCTTGCGATAGATGAACTGCTCCGGAGCGAACAGCAGGCAAACAGAGTCAAAGAGAGATTATTCGTCCCTCAGTGATTCACGGAAGGAAGGCATAAGGAATTATTTCATTGGAGATCGTAAGGACAAGTCAGAGAGCGGCCTTATTGGGAACGACACAAGCGATACAATAAGATATTGAAAGCAGCCACCCCTCTCAAGAACCATCCTGACCGGATACTACCGCGAGAAGCGCAATACACTTCATGACACCACACTGTGCCTGGCGGCATGCTCAAGAACCTGCTGAACATGAACCTCGACCTGCCTCAGAACTGACGGCGAGACAGCATAGCCGTCACTCTCATAGGTGAGAATCGGCATCCCCTGCTTAATGCTGCACGGCTTGAGGATCGCCTCCGAGATCCGGTACGGAAGACAATTGAAAGGCCCCAGGAGAATAATGCCGTCATAGCCTTCACTGGCGGCTTCAAGTCCCTTGCCCACCGTCGGGATAATTTCGCCATAGATGGTGGGCGAAATATGCTCCGACGCTTTTTCAAAGAGCGAGGCGACATTATTCGCGCCCGCCACGAGCAATCCTGTCCTGCGAAAGAGTCCACGGTAATACTGCTCGGTCCAGCCCACGGTCTGGTAGCCTAACCACTGCTGCAGATATTCCTTGCCATCCGGTTGGAAAATCCTGGTGCAAGCCTTGGCCATGGCCAGCCCACCCGGCTTCATTCCCCAGCCGTCGGCGTTCCTCGTAACCCGGTCATAGGAGTCATAGAGCACCAGGTCACCCAGATCGACCGGTTTGAGAATGATGCCTTTCTTGGTATACCGGTCACACACCCCGTCCATAAAAAAAGGACTGAACCGGGTAAAAAAGTCTCCCGTCACCACCACCCGTGGACAGGTTAACGGATCCCGATCACGCGGGAAGGCGGCCAGTCGATCGATCAATCCTGGCAGTTCAGCTTGGAACTGCTCGAACGAGTGAGCCCCCTTCCTGAACTGACGCCATTCGCTCCTGAGCTGATCCACGCTTTCAGGGGTGCCCACCACCTGCAAAACGTGCTCGATCTCCACCAGAATGTCTGCCACATGCATCGTCGGCAACAAATGTTTCGACAAGGCTGTCAGGTCGAATCCACCGTAATTATTCTCCGGTCCCGGACTGAAGAGAAAGATGTCGGCCAACCGTTGTTCACCAATGAACCTGTCAAAATAGCCCATGTAACAATCGGTCACGCAGGGGGCGCCGCCACGGATCATATAGAAGCCGGCAATCTCGCCGGGACGACGACTTTCATGCACCTGGAGCAACTGTCCAATACAAATGGGCAGAGGGAGACACTCGCGGCCCGACGTGTGTTGGAGACCGCGGTTAAGTTGACTTCGGTCCAATGGAATAATGTCCCCGACGTGCAACCCTAACCAACCGGCCGACATCGCCGCCGCCTCAGTATGGTAGTCGGAGAAATTCGGAAAATAAATTTTCACCCGTGGATCGGTCAGCTGAACCTGTTCCCCATTCGACCGAAGGATCTGACCTCCTGGAATCAGCCGGCATGGCGTAAAGGGTTTGCCAGGACTGGTTTGCGCCTCACGGTAATTCTGGACGATGTCCAGGAATGCCTCCAGGCGTGTCTGCACGCCCGCATCAGCCGTGTGCGCATCGATCTCAAGAATCAAATAGGGCTTGGCCCCCATCTCGGAAGACAACACAGAGTGGGTAAAGGCGTCGATGGTGCAACTAAAGTTACTCACACAAAGTAGAAACAGATTGGGATGCTTCTTGGTCACGGCCATGGCATTCAAAATCTGGTTGGCGAAGTGCCATGACGTCGATCCTTCTTCAATGGGCGCGAGACAGTCGGCCGGAATCACGGCAACTCCCATACTGGACAGCTTCTTTCCCACTGACTGAGACGCCTCCTGGGTAAACGCGCTGTAGCTGTGCCCGGCGAGTAAAATGGCGGGCTTGCCCGATGCCACCGCTTCCTTGAGGGCCGACTGACCAAGATCCCGAAGGGCCCGCTCGCTTTCTGTCTGCGCTTGGACGGCCGCCCTCCAGGCTTGCTGAGCCAGCTCACGCGGCATATCCAGATCCCCCACCGCCATATCCACCAGAGCCCCACACGCTTCATACCCTTTCGAAAAATCCAACACCGGCGAAAGAAAGTGAATATCTGAAAATGCTTTAGACATAAAATACGGACAGGCTTGGGTGATGGGGCACAGGTAACATTCACGACAGGAATTGAGGTGAGGCATGCGTGTCACCTGAGGCAAAAAGACCAGTTCCAATTTCTTCCGGGAGAGATCCAACACCGCGCCATGCGCAATTTGCGTGGGGAAACAAAATCCCGCGTTCGATTTCAGGTCACCACGCGGGTCTACATCCGACAACACCACTTCCATGCCCAGACTGGAGAAGAAGGTTGAGTACAGCGGATAGAGCGAATGCGTCATGAGCGCTCGTGGAATCCCGATCCGTTTCGCTTTTTTCTGCACGCCGACAGCGGAGTGGTTGGAGTGACCCAGGGAAGCTTCCACAAGTGACTTCGCGCTATCCAAAGCCCGCTTCACGCCCCAATCAACGCGCGTGGTCCCTTTCTCGTTAGGAGTGGTCGCCAGAAGGGGCGGGGCACCGTTAAAAATCAATTTGGCCCTCTTCTCCACCAGGTCGGGAGCCGCAACGGTCCGGGCCTTTCTTTTCCACACGCTCTCAAAGAGGCTGCAACGGCCGCCAAAGGGAAACCGCCGGCCGGCCACGATGAACCGGTCGATACTGCAATACATGGCGCACGCGCCACACGTAAACCGGCCGGCCAGCGTCATCTCGGGTTCGGCCAGCGTCAACAGGTTGGTGGGCGTGCCGAGTGATCCGCCCGACCTCTGAAAGGCGAGCAACCCGACCCCGAGAGCTCCCAGTAACTCAGGGCTGGGAGGAATAACAACATCGCGTCCGATACTATGGGCAAAGGCGTGGCCAATCGCATGATTTAGCGCCACCCCACCCTGGAGAAACACTTTTTTTCCCACATACCGCGGCCCTTTGACTCTGTTGAGATAATTGCTGGCGATGGCATAAACCAATCCGGCAACGATATTGTCACGGGGATGCCCGCCTTGTTGCGCGATGCGAATATCAGAGTTGATAAAGGCGGCGCAGGTCGCCTTGAAATGTACGGGCGAGGAAGCCGTGAGC
>Ga0224510_10001980_pt1 | contig 12786 bp, 11 predicted proteins | sample SF_May12_sed_USG_FD_170161 | JGI IMG/M metagenome (GOLD analysis project Ga0224510, IMG submission 170161) | Sediment microbial communities from San Francisco Bay, California, United States - SF_May12_sed_USGS_4_1 | ecosystem: Environmental > Aquatic > Marine > Sediment | place: USA: California... | reverse complement strand
ATGGCCGATCACCAATCGCCGATGGTTGCCTGGTGGTTAATGGCCCGCGCCAGCTTGGCCGCATCACGAGTATTCGATATAGCGCATTACTCGACAAGACCATTGGACTGGCACTGGCTGAGACGCATGAAGACTGGCACGAAGGCGGAAAGGTCAAGCTCTGGCTGGATGACAAAGAGGTCGAGGCCGATTTTGTGAAACCGCCGTTCTACGATCCTTCCGGCGAGAGGATGAAGATGTGATTACGCGCACGCGAGCGATAGTGCTTCCTGATTGGGCAGGAACTCCTGTAGAAGTCGAATCCGGCGGCTGGCCGGTGGTAGAGAGCTTCGGGCCTCCCGAGGGAGAATGCGAAGTTGGACTTACGGATCTCAGTCATCGTCCGAAAGCCACCGTGCAAGGGCCCATTCACGAAAAGCTGGGCGTATCGAAACCGGGCCAGGCTGTCTGGAACGGACAAGCGCTGGTTGGCTGCCTGAAGCCTGAGCACGCAATCGTTTTCGACCTGACCGGTCCCGTGGAACCGCAGTGGCAAGACACTTCGTATACCGACATGACCGACGGATGGATTTTATTGGGACTTTGGGGGCCGAAGTCGTTGGAGGTAGTGCAGCGGCTGGTGACCGTAGATGTAGAGCCGCATGACATGGCAGGTCCGTTGTTTGTTGCTACCGGCAGTCACGGCATCCGCGTCCAGTTGGTCAACCTGAGAGGAACGACCCCGGGTTTTGTCATTTCCTGTGATCGCTCCCACGGACAGACTCTGTTTGAATCTTGCGTCCGCGCCGGACGGCAATTTGATTTGAAGATCACCGGGCAGAAAGCCTTTTACGCCTGGCTCAACAACGCCGCGCTGCGCAGCACTAAATGAACACCGGAAATGCCGAGTATGTCCTGACACTGACCTGTCCGGACCAGCCAGGGATTGTACATGCGGTCAGTGGATTCATCGTCCAGAATGGCGGCAATATTGTTGACAGCGCGCAGTTCGGCGATTCAGGGACCAACCTTTTTTGCATGCGCCTGCATTTCAGCGCGCAGGAACCGCAAAGTGACGCTGCCAGGCTTCGCGCCGATTTTTCAGTTGTCGCAGAACGTTATGACATGAACTGGACCCTGCATGATTCGGACAGCAAGTCGCGAGTCCTGATCATGGTCTCAAAGTTCGATCACTGCCTCATTGATTTACTTTACAGGCAGCGTATCGGCGAACTGAACATAGAGATCCCGGCCGTCGTCTCCAATCACCGCGATACTTATAAACTTGTCGCCTCCCACGACATCCCGTTCCATTACTTGCCGGTCACAAAAGACAACAAGAAGGAGCAAGAAGAGCAGTTGCTGAAACTTGTTGAAGCGGAGCGCATCGATTTCGTTGTACTTGCCCGGTACATGCAGATTCTGAGCGAGGAACTTTGCGAAACCCTGGCCGGACGCGTCATCAATATTCATCACTCTTTCCTGCCGGGATTCAAGGGTGCGCGACCCTACCACCAGGCACATGAGCGAGGCGTCAAACTGATAGGGGCGACCGCGCATTATGCGACCGCCGACCTCGACGAAGGCCCGATCATTGAACAGGGAGTTGCGAGGGTAACCCATGCACAATCACCGGATGCACTTGCCGCGGTTGGCAGGGACATCGAAACGCAGGTCTTGGCGCGAGCGGTTAAACTTCAGGCTGAGCATCGTGTTGTGCTGAATGGCAATAAGACGATTGTGTTTGCCTAGACAACCTTGCGAGAACATTCGGCACGAGACACGCGGCCAGTCTGGCGCTCAGTTTGTGCCCTATCCGTCGGCGAATGGCGATTTCCACACCCTCCAGCTAGGCGTCGTTTTTTGCCAAACGTGCGATTTGCACGAGAAAACAGGAGAAAGACAAATGAAAATCGGCGTCCCGAAAGAAATCAAAAATCACGAGTACCGGATCGGGCTGGTCCCTGCAGCAGTTCGTGAACTAGTCAACAACGGCCACAGCGTATTTGTGCAACGAGATGGTGGCGCGGCAATCGGTTTTTCAAATGACCATTATTCGTCCGCAGGCGCTGAGATTATTGCGTCCTCTGAAGAGATTTTCGCCACAGCCGACATGATTGTTAAGGTTAAGGAGCCGCAACCGGAGGAATGCAAAATGCTGCGGGAAGACCAACTCCTGTTTACCTATCTGCATCTGGCCCCGGACCCCGCCCAGACCAGGCTCCTCGTTGAATCCGGCGCCACGTGCATAGCGTACGAGACCGTCACCGACGACGCTGGTGCGCTGCCCCTGCTTGCGCCAATGAGCGAAATTGCCGGGCGACTGTCGATACAGGCAGGCGCGCAGCACCTGGAGATGGCGCAGGGGGGCAGTGGCGTGTTGCTCGGCGGTGTTCCGGGGGTTGCCCCGGCCAAGGTCACCATAATTGGTGGCGGTATCGTCGGGGACAACGCAGCGACCATAGCGGTTGGCATGGGTGCCAATGTAACCATTCTTGATCGGTCGCTGTCCGTATTGCGCCAGCTCGATGACGATTACCGGGGGCGGGTCAACTGCGTATATTCAACAGCAATGGCGGTCGAGGATCATGCGCTCGAATCCGACATTGTGGTGGGTGCCGTTCTAGTTCCGGGTGCGGAAGCACCAAAACTCCTGTCGCGAGACGTCATCAGCCGAATGAAGCGAGGCAGCGTCGTTGTCGATGTCGCCATTGATCAGGGCGGTTGCTTTGAGACGTCGAAACCAACCACGCACCAGAATCCGACCTACGTTGTTGACGGAGTCGTGCACTACTGTGTTGCGAATATGCCCGGCGCCGTGGCAAGAACTTCGACGTTAGCACTCAATAATGCGACATGGCCGTTCGCCCTGGCATTGGCAAACAAAGGCGCTGTGAATGCAATGCGCGAGGATCCACATCTGCTAAACGGCCTAAATGTGTGCCGAGGTCTTGTGACCTATGAAGCGGTGGCTGACGCGCTGGGATACGACTACACGCCAGCGGGCCACGCGTTAACAAACTAACGTGATTGGAGGCCAGCATGGAGACATACATTCTGTCAGCCCTTTTCGTTGGCGGCGCACTCGCGCTGGTCTACCGCGGCTCATCGCTTGTTGCCTGGACAGCCATGGTTTTTGTCGCTGCTGCTGGGCACTGGTTTGGCGATGAATAAATGGGGTCAGACCCAAGGGTCTGACCCTATTTATTTGAACCTTGGGTCTGACCCCATTTATTTCTGGCGCGCCCGACAGGATTAGCGGCCGCTTCGCGGCCCGCTTGTCGTCGCGCTACGCGCTCCTCGGCGCGAACGCAGCCCTGTGGGCTGCAAAGTTCGAACCTGCCAGCCGACGGAAAACGACAAAAGCCCCACAAGGGGGCTTTTTGCTGGATGCCATTGCGGCTGATTGTAACCTTTGGTACCGGCTAATTGAAAGGTTGGATATCGGCTGATTGAAACCTTCTGCGCCGGTCGATTGCAAGCTGCTCAATCGTGGCACGAACGACTCGGGAGCGGCGGACCTCCGAGTTCATTCCGAGTACCAACCGACCGGCAATTCTGCTGACGTCGGTGCGAATGCCCATCTCTATATTCTTGGGAGATTTCGCAGAAACGGGGGCACGATATCTGCCCCCGTTTCCGCTGGTTTGTCCTTCGGACACGCGATAAAGTCCTCGCATCAACACCGTCGTCGTTGCGGTATACCAACGACACCCAGGCTCCAAGACACCATTGGAGCACCCGGCGCCTAAAGAGATCGTCAAACAGGCGCAACGGCGACAGCCGTCGATCTCACTTTTGCTCAGCGCAAGTCGATTGCATTTCAAGCATGAGGTTCGTTGACCCAGCAGGCGGCGCTTCTGCGCCATACCCGTCCATTGCGCCAGCCCCTGGCGCAACTCTTTAGCAAGCCGCAACAACGCGACGCTGTCCTTGCTGCCGTCATGCCGGATGCGTGACCCAGCGATGTCGAGTATCGAACCCGTGTTGCCACTCAGCCCGTCTTTGTGAGCGCCCCGGGGCTGCACAGAGACGGGCCTCTTGAAACTGGCGCAAGTCTGCTTCCCAACAGGCTTTGACCGTGCCAAGGCACGATGTCATAGCCGTCAAAACTCCCTGCCCGGCGGCCAGTCGACGGACTGACTGGCGCAGCCCGCACCCGATTCCGCGGCCCTTTGGGGTCGTTCTGGAGTGTGACGACCAGGGGGATTGAATCAACAGCGCATCGCGCTGCACCGGCCTCGCAATGAGGCCCTCACGCTGTGACCGCCAGCCTGTCCGCGGTTTATCACTCACCGATACCAGGAATCGCTGTGAGAAACCGAAATGAGAACCCCGATTTGGATAGAGGAGAACGTCATGAAGAAAGTGGGTGGTCACCGTAACTTCGGCTACGGCAAACAGATGGATTGGGCGGGCAGACAGGCTCTGAGGGATCGGTACGGCAACGGACACTACGGGACAGTTGCCGGCCACGCCGAGCGCTGGCGACGGTTCGCCACGTGGTGTCGCGATGAGCGCGAGATCCGCGATGCGCAGTCCGTCGATACGGACATCGTTGAGGACTACGGCCGGTCACTCAATAAAGAAGTTGCTGCTGGGATGTCGCCAGCCTACGCACAGAATCTGCTGTCGACGGTCAACGTCGTGCTGGAATCGATGCGATGCGATCAGCGGATACGGGTTGCGCCAGCAGCGTTTGTCGGCCAACGATCACGAACACGAACAGACCCGCCCGCAGGCCTCGATCGAAAGGTCGTGCACAAGTGTGCTAACCAGTTGCGCCAGAACGGGCACGAGCGGATCGCGGCGATGGTGGAAGTCGCCCGGGCACTCGGGCTGCGTCTCAAAGAAGCCTCCCTGCTCAATGAAGGGGTCGCATTGGGTCAGGTGAAGAAACACGGCGCGGTCAATATCACGGCCGGCACTAAAGGCGGACGGGGTCATCGTGTTGATCGCTGGGTCCCGGTGTCGGGTGCCGCGATCGGATGCCTGATTCGAGCGGCCAAGGCTCAGGGGGAAGGTCGTAACCTCATTCCGCCCGATCTCACTTGGCGACAGTGGAACTCGAAAGTTCATCATGTCTGGGCCTCTGTCCGAGACGATTACGGTCTGAAGAAGATTCACGACTTGCGTGCCGCGTACGCGTGCGATCGCTACAAGCAACTAACTGGGTCAGCGGCACCGGTCGTTGCCGGTCGATTGTGTTCTGATCGGAGTGCCGATCGTGCGGCACGGCAGACCATCGCACAAGAACTGGGTCACGCTCGCATTGAAGTAGTAGCCACTTACATCGGCGGTGCCCGATGAGCCGGCCCGCGAATCATCGGGCGGCGGCACGCCTGGCGCGATCGCTGCTGGCAAGCCGGCTGCCAGGGTCAAGGCGCGGCACGGTGCGCCAGCATCTCGCCCGGGCCGGACACATTGCCCGAACCATCTGGCGGCGCTGGCAGGTCGGTCCCTACCAATGGCAATTGAAGCACCTGCGTTGGTATCTGGTGGAACGGACCGGTGAGTGTGCCAGCGGCACACGCTACAGGCACTGGTTGACCGTACGGCTATTGATTCTCGCGCTCGATCGCGACGGCTGGGTCGAGCGGCTCGACGGGCCCTGGGTCCGGCCGAGCGGCATTCGCGGCGCGCTCAAAGCCGGACGGCCGGCACTTGAGCCAACACCGCCGGCGAATCGGGGTTCGGAGCGATGACCCGTATGACCGCTGACCGAAAAATGTCGTCCGGACCGGCACTGCTGCCGCGATTTATTCGCCTGCGTGATGCGCCGTTCTACCTCGGCATGGACCGCAACCACTTCAATGCCGAGGTTCGGCAATTCCTTACATGTATTCGCATCGGTCGACAGGGCGTCGCCTTCGACCGGCTTGAACTCGACGCCTGGGTGGACGACTATATGTCGTGCAATGGGCGTCCCGCCGAAAGGAGTAAGACATGGGACGCAGAAAATCACCTGGCCTCAAGAAAAGAGGCCACATCTGGTGGATCGACAAGAGAATCAAGGGATACGGAAGAGTGGCAGAAAGCTGTGGCACGACTAACCTCGCGGAGGCGGAACAGTACCTGACGTTCCGCCTGAACGAGATTCGTAACGCCATGGTCTATGGCATTCGGCCGACACGGACGTTTCAAGAAGCAGCGATCAAATTCCTGGAAGACAATCAGCACAAGAAGCTCCTCGAGCGATACGTGTATGCGTTCGACCGGGTCATGCCGCATATCGGACAGATGCGGTTAGATCGTATTCACAATGACACACTGGCCAGCTATCGCCGGGCCCGTCGCGCGGACGGGGTATCTGCCGGCACGATCAATAAGGAGTTGAGCTGCGTTCGTCGAGTGCTAAATCTCGCGGCCAGAGTCTGGCGTCACGCCAATGGCATGTCGTGGCTGGACGCACCACCGTTGATCGAAATGGAACAGGGCAAGACTCGTAGGCCTTATCCACTGAGCTGGGAGGAACAGGACCGACTGTTCCGCGAGTTACCGGCGCACCTTCAGCGTATCGCCTTATATAAGGTGAATACCGGCTGCAGGACACAGGAAGTGCTGCAGCTGCGATGGTGCTGGGAGGTACAGGTACCGGAACTCGAGACCAGTGTTTTCATCCTGCCAATCAGCGACGAGTTTCAGACCAAGAACGGTCAGGAACGAGTCGTCGTGCTCAACTCGATTGCCCGACGCGTCGTCGGCGAACAACGTGGGAAGCATCCCGAGTTCGTCTTCACCTATCGGGGCAGACCGACGAAGAGCATTCTGAACTCGGGATGGAAACTCGCGAGGGACCGGGCGAAGCTGCATCAAGTTCGGGTCCATGATCTTCGGCACACATTCGGTCATCGTCTTCGGGCTGCCGGCGTAAGTTACGAAGATCGTCAGGACCTGCTCGGTCACAAGTCCGATCGCATGACAACACACTACTCGGCACCGGACATCACAAGGCTAATCGAAGCGGCTGAGAAAGTGTGCGTGAGACGGCCGAATACGGTGCTTCGCATCGCTGCTCACACAAATCTCACACAATTTGAAAAATCAGGCGAAGCGGTGAAGGAGGGCCGCGCGTAACTGTCTGATTAAAAAAGGAGAAAATGGCGCGCCCGACAGGATTCGAACCTGTGACCCCTGCCTTCGGAGGGCAGTACTCTATCCATCTGAGCTACGGGCGCATATTTTTGTTTTCCGGTCGCAATCGTAGCGCGAGCGGTGCCGGACGTATAGGCCGCGCGTGGCGGCCAGAATTGCGCCATGAATACCATGAACGCACTGGCTGACATTCGCCTGTTGATCGCCGACCTGGCACAGCACTGCGACAAGATGCGGGCGCAGATTCGGCATGAGAAAGCCTTTGCAGCGCGGTGACGCAACCCAGCGATCTACCTGGATTCCAGTCGCATCGGCAAACTGCACTCGTCGAATCACCACACAGGCCGTGCACGATCCTGGTGCACGGCCTGTAACTGTCACGAAGTCTGTGCTATCGGCCGGATGAATCGGCAAGCATCTCCATGACCTGGTCGAGGCTGAAGCTGCCGACCTTCTGGCTCGGCGGGAACTCCTTGAACGTCGCCAGGAACTGCGCGACATACTGTTGCGCCGGCACCAGCAGGAACACGCGGTCTATGCGCCAGTGGCCGTAGTCCATGGCGATGTGATCCGCCTCTTCAAACGGGTCGGAACGCAGGTTAAACAACTTGGGCAGGCGCAATTCGACAAACGGTTCCTGCCACACGTCGAAGCCATGCGCGCGTTGTTCCTGGAACACGAGCTTCCATTGATCAAAGCGCAATGCCACCAGTGAACCATCGTCATTAAAGTAGAAAAATTCATGTCGCGGGCTTGGCGCTTCGCCCTTGAGAGCGGCAGTGATGTCATAGCCGTCAAGATGCACCTTGAACCTCTTCTTGCCGACCCTCATACCCTTTAACAATTGCTCCTTGACATCAGGGACACCGACAGCCGCCATGATCGTGGGCAGCATGTCCATATGCGAAAAAATATCGTTGCTGACGCTGCCGGGTTCAATGACCCCGGGCCAGCGAATCACCGTCGGTACGCGGTAGCCACCCTCCCAGTTCTCGTTTTTCTCACCGCGGAACGGTGAGGTGCCACCGTCAGGCCAGGTGAATTTCTCAGCACCATTGTCGGTGGAATACATGACGATGGTATTTTCATCCAGGCCGAGTTCCTTGAGCTTATCCAGCAACTGCCCGACGTGGCCGTCATGCTCCACCATGCCATCGGGGTAAACACCGAGCCCGGTGACGCCAACGCTTTCGTCCTTCAGGTGCGTGAAAATGTGCATGCGCGTGGAGTTCCACCAGAGGAAAAATGGCTGGCCATCCGCCTTGCGCTTCTCAAGGTAATCCAGTGCGGCCGCTGTGAATTCCTCGTCAACGGTTTTCATACGTTCAATATTGAGCGGGCCCGTACTCTCGATCCGTTGCGTGCCATCCTCGTTCGCCCAGGAGTGGATCACGCCACGCGTGCCGTATTTCTTCTGCAGCGCCGGGTCCTTGAAGTAGTCGGGATTCTCCGGTTCCTGCTCGGCGTTCAGGTGATACAGGGAGCCGAAGAACTCGTCGAATCCATGCGCGGTCGGCAGTGTCTCATCCGCATCGCCGAGGTGGTTCTTGCCAAACTGGGCGGTTGCATATCCCTGCGCCTTGAGCAACTCCGCGATCGTCACATCGCGCGCCTGCAGTCCTTCCTTGGCGCCCGGCAATCCGACTTTCAGATTGCCGGTTCGATAGCCGCTTTGCCCGGTAACAAACGCTGAGCGACCGGCGGTGCAGCTTTGCTCACCGTACCAGTCAGTGAACATCATGCCCTCGGCCGCGAGTCGATCGATGTTGGGTGTTTTGTAGCCCATAATGCCGTTGTTGTAAGCGCTGATGTTGAACCAGCCGACATCATCACCCCAGAGCACAACGATGTTGGGTTTGTCTGCGGCGTTGGCGCTGGATGTCCAGACTGCCAAAAACAATGCGGCAGCGAGTAATCGAGTCATTTGCTTACTGCAATTCAAAAACATTGGTTTACTCCCGATTGAGCGCGCTCCAATCAGTCGATGTGAATTTTCGCGCTCGGTTAAGATACAGTTTCGCTGTTAGATTTTTTTGAGGGGTGTCAGAATACGCTTGGTATCATTCCCAGTCCACTCGAAGTTGATTGCGCGACGCAATCTTTCGAGCCGGTCGTTGCAATTCTAAAACACCAAGGGATCACAAAATGTTTACGACTTTTCTTGCAGCCCGGCAACGAATCGCCGATCGGATTCGTGCAGTCGTTTTGCTGCTGCTTGCGTCTGCAGTTACAACTGCGTGTACAGGCCACGAGGCGCCGAGCGCTTTGGATCCATTGCCGTCGTGGACCGCCGGAACGACACGAGACCGGATCATTGACTTTGTTGCGCGTGTATCGACACCGGGCGGAACCGATTTTGTTCCGCAAGCAGAACGTATTGCGGTATTCGACAACGACGGCACGCTCTGGGCGGAGCAGCCTGCCTATTTCCAGTTGCTGTTTGCGATCGACCGTGTCGTCGCGCTGGCGCCGCAGCACCCGGAATGGGTCGACCAGGAGCCTTTTGCATCGCTCCTGAAAGGCGATGTGAGCGCCGCGCTGGCAGGCGGTGAACACGCCATTCTCGAGATCGTCATGGCCTCGCATGCGGGAATGACGACCGAAGAATTTGAGCAGATCGTGAAAGACTGGCTCGCCAGCGCAAGACATCCCGTGACGCAGCGACCCTACACTGAAATGGTCTACCAGCCCATGCTTGAGCTGTTGCAATACCTGCGCGCCAACGGGTTCAAGACTTTCATCGTCTCCGGCGGCGGTATCGAATTCATGCGCCCCTGGGTCGAGCAGGTTTATGGCATCCCGCCGGAACAGGTCGTCGGCAGCAGCATCGCGGTGGAGTTCGAGGTCAGGGACGGAAACCCGGTGCTGGCGCGGCAAGCGAAGATTGACTTCATCGATGACAAGGCCGACAAGCCGGTTGGCATCCATCGCTTCATCGGGCGGCGCCCGATCGCTGCCTTTGGCAACTCGGACGGCGACCTGCAGATGTTGCAATGGACCGCGGCCGGATCAGGACCCAATTTAAAAGTACTGCTGCATCACACGGATGCAGAACGCGAGTGGGCCTATGACCGGGATTCCCATATCGGCCGGCTCGACGCAGCGCTCGACGAAGCCGCCGCAAAGAACTGGCTGGTCATCGATATGAAGCGCGACTGGAAAACGATCCACCCCGCGGTCAGCGAGTAAGCGCGTCGGACTTCAGCCCGGTCAGTTCCCAGCGCGCGAGCGAGATCGGGATGCTATCGATCGCATTCAGGCGGTCGAAGAAGTCTTTTAAGGTGAACGTCTCGCCACGCTCTTCCAGCTGCCTGGCGTAATCCGCCATGGTGCGTTCGAGCAGGTATTTGCCGGTGATATAACTGGTGCCGTAGCCGGGCTGCCGCACATACAGATGCTGCTCGGAGATCAACAGCGCCTTTTCGGTTTTCATCCAGCCGCGCGGTGTCCATTCCATGTGCACCTGCCCGGCCTCTTCCATCGTCATCTCGTTGGCGTGCGCATACAGTGAGCCAAGCCCGCGTGCGGCACGTTGTGCCAGCATGATCCAGACGAGTTCACGCGTGCGCGGACTGTCATCGTACAGGCCCGCGTGCATGAACATCTCTTCGACCGCCGTTGCCGTGCCCTCATTTCGACTATCGAAAATGTTGTACAGCAGCGCGCCCTGGCGAACCGGGCTCGCGTGCGGTTCGAGATCCATGCGCGCCAGCTCGAACCAGTGATAAAAATGCGTAAACAAGGGTGCGGGATCATAGTGCGCCGTGATCAGGAAGAAATTCCGCGTCGCTTCGGGCTCGAACGCGCCCAGGTGCTCGCGCATGGCCGGCTCCATGTAATCGGTCACTGTCACGATCCCCTCATCGCGCAGGAAGCGCATGATGCGGGACACAGCCGCGTCGGCTTTGGCATCGTACTCGGCCGGCGTCTGCGCCAGCGTCAGCGGCGGCAGATCGCGATTACGCTGCTCCTCGAACTTCAGCATTGACCAGGCACGCGCGAGCTCACGCTCAAGCAGGCCAACCTCATCCTCCCAGGTCATCGGCACCAGGTGCACGTTTTGCTGGTACCAGCTGTAGTTGTCCTTGCCAATTCCCGACGGCCCCGTTTTGGAACCGGCCTGCTGTTCCAGCCACGCGATGAAGTCGTCGGTCGCCGCCTTCGATGCCGCCACGACGTCAAGTAAAGCGGTGTTCGTGGTGGCCGCAACAAGCGCACTTATCTGGTCAAGCGCGGCGCGTTGCGCGCGAATGTCACGAATGCCCGTAACCCAAAGGTCGCGCGCGTTGCCCGTGAGGTTTCGCCTCGCCTGTTGCATCAGCGGTGGAATCACGCCGAGCTCCGCTGCCAGGCGTGCGGCTTCCTGCTCGCTCAACGGAAAGTGATAGCTCCAGAGCTCGACCACCGCGTGATGCGTCGGACCCTCGTGCGCCGGCACATCGCTGCGCTCCAGCCAGATGGCGTTGTAAAACGCCGGGTCCCGAACCCAGGGTTGCAGCACGCGCACATTGAAGTCGTAGCCGTTCATCTCGGCGCGCACGATATGCCAGTCCACTTGATGTGGTACGGGCCAGTCGTCGATGCTGAATGACTGCAGTCGCATTTGCAGCTTCTGAAAATCGCCTTGCCGCGCGGCAAATTGTTCGCGCGTGTAATCCGGCGCTCCGTTCAGCAAGGGCGGCGATTCGAAGTCACGCCAGTCGGCAAACAGTTGCAGCAAATCGTCATGGTTCGTCACGGATTCTGCCTCCGTATGGGCTGCCGCTCCCAGGAAAAAGAGCGCAGCGCAGGTCGTAGTGAGTGTTTTTGTGAGCACCGATAAAAATCCGTGTAACGTTGCAGTGGCGGAAATTATATCCTTTGTGCCGCCGCGAAGTATTTGCCTGCGGCGATCGGCATACCTGGAAACGCGTGATGAGTGACGAGATTGATGTATGGCGGCTGGTCGCCGGACTTGGCTTGTTCCTGTTCGGCATGGCGACCATGGAACACGCACTACGCGACCTCGCCGGGCGGACATTCAAGCGCTTTATCACCCAACAGACGGCCACACCGCTCAAAAGTGTTGTGGTCGGTGTATTGTCCACCGCCGCACTGCAAAGCAGTTCTGTGGTCAGTCTCATTGTGCTTGCATTTCTTGGCGCCGGTATTGTTTCGCTGGCAAGTGCGATTGGCATTGTGTTCGGCGCCAATGTCGGCACGACCGCAACCGGCTGGATTGTCGCAACGCTGGGCTTCAAGGTTGACATCGAGGCGCTTGCGTTGCCGCTGATCGCCTGCGGTGCATTTGCGGTGGTATGGACCAGGTCAGCCACACGCGTCGCCGGCCTTGGCAATTTGATGGTCGGGCTGGGCCTGATGCTGATTGGCCTCGACTTCATGAAGTCAGGCGCCATTGCTGCTACGCAAAGCTTCGATCCTGCCACCCTCGCGGAACGTTCGCTGCTTGTTTTTCTCGCCGCCGGCCTGTTGCTGACCGCAGTCATCCAGTCAAGTTCGGCAACGATCATGATCACGCTGAGTGCCCTGTACGTATCGGCCATTTCGCTGCACGCCGCAGCGGCGGTTGCGATCGGTGCCGACCTGGGCACGACCATAACCGCGGTCCTCGGCACACTGGCCGGTTCGGTCGACAAGAAGCGCCTCGTTGTTGCCATCGTGCTATTCAATGTGCTGGCGAATGCAATTGCCTTCATCTTCCTCGACCAATTG
>Ga0224510_10001979_pt1 | contig 12786 bp, 12 predicted proteins | sample SF_May12_sed_USG_FD_170161 | JGI IMG/M metagenome (GOLD analysis project Ga0224510, IMG submission 170161) | Sediment microbial communities from San Francisco Bay, California, United States - SF_May12_sed_USGS_4_1 | ecosystem: Environmental > Aquatic > Marine > Sediment | place: USA: California... | reverse complement strand
GCGCTATTTAAGTCACTTGACCAATTACAAACGTTGTTACATAATAAATAGAGGTATTCTGAAGATACTGACGTTCATTGGGTAATGAACATCATTAGGGGTAATGAGTTCATCGTAGGACCTGCAGTTGGAGTGTACATGTAAATATGTAAAATGTGTTGTTGTTTTATATTTCAGCTGAGATATTTGGCGGTGAGTACGGCTCTGACCTTGAAAACAAGCTTGAGGCAATGTACGACTCTCTAATGGACACAAAACAGCGCGTGAGTGTCGCCACCTACAAGTGGACGTCTGCTTGAGTACTTCTCCATCAAGCTGTCAACCAGCTGGCTTACGCTGTGCAGAAGTGGAAGGAAATTCCCAGCATTCCTCCACAGTAGGTTATTTTTAGATCTTGGTGCTATATTTAGTAATGATGTTTCTGAGAAGTAGGTTATTTTTAGATCTTGGTGCTGCAGTTAGTAACAGTGTTAATCTAAGAAGCTGATTGGTTTAAGATTACAGCTGAACCTCGTTGATCCGAACAATGTTTAACCGAATTATTCAGTATTTTAAGTATTTTGTCCAGTCCGGTTTTTATCCTTCTTTTTTTTAGCTCACCTGAGCACAAAGTGCTCATGGTGAGCTATTGTGGTCAGTGGTTGTCCGTCGTCGTGCGTCGTCCGTCAACATTTGATGTTTACACTCTAAAGACCACATTTGTGATATGATTTTTTTGAAACTTGTTCAGAATATTTTTTTTGACAATATCTAGGCTAAGTTTGAATATGGGTCATGTCGGGTCAAAAACTAGGTCACCAGGTCAAATCTTAGGAAATTCTTGTTTACCCTCTAGAGGCAACATTTGCAACCCAATTTTGTTGAAACTTTGTCAGAATGTTTGTTTTGACAATATATAAGCCAAGTTTTAATATGGGTTATGTCGGGTGAAAAACTAGGTCACCAGGTCAAATCTTAGGAAATTCTTATTTACACTCTAGAGGCCACATTTGTGACCCTATTTTAATGAAACTTTCACAGAATGTTTGTTTTGACAATATCTAAGCCAAGTTCAAATATGGGTCATGTCGGGTAAAAAACTAGGTCACCAGGTCAAATCTTAGGAAATTCTTGTTTACACTCTAGAAGCCACATTTTCGACCCGATTTTGATGAAACTTTGTCAGAATGTTTGTTTTGACAATATCTAGGCCAAGTTCAAAAAAATGTCATGTCAGGTCAAAACTAGGTCACCAGGTCAAATCTTAGGAAATTCTTGTTTACACTCTAGAAGCCACATTTGCCACCCGATTTTCATGAAACTTGGTCAGAATGTTTGTCTTGACAATATTTAGGCCAATTTCGGATATGAGTCCCATCGGTTTAAAAACAAGGTCACCAGATCAAATCATAGGAAACTCTTGTCTAGAGGCCACATTTGCTACTTGATTTTGATGAAACTTGGTCAGAAGGTTTTGTTTTGATAATATCTAGGCCAATTTCGAACATGGGTCATGTCAGGTCAAAAACTAGGTCGCCAGGTCAAGTCTTAGAAAATTCTTTTCAAACATTACTTCAGATTTAAACCCCCCAGGTGTCGCTTGTTGTATATAAAACAATGAAAAAGGGTACTCTTAAAAATCTTCAGTCTCAGGTGAGCGTTCCAGGGCCCTCTGTGCCCTCTTGTATTAGAAATTCTTGGTAAAGAAGTTTCGTGAAATGTAACATTTGACAATTCTTCAATAAGAATTAATGATACATTAATACACATGTTACTATAAATAGTAACATTTTTGTACTGTTTCTGAGCTCATTATCGCCCTCCGGAAAGTATTACCACGTTTTTGCCCCGGGGCGATTATCAGCGATAATAGCCCTTGGGAAGATGCGCACGTGCAAAATGACGTCATTGCACGTAAAAGATGGCCGAGCGCTCTGATATTGCGGAGGTACGCTGTACCCTCTTGCGATAAAGCATTTGGCCAATATCCCAACAACGTACCACCACCAACATAAAGTCTGATATGGTTTGTGTTAAATTTATAGAAATTATGGAATGAATGCTAATTAAGTTTTGATACATTTATAATATTGTAATGTTAACCTTCATTCAATAGGGCTTGTTAGTTTTACAGAAAATAGAATCCTCTGGTTAAGATGGTGTTGGATGTTGCCGGTATTATGCCAGTATTTGTAAAAATAGAAATAAAATATGGAAGAAATAGTATAAATTGGTAAACAGTACAGTCTGCGTGCGAAATATTTTTCTGCTATAGCCCTTTGGGCTATTCAGACAAAATGTCCTATAGCCCAAATTAAATTTTAATAGCCCGAACCGATTGTTCTGCACATGTATCTCAAAATTTTCAAAATGATCGACTCGGGCTTCGGGCTTATAGACTAATTTGCAGACTGAAACAGTATATTTTACATTTTTTGTCCATGCTATTTGCTTTAAAAAGGAATACTAATTGACAAATTAAGAAGTTACATGCACATTTTAAAACAGTCTATCAGGATTTTTCATTGACTGAAAATTAGTATTATGAACAACAGATTGATTAGACCTAAACTACATTTGTAGACTAAACAAGGGTGCTAATCTCACTGCTTTTTGCAAATTGTCATGTTTCTGTTTTATCTTGTGGAGCTACATATATCTATGAAGGCATTCCCTGCCTTGAGCTAGCAGTATTGACGTTTGACAATATAAAGTTAACATTATTTATGGGTTCCATGCGAACAAAGCTATTATGATTGTTATGCAAATGCTGGTAATGTCTGCAGCCCACACTGAATGCGTTCATGGGGCTGGGACGACCTGCCTGGAGGGAGGCCAGAGAGACGCTGCAGTCACTCCTGTCTGCTGATACTCCCACACTGAGAGACAACTCTGCACTCAGAGACAGGTCGGTGGTGGTTCTTACCTGATCCTTCCCAGACAAAAATCACCTTCGCTCTAATTAACAGACTCTTGACATAATCACTTTACATAACTCTAACTTGTTTTCGGATCATCTCCTTACTTACCAAACATTAGAGTTATGACGCTTCACTCAGAGACAGGTCGGTGTCCTGACCTGATCCTTCCCTGACAAAAATCACCTTTGCTCTAATTGGCAAACCTAGGACATGCTGTGAAATTTCGTGGGCACGCTAATGACGCTATTTCATTGTTTCACAACATCGGACATGTTCATGGACACTTGAATTTGTGGATTTAAAATTATATTGTAATATTTGTGGATGTGAATACATGAAATTAAATGTCCTACGAACCTTAATGATTTTACAGTTATTCCCTAAATACAAACCTTTTGCTAACAGATTTTTTATCTAAAAGGGTACACCCACACTGAGAGACAACTCTGCACTCAGAGACAGGTGGGTGGTAGTTCTGACTTTCATAACTCTAACCTTTTTTTCCGAAAAAACTCTGTACTATCCCAAATTCCCAATGTTATGAGTTATGAGGTCAGCCTATTTAGAAAGTCAGCCATGTTTTTAATGGCAGATACTTACGTCCAAGATCGATTGTTTTTAAAACTAAAAACACAAATGCTTAAGGAAGGGGGGGGGGGCTATTAGTTATGAGACTAGGTGGGGTGGTGTCCTGACCTAATCCTCCCTTGACAAAAATCCTCTTAGCTCTAATTGACAGACCCTTGACATCATCACCTTAAGAACATTCTGCTTACTGATTTTTATCCCAAAAATAACAAAAAAAGGATTAGAATCGTGGTCTGCAAAATTATAAAAGCCTTTGTCAGGGTCTGCAAAAACATGAAGAGGATTATGTCTGGAGTCTGCAAATTGATGCCAATTTGAATGAAGGGGAATATGTCTGGAGTTGATTTTGTCCGTGATTGAGATGAGTTTCATACAGTGGCGTGTTATTGCTCGTGGCAGTTTGTTCCCTTCTGTTAATAGTCTTGTCTAGTTTTCAAATGGTTTAGCACATAGTATTTTCCTCTTGTTTAATCAAGTTTTGCTGTTATTATATAACGTACATGAACCTATTCATGTCATACTTAATCAAACGAAAAATATAACATGATTTGGAGGGCAAAGTATTGCCATTGATGAATTGAGAAACTTAAACCTTAATTGTATGTCCAATACATGTCATTTGTTTGCTTATTGTCAATTTCTCTAAAAAAATGCCTAGTTTTGTAGGGGTTCACTTATTTATAGCTTCTAGATGCACATTTGAGATGAAAAAACAATGTGAATGGAAATGAATAATGTAGATATTAATGAAAATTAAATGTTATTTTTTGCAATAATATTACACACCTGCATGCAATACAATTACAGGGCGTTTGTGGCCCAGTCTGCAGCCACCATGCACCTGCCGTGCCACATCGGGGACTACACCGATTTCTACTCCTCGAAGAACCACGCCTACAATGTCGGCGTCATGTTCCGAGGGAAGGATAACGCCCTCATGCCAAACTGGTGCGAATTCTGTTGGTTTTTATGGGGGTGTCGATAACATGAGCCCATTCCAGTATAACTTTCTCTTAAGTTTTCAGTAAAAGTATGTACATAAGTAAACTTAAGGAAATTGTTATTTAACACAACTGCACACTAAACTTCTCATGAAATTGCCAACTCTTTTGGCTCTGTAGACTAATGGGACGGTGAACAATCATACCTGTAATTAAATACGATCATGTAGATTTAATTCTAAAACTTATTGATTATCTCGAAATCAAAAAAGTAATAGTACCGTTTACAAAACCTAATGCAGAAAAATGCTTATTAAGAGTAATATTTATTACTGAAATATTATTTTGCTTCTTAGTGGAAAAACCCGATAACTGGGTTTTAGTAGCCATTTATATCTGAATGTAGACTTTTGGTTGCAGTCAACATTTTAATCGGTCATATTGTGTATATTATAGTTTTCTGACGTATTTTACCAAATATTTCAGTGTTTTGTTATTATTTATTCTGTTTGACGATAAAATACCATTTTTTATTGTACACAAGCCCATGATAACATTGATTGTGTATGTGTTCATTGTTTCCACTGCTGATCCAGGACATACATCCCAGTTGGTTACCACGGTCGTGCTTCCAGTGTTGTCATATCGGGGACACCGATCAGGCGACCCAACGGACAAACACGGCCAGACGAAAGTTAGTTCTGACCTTCATAAAGCTATCTTGGCTTTGGTACTATTAAATGTTATTACATTAAAGCCTGTTGACAAACTGAAACCTGAGACAGCCATTTGTAAAATAGTGAAAGACAGTGGAAAAAAATTAACAACTAATTTTATGTTTTATTACTAAACAATGGTACTTTTGAGGTAACATAACAATATTTTTCTTAGGTGAGCGACCTAGGGCCCTTTGGTCCCTCTTGTTTATATCAGATCCACTATGATCAATTTCAACACCATGTCTCACTTGATTCACGCTGTGTTACAGGCCAGCCGCCAGTGTTCGGGACGTGCAAGCTGTTTGATTTTGAACTAGAGATGGCCTTCCTTACCGGCCCGGCCACACGACTCGGGGAACCGGTGCCCATCGATAAAGCCGAGGACCACATCTTCGGAATGGTGCTCATGAACGACTGGTCAGGTAGGGGCGAAACTTCTTGTTTAGCTTTGCTCAAATAATAACTGGTCACTTATAAGTATAGTTTTGCTCAAGCAAAACTTCTTTTCATTGTCTTGCTTCTCTTGTAGCCCATCATGTATCCAATGTTTTTCATTTAAAATTTAGTTGTTTTTTAACTGGTTTGAAATTTGACAGAATTGCTTAAAAGAAATAATATCATAAATTAAAGTGTTATCAAAGTGATTCTTTGTTAGTTCTTTAAGGAAAAATATGCAATAACAGTTTACACTTATGTTACCAGGACTACATAAATCCATTATTTAAATGAGCATGCATGTTGTTTGTTGTATCGTGAATGTGAACACATTAGCAAACTTGTGTTAAAGGACAGCAAAGGAAAAATGTGATTTTGCTTTATTCTTGGTATTTGAAGCATTCGATGGTTTTTTTTTTCTTCTTAACTGATAATTGTTGTGTTTATTTTATCATGTTCACATTTATATGTAAACCATTGTGTAATTCCCATGCCAAAATAAATCTACCTTTCTATCCATGTTACACACGAGCCCCTGTTACAGCTCGGGATATCCAGAAGTGGGAGTACGTTCCGCTGGGCCCATTCCTCGGGAAGAACCTGGGAACCACGGTATCACCGTGGGTGGTCACCATGGACGCGCTGAAGCCGTTTATCGTGAAGAATGTGGAACAGGACCCGAAACCCCTGCCTTACCTGACGCACGAAGACGACTTCAACTTTGACATCGCTCTCGAGGTCTCAATCATGTGTGAGTAGTCCAAGTTTTCCCTTGAAATTTTCGCAAGGGGTCAAAGTGTCCCTCTAGGTTTCTGATTTAGGGGTAAGTGGTTATGTGTCATCGGATACAGAGGACTTTAAAAGGCCCTGCAGTCTGATAATTTTTTGTAAACCTGTACTTTGTCATGATACACTCGTATTTGGTGCATCAAAACCATCTTGCATGTTGTGGTACCATAATATATGCTAAATCAATTGACTATTTGTTTAAAAACTGTCATTTCTCTGTTGACCTGCGAAAAGCATTTCAACGTAGTGATGTCAATCTATATACATATAGAATGTTGTAACGGAGTCCCATCATTAATATATATGTATAAAATGCTGCAACCAATTAAGTAATCAGTCAATGTACAGAATGTTGCAACAGAGTGGTGTCATCTTTTGTCATCTATCATATTTTATATTATAACACCACTGATCCAGGTGACGGACTGTCCTCGCCGGCCACCGTGTGTCGGAGCAACTTCTCGAACATGTACTGGACCATGAAGCAGCAGCTGGCCCACCATACTGTCACCGGCTGTAACATTAACCCTGGCGACCTGATGGGCTCAGGCACGATATCAGGACAGGTGAGGGGTGGAAACCTGCACACTTGTGTGTTACTGTTAGAATGTCACAGGCTGTAACATCAACCCCGGGGACCTGATGGGCTCAGGCACGATATCAGGACAGGTGAGGGGTGGATACCTGCACACACTTGTGTGTTACTGTTAGAATGTCACAGGCTGTAACATTAACCCTGGTGATCTGATGGGCTCAGGCACGATATCAGGACAGGTGAGGAGTGGATACCTGCACACTTGTGTGTTACTGTTAGAATGTCACAGGCTGTAACATTAACCCTGGGGACCTGATGGGCTCAGGCACGATATCAGGACAGGTGAGGGGTGGATACCTGCACACTTGTGTGTTACTGTTAGAATGTCACAGGCTGTAACATTAACCCTGGGGACCTGATGGGCTCAGGCACGATATCAGGACAGGTGAGGGGTGGATACCTGCACACTTGTGTGTTACTGTTAGAATGTCACAGGCTGTAACATTAACCCTGGTGACCTGATGGGCTCAGGCACGATATCAGGACAGGTGAGGGGTGGATACCTGCACACACTAGTGTTACTGTTAGAATGTCACAGGGTGTAACATCAACCCTGGCGACCTGATGGGCTCAGGCACGATATCAGGACAGGTGAGGGGTGGATACCTGCACACGTGTGTGTTACTGTTAGAATGTCACAGGCTGTAACATTAACCCTGGGGACCTGATGGGCTCAGGCACGATATCTGGACAGGTGAGGGGTGGATACCTGCACATGTGTGTGTTACTGTTAGAATGTCACAGGCTGTAACATTAACCCTGGGGATCTGATGGGCTCAGGCACGATATCTGGACAGGTGAGAGGTGGATACCTGCACACTTGTGTGTTACTGTTAGAATGTCACAGGCTGTAACATTAACCCTGGTGACCTGATGGGCTCAGGCACGATATCAGGACAGGTGAGGGGTGGATACCTGCACATGTGTGTGTTACTGTTAGAATGTCACAGGCTGTAACATTAACCCTGGGGATCTGATGGGCTCAGGCACGATATCAGGACAGGTGAGAGGTGGATACCTGCACACTTGTGTGTTACTGTTAGAATGTCACAGGCTGTAACATTAACCCTGGGGATCTGATGGGCTCAGGCACGATATCAGGACAGGTGATAGGTGGATACCTGCACACTTGTGTGTTACTGTTAGAATGTCACAGGCTGTAACATTAACTCTGGTGACCTGATGGGCTCAGGCACGATATCAGGACAGGTGAGAGGTGGATACCAGCACATGTGTGTGTTACTGTTAGAATGTCACAGGCTGTAACATTAACCCTGGGGATCTGATGGGCTCAGGCACGATATCAGGACAGGTGAGAGGTGGATACCTGCACACTTGTGTGTTACTGTTAGAATGTCACAGGCTGTAACATTAACCCTGGGGATCTGATGGGCTCAGGCACGATATCAGGACAGGTGAGAGGTGGATACCTGCACACTTGTGTGTTACTGTTAGAATGTCACAGGCTGTAACATTAACTCTGGTGACCTGATGGGCTCAGGCACGATATCAGGACAGGTGAGAGGTGGATACCTGCACACTTGTGTGTTACTGTTAGAATGTCACAGGCTGTAACATTAACCCTGGCGACCTGATGGGCTCAGGCACGATATCAGGACAGGTGAGAGGTGGATACCTGCACACTTGTGTGTTACTGTTAGAATGTCACAGGCTGTAACATTAACCCTGGCGACCTGATGGGCTCAGGCACGATATCTGGACAGGTGAGGGGTGGATACCTGCACACTTGTGTGTTACTGTTAGAATGTCACAGGCTGTAACATTAACCCTGGGGATCTGATGGGCTCAGGCACGATATCAGGACAGGTGAGGAGAGTAAATAAGTGTACTGTATCTGAAGATGTGGGCAGATTTGTTAATTATAAAAGCCACAATGGAAATAAGAACTTTGCATTATCATTGGTATTTGAAGCAGTCCATGCTAATTACTGCTTCTGAAGTAATTACTTTTTATTAGTGGTCAACGGTTGTCTGTCGTGCGTTGTGTGTCGTCCGTCAACATTTGATGTTTACACTCTAGAGACCACATTTGTGATACGATTTTTATGAAACTTGGTCAGAATGTTTGTTTTGACAATATCCAGGCCAAGTTCGAATATGGGTCATGTCGGGTCAAATCTTAGGAAATTCTTGTTTACACTCTAGAGGCTACATTTGCGACCATATTCTGATGAAACTTGAACAGAATGTTTGTCTTGACAATATCTAGACTAAGTTAGAATATTGGTCTTGTCGGGTCAAAAACTAGGTCACCAGATCAAATCGTAGAAAATTCTTTTACAAACATTACTTTTACATTTTAAAACTATAGCCTTCAGATTTAGACTTCCCGGGTGTCGTCTGTTGTACATGAAGCAATGAAAAAAGGGAACTCTTAAAAATCTTCTGTCTTAAATGAGCGTTCCACATATTGTTTCAATATGTATCTAAACGTTATTTAAATAATATAAAATCCATGATTTACAATTCTGCCTGTGTTTTTCACCTATGGTGTGTTTGAGTGAGAACGAATGCCACATGCGTTCTGTTGTCTCGTTAATTCTGCCTAAGTTATTCACAGTGTCTGTATTTATTTTGTGGTCAGAGCGACAACTTGTTCCTAGCATTCTATTGGTTTGTGAATTTTGCCCGAGTTATTCACCAAGTGTGTATTTGTGGTCAGAGCGACTACTTATTTCTAGCATTCTATTGGAACGTGAATTTTGCCCGAGTTATTTACTGAGTGTGTGTTTGTTGTCAGACCGAGGACTCGTTCGGCAGTATGCTGGAGCTGTGCTGGAAGGGAACCAAGACCGTGGAGCTGGGCTCCGGCCTCACCAGGAAGTTCCTGCAGGACGGCGACGAGGTCATCATGACAGGTAGGTGTCATACATAATGTATGGCGGAAATAGATACAGTATATTCTCTAATAAACATCCCTCTCATAATAATACCCCTGTTCTTAGAATGACTTTTTACCTAATAAAACCACTTTCTCCAGGACGGGGACAAGGTCATCATGACCGGTATGTGGCCCACACAATGTATGGTGAAAACAGATACCGCATATTCTCTAATAAACATCCCTCTCATATTAGAACCCCTGTTTTAACAATGAGCTTTTACCCCATAAACTCCCTTCCTGCAGGATGGGGACGAGGTCATTAGAACCGTTTGGTGGCCCGAACCATGTAATGTGACATCATTAACTGTTTAGGAATACATGATGCTTCAGGCATGTAATTCAAAATGGTGATCTTGACAAGCGGAATATTTTTATTCTGTATTTGAAACTGTAATCTTCCAATATAGCCCTTCCAAACATTACCAAATTCTCAATATCACTTAAATAGCCAGTTGGACCCAAAATCTCCGACTCAGGGAAACATATATCACTATACAAGACATGAACATAGGTCTATGTTTATTTACAAGTGTGTACCATACAATGAAGTGAATGACCGTGTGTTTGCAGGCTACTGCACGAGAGACGGTTACAAGGTTGGCTTCGGCACGTGATCTATCTATGTATAGAATGTTGTTAAGAGTGAGGTCATTATTCATCACCGTTCATGATGCTACAGGCATGTAATTCAAAATGGTGATATTGACAGATATATATAAATATTTGTTTTCTATATTTGAAACTGTTTGCAGGCTACTGCACGGGAGACGGATACAAGGTTGGCTTCGGCACGTGCACGGGGAAGGTGCTGCCTGCTTTGCCGCTGTAGACAGCAGGAGAAACGGAAGACCCCACAACCACTGACATTGCCCCCCATCACCCTCTGATATCATTGAACCGCCTATCGCACCTGCCATCGCTGGTATGGACCAGGGGGAGCACATAACAGACAACCCCTCCTCGCCGTGGGAACGTACAACCCCCATAATACATCTGATTCAACGGAGGACCTTTACAACAGCTGACACTCCCCCCTCCCCAGTTTTAGCGGATCACCTACCGTACCAGCCATCACTTGACAGTGGACGGCCTACCGGACCATTTGCCCTGCATTGCATGAATAACTTGAACTCTGGTGAAGGGACGCTCCTTATCATTAACTAATAAACAATGATGCTGTCGACAATCATTACAGTGCAGGACAGGATTCTAGTCACCTAATCTTTAAGACATTATGGCAACCATGGCTGTCCTTACATGTAGTATAATTGATAGATCCATAACCTGACCATAAATTTTAATATGAATAGATTTAACCACAAACATTGACATGTCACTTACTGTTGGCAACTATATTTTGGTAAAAATCTTACTGTAACCTATTGTTTAGATTGATTATAGACCTGTACCCATATTACGTTCATAAATGGATCTATGCATTTTACCGACATATGCTCTGTGGTTGATCCGTTTGTTTGAGAGAGAGAAAACGGTCAACATCTGTGTAATGGGATGTTGGATCTATGCATTTTACCAGCATATTATGCTTTGTGGCTGGTCTGTTTTCATTGAAAAAGTGATCTACATCATTATGTGTAATGCATGGGGTATGTAAATACAGAGTGGTTGTGAGGCGTAATTTCTAAAGAACATCCAGTATCTGGAGGGGGTGGAGTTTCCGGATCACATTTTAATGTCCGTGACGGTTAGGGTTAACCCTAACCCTTTTTGACGAGGCAACAGTATTTTAAGAAATAAATATTCATAAGGTAACGCCCACCTCCATATACCAATGTTCTTCTTTAGCACCTACCGGTTGTGAGGGCGTCTTGCTCAATCTCTCTTTTATGTGATTGTTTGTAGCTTATGTAACAAATGTTCTTATATAATTATATACAATGTCTATTGCAAGACTGGTGGTTTGCCATTTTATTGGCTAGTATTGTTTTTTGACGATTTTGTGTGTTGTTGTTGTTTGAACCCATTATTATTGTATACATTATACTTTATCAGCATTCCAAAGATCAATGATGAATCTCTATTATGTATTTTGATTATGAATAAAGAATATTAGGTGCATTAGTGCACTGTATAGCAAGACTGGTTTTGTAAATTGATAATACTTGATAAATGCCAAGTCTGGGTCAGTTATCCCTCACGGCTTACTCATGTGAGGAAGCAGTCGGTTGCTTCCGGTGTAGATGCTTGTACTGGTGATTCCAGGAAAGCCATTTATATGGACAGACCACTGTGATATATGACCTGATCAGTGTTGAAAACGGCATTAAACTCAAACAAGTATTTATTGACATGAACTGACAAGTTGAAGCTTCATTGTGTAGTGGCTGGAAGGATCTCGTGGAAGATCGCTTTCTGTATTAACCCAATGATAACTCATTTTTTTGGTATTTGGTGACATGACTAGTAAGTTTAAGTGGCTAAATTGTTAAGCAACTAAGGTAATTGAAAAGATCGCACCAAAGACTGCTTATTTTTTTAGCCCAAGGGTAACTAATTTCAAGTATTTGTTGACATGACTGCTTAGTTGAAGCTCCTCAATGTAGCTCAATTGTTGAGCGACATAGGCGGTCGGAAGGATCGCACACAACAACATCTCCTGGATAATCATAACCAGTCTGCGAATTAGTCTATAAGCCCGAGTCGAGCAGAAGGCATGTCGGTCGATTAGAATTGTATACAAGGTAGCCCAACGGGTCGATTTAAATTTTGAAGTAAAATTATACATTAAGAAACAATTTAACATAAAAACTGATTTTGGAGTTATGTGTTCGTAAGAAAACACAAGAAAGATTAAAATAAGTGCAAGTCAACTCATTTCTAATATGATTTGTATGAATTATGACCACAACAAAAAGTTTGGGCTATTAAAATTTCATTCGGGCTATGGAAAATT
>Ga0224510_10001978_pt1 | contig 12787 bp, 10 predicted proteins | sample SF_May12_sed_USG_FD_170161 | JGI IMG/M metagenome (GOLD analysis project Ga0224510, IMG submission 170161) | Sediment microbial communities from San Francisco Bay, California, United States - SF_May12_sed_USGS_4_1 | ecosystem: Environmental > Aquatic > Marine > Sediment | place: USA: California... | reverse complement strand
ATAGCCGGTCTTGGTGTCGATCAGCTGTACCGTGACGCGCACGTTGTCGCCGAGGCGGCGCACGCTGCCCTCCAGCACGTGCCGCACGCCCAGCGACTGCCCGATCTTGCGCATGTCCAGGTTGCGGCCCTTGAATTCAAATGCCGAGGTGCGCGCGGCTACGCGCATGCCGGCCACTTGCGCCAGCTTGGTCGAAAGCTCTTCGCTCAGGCCGTCGCCGAGATAGGCATTGCCACCCTCGGGACTCATGTCGACCAGCGGCAGCACCGCGATCGAACGCGCGCCCGGCTCGGGCCCGGGCGCCACCTCCGCCACCGGCGCTGGCACGTCGATCGAACGCCACCACGCAAAGCCAGTGATCGCCGCCATCAGCATCACGCCCGCGACGATGAACGGCGCGATTGACTGCCGCGCGCGCGGCAGCCGCGGCCGCACGCCGCCCGTCCCGGGATCGAGCACGACGCCGGCCGGCGTGATCTCGTACGCCCAGGCGAGCGCCGCGACGATCGGCAGGCCTGTGATCGCCAGGATCGTGAGCGCGGTCATCCACCAGTCGGGGAAACGCAGCGGTGCAAACGTCACCTGCGCCACCTGCAGCACGATCCACATGCCGACCAGGTACGACGCCGTCACCTTCAGGACGTTGCGGCGCCGCAGTTCGACGAGCAGCGCACCCGCGCGTCCGGTGACACTCTGCGCACCCGAGTCGCCAGACGCAGGCGCATCCGGCGTGACGACGGGTGCAACGGGTTCGAAATGCGCGATCAGCGCATACGCATCGCTGCCGACGCTCGCGATGTATCGCGGGTGCCGGACTTTCTCGCCGAACATCGTACGCAGCCCGGCGACGGCAGCGCGCAGCCGATCCTCGGTGCCCGGTTGCCCAGGCCAGAGTTCGGCCCGCAGGGTGCGGCGATCGATGGCTTCGCCGTGGCGGCTCGCCAGCGCGAGCAGCACCTGCAACTGGTCTTCGGTGAGCGGGACGACCTGCCCTGCCGCGGACGCACGGGACTCCCGTGGCTCGATGAGCCAGTCCCCCAACCGGAAACCCTGCTGCAGGCCTGCGGCTTCCATCGCCCCGTGTCGCGCCCCTGTTGTGCCAGAAGCATAACAGACGGTCGTGACGCGCTACGCCTGCCTCGCGGCTGCCAGCGCGCGGCCCAGGTCTTCACGCAGATCGTCGATATCTTCGAGCCCGATCGACAGTCGGGCCGTCCCCGGGCCGATGTCCGACCAGCGCTGCTGCTCGGCCGTCATGCCGCGCGGCTGCTGCATCGCCGGCGGCACTGCCAGCGACTCCGTCGAGCCCAGGCTGGCACTGATCGAGAACAGGTCCAGCGCCTCGCAGAACCGGGTGCCTGCATCGATGCCGCCCCGCACGTCGACGGTGACGATGGTGCCGTAGTCCTGCATCTGCTTGCGGGCCAGCGCCGCGCCAGGGTGGCTGCCCAGGCCCGGATACCGCACGCGCTGCACCTGGGGCTGCGCGGCAAGGTACTCGGCCACCGCCTGTGCGTTGCGGCACTGCGCCTCGCGCCGGACGAAGTAGGTCTTCATGCCCCGCTGGATCAGGTACGCGGCGTGCGGGTCGAGCGTTGGGCCCAGGATGGCGTTGACGTCATGACGCATCGCGTCGATCAGCTCGGCGCGGCCGATGACCGCGCCTCCCATCACGTCGCCGTGGCCCGACGCATACTTCGTGAGGCTGTGCGCGAACAGGTCGATGTCGTACTGCCCGTGGTTGTGCAGCCCGGCCAGCGTGTTGTCGAGCATCGTCAGCGCGCCGTGACGACGGGCAATGGCCGTCAGCCGCTCCAGGTCCGCGATCTTCAGCACCGGGTTCGTGGGTGTTTCGAACACGATGAGCCGCGTGGGCGTGGCCGCCAGCGTGCGCTCGATCGCGTCCATATCGTCGATCGAAAGCATCGTGCTGGTGATGCCGAAGCGCTTCAGCACCCGGCCAATCAGCATGCGTGTAGGGTGATACATCTCGGCGAAATAGACGACGTGGTCGCCCGACTTGAGCAGCGCCAGCAACGGCATCGAAAGCGCCGCGATACCGGAACCCGTCAGCAGGCACGCGTCGCGACCCTGCAGTCCGGCGAGCGTGAGCTCGAGCTGCCGCAGCGTCGGGTTGTCCTCGCGCGAATAGTAGAAGCCGGGCCGGTCGCCCTTGAAGAACGCGATCGATTCGTCGACCGAGTCGAACGTGAACTTGACGGACTGATAGATCGGAGCGACCAGCGGCCGATTGTCCGCCGGCACCTCGACCCGCGGCGGATGCGTGACGAGCGTGCGTTTCTTCATTCGGCGGTTGCCAGGGTGAAGTCGTCCGCGTCGAGGTGCACCGGGAAATCACGACGGAACGTGACGAGCGACTCGCGATCGAACACGACGGTCTCGACGAAATCGCCGCCGCGGTCACCGCCCAGCACGTTGCCGAGGAAATCAAGCGCGACGCTGTCGCCCGTGTAGCTGGCGCCGTTGCCATCCTTGCCGACACGGTTGACGCCGACTACGTAACACACATTCTCGATCGCCCGCGCGCGCAGCAGCGCACTCCACGCCGTGCGCCGGCGTGAAGGCCAGTTCGCGACGTACAGCAGCACGTCGTAATCCCCGCGATTGCGACTCCACACGGGAAAGCGCAGGTCGTAACAGACGAGCGGACAGATGCGCCAGCCCTTCAGCTCGACGATCAGTCGCCGCCTGCCCGAGGCGTAGTGTTCGTGCTCGCGCGCCATGCGGAACAGGTGCCGCTTGTCGTAGTACGCGAAGCCGCCGTCCGGCGTCGCCCAGACCAGGCGGTTGTAGTGCTGCCCGCCTTCCGAGACGATCAGGCTGCCCGTGATCGCGCACCCGACAGCAGCGGATTCCTCACGCAGCCAGCCGATCGTCGGACCGTCCATGGGCTCGGCTAGGGCCGCGGCATCCATCGAGAAGCCGGTCGTGAACATTTCGGGCAACACGATCAGGTCCGTGTGGCCCGCGAGGCCGCGGAAATGCGCGGCGAGTTCACGGCGGTTGGTGGCCGGATCCTGCCAGGCGAGTTCGGCCTGGATCATCGTGACGCGCAGGTTTGCAGTCATAGCAGCCTCAGTCTCTCGGCCGCCGCATCCAGCGTGGCCTCGTGTTTGGCAAAGCAGAAACGAATGATGCGTTCGGAACGCGCCTCCGCGCCCTTCGTGGACGCATCACCATCATCGGCGGAGAACACGGAAATCGGGATCGCCGCGACCCCGTGCTGCGTCGTGAGTACGTGCGCGAACTCGGTGTCGGGCAGGTCGCTCACGGCCGAATAATCGACCAGCTGGAAGTACGTACTGTGCGCCGGCTCGAACCGGAACCTCGTCCGCTCGAGCAGCGAGGTGAAATAATCGCGCTTGCGCTGGTAGAACGCGGGCAGCTCGCGCGTGTGCTCAGGACACTCGGTCATGAAGTCCGCGATGGCAGCCTGCAGCGGCGTAGCCACCACGAACTGCACGAACTGGTGCACCTTGCGGAATTCCATCGTCAGCGCCGGCGGTGCGATGCAATAACCCACTTTCCAGCCGGTGGCGTGATACGTCTTGCCGAAGGACGACACGACGAAGCTGCGCCCGGCGAGTTCCGCATGCGTCAGCAGGCTGTTGTGCTTGCGGCCGTCGAACAGCATGTGTTCGTAGACTTCGTCCGACAGCACGAACGTGTTGGTGCCACGGAGCAGCGATGAGAGCTGCACGAGATCGGCCGCGGTGAGCGTCGCGCCGCTGGGGTTGTGCGGAAAGTTGAGGATCAGCAGCCGCGGCCGCGCGGTGGTGAGCGCATCGCGCAGTCGCTGCCAGTCGATGCCAAAACCGGGACGCCGTAACGGCACGCGCACGGTGTGGCCGCCCGCGAGCGTAACCGCAGGCTCGTAAGAATCGTAGGACGGATCGAGCAGGACCACCGCATCGCCCTGGCGCACCAACGCCTGGATTGCGCAGAAAAGCGCTTCGGTACCACCGGCCGTGACCGTCACGTCCGTGTCTGGATCGACGTTCGCCCCGTAGTACTCGGCGACCTTTGCAGCGATTGCCTCGCGCAGGACAGGCAGTCCGGTCATCGGCGCGTACTGGTTGCCGACGCCCCGCCCGCCGACGGACTTGTGCATGTGCTCGTTGGCCAGGGCGAGCAGGCGCCCGGGTGGCTCGAAGTCGGGGAAACCCTGCGAGAGGTTGATCGCGCCGTAGTCGGCGGCGAGGCGCGACATCACGGTGAAGATCGTGGTGCCGACGGTCGGCAACTTGCTCTCGATCGGCGGGTGCATGCGGGCATTCTAGCGCGGGCCGCGGCCTGCGCCCGTTCGGTGGTTGTGCGGGTTGGATTTCGTCTGCTCTCCGTAGACGCCGCGGGCGCTCCGTCCCGGTCTCAGGGCGGGGACACGCCGTGAACCCGTCCCTGGGGGCTCGCGCGCGCCGTCCATGGCGCGCGACGGTCCCCGCCCCGAGACCGGAACGGAACACCCACGGCTGCAGCGGCATGGCCTGCGAGATCGCCGAGCAACATACGGGGGCGTGGCGCAGGTCACCACCCGCGCTGGATGCCCGCCAGCACCCGGACCGGATGACTGCGGCGTTGCTCGCTCGATGATTCACCGCGCCCTGCGTGAGCGCTTGCCACCGTTGGCTACGAAGATTGTGCGGCGTACGGCTGGCCCTGCAGAGGGGGCAGGCCGTCGCGCGCCATGGACGGCGCGCGCGAGCCTACAGGGACGTATTCACGGCGTGCCTGCTCCCTCTGCAGGGACAGGCGGGCGTCGCGCCTCTTGAACCGCCCAGCGTTGGGATACGCGCTCCGGAGCGCGCGTCTTGATCAGCGAGCGAGCAACTCCGCCGCCATCGCCGCGCCGACGATGCCGGCGTCATTCCCGAACGCCGCCGGCACGATCTCGGCACGGCTGTTGAGCAACGACCCGAAGTGCTGCCAGTTCTCCGTCACGCCCCCGCCGATCACGAACACGTCGGGCCAAAGCAGCGCGTGATAGGCCTCGAGCACCACGTTCACTTCCTTCGCCCACTCGACCCAGTCCAGGTTCTTGTCCGTGCGCACCTTGGCGGACGCTCGATGCTCGGCCTCCTTGCCGCGCACCTCGAGATGACCCAATTCGGTGTTGGGCACCAGCGCGCCGTCGACGAACAGCGCCGAGCCGATCCCCGTGCCCAGCGTGATCACCATCACCGTGCCCTTGCGGTCGCGGCCCGCGCCCAGCTTGATCTCGGCCAGGCCCGCCGCATCGGCATCGTTCAGGAACGCGACCGGCCGCTGCAGCCGCGCCTGCATGTGCGTCTGCACGTTCATGCCGATCCAGCGCTTGTCGATGTTGGCGGCTGTCCAGGCCACGCCCTGCTTCGCGACCACAGGGAAAGCCAGGCCCACCGGGCCGGTCGACGGCAACTCGCGCGCCATCGACACGAGCAGTTCAAGCACCGCTTCGGGCGTGGCACCGGGCGGCGTCGCACGGCGCAGCGTCTCGCCCATCACGAGCCCCGAGCCGATGTGCACCAGGCCCGCCTTGACGAACGAGCCGCCGACGTCGAAGGCAAGCCGCAGGGGGGAGTTTTCTGTTGTGTTTTCAGTCATGGGATCCGTTCTTCCGTGACGCGCCAGGCACGACGACGCCCGTCCGTGGTGCCGTCGTCATCGACGTCGCAGTGATGATCGTTGATACGGGTTGGCCGGTCGTCGTCGCACTCAGCTCTTCTTCAGGCTCTCGATCATCTGCTGGTTGGCCGCGAGCGCCATCTGCGCGTCACGGTCGCGGGCTTTCTGCTGCCGCGACATCGCCACGCCCGCGATCACGACGCCGACCGCCACGATCGAGACCAGGATCGTCGCCAGCGCGTTGATGTCGGGACTGACGCCCAGGCGCACCTTCGAGAAGATCACCATCGGCAGCGTGCTGGAGCCAGGACCCGCAACGAAGCTGGTGATCACGAGGTCGTCCAGCGAAAGCGTGAACGCGAGCAGCCAGCCGGACATCAGCGCGGGCGCGATGATCGGCAGCGTGATCAGGAAGAAGACCTTGTGCGGGCGAGCGCCCAGGTCCATCGCCGCCTCTTCCAGCGAATCGTCCATCTGCGCGAGGCGCGACTGCACCACCACCGTCACGAACGCCATCGTGAACGTGATGTGCGACAGGATGATCGTCGTCATGCCGCGACCTTTCGGCCACCCGATCAGCTGCTCCATGGTCACGAACAGCAGCAGCAGCGAGAGGCCCGTGATCACCTCGGGCATCACCAGCGGCGCTGTCGTGAGCCCCGAGAGCAGCGTGCGGCCCTTGAACGGGCCGAAGCGCGCCAGCACCATGCCGGCCAGCGTGCCGAGCACGACGGCCAGCGTCGCGGAGATGACGCCGATCTTCAGGCTGAGCCACGCGGCATTCAGGATCTGCTCGTTCTGCAGCAGGGCGCCATACCACTTGGTCGAGAAGCCGCCCCACACCGTGACGAGACGCGACGCGTTGAACGAATAGAAGATCAGCGACGCGATCGGGATGTAGAGGAACGCGAACCCGAGCGCGAGGACGATCCACCGGAACCAGCTCTTGCCCTGGTTCATCGGTGCACCCCGCCGGCTTCGGCGTCCTGCGCGCGCTGGAAGTACATGATCGGGATCACCAGGAACAGCAGCAGAGCGATGGCCACGGCACTGGCTACCGGCCAGTCGCGGTTGTTGAAGAACTCGGTCCAGAGCACCTTGCCGATCATCAGCATGCCCGGGTCGCCCAGCAGCGACGGGATCACGAACTCACCCACTGCCGGGATGAACACCAGCAGGCACCCCGCGATGATGCCGGGCACCGACAGCGGCAGCGTCACCTTGTAGAACGCCTGCCAAGGCTTGCAACCCAGGTCGGCCGCGGCCTCGAGCAGCGTCAGGTCCATCTTCTCGAGGTTGGCGTAGAGCGGCAGGATCATGAACGGCAGGTACGAATAGACGATGCCGACGTAGACCGCGAAATCGGTCTGCAGCATCTGGATCGGCTGGTCGATCACTCCCAGCCACATCAGGAAATTGTTGAGCAGGCCGTTGTTCTTGAGGATGCCGATCCATGCGTACACGCGCAGCAGGAACGACGTCCAGAACGGCAGCACGATCAGCAGCATCAGGATGTTGCGCATCGATGGTGAACTGCGCGCGATCGAGTACGCAATCGGGTACCCGATGAGCAGGCACAGCAACGTCGAGATGGCCGCCACCTTGATCGAGTTCAGGTAGGCCATCCAGTACAGGTTGTCTTCGACCAGGAACGCGAAGTTGCCCAGGTTGAGCTTGATCTGCACGACCTTGTCGGCGGTCCAGTGCAGCAGCGGCTCGTACGGCGGCATCGCGATCAGCGTGCTGGAGAACGCGATCTTCAACACGATCGCGAACGGGATCAGGAAGAAGACGACGAGCCACAGGTACGGGACCGCCGTCACGAGCGAGCGCCCCTTGGGCAACAGCCCCCACAGGCGCTGCATCATTTCGTCACCACCACCGGGCTGGTCGCGTGCCAGTGGAGGTACACCTGCTCTTCCCACGTGATGCGGTCTTCGGCGTGGCGGTAGGCGTTCGGCTGCGTGACGCGCACCACCTTGCCCGAGGCGAGGCGCAGCAGGTAGATCGACATGTCGCCCATGTACGCGATGTCCCGCACCACTGCGGCGGCCCAGTTGTCGGTCTCCGTGGGTTTCTCGCGGCTGATCGTGATCTTCTCGGGCCGGATGGCGGCCCACACCGTGGCATCCGGCGCCGAGCTCACGCCGTGGTCCACGTAGATCGGTACTTCCAGGTCGTCGCACTGGATGCGCACGTACGAAGGCTCGTCTTCGATCAGGCGGCCTTCGAACATGTTGACCGAGCCGATGAACTCCGAGACGAAGCGCGAGTTGGGGTACTCGTAGATCTGGTCGGGCGTGCCCACCTGCGCAATCTCGCCGTGGTTCATCAGGCCGATGCGCGTCGAGAGCGTCATCGCCTCTTCCTGGTCGTGCGTGACGACGATGAAGGTGACGCCGAGCGTTTCCTGGATGTTGATCAGCTCGAACTGCGTGTGCTCGCGCAGCTTCTTGTCGAGCGCCGCGAGCGGCTCATCGAGCAGCAGCAGCTTGGGCTTCTTGACGAGCGCGCGCGCGAGCGCGACACGCTGCCGCTGGCCGCCGGAGAGCTGGTGCGGCTTGCGCTTGCCGAACGGCCCCAGCTTGACGAGGTTCAGCATGTCGTTGACGCGGCTCGCGATCTCGTCCTTGGGCAGGCCTTCCTGCTTCAGGCCGAACGCGACGTTCTGATCCACCGTCATGTGCGGGAAGATCGCGTACGACTGGAACATCATGTTGACCGGCCGCTCGTACGGCGGGATCAGCGTCATGTCGATGCCGTCGATGTAGATCCTGCCGCTGGTGGGCCGCTCGAAACCGGCGAGCATGCGCAGCAGCGTGGTCTTGCCGCAGCCCGACGCGCCCAGCAGGCAGAAGATCTCTTTCTTGTAGATTTCGAGGGAGACTTCGTCTACCGCCACGAAGTCACCGAACTTCTTGGTGACCTTCTCGATCCGCACGTAAGGCTTCGCGTCGGGATCGGTCCACGGCTCGAATCTCTGCTGGGTTGCGCGCGGTGAAGTGGCCATTGGCGTCTCGCTGTTGATATGGGGCGCGGCGTGTCTTGCGGGCCGTTACTTGCCGGTCATGAAACGGGTCCACGTGCGGTTCAGCGAGCGCGTGAAATCCGCCGACTTGGCGAGGCTGGGCTGCAATCGCGCCTTGACCTCCGCCGTGGGGTAGATACCCGCGTCGTTGCGCAGGTCTTCGTTGACGAGTGCCGTGGCCTTGAGATTCGCGTTCGCGTAGTTCACGAAGTTGGAGTTCTTCGCGGCGACGTCCGGGCGCAGCAGGTAATCGATGAACTTGTGCGCGGTGTCCTTGTGCGCGGCATCCGCCGGGATCGCGAGCGTGTCGAACCACATCAAGGCGCCTTCCTGCGGGATCGAATAACCGATGTCGAGCGGCTTGCCCGCTTCTTCCGCGCGGTCGCTCGCCTGCAGCACGTCGCCGCTGTAACCCACGACGATGCAAAGCTCGCCGTTCGCGAGCTGGTCGATGTACTGCGAGCTGTGGATCGTGCGCAGGTACGGACGGATCTTCATCAGCGCGTCTTCGGCGGCCTTGAGGTCGGCCTCGGATTCGCTGTTGGGATCCTTGCCGAGGTACAGCAGCGCGGTGCCGACCATGTCGGTCGGGTCATCCAACATCGAGACGCCGCAATCCTTGAATTTCGAGATGACGGCCGGATCGAAAATCAGCTTCCAGCTGTCGAGCGGCGCATCGGGCATGATCTTCTGCACCTTGGCGCGGTCGTAACCGATGCCCGTGGTGCCCCACATGTAGACGACCGAGTGCGCGTTGTCGGGGTCGTGCCGCGCGGCACGCTGGGCCAGGTCGGGGTCGATGTTGGCGAGGCCCGGCAGCTTCGATTTGTCGAGCGGCGCGAACACGCCGGCCTTGACCTGCCGCTCGAGGAAATAGGCGCTGGGCACCACCACGTCGTAACCGGAGTTGCCGGTCAGCAGCTTGGTCTCGAGCACTTCATTGGAATCGAAGACGTCGTAGCGGACCTTGATGCCGGTTTCCTGCTCGAACGCCTTGATCACTTCCGGGTCGATGTAGTCCGACCAGTTGTAGACATTGACGACCTGGCCGCTCGCGGCCGTCGTCCCGCCGGTTCCCTGCGCGGCCTCTTCGCCCGTGCTGCCCTGCTTGCTGCCGCCACCGCACGCCGCAAGCAGCGTGGCCAATCCCGCGAACAGTGCGGTGCTGCGCAGCAGAGAGAATTTCATGCGACCTCGCAGGCAATCGAAAAACGGGGCGGCCGGACTTTGATCCAACCGCCCCGTAGTGACGGAGAGACGGGCCTGCTTACTTGCCCGTCGTGAACCGCGTCCACGACCGGTTCAGCAGACGCGTGAATTCAGGCGTCTCGGCGAGGTCGGGGAACAGCTTGGCCTTCACTTCCGGCGACGGGTAGATGCCCGGGTCGTTGCGCACCGATTCGTTCACCAGCGACAGCGATGCGGCGTTGCCGTTCGCGTAGTTGATGAAGTTGGAGTTCGCCGCGGCGATCTCCGGGCGCATCATGAAGTTGATGAACTGGTGCGCGTTGTCCGGGTGCTTGGCATCGGCCGGGATCGCGTACATGTCGAACCAGATGATCGTGCCTTCCTTCGGGATCGTGTACTTGATCACGTTGCCCTGGCCGGCTTCATTGGCGCGGTCGCGGGCCTGCAGCACGTCGCCGCTCCAGCCCACCGCGATGCACAGTTCGCCGTTCGCGAGCGCGTCGATGTAGTTCGAGCTGTGGATCATGCGGATGTAGGGGCGGATCTTCAGCAGCAGGTCTTCGGCCTGCTTCAGGTCGGCCTCGTTCTGGCTGTTCGGATCCTTGCCGAGGTAGGCCAGCGCGACGCCGACGATTTCACTCGGCGCGTCGAGCACGGAAATGCCGCAGTCCTTGAACTTGGCGGCCCACTTCGGATCGAACACCAGCGCCCAGCTGTCGACGGGCGCGTTCGGGTCGATCTTCTTGACCTTGCCTTCGTTGTAGCCGATGCCGTCGGTGCCCCACATGTGGTTCACCGCGTGCTCGTTGCCCGGGTCATGCAGCGCCACGCGCTGGAGCACTTCGGGGTCGAGCTTGTCCCAGTTGGTGAGCTTGCTGCGGTCCAGCTTCATGAACACGCCAGCCTTGATCTGTCGCTCCATGAACGAGGCCGAAGGGACGACCACGTCGTAACCCGTGTTGCCGGCCAGCAGCTTGGTCTCGAGGACTTCGTTCGAGTCGAAGACGTCGTAGTTGACCTTGATGCCCGTTTCCTTGGTGAACTGCTCGAGCGTCGCGGGCTCGATGTAGTCGGACCAGTTGTAGACGTTGACGACCTTTTCTTCGGTCGAGGCAGGGGCAGCAGCCGGGGCAGCCGCGCCATCGGCGGCGGGAGCGGGCTCTTCTTTCTTGCCACAGCCCACGAGCGCTGTGACGGCCACCAGGCTCAATAATCCGGCACGGATGCTGATTGTCATCTGGAAGGTACCCCTGTGCTTGGCTGCGAACTGCGCCGGACGGCGCAAAGCGTGATGTATAGCGAAGAAATTTTTCCGTGGCTAGGGGGCAGCGCCCCGCACCGCACATCGGTGCAGCCGGCCGCGAGGGTGCCCCACTTCCGGGCGCGGGGTCGGGCGCCTACAGACGGCCCTCCGCCTTGCAGCGGGCGTACGTCAGATCGAGGCACTTCCACGCCTTCTCCGCCAGCTCGTCTATCTGCTCGCGGGAGATCACCAGCGGCGGGGAAATGATCATCGTGTCCCGCACGGCACGCATGATCAGGCCATTCCCGAAGCAGAAATCGCGGCAGATCGTGCCGACCTCGCCGCGGTTGGCAAAGAATGTCCGCGTGGCCTTGTCCTTGACCAGTTCCAGCGCGCCGATCAGCCCGACCGACCGCGCCTCGCCCACCAGCGGGTGCTCCGAAATGTCGCGCCACCGCTTTGCAAGGTAGGGGCCGGTCTCGTCGTGCGTGCGCGGGACCAGGTTCTCCTGCTGGATCAGGGTCAGGTTGACGCTGGCGACCGCGCAGGCCGCCGGGTGCCCCGAATAGGTGAAGCCGTGGGCGAACTCGCCACCCTGGTCGATGATCACTTCGGCGACGCGATCGCCGACCATGACGCCGCCGATCGGCAGGTAGCCCGACGAAAGACCCTTGGCGATGGTCATGAGGTCCGGGCGGAGTTGGAAATGGTTCGAACCGAACCAATGGCCCGTGCGGCCGAACCCGCAGATGACCTCGTCCGCGACCAGCAGGATGCCGTACCGGTCGCAGATCTTCTGGATCTCCGGCCAGTAGGTGTCCGGCGGGATGATCACGCCGCCCGCGCCCTGGATCGGCTCGCCGATGAACGCGGCGACCCGGTTCGGGCCCAGTTCGATGATCTTCTGTTCCAGCGTGCGCGCAATCTTGAGCCCGAACTCGGCCGGGCTCAGCGTGCCGCCCTCGCCGTACCAGTACGGCTGCGGGATGTGGACGATGTCCGGGATCGGCAGGCCGCCCTGCTCGTGCATGAAGCCCATGCCACCCAGGCTGGCGCCCGCCATGGTGCTGCCGTGGTACGCGTTCTGGCGGCTGATGATGACTTTGCGCTCGGGCTGGCCCAGCAGGTCCCAGTAGCGGCGCACCAGGCGCACCACGGTGTCGTTGCCTTCGGAGCCCGAGCCCGTGAAGAACACGCGATTGAATTGCGGCGGCGTCAGGTCGACGAGTTGCTTGGCGAGTTCGATCGCGGGCGGATGGGCGGTCTGGAAGAAGCTGTTGTAGTACGGCAGCTCGAGCAGCTGGTGGTACGCGGCCTCGGCCAGTTCCTTGCGGCCGTAGCCCAGGTTGACGCACCAGAGGCCCGCCATGCCGTCGAGCATGCGGTTGCCGTCCGAGTCGTAGAGGTACACGCCCTCGGCCTTGACGATGACGCGCGAGCCCTTCGCGTGCAGGTTCTTGTAGTCGGTGAACGGATGCAGGTAGTGCTGGCGGTCGAGTTCCTGCCAGTGGGCGGTGGTGCGGTCCGCGATGTAGGGGGTGGGCTTCATGACGGGCGGTGTCCGTGGGTTGTCAGTGGCTAGTGGCTAGTGGCTAGTGGCTAGTAAGAGCAGAGGTGCGGTGACTCGTTGAAAGGGATGTAAAGCTTACGTTGCGGGCCCTCACCCGGCCTTGCGGCCGACCTCTCCCGCGAGCGGGAGAGGTGAG
>Ga0224510_10001977_pt1 | contig 12800 bp, 12 predicted proteins | sample SF_May12_sed_USG_FD_170161 | JGI IMG/M metagenome (GOLD analysis project Ga0224510, IMG submission 170161) | Sediment microbial communities from San Francisco Bay, California, United States - SF_May12_sed_USGS_4_1 | ecosystem: Environmental > Aquatic > Marine > Sediment | place: USA: California... | reverse complement strand
TTTCCGCCGGTGCCGGGAGTTCCGCCGGTGCCGGGAGTTCCGCCGGTGCCGGGAGTTCCGCCGGTGCCGGGAGTTCCGCCGGTGCCGGGAGGGTCACCAGGGGTAGGACTCGTTCTTGGTCCAGGTGACGCCGGCGCTCGACTTTCGCGCCGCACAGGTGGCAGGGTCGATGCCGCAACCATTTGCGATCCCGGTGGAATTGCCCAGGAAATATCATCCAATTCCGCTTCTGCTTTTTGCTTTTGCGGCACTGATTTTGTTGGCGGCGAGCTCTTCTCCACCGGTGTAACCGAAGACTCAGCAGGTGGTTCGCTCACTGGTGATGACTTGGATGGATCATCCACCGGAGGCGACTCAGGCGGATCACCTCGGCCTTTTTGCAATAAAACTGGTGGTGGAGCATTGTCGAGGGACGGCGACGAATCTTGTGAAGGCGATGGAGTCTTCTCTTGCGTTCTATTCGGATTGGTTAATGGCTGGCTGAAAATTGTCCTAATCTGGTTTGCGCAACGCCCCCGCACCACAATCGCGCCATCCGTCAGCATCAGCTCACCCTTGCGGATCTTGAGCTTTCTGGTCATCCAATAAATTTTTTCATTTTTCCGATACGAGACAAACGCATACACGTCTTCAGTCAGCGTATAGGCAACGGCATTATCGAAATCAAAATCTTTGTAATGTTCGGCGACCAGCGGATCGGTCGCAACTTGTTCCCGGAGTTCGTCAACAGTATAAGTTCCACCGGCAACTACCGAGAAACGATACACGGGGCGCTTGGATCTTTGGGGGGGAGGAAGAAATTTTTTACTAACTGGGCCAGCTTTAAACAACACATCATTGTCAGAAAGTACAAAGTTTGGATCGACCCTGGACGAAACTGGCTCCGCGAACGTGGCACTGGAGAAAATCGCCGCGATAACAATCAGCAGCCACGCTGACACGTTAAATGTCCCGCGCATTTTTCTTTGCAATTCAGTCTTTATCGCACGATCAACAGCCATCATTCTTCCCTCTGCCACGCCCAATGAATGGCCTTACTTTTTTCTTGTTATTTGAGCTCAAAACAAAACATCGTCAGTAGCACGCCGACACACAGTAAGCGTACGCTCGCTAGCGTAGCACACTCTGAATGTTAACGCGTGCTGACAGATAAAATTGTCGCGGGAAAATAAATTTCAGATCTGCTGCATTAATCAGCCAGCCAGGAAAACTCCACCACCCAAAGCGGTTGTTTGGCTTGATCATATTCGTCCCACAGCTGACGATACGATTTGCCGTTGCGCGGATCGCACAGCGTTGGCGCAATATCCACCAATGGCTTGAGCACAAACGCATTTTGAGTAATTTCCTCACGCGGCAAGATCAGCTTGCCTTCGTTGAGTATAAGGTCGTCGTACAACAACAGATCCAGATCCAGTGTCCGTCCGGAAAAACGCGGCCCACTGCGATCCCGCTGATTATTGTCTTCGATTTGTTTGAGCAATTTGTCGACAGCTTGCGGTGACAAATCACTGTCCACCGCCACGACCAGATTGTAGAAATTATCGCCATCAAAACCGACGGCGGAACTTTCGTACACAGGTGAAATCGTCAAGCTCAAAAAATGTTCCGCCAATGCTCGCACGCCAGCGCGCAAATAATGCTCACGCTGAGTATTGCTGCCAATGCTGATGTAAATCCGAGCCATCAGTATTTTTTGCCGCGTTCAATGATGACACCCACGTCGCGGGCACCGTGCACCGCACCCGGCTTGGCCAGTCGCAAACGCAACCAGGGGACATTAAATTCTTTCATCACCAGTTCGGCGATATTTTCTGCCAGTTTTTCTACCAGCTCAAATTCGGTATTGCCGACGTAATCGATCAGACGCTTGGCGACGGACTTGTAGTTGAGTGTATCGTCGATATGGTCGCTGTTGGCAGCAGCGGCGATGTCGGTTCCCATTTCCAGGTCGATGGTAATGGTTTGCTTGGCGCGTCGTTCCCAGTCATAAATGCCGATGACGGTATCGATGCGCAGATCAGTGATGAAAATGATGTCCATGAGATAGGCGAGACTTCAAGCTAAGGAGGCACTATAATCGCAAGCTCGCGGGGTGAATGCAAACCGCCGAATTCACGTCTGAATTTCAGGAATTCCATGATTACCGACATTATTCTGATTGTTGCTGCTTATCTGTTTGGCTCATTGTCCACCGCAGTGATCGTTTCTCGCGCCATGGGTCTGCCGGACCCGCGCACCTATGGCTCAGGCAATCCCGGCGCAACCAACGTACTGCGCCACGGCGGCAAGAAAGCGGCGGCGATTACCCTGGCTGGCGACGCACTGAAGGGAGTACCGCCCACCCTGCTGGCAATTTTCCTGGGTGTGGAACCACACATTGTCGCGCTGGTCGGTGCAGCAGCCTTTATCGGTCACCTGTATCCGGTGTTTTTTGGTTTCAAAGGCGGCAAAGGCGTTGCCACTGCGGCGGGCGTGATCATGTGCATCAGCTGGCCGGCAGGTCTGACGGTACTGGCCACCTGGCTGGCGGCAGCGAAACTGAGCAAGATTTCCTCGATTGGCGCACTGACGGCAGCGGCCCTGGCACCGGTTTACATGTGGTATTTCACCCAATCGCCCGAGTACACCGCAATGAACGTGGTTCTGTCAGTGCTGCTGTGGTGGCGTCACCGTTCCAACATCCGTAACCTGATCAACGGCACCGAAGGCAAGATCAAAGCGAAAGACTGATTTTTCCCCACGTTTCCTGCTGTCCTAACCGAGAGTCTGGCGCTTTTTTTTGCTAGAATCTCGGCTCTGTTTTTTCTCGCTGCTACTGTTGCGGAGTCCTATCCTTGAAAGCTGAAATTAACTCATTGATCGCAAAGGCGATTGAGTCCCTGAAAGCGGCCGGCACTGTGCCTGCCGAGGTAAACGCAGAAATCGTTATCGATCGCACCAAGGACAAATCCCACGGCGACTTCGCCTGTAACATCGCCATGCGCCTGGCCAAACCAGCCGGCAAGAATCCGCGCGAGCTGGCCCAGGCCCTGGTGGCCGCCCTGCCCGCCAGTCCGCAAGTGGAAAAAGTCGAAATCGCCGGCCCCGGCTTCATCAATTTTTACCTGACCAGCAACGCAGCCCAGGCAGTCATCGCCACGGTATTGGCTGCCGGCGAGAATTTTGGTCGCAGCCAGGTGGGCGCTGGCCAAAAAGTCATTTTGGAATTCGTGTCCGCCAATCCCACCGGCCCGCTGCACGTGGGCCATGGTCGTGGCGCCGCCTATGGCGCGGTGGTGGCCAATCTGCTGACTGCCGCAGGTTTTAACGTACACAAGGAATACTACGTCAACGACGCTGGCCGCCAAATGGACATTCTGGCCGCCTCGGTGTGGCTACGTTACCTGGAATTGTGCGGCGAAACCGTCAAATTCCCCAGCAACGGCTACAAGGGTGACTACATCGTCGATATTTCCCGCGAACTGCGTGAAACCCATGGCGACCAGTATCGCAAATCATTTGCCGAGGTGCTGCAAGGCGTACACCCCGACGAAGGCGTGGAAGGTGGCGACAAGGAAGAACACATCGACGGCATCATCGCCCGCTGCAAAGAACTGCTGGGCCATGCCGGTTATCGCGCTGTATTCGGCGTGGGCCTGAACAACATCCTCACCGACATTCGCGACGACCTAGCCGAATTCGGCGTGACGTTCGATGAGTGGTTTTCTGAGCGCAGCCTGATGGAAAACGGCGCAGTACCGCATGCGCTGGAAAAACTGCAAGCCAGTAAAACCGTTTACGAACAAGAGGGCGCATTGTGGTTCCGCTCCACCGACTACGGCGACGAAAAAGACCGGGTAGTACAGCGCGACAATGGTCTGACTACCTACTTTGCTTCTGACATTGCCTACCACCTCAACAAGTGCGAGCGCGGCTTCGACAAGCTGGTCGACATTTGGGGTGCCGACCATCACGGCTACGTGCCACGCGTGCGCGCCGGCATGACCGCGATGGGGCAGGAGCAGACCAAGCTGGATGTGTTGCTGGTGCAATTTGCGATTCTGTATCGCGGCGGCGAGCGTGTGCAAATGTCTACCCGCAGCGGTTCGTTTGTGACCCTGCGCGAACTGCGCGACGAAGTCGGCAACGACGCGGCGCGCTTTTTCTACGTCATGCGCAAGTCTGAACAGCATCTGGATTTTGATCTGGATCTGGCCAAATCCCAGTCCAACGACAATCCGGTGTACTACATCCAGTACGCTCATGCGCGTATCTGCAGCGTTCTGCGCGAACTCAATGAAAAGAATCTGAGCATTGATGCAGCCAAGGCCGATCTGGCCAAACTGGATAATGAACACGAAGCGGCGTTGCTGACGCTGATGGCCAAATTCCCGGAAGTGGTCGAAAACGCGGCAATCAATTACGAACCGCACCAACTGCCACACTATCTGCGCGAATTGGCCAATGCACTGCACAGTTACTACAACGCGCACAAGTTCATTGTCGACGATGAAGGACTACGTAATGCACGTCTGCAATTAGTAGTGGCAGTACGGCAGATTTTGCAAAACGGTCTGCGCTTGATTGGTGTTTCTGCGCCGGAGGCGATGTAACTTTGGCCGCCAAATCTGCCGATAAAAAATCATCGGCCAGCAGTAAACCCAAAGGCGCAACCTCTCGCAAGTCCAAGGGCAAATCCACATCCGCCTGGATGTGGATGCTAACCGGATTGGCCACCGGCTTATTCGTTGCCTTTCTGGTTTTTCTCGACAATCGCTCGCCCTCACCTGAGGAGACAGTTGCAGCAGACGCTTCCGTCGAAAAACCCGCCAGCACTGCGAACAACACATCTGCCAACAAAAAACCTGATGCCGCCGCCAGCGACAGCACCGATCTGCAATTTTATAAAATCCTGCCAGAGCTACAGGTAAAAGTACCCCAAAACAGTACAACCCAGGCTCCAGGCCAAGCTGACATTCCGCCGCAAACAACCAAATCACCCGGTGCAGCCACCAGCAAAGGGGTGTACTTTCTCCAGGCAGGCTCGTTTCGCAATTACGCCGACGCCGATGGCCGCAAAGCCAGCCTGGCCCTGTTAGGTGTGGAATCACAGATTCAAAAATCCATCGGCAGCAAAGGCGATACCTGGTACCGCGTGCGCATTGGTCCAGACAAAGATCCGGAACGATTACAGGACCTGCGCAGTCTATTGCACAAGAACATGATTGAAACCCTGTTAGTCAAACTAGAGGAATAGCCTCATGAAACGCTCACTACTACACATCGCATTGACCGCATTTTTTATTCTGCTCCTCACTGGCTGCGCCTTTAGCGATGCTCGCGACGATGAAGCCACCAAGCTGGTTGAAAGCTACATGCAGGCCATACAAGACCAGGACTACGATAAAGCGCTAAGCATGGTTTCCGACGATTTCCTGCAGGAACGCGGTCGTGATGGCTGGATTAGTTATTACACTCATGTCCACAACACCCTGGGCAACATTTCCAACCTCAAACTCAAACAAAAAATCAGTGACGCACGCTACAGCGCCCGTTTTTACATGTACCAATACGCCAATGCCTATGAAAACGGCCTGGCCAAAGAACTGATCACCATCATTCAGAAAATCAACACCAATGAACCACTGAAGATTGGCGGCCATAAAATCGAATCCAGCAAACTGCCTGAGATGCCGCGATGAACAAGCACAGACTCAATACCTTCGTTTTTTTTGCGGTCGTATTACTGGCCGGTACCGGTGTTTTTTTTAGTCTGTATGAACCAGAGCCTGCGCCGCTGACCTTCCCCAATCTGGAAGGCGTTATCGTCGAGTCGCCACCCACACCGCTGCCTGAATTTGCGATGCTGGATCAAAATAGCCAGCCATTCTCAAAAGCCAATTACGAAGGAAAGTGGTCACTGGTATTTTTTGGCTACACCCATTGCCCAGAGTTTTGCCCCACCTCCATGGCATCGCTCAAACGACTCAGCCAGCAGCCGGGCTTTCCGCCAACCCAATTTGTGTTCCACACCGTCGATCCCAAACGCGATACGGTTGAAACGCTCAAGGACTACATCAGCTATTTCGGCAATGAATTTACTGCAGTGACAGGTGACAAGGCAGAGATCGACAAATTTGCCGAACCGCTGGGCGTCATTTACGATTTTGATGAAGAAACCAATCCTGGCGAATACATCGTCAACCACTTTGGTGCGCTCTACATTATCGATCCTAAAGCGCGTTTACGTGCCTACATGCTACCACCGCATGACGTTGCACGCGTCAGCGAAGTTTACCTAAAAGTGAGGGAATATTATGGCAATTAAATTTGTCGCAACAGCCATCGCTCTGCTGGCTTCCACCGCAAGTTTTACTGTTTCTGCTGAACTTCAAATCAGCAATACTTGGATTCGTGAAGCTCCACCTTCGGCCAAGGTACTCGCCGGCTACATGGAACTTAAAAACACGGGCAACAAAACTGTAACTGTGACTGCCGATGTCAGCAGCGATTTTCAACGACTGGAAATTCATGACATGTCCATGGACAAAGGCATGATGACCATGAAAAAAATCGACAAGCTGGAAATAGCGCCCGGTCAAACCGTGCAACTGGCTCCTGGCAGCAAACACCTGATGTTGATCAATCCGGTGAAAAAACTGCGTGATGGTGATGAGGCAATAATTGCCATCAAACTTGACAGTGGTGAACGCAAGGAATTATCGGCAAAAGTTAAAAAAGTGGATGGCGAAGGAGCAGCGCCTGCTGCACACCAATCGCACCAACACCACTCACATTAAAAACCAAAAGCGCCTTCAGGCGCTTTTTTTATGACTTGAACTGCCCCAGCATTCCCTGCAGTCCGCTGACTGACTCGCCGATTTCAGCACTGATGGTCGCAACCTTCTTCGATTCCAGCACCGCCTCTTCGGCAGCACTCCGAATATTTAATACATTACGGTTAATTTCTTCCGCTACCGCACCTTGCTGTTCTGACGCGCTGGCAATTTGAGTATTCATGTCGTTAATCACCGATACAGCATCGGCAATCTCCTGCAAGGCCTGTTGCGTTTTTTGCGCATCTTCAACGCAGTCAGTCGCATGCAACTGACTTTGCTCCATCACCGATACTGCGTTGTGAGCGGCTTGTTGCAATGCATCAATCGTTTGGCGAATTTCAACTATCGATTCTTGAGTTCGTTTCGCCAACGCCCGAACTTCATCCGCCACCACCGCAAAACCTCGACCTTGCTCACCAGCTCGCGCAGCTTCAATGGCGGCGTTAAGTGCCAACAAATTCGTTTGTTCGGCAATCGCGCTAATCACTTGTGACACATTATTAATGTTGGCACTGGACGCATCTACCTGTTTGATCACCTCTGCCGCACGCATAATCGAGTCTGCCAGCGTTTTTATCGCGGTCACCGTCTGCACCATCACCTGCGTACCACGCTTACCAGCCTCGTCCGCGCCGTGTGCAGCATTTGCCGCTGACAATGCATGATTCGCCACTTCCTGAACGGTTGCTGCCATTTCGTTCATGGCGGTGGATACCATGTCAGTTTCACGTTGCTGCACTTCCACTACCCGATGGGTTGCATCGGTCGCGTGACGCAAATCCTCTGCGCTTGAAGTCAGCTTGGCCGAGATAACGGAAATATTGTTGATATGAGCTGAGGTATTGCTAATAAACTGATTAACATTTCGACAAATTTCACCAACTTCGCCGCAGGCTTGTTCATTCAACCGCTTGTTCAAGTCGGTTTCACCATGCGCCATTTCCGCGGTCATCTGCATAACCTGCCGCAGTGAACCCACAATCTGCACCTGCATCACCCAAATCATAAACGCAAGCACGGCAAACAAAATCATCGCGGTCATTACGCCGATGTTATGCAGAGTATCAATATCTTGCTTGATGTTGGTTGCGGAATCGACGAATTTAGCTTCCAGGCGCACCAACAGCGGATCCATTCGCTCCCCCAATGCAGCGGCAGCCTGATCAAAATCACCCATCAGTGCATTTCCAGCCACCGTACCATACTCCACATAGGCCTGGGCCATGGCTTTTCCTGTCGCATAATAGGGTTCAAAGGCGGCCAGAAACTGCTCATATTGCTCCCGATGTTCGCCATCCATTGCCATCGCGGCGGCAATGTTCTCACGAAGCATTTGGGCATGTTTTTCTGCTTCGTTAAAACCATCGTCCAGACCATCCTGGCCTCGGGTGGCGCTGATATCGGTTAACCATTGTTGTACTTGGACTACGTGCAAATGAACACTGTGTGCATACTGGCTCAAGCGATAATCGACGCTGACCATGTTATCCGCTTCCGCTGCTATCGTCCGACTCTGGATATAATCCGTCGCCGACCGGCCAGCAATGGCTATTCCCATAAGAAACGCCAACACTATGGCAATGGTTTTAATCTTGAATCGGTGCATAAGACTCTCCCTAGCCAAACTAGCACGCCATCCAAAAAAGACGGTGTCGCCTGTCAATATCGGCCGAGAGAAAAAACACTAAAGCTTTGTTGAAATCGCGGCAAACATCGAGTTGCGATGCAGCAATTGGGGAATGAGATGAAAAAGCAACGACGAGGTAAACAACAAGAAAAATTGGCGGAGCGGACGGGGCTCGAACCCGCGACCCCCGGCGTGACAGGCCGGTATTCTAACCATCTGAACTACCGCTCCGCGGAAGAGCGCGCATCATGCCCCAGCCACTTTTTCAATTCAAGAAAAATTTGGCTTTATTCAACCAGATGGTTATAAAATACTCTTCACGTTGGCTATTAGCCCTCTCACACTGAAAAGGAACGTGGTCATGATTGAAGGAACCCATCTGAATGTTGCGGTTGTTGATGTCGTCGACGGCGATACACTGAAAGTCAAATTGCCCGATGGCGAAATTGCCTCCTTACGCCTGCTGTGTTTGGACACCGAAGAATCCTTCTCATTAAGCAGCAAGCCCGTCACCCCCTGGGGCGTTGCTGCCAAAAAGTTCGCCGAAAGCTACTTCGCAGCAGCGCCACAAATCACCATTGAATTTCCCGGTCATGAAGATGTAGCCACCTGCCTGAGCAAATACCGCGACAATTTCAGCCGCCTGCTGGTCTTCGCCCACGCCAATGGCGAAGATTTCCAGCAGCGGATGATAGCCGAGGGCTATAGCCCGTATTTCTGCAAATACGGTTTCGCTGAATTTGCCGACAAACATCTCAACTACAGTCGCGCAGAAGTGATTGCCCAACAAAATGATCGCGGCGTCTGGAACCAAATGGAAGTCAACGGCAGTGTTGCCCGCGACTATCCCAAACTGTGCATGTGGTGGAATACGCGCGCAACGAGGATTGACGAGTTTCGCCGCCTGCGTCAGTCCCATTCCTATTTGCTCAACACCCGCTGGGATTATCAAACACTGTACAACCGCGCCAAGCTGGGCCAGCAAGCCTGTATTTTCACCGAACTGGGATACATCAAGCGTGCGGGCGGCGTCCATGGCCTGATCGATTTTGCCAGTGAAGCTCAACCATTCAACATTTTCGTACCAAGGCTGTTCAGCGACGAGATGAAACCGTTGCTGAACCTGCTCAACCATCGCTACCTGGGCAGCGATGAATCTCCCGCATTCAGCTACGCGTATTTGCAGGGCGAACTCAGCCTCTATCAAGGCAAGCCACAGCTTTGGCTGCGCCAGATTTCACAAATCAGCGATCTGCCGCCGCCAGCACCAAAATATTCGGTCTACATCAGCGCGCTGCTGCCCGATCCATTAAACGCTGACGCCGGTGCAGAAACACTGACACTGCACAACGCGGGTAGCAACAAAATCAGCCTTCAGGGCTGGTTTGTTGAAGATAAGATGAAGGGCCGCTTTAATTTCGAAGGCGAGTTATCCGCCGGTGAGATAAAACAATTCACCCTGCCAGCCTATGGCCTGCAACTGAACAATACTGGGGATGAATTGTATTTGTATGATGATCAACAGCAACTACAGCAACGCTTGAGCTACGAAAAGCAGCAGGTTCGCCCCGGCGAAACACTGCACTTTACTGCACCGGCATGAACTACCAGCGTAGCTGGTATTTCATGTCCAGGCGGCGAACAAATTCACGCATGACTTCCATGTAAAGCTCGCCTTTGAGAATGGTATCCTCAACACCGAAATCGATGTTGGGGTTATCATTGATCTCGATCACATACACGTCATTGCCGCGCTGTTTCAGGTCGACTCCGTATAGACCATCACCGATCAAATTGGCTGCGCGCATCGCTGCTTTCAACACTGCTGGCGGAACTTCATGCAAGGCCACCGTTTGGAATTTGCCTTCGTCCACCACTTTGCCGTCTTCATACGAGACAATCTGCCAGTGTTTTTTGGTCATGAAGTATTTCACCGCGTACAACGGCTTTTTGTTCAGGATACCAATGCGCCAGTCAAACTCGGTGTATAGATATTCCTGCGCCAAAATCAGTTCTGAACTGGAAAACAGTTTTTCCGTTACCTCGCTCAGTTCCTGCTGGTTTTCCACTTTGAACACACCCTTGGAAAACGAACCATCAGGCAACTTCAACACCATCGGGAATCCCAACTGATCGCGAGCCGCATCCACATCACCGCGACCGACAATCACTGTATTGGGTGCGCTGATTTTGTTACCACGCAGCAATTCCGCCAAATACACCTTGTTGGTACAACGCAATATTGATTGCGGATCATCAATCACCACCATGCCTTCGCTTTCCGCCTTTTTGGCGAATCGATAGGTGAAATGGTTGATGTTGGTAGTAGCGCGAATAAACAACGCGTCATATTCAGCAAGACGCACGTAGTCCTTGGCTTCAATCAGATCCACCGCCACAGATAATTCCTTGGCGGCCTTGATAAATGCCTGCAAAGATTTTTGATTGGAGGGCGGCTGTGGATCTTTGGGGTCAACCAGGATTGCCATGTCATAGCGGGTTTTGGTTGGGCTCTTGGGTTCCCGCCAACGTCGCTTCAAGTATTGATTCAGCGACTGCACAAACTGGTCGCGGTCATCACCTTTCAATTGTCCAAGCGACATACTGCGAATAGTCATGATGCGCCAGGCACCATCCATTTTCTTCAGGCTGACACGCAACAATGGGGCGGAAAACGCTTCAAAAATTTTCCGGCCCAACACATTCATCACTTCCAGTGCGCACTGGCCAAGAAAAATCTTCAGATCGTAGGTGTCACCTTCGATATTTTTAAGCGCTTTATTGGCCGCTTCGTGCAAATGCCCCACGTCCAAACCGTACATCGCTTTACTGCTCAAATCGAGCATGCTGCGCACAGAAGGAATAACGCGGTGCTTGCGAGCTTCTGCCAGCAGGGAGCAATAATAGCCGACGCTCAAATACGTGTAATCTGCGCACAAATTGATCACTTGCGCATTTTTGGTGGCCACATACGTATCCGAGGTCAGATAGTCATCAATATCCACCAGCGGTGTTTCCACCACTTTTTTCAGCCAACTTGCAGCTGATTCAACAACAATAATCTGCGTTGTCATGAAACGTCTTTATCGCTCCTGCGCTTGTACAGCAATAACATGGCGCGTTGGGCACTTTTGCCATAGCGGGCCATACCTTCAAAATCTTTTCGTAGTATCGGCATATTGACGCAGTCTGTAATGCTCTTGCCGTTTTCCACATCCACGTACGAATCATGAACATAAATAAACTTGTCATCGTAACCAGTCAGCACCACCCAATGCGGAAACTTTTCCTTATAGATTCGGTACGAACTGATCAAAATCACCGGAACCGCGCCTTGTTCCATCTTCTTGACAATCTGTTCGACACTTAGAGGGGAAAAATTCAGGGAAATTTCACTTTCCTGCAACTCTCTGTAGAAATCTTGCTCAACCAGACGCATGACTTCCTTTTTTTCCTCACTGCGAACCGAGTCAATAAACAGCGTCCCGGTGTCGTTCAAATAAATTTCCACATCAAAACCACGATGGTAGGCAGACAACGCCATCCCGTATGGCCCACAGCCACCATGACCTGCGGTCATGAAAATAGTGGTCGCCTCACGCCACAGGCGCAATTCCAGACTTCGGTCCAACGCCAGATTTTCATCCAGCGTCTTCATCGCCATCATCAGCGTCGCCGGCCCGCAGGTAAATTCCAGCGTTTGCTGGTAGTAGGGCACACCCACCATGTTGCGTGGCAAATGCTGCACCATGCGTTTTTCCAGACGCACCGCGTCGGTATGATCCTCGTAGTAATCGTGGAATACACCGAATTTCTTATACCCCATCTTGGTAAACAAACCGATGGAGGCGGTATTGTCCGTGCGGATTTCCAAACGCATTAATACGCAATCATGTTCTATAGCTACTTTTTCAGCCGTTTGCGCCAGCGCCAGCGCCAGTCCCTTGCCTTGGTATTCGGGCAGCATGGCAATGGAATAAATCCGCGCCATGGAGGTTCCCCGGTTAAACAACACCATCACATAACCAATGATGTCACCTGCCTCTTCCAGCGCCAGCGTAATGGCGTTGGCTTTGGTCAACAGATAGCGAAAACTACGACGAGAAATACGGTCGGTATCAAAGCAGCGCTGCTCAATCAAAAGCAAGGCCTCAATATCCCCAAGCGTTGCGGGACGGATCATCAGTGTTGGCCCTGTGTATGGTTATCGATAGCGCGAAAACTACCACGACTCCGCATCAGCGACGACGATTTTTTCATGTCCCGCGCAATAATTTTTTTTATGACCAAACAGAGACTCCTATTCTTTTTTGACAAGTCCGGTCAAACCGACCGCAAATAAGGTTGCCAAT
>Ga0224510_10001975_pt1 | contig 12803 bp, 13 predicted proteins | sample SF_May12_sed_USG_FD_170161 | JGI IMG/M metagenome (GOLD analysis project Ga0224510, IMG submission 170161) | Sediment microbial communities from San Francisco Bay, California, United States - SF_May12_sed_USGS_4_1 | ecosystem: Environmental > Aquatic > Marine > Sediment | place: USA: California... | reverse complement strand
GTCAACATAATCAGCGGCGGACTGCATGCCGGAAGAAATATCGACCTGCAGGATTTTTTGGTGATCCCCCTATCCGCGGAATCCTATCCCCATGCCCTGGAAATGATCTCGGCTACCTATTGGAAAACACAGGAGGTGCTTAACAGAAAAGGTTATAATGCAAATCTCCTGGCAGACGAAGGAGGATTTGGTCCTCATCTTTCTTCCAACAAAGAAGCGCTGGAAATTTTGTGTGAGGTATTCGATTTGTGTGGCTACACGGCAGGGAAAGATATGGCCATCGCGTTAGATGTGGCTTCCTCCCATTTTTACGATTCCAAAACGAATATGTATCATCTGGCTTCAGAAAAACGGTTGCTGGATTCTTCAACCATGGTGGACATGCTGGCGCAGTGGACAAAGGATTATCCGGTGATTTCCATTGAAGATGGTTTGGCGGAAGATGATTGGGAAGGATGGCAACGGCTTACCAAAAAACTTGGCAACAAAGTCCAATTAGTCGGCGATGATCTTTTTACCACCCATCCGGAGCGGATTCAAAAAGGTATTGATCTGCATGCGGGCAATGCCGTGCTGGTGAAAATGAATCAGATCGGGACATTGACGGAAACTGTGAAAGCCATGGAACTGGCGAAGAAAGCGGACTTCAAGACGGTGATCTCAGCCAGATCTGGAGAGACAGAAGATTCCACGCTTGCAGACTTGGCCGTTGGTCTGGACAGCAAACAAATCAAAATAGGTTCTCTCGCCGGATCGTCAAGGCTTGCAAAATACAACCAACTGCTTCGCATCAATGAACAACTTGGTGGTACGTATGCCGGGAATTCAGCTTTTGACTTCAACCAGTAGAGCCACTGCATTGGTGTTTTTTCTTGCATGGCCACACAACGCCACAATTCCTTTTTACAGCCTTATTTCTTTAGCTTATTCACGGTATAGCAAATAAGTTTGTTTGCCAGATCTTCACCGGAAGCAGACTTAATATTGGACAGGTTTAATTCGTAGACATAACCCGGCTTCAACGAAGCCAGCGCGAGTGATACTTTTTTATTGTCCGGGGAAATTTTTACGTCAGAAACAGAAACGGGTTGCACATCATATTGATCAGAGCCATATTTCAGATGATATTCATAGTAGTAATGCTGGAAAGCATAGTTATCGGGATCGGTGGCGATGGCCGGATCAACGGGTTGCGTAAATGTTACATCAAATCCCGATGGCGTAATGTTCATGCTGTAAATATCCATGGGCGTGCGGCCGGTGAATTCAATTCTTTGAATGCCCCTGTCACCAACAAAACCATGTTGAACCTGACCAACCCACAAGCTTCCGTCCGGAGCAAAAGCCAGTCGGTTATTTCCCTTGCGCAGTCCATGTCCGTCAATGAAAGGCATACAGGCTCCTTGCCATTCGCCATCCACTTCTTCCAACAACACACGCATAATCCGCTCCTGGTTCATTTCGCCCACAAAAAACTGACCGGCGAATGGACCAAACTTATTGCTGGTATCATCTACCACTGGCTGACCTGGGGAAATACTCATAATACCATGCGGAAACAAAACGCTGGCCTTCGTCCGCATGCGATTGAGCTCGTCAACGGGTAGCTTTGAAGGATCTCCCCGGTCCCAATGCTCCAGCCAAAGCAGGCTCGCCGGGTGACCATAAAATTTATCCGGCTGAACATGGAACATAGCACTTGTTCCTACCCAATCTCCCTGATTATCGGTTGCAAACAGATTGCCTTGCTGATCAAATCCCAATCCATTTGGCGACCTGAACCCACTCGCATAAGGCAATAGTTTTCCTTCCGGTGTAAATTTCATAATCCAACCGCGCCAGGGCACAGCGGAAAATTTCTGCAACGGTTTGAACGGAACCAACGTGGTGTCCAACCTGCCCCGCACCTCTTTCATTATGGCACCATACTCCGAGGCCGTGTTAAATGAAACAAACAAGTTTCCCGCTTTATCTTTTACAGGGCCATAATTCCACTCATGGTAATTGCCGGTCATGCCAAAATCATCTGTTAAGGTTTCATACAAATCAGCATGACCATCCCCATCAGTATCCACCAAACGGGTTAACTCCGGGCGCTGCATGACGATCACTTCTGATTCACTCATGGGTAGCACACCAAGCGGCTCATGCAATCCTTCAGCAAACAAGTGCCACTGCTTTATTTTCGGATCGTAAAACATTACTTCCCCACGCAGGAAACAAGCCACCAGGCGACCGTCCGGCAAAAAAGCCACTGCGCCTGTTTCGCCGGCAAGGCCGTCGGGCAATGGAATGGATTCAATACGATATGAAGTTTCAGGCTTAGGAGCGCAGCCCGCTATGCATGTGGCAAATACCAAGGTAGCGAAACCTGCTCTCATAACTTTTCACCCTCCGTCCTCGTCATGGTTATTGTAAAATGTTCGGCTTCCTGCGGAGACAACTTCAGTTTGCCGTCAATGAATTTGCCTGCCGATGTTGCATAGTGAACGCCATCTCCAAGATCGAAAGTGAACCAGATCGGTTTTGATGCTTTTGGAATGCGGAAAGTTCTCTCCAGCCCTGTCCCATCTTCTTTGGGAAGTATCAATTCGAAGACATCCATTTCATCGAGCGTATAATGAAATTCCGGATAGGACTTTACCAGACGGTAGCCCTTGAAATTAACCGTAGGAATATGTTCAATTTCATCCACCCGCAGGGGAAATTCGGTTTTGTCCCGATAAAAAACCGTTCCCAGAATTTTCGCAAAGCGTTCTCCTTTTTTATCCCAATAGTCAATCGGATCAATAAAATCTCCCTGCCACGCGTAGCGCAGTCGACAGGCACCAGCATCCCAGCAGTACGACAATTTTTGTGGAAGGCTTACCGCTATGGCAGCCGGCCCGGCATCGGGCATCAGGATTCGATATACATAAGGCGGAACAGGACGATAGGGATGCATTGAATGCCTTTCATTCCTGTCATGATCTCCTGCCATTACCTGCTCCTTTCTGTTTGGTGGAATATTTAGATCATCCCTCATGGGTGGCATGCCCCCGTCGGTAACGTACATTGCACCATACATGACAACACCGTGGCCTGGAAAAGTACATACATACGGATAAACACCGACGCTGCCGGGAACCGTAAAGGTTATTGATTTCGATTGGCCCGGATCAACTTCGGATATTGACCAAAGTACTTTGGAAGAGGTTGGAATGTAATTCATGGCTGGACCTTTGGTCCCCAACGCTGACGCCTGTTGTACAACTTCTTCCCGTGCACCAGGCTCAGTGATTACCAGGTTATGACTCATTTCATCGGCATTCGTAAGCACAATTCTTATGGTTGAACCCGGCTTTACGGTAAACCGTACCCGATCATATCGCAACCCGGGTATCGCGCTAAGAGAGACAACGGTAACACTATTTGTTTGCGCATAGGTAAACACCGTTGGCAAAAACAGAAGCCATAGCAATACACGTTTCCAAAGGAAGATAGCTGGATGTGAGACCTTTGAAAATCGAATGGCCATAGTGTTAGGATACTTCCGAATTCGCAGAATCAATCATTCCCTTGACATAACCAAATGCCTGGGCAAATGCCTGGTAGCCTCCAGGATCATCAGGGTGTGTAGGCACATGATCGGGGCAGATTGACCACGCGTACCCTGTGTCACGGAGTATGCGGATTACTTCAATAAAGTCGGCTTCGCCCTCATCAATATAAACCTCCTGAAAATTATGGAGCCCCCCACGAATGTTCCGCATGTGGATCTGGTATATTTTTCCTTTCTCCGAAAAATACCTGACAATAGGCAATAGCGTGCTGCCTGGATCTTTTAAACCTTCCATCACCGTTCCCAGACACAATTGAAATCCATTGTAAGGGCTGTCCACGATTGCTTCATAGCGTTGTAGCGATTCCATTACGGTTGAAGGTTCACTGTCCCAATTGTCAACTCCTTTGTAGCCCCTGGGCAACCCGGGCGGATCATAAGGATGAACGGCCATTCGCACATCATATTCTTCGCAAACGGGAATTACTGCTTTAAGAAAATACGCAATTCGCTCCCAGTATTCGTTGTAGGTCACCACGCCATTCGCCCCCACAGGCAGATCCTTCCAATTGTCTTCGAGTTTAAATGCGTGATAGCTTGATCCGCCACGGCCTGGAGTATGTCCGTTTCTGCGTATCGGAATGAGCGTCCAATGCATGGTAATAACCTTAACACCCACGCTTGATGCTTTTTTAATATTGCCGATGATCTCTTCAATTTTCTGTTGCCGCTCCAATCCGGGTGGCAGATAGATGTAGCTGGAGTCCATCCTTATCGCTTCCCAGGTATTTCCCGCATTGTCACAATCATCTTTCCAACGTTTCATTGCATCAATGTTCCACTCCCTGCCCATGATGTTTGTGAAATGACGAACTCCACACCGCTCATGATATTCAAAGTTTCGCCTGGAAGTCCACGTTAATTGTCGTTCATCCCACTTCAATGATGCATCACTCATGATCACATGATAATCACTACCCACATGCATAAGTGCGTTTCTTTTTTTGCCAGACATGAAAGGTGGAGCTGCTTCAGCGGTTGTTTGGAGCAAGGTACCTGCAATTACGCCCCCGGCTATTACTTTGGCAAAATCCCTCCTTGCCATTGGTGCAGAAGCTTGATCAGAAAAATGTGTTGGTTCCATCAAAGCATTGGATTTAATTGAGTTAGGAAATATGAGCCTTATCAAATGTAACGCAATCGAAATCAAAGGCAACCGGGAATTATGTTGTTGGAAAACAGTAATGAAGAACGGAGTACATGTGAAGTGCTGACATGCCGCGCCGTTTTTCTTATCTTCGCAATACCAACTGCGCTAGCCTATGAAAACCCTCTTCACTTCCCTTCTGCTTATCATCATGTCGTTCCCAACGGTGAGTCAAACGAGAGAAAAAGGCCCGTGGTGGCCAAACGCAACCTGGGGCGCCCGGGACGAGGCCGGGGCTTCCAACTGGATTACACCCGAAAAGATCATGCAGGCGCTGACCTACGCAAAGGAAGGGAAAGTTTATGAGCTGGGGCACCCGTATGAACGCGCTATGCCGTATGGCGGTACACGCTCCTACAAGCTTTCGGTGGTTGATACAGGGCCGGCTGCAGGAAAAAATAAGCAGCTTGGAAATGAAGAGGTGATCAGTGGTGAACTTGGACAGGTAGGGACACAATTTGATGGGCCCGGTCACATCGGCGCGCTGATTAAATATGGCGACGGCACAATGAAGGGTGTTTATTACAATGGTTTCACACAGGAGGAAGTGGTCCATCCCGACGGGCTGCTTCATCTTGGCGTACAGAATGTCAAGCCCATCGTGTCACGCGGAATACTGGTTGACATCGCATCTTACAAAGGTGTAGACAGACTCTCCAACAGTTATGAGGTGACACTTGCAGATACCCGCGGGGCCCTGGCCCGTCAGGGCGTTGCAGAAAGTAGCATCACACCTGGCGATGTGATCATATTCCGCTATGGGTGGTCTCAACTTTGGAAATCACCCGAAGAATTCAATCGCAACCCGCCGGGTATTGGTTTGGAAGTTGCTCACTGGCTTGTCGCCAGGCAGATAGCGATGACTGGTGCTGATACGGCACCAACGGAAGTGGTACCCAATCCAGACGCGGATCTGGTAGTCCCGGTGCACCAGGAACTCATCATGAAAAACGGTATTTTTAATCTGGAAAATATGGACCTCGAATCGCTGGCGGCGGATAAGGTATACGAGTTCCTCTTCATCTTCACGCCCATCAGGTTTGTGGGCTCCTCTGGTTCGCCTGGGAGGCCGATTGCAATACGTTAATCATCGTTTATCGGCACCTGATTCGCTTTTCAAAAATAGAATTGCCTTTTCAAAATATTTGTCAATCAACACGCCCGGCCCGTGCTTGCCTCCGGGGATGATTACGAATTCACTTTTCACGCCTGTTGAACGTAGTTTTTCAAAAAGCTTTTCACTTTGGCATATTGGTACCAGCGGGTCCTGATCGCCATGGAAAATCAAGAAGGGTGGGTTCGATTTATTCACATAGTAAATGGGATTGGCCAATGCACATTTATCCGGATTTTCCTGAATTGCACCGCCGACCAAAGTAGATTCCGGGGAGTTGATATCATCGTGCGACATCGTGCTGCCACATTTATCCATTATCAGAAAGTCAGTAGGACCGAACCAATCTACTACCGCATTTATATGGCTACTGGTTTTTGTATACTTTCCCAGACTCCCTTCAATATCTACAGCAAGGCCATTAATCCGATCTGTTTTTGTGGTATTTGTAGTGCCGGCAAGGGCAGACAAGTGACCTCCCGATGACCAGCCCGTGATGCCTATAAAAGCATTATCCAAAGAAAACTTCAGACTATTCGCCCTGATGAATCGGATCGCCGCCTTCACATCCTGAATTTGTGCAGGAAAAACGGCATCCCTGCTCGATCGATGATTGATGCTGACAACGGCAAATCCATTTTCCAAAAGCTTCTGGCACAGACCATCTTTGAAGACAACACCCTTGGAAGAATTTGAAAAAAAAGCACTTCCATAAATAGCAATCACAACGGGAAACGGAGCTTTACCATTCCTGGGTAAATGAATGTCCAACCGATGCCCTACGATACCATCGCCTGCATAATCAATATCCAACCAATGTCTGGATGATTCGATGGCAGTTTTTTCCGCATCAATATCCTCCGTCTGGGCGATGGAATTGAAAGCGCAGCAGATTGTCAACAGAATTATTTGTAAGCATTGTTTGCCTGGTTTGCCAATAGGCATTGTTCTGTTCATCAGTTGTTGATTTAACCAAACACCTAATATCGAACAAAAAGGAAACATTCTTACCCCTAAATTGGATAAGCGTGATTGACGCGTGACGCACTTTTTCCGACTATTTCCTGTCGGGTATTGAAATCCAGGATTATTGCCGTTTCAAAACAACAGAATCTCAGATTTCTTTTGACGGTTGCAAGTCGAACTATTTCGAGCCAAGCATCTTGAAAACACCAATTTGACTGGGGCAAATACCCGCGATCGCAGCGAAAGTAAACCCTACTGTGGGCAGATACTGCAGCCCATGCACATTTGAAAAACCCGTCAGGCAAATGCTTATCCACAGAATGGATTCCATGAAGTTATTCAGCACTTATTTTCAAGGTTGCGCAATACCATGGTGTTTGGGAATGACATACACATACCATCAGCAGGAAAAAATAATAAATGGAGCAGGTATAACAACCAAAAAAAGATTGCTAATTTCATAGGCTATGATCCTTACCCCCGAACAAAAAGAACATGCTACCGAGCTTATTGAAATGGGTAATAAGCTGGAGGTCGTGCGTTATTTTCAGGAGACGCTTAACGTCACTGCCGAGCAGGCATTAGTCCTCGCAGAAAAACTGGAGGAAGAGCTTGAAGCCTCTCCGTTGCATGAAAAGTTTAAGTCGCTGCAGCAGGAGTTACTGCAAAAGCCTGGCATGAATGTGGGCCGTGTAGTAGGTTCCGTATTCTTGAGCCTGGGCGGTATCATGCTCTTCATAATGGCTTATCTCATTATATCAAACAATCAGTTTGCGCAACGCGCCATACCCGTGAAGGGCAAAGTAATAGGCTACGAAAGCTATGAAAGCAGCAATGATGATGGTGGATCAACGATGATGTACAGGCCCACCTTCTCATATGCGTTTGCAGGCAAAACATACACCCACCAAAGCAGTACGAGTAGTTCCAGTCCTTCGTATGATATTGATGAAGAGGTTGACGTGCTGGTCGACCCGCAGGACCCGCAGGAAATTCTAATTGACAGATTTTGGGAGCGGTGGTTTGCGCCCATGTTGTTGGGATTTATGGGGCTGATGTTTGCAGGCGCGGGGTACCTGGTCTATCGCTTTGCTGGAAAGCAATTTCCCGCTTCAACTGTCAGCCCATGATCGCGCGGTGCCGTGCAGAACTTATTTCATGCCGTGATTGCAGTGGGTCTAAAATAAGTCCATTTGTTATTTATAATCGACTTGTTCATAAAGAACATTTACCGTGCCGTGGCAACCATCAATCAAATACAACATCAGCTGTCGCATCACCCATCGCACCCGGTGTGAAGCCAATCGGAATACCCAATCTCGTTGCCGCTGCAATATCGATATTGTCATATCTATATCGCTTATATTTCCTGCTGTGGGATTCGTGTGAAAAGACAAGATTGGCCGTGAAGATGTTTAAGATTTTGCAGCTATCTTAGTTCGGCAACAAGTACAAGTGCTATGGTAGCGCTAAACTCGAAAAAAGAATGGCAGTGAAGTCAAATATTGCCAGGATTGCCTTCAAAGCTCAGGATATATCGGCACCAACGCTACCCTAGTTTACATCACCAGTATTCCGAAGAACGCTGCACCCTGCCCCAGATCAGTCGCCCTGTGTAAATCCCGCTGTTTCCGGTGCGCCAATCACTCTCCTTTCTCTGCAATACATCATGATAATGATCATTCATGCGCCGTGTACTTTATCATTTCATTATTTCTGAGCAGCAACTACTTTCGGCCAATAGCAAACAGCCATGATCCTGATCGCAATTTTCATACTCCTGGCCGCGCTTTTGTGCTGGCTGTTGTTTGTGCCGATAACTATAGACATTGACAGCGCGCGCGCAGCGTACAAAATCAGCCAGCCTGTAACGGTAAGTTTTTGGCTTACAACCGACCTGAAACCGCATATGAAGTTATTTGGCGTTTCAATACCCTTCCGCAAAAGTACCACCAGGATGACCGAAGCAGCGAAACCAAAAAAGAAGAAAAGCAAAAAGTCGCATTTCACAATACGGCGAATGCTTCAATTGCTTAAGGGAATTCTTCGCAGTATAACCATCAAAAAACTCGCGCTTGACATCGACACCGACGATGTGGTCTACAATGCCAAATTGATACCGCTATGTTATTCCCTGAGTCGTGGTCCGGTAGAACTCAACACAAACTTCTATGGACGCGTGTATGCCTGCTTCAATGCCGAAATCAGGCTTTATAAAATAGGCTGGGCTTTTCTCTTTTTCTCAATTAATAAAAACAAAAAATTATGGAAATGAATTTTGAAACCATGCTTCAACGGCTAACAGAGTTTATCCAAAAAGAAGCAAAAACTGAAACTGTGATTGGTGAGCCTTTTGCACTGGGAGGCTTCTCCTGTGTACCGGTAATCCGCATTGGCGTGGGATTCGGCAGTGGCGGTGGCGCAGGTGATTCTGTAAAAGCAGGCAAAGGAGAAGGCGGTGGCGCAGCGGCAGGAATTGGAATTGACCCCATCGGATTCCTGGTAACCAAGGACGATGAGATATCCTTCGTCAGTACCCATCAGAACAAAGGTCTTTCTTCAATCTTTGAAAAAGTTCCTGAATTGCTGGAGAAGCTGGTCGCTAAGAAAAAGGAACCAGTGACCGCCTGAGGCTTTTGCAAACCCGGAAACAACTTCCGGGTTTTTTAATTTAAATTTCAATACTTCCTGGCTAGGTTTGATGGGCAAAACAAGAAAAACCCATAACTCCAAAATAAAAATGTTTATCGCTATCGAGATTACCAGGAAAATGCGAGCATTCATTTGCCTGGCCATGGTTATGGTATTGCATCAGGCTTATGCTGCCGGCAATACACCCCCCGATAACAAAAAGGAATTGCTGTCGCAACTCATCAGGCGCAATGATGAAAACATAACCAAAGTATCAAGCAGGCAATTGACTGAAAAGGGCTCAGTGTATTATGGCGCTGTCTTTGACGTCGACAGTGTTGTATCACCCATCGGCACATCGAACTTAATCCAAACCCTGATGTGCAGCTACGCGTCACGAGATTCCAAATATTACCGGTCGAAATTGTTGCTTCAGCACATGACCCTTGCCGCGACTGCATTACTAAACCTGCAACACGACGATGGCACCATAGATTTATTGACGACAAACTTTCATTCAACGCCCGACTTAGGTTTTACCATCTATCCGCTGGCGTTGGCGTATTCCATCATGTTGAAAAACAATCATGCAGACTATGGAGAATTACCTTCCCTGGTAAAACAATATCTGCTTAACGCAGGTAAGGCCCTTTCCGTTGGTGGCATTCACACGCCTAACCACCGCTGGGTAGTTTCCGGTGCGCTGGCTTGGATTAATTCCTTCTTCCCCAACCCAATCTATAGGGCCAGGGTTGAACAATGGCTGGCTGAGAAGATAGATATCGATCCCGATGGTCAGTACAATGAGCGAAGTACGGCCGTCTATACACCCGTCACCAACAGATGCCTGTTGGTCATTGCAAAAAAAATGAACTATGAATATCTGTATGATGTAGTTCGCAAAAATCTGAACCTGACATTCTATTTGGTCCATGCAAACGGTGAAATCGTCACGGAGTCTTCCATCAGACAGGACAAATACCTCCAGCGCAACATGTCAGGATATTATCTCGCCTACAACTATATGGCGCTGCTGGATCAAGACAGCCGGTATTCCGGAATGGTAAGTTACATTCAAAATACAGTTGCAGTTGAGCAGCTGAGCTATATGCTGCCCCACTTTATCGAAGATTCAACCTTGCTGCAAAACCTCCCTGCACCTACACCCATACCGACAAGCTACCACAAGTATTTCAAGTATTCCGATATGGTAAGGATCAGAGAAGGGGAAGTTGACATGTCGGTTATTTCAAACAACCCGACCTTTTTTACTTTTTTCAAAGGTGAGGCGGCATTAGAAGGTGTGCGCCTTTCATCCGCCTTTTTTGGAAAGGGCCAGTTTGAAAGTCCGCAACTGGAAAAAGAGGGGGATCATTACATTTTGTCATCAACCCTTTCCGGACCATACTATCAGCCTCTTCCCAAGGATAAAATACCTGATGATGCAGATGCCTGGAGCAAAGTTCCCAGAACTGAAAGAGCGCAGTCGGAGGTTCAAACTCTCCGAACAAAAGTATATGTAACACCCGGTAATGGAAAAGCAACAATAAAAGTATCCGTTGACGGCCCTGAAAATTTACCAGTCACATTGGAATTAGGTTTTCGTATGGGCGGCGCGTTACGACATGTAACGCCGAAAGAAGGTATTGACAATGCTTTCCTGATAAATGACGGCGTATACGCAACTTACCAAAAAGGTAACGACACCATTAAAATCGGTCCAGGTGCCGGTGCCCATAAATGGACGCAGCTAAGGGGCGCACTCCCCAAATTACAGGCCGATTGCCTCTACTTCACAAATTACGCGCCATGCGAATTTGAATTTACGATAGAGTAGTACACCAGCTATTGTAATTCATACTCCGCCTGCAGCGCAGCAATATCAGCCTGGTTTGCATTGCCGTCGTGAATAACCAAACGATAACGCAAGACTGTTGGTTTTTCCATCGATATTTCGATTCTGCTGGTGCCGGGAAATACAATATTCTGCATGCTTCCGGTTTGCCGCAGAATCCATGGCGCGGGATAATTCGGCGTGCCGGGATGGCACAGTATGGCCATACCACTTTCTGTCTTACGTGTACTGTCCAATGAGGAGAAATCCAGCCATGCACCGGCAATCACTTGTCCTTCCATCGGCGTCACAGAACCCTGTGCAGAAGTAAATACCAAACTTTTTGGAAGCTTAATCCGCGCACAGAAACCTCCATACCCCTTCACATCGGCTGAACCGCCAAGCTGAACGCCAGGAACAAGGGCTTTTAATGATATTTCAAAATCAATTTTCCTGCTATGCGATTGCTGTTGATGAACAACAATTGAGGTGCGCTCCTCCAGAAAAGGTTGTCCGTTTTGAATCCCTGAAGATTTCCACAATACTACCACATTGAGCTGTGCCTCCTTATCATCCATCTTTGTATTCGCGCTGACAACATCCAACGAAATATTCTCCATCATCCAGTTATCTCCAATTTCCTTATCATCGATATAGACCTGATGCCAGGCCCAAAAAATTCCCCGGTGATGCAGGTGATCCTCCGGGAATTCTTCCGTCAGCGTATCACCCTTCAAATCATATAGCGGATGCAGATAATTATTGAAAAAATATTTCTCAGTGGATGCCTTCGGCTCTCGTTGGTAAAAGAAAACAGGATGATCATTTTCCAGCAATTCGATACCCTGCTTATTTTCCCGGACTGTAAAAGGCGAATCTGTCGCGTTTTGATTCGAGCAGCCAAAGCTAATGATCACTTCCAGTACGATAAACCCTGCAATTCGAAAGCTCGTGAATAATTGCATATTATAATTGATCAATTCGGGCGCTATGAAATTTACTTTTTTGACTGCGCTATCCATTAGTTTAGTTTTAGCTTGTAACTAAGTACAACAATTCCACAGTCAAATGATGTTGATTTTACGAGTGTAAGATTTTGTTTGCTTTCAAGTTCTTGAAAAATTGTCATCCCCTTACCGATAGCAGTTGGATTAATGAATAAATCAAACTCGTCAATCGGTTGACGGATACGTTGCAGGAACAAACGGAGAAATGGACTGGATGGTATGGGATTGGGATGATGAACTTCTCAGTCTCCAATACTCCAGAATCTCTTTCCGCTCCTTCTGTGCTCGTAACGACCACACTACTTCCTTAGCCATTCGTCAATTTCATTGTTTGCCTGCTCATCGGTCAAAAATTGTCCGTCCTTGATTTCTTGCCTGGCTTCGTTAACAGCTTTTCGTTGTTCGTCCGTCAGCTTGTATACTTCGATGTCCTGTGTTTCAAGCTCAAGTAGTCTGTAAGCTTCTTCTAGCAGATTTTCATTATCCGTCTTCTGAATTTTATC
>Ga0224510_10001972_pt1 | contig 12821 bp, 7 predicted proteins | sample SF_May12_sed_USG_FD_170161 | JGI IMG/M metagenome (GOLD analysis project Ga0224510, IMG submission 170161) | Sediment microbial communities from San Francisco Bay, California, United States - SF_May12_sed_USGS_4_1 | ecosystem: Environmental > Aquatic > Marine > Sediment | place: USA: California... | reverse complement strand
CTCCGTGCACGCCGCGGAGGTCCAGGTCGCATACGACGACGTCCGCTGCCTCGTGCGAGGCCAGCGACTCGGCTTCCGCGGCTGTCGCGGCCGCGCGCGCGTGGTGGCCTGCCTTCCGGAGGGCGCGCTTGAGGACGCCGCGCAACTCGCGATCGGGCTCCACGACGAGCACGTTCCGCGGCGTGACTCGCGGCGGCCGCGCCTGGACCCCCGCCTCGCCGGCGGGGTCCGGCACCAGGTCCGTGCGGCGCGGGAAGTAGAGCCGGAATTGCGTGCCTTGGCCCTCGGAACTCAGCACGTCGAGCGCGCCACCCGACTGCAGCACGGTCCCGAGCACGGCGGGCAGCCCGAGACCGGTGCCGCGCCCCTGCGGCTTGGTCGTGAAGAAGGGCTCGAAGATGCGGCGGCGGGTCGTGGCGTCCATCCCCGTGCCGCGGTCGCTCACGCTCACCACGACGTAGTCGCCTGCGGTCAGCTGGCCGTACGCCTCCACGCGGTCCGTCTCGCACTGCTCGTGGGCGACCGAGACTCGGATCTCACCGCCGCCGGGGAGCGCATCTTGCGCATTCATGATCAGGGCCGTGAGCGCGCGCTCGATCAGCGTCCGGTCCGCGTCGATGAGCCATGGCGCGTCGGGCACATCCACGAGAAGCGGATGCGCGGGACCCAGCACGCGGTCCATCCACCGCTTGAGCCGGACGACCACCTCACCGGGATCGAGGGGCCCGGGATCGAGGCGCTGGCGGCGGCCGAACGCGAGGAGCTGCCGTGTGAGCTCGGCGGCGCGTTCGGCGGCACTGCGGATCTCGTCGAGTGCGTGCGCGATGGGGTTCGCGCTGCCGAGCTCCTCCGTCGCGATGTCCACCCACGCCAGGATGCCGGTGAGGAGGTTGTTGAAGTCGTGCGCGACGCCGCCTGCCAGTTGGCCGATCGCCTCCACCTTCTCCGCCTGGGCCATGCGCACCTGGAGCGCGAGGGCGTCGGTCACATCGGTGACGGTGCAGAGCAGAGCGGGGCTCCCCTCGAACTCCACCACACTGCTCGCCACGTCGAGATCGAGCGGCTGGCCGGAGGGCCGCCGCCCGCGCAGCCGGACCCGAGCGGACTTGGCGGCGCCCATCGCGAGCTCGGCGCGCACCTCCCGCACGGCGGGGATCGAGGCGCGGTCGATCAACGGCACCACACGCGGACGCGAGGCGAGCGCGCCCGCGTCGAGTCCGGCGAGGTCGAGGAACCGCGGATTCGCGTACGCGATCCGGCCCTGTTGGATCACCACGATCCCCGCGAGGGCCTGCTCGACGAGCTGGCCGAACCGGTGCTCCACCTCCCGCAGCGCCGCCTCCGTCCGTTCGCGCGCGGTGACGTCGCGCGCATTGAGGACGAACACCGAGTTGCCGAGGACCTCGGGGTTGAACCCGGACGTCGTGGACTCGAGGGTGCGCCACTGACCATCCCGGTGACGGGCGCGGAACATGAACGTGCGCACGGCCGACGGGTCGGCCTTGAGTTCCGCGAGGAGCGTGGCGAGACGCGCATGATCCTCCGGGTGCGCGAAGTCGCGCAGGGCGCGCCCGTCGAGTTCCTTGGCGGTCCATCCCAGGTGCGTGGCGACCGAGGCGCTGACGGAACGCATCGAGCCGTGCTCGTCGAGCACGGCCCAGATGTCGAGTGCGTGGGCCGTGAGCGCGGTGAGCCCCCTCTCGTACTGCAGGAGCGTGCGTGTCGCCTCCTCCTCCGACGAGAGGTCGGTGGCGTGTGCGCGCACGCGCTGGGGTCCGTCGGGAGCGAGGGTGAGGCGCACCAGCCGCTCGGAGCCGCCATGCTGGAGGAACCGGACCTCGAGCGCGCACCCCGGCCACTCGCCCGAGGCGACCGCCTGCAGCGCATGCGCGACGGTGGGACGGTCCTCGCGACGCACGACGGCGGAGAGGGGCTGCGCCAGCAACTCGTCGCGTCGCACCCGAAGGGCGGCGGTGAACGCTCCACTCACTGCCCGCACGCGGCCCGCGGCGTCGATGATCGCGGTCGCGCGACCGACCGCCTCACCCGGCGCCTCGGGAGTCAGGGGGCGGCCCATGGCTTCAACGGACGGCGGAGAGGGCGGCACGGAGGGAATATGAAGCGCGGGCTGGGCGGCCGTAACACGGCCCGTTCCGCCGGCGTCAGAACATGACGCGCGGGTCTCCGAGCGGCGCAGGGAGCGCGCTATCCTCCCGTGCGTGCGCAGGCGTTGCGCCGGGCTGCGCGCCCGAATTCCACGTGCACCCGTAGACGCGAGGGCCGGTGCCCTCTAGATTTCGCCCTCTGTCCGTGAACGGCAACGGACGGGACGTAGCGCAGCCCGGTAGCGCACCTGAATGGGGTTCAGGGGGTCGCGGGTTCGAATCCCGCCGTCCCGACTCTTATCGCTGAGGAACGTGCAGAAGATGCTGTGTGCGGTCTGCAACAAGGCAAGCAACAACCGCCGGGTCTGTCCGTACTGCTTCACCCCCTATCCCGGCGACGCATCCGCTTCGCGCGGCTCGAGTGCGACTCCGCGCGCGACCACCTCGTTCGCGGGTCAGGCCACGGCGCCTGACCCCCGTGGCGCCCCAGGACGCGGCGCGGGCGGTTCCGGCAACTTCATCATGCGCCAGTCGCCCATCGTGCGGTGGTCGGGCCTCGGCATCCTGGTGGTGCTGGTGGCGTGGTATGTCACGACCCGTCCCGGCGCGCGCGTCACGGCGCCTCCCGGCGAGGTGCCCGCGAACATCATCTCCGCTCCGATGTCGCGCGAGGAGGCGATCGCGCTCATCAAGCAGACGCGCGAACGCGCCCTCGTGGAGGAGCAGGCCGGCGAGGTGTTCGTCAGCTACGCCGCGAACGTCTTCCCGGCGCAGATCGAGGGGCAGCTCGCCCTCGCGCAGCAGTTCGCCCGGGCCGACGAGATCGTCGAGGGGCGGAAGCGCCGCATGATCTTCTACGATCCGCGCGGACGCATCTTCGCGCGCTCCGACGGCGTGCGGGGCGTCAGCCTCACGCCCTGACGCACCGCACACCGCGCACCGCGCGCTAGAAGCGCAGCCCGGCGCCGAGCGTCAGCCAGCTGCCCTTGGGATCCTGGAACGTCATGTTGTACGACGCCGTGAGTTCGTAGCGGAGCAGTTTGAGCGACACGTTGGGTGAGGCGCCGAACTCCTGGAACTGGCTGAAGTACCCGCCCTCGATGCCGACGTCGAGCATCGCCATGCCGAAATGCGGTCCCGCCGTCACGGTCACCACGTCGAGGTCCGTCGTCGAGGCCGTGGCGATGCCCTTGAGGCGGTTCCAGGTCGCGCTCGCCATCAACTTCAGCGGGCCCACGGGCGCGCCCAGGCGCCCGTAGACGCCGAAGCCCGTGTCGTAGGCATCCCCGAGGTCGCCGGTGGGCATGCCCGCGTGCGCCCCGAGGCGCAGGTCGAGCACCGGCAGCTGCGCGGTGGCGGCCGGTGCGACGAGCGTGACGAAGCCGATAACAAGCAGGCATCTGCGCATCTTCGATTCCCTCCGAGCGGGGTGGACCAGCTCCTCGTACCAGCTACTGGTACTGGATGTACAGCACTTTCGGATGCAGCCGCAGGATCTCGGCGATGGTGGTGCGCGGATGGTCGTTCTTCGCCTTGTAGAACTGCTTCCATCCCACGAACTGCACCGGCTCCGCCTTGATGTACTGACGGAAGGTGTTGCGCTTGAGCACCGGCGACCCGAACCCGTCCATGTGCATGACGATCTGGACCTCCGGACGTAGCACGATGCGCTCGTAGTTCGTGACGCCCCGCTGTGTGAACCGGTGCACCACGAGGACCTTGGGCGGCAACTTGTGGTTCTCCACCAACTCCGCGAGGAACTTCGACGCGAAGTTCACGTCGGTCGCGTCGTACGTGCCGATGCGCTCACCGGGCAGGCCGCCGTTCTTCATCGAGAACTCGGGGTCGATACCGAGGTGGAAGTTCGGGCGCACGAGGAAGGAGGCGAGGCGCGGGAGTTCGGCCTGCAGGGTGGAGTGCCCCACCTGCACGTCGAGGAAGACGATGGCACCCCGGGTCGCCGCCCACGCGGCCACGCGTTCGATCAGCGTGTCGGCCATCCGCAGCCGGTACTTGCCGTCGCGCCCGGGTGCGCCCTGCGCGACCACGGCGATGAGGTGGAGCGCCGGCTGCACCGGTGTCTCCGGGTCGGCCTCCTCCCAGGCCTTCACCTCGGAGTCGAGCAGCTTGAGCATCGAGTCGGAGGGGTACTCACCGAGCACACCCATGCGCTTGGAGAGAGGGTTGCCGTAGAACGCGATGATCCGCTTCGCGGGCAGGATGGCGCCGGGGAGCGGGTCGGGCCCCTTCACCGGCCAGCGCAGGTCGAGGATCGAGTCGCGGCGGGCGGCGGCGCGCTGCTCCGCGGTGAGCGGACGCTTGGGCTCGGCGGGCTTCTCGGCCGGCTTGACCGGGGCCTTCGACTCGGTGCTCGCCGAGTCGAGTTCCAGCGCGGGCGTGCTATCCACGCGGACAGGGAGCGGCGGGGTGGAGTCGGGCGTTTGCGCGGCGACGCGCGCGCCGAGCGGCGCGGCGAGGGTCGTCACGATGACAGTCAGGAAAGTGGGGAGGAACGGTATGCGCACACGGAGGGAGCTGGGATGAGATAGACGACCGGCGGACCGGTCACGACACAAACCGGCAGCGCCTGCGGCGCGGCCGGCTCGTGGCTACGGTCCCGTCACCACGATGCGCCGGTCCGCGCGGATGACGTACTGCCCCGCGATGTCGATCTCGAGTTGCACGAGATAGTCTCCCGGCTTGAGCGTCGAGATGTCGAGCTGCAGCGCCCGCGGCGAGATGCGGCTGCCGCGCGCCGAGAGGTCCTCCGCGCCCACGCTGACCGGCTGCGCGTCGCGCGAGAGGCGGAGTGCCCGCGAGGTGCGCGCGAGGAACCCGCTCTCCTCGGTCTCCGGCACCACCGTGAGGTTGATCTTCATCCGTTCGCCGGCCGGGTTGGTGTTGTAGGCCTCCCAGTAGACGCCGAGCGGCTGTCCGGATCGCACCTTCTGCGTGGGCAGCGCGTGCGGGAGCACTTCCTCCACGGTGGTCGGGAACTCGCCGTACGGCGCGTAGAAGAGCAGGTCCGAGAGCGACACCCGGGCGCCCATCGCGTAGGGAGGGCGGATGCCGTAGCGGGCCCGCACGAGCGTGGACGCGCTCTCGGCCTCGATCTCGGCGCTCATGAGTAGCGGCCCCCACGGCGCGCGCGCGGTGAGCGTCCCCCGCGCTGGGACGTCCTTCCGGACGGTGGCGCGGGCGGCGGGTGCCTGCCCCGGCGTGAGCACGAGCGCGCCGTCGAGCTTCGCCCCCTCGATCCCGGGCACCTTGCTCACGTCGTAGGCGAGCACCACCAGCGCCGTGTCGCCGCGCCGGAAGAGCGCCTCCTGGTGCTCCAGCATCAGCAGGTGCGATGCGTAGGCCGGATGGTAGCGCGCCACCACCGGCGGCAGCTGCACCGCCCAGTCGGTGGAGTCGGAGGTCGCCGGACTGTTGAGCACCTCCGAGGGCGGGATGAAGCGGTAGGCCGGCACCGCCTCCTCGCTGATCACATTCACGCGCTGCCAGGGCTCGCGCGGCCCCTCGCCCGGTTCAACGCGCACCGAGCCGTCCTGCGCCCAGCCGCGCGGCCAGCCGAACCGGATCAGCAGTTCCCGCTCGCTCTCATCGAAGCCGAACATGTGGGCCGAGGGCGCGTTGCGGAGCAGCTCCACGTAGGTGAGGCGCGCGAAGTGCTCGGTGCGGGAGTCGTTCCCGTCGAGGCCGTACCGCGTGCGCGCGAACCACCAGACCCGCGCCTCGAACGCCTCGCGCTCCGGCTCGCCGCAGCTGTGCCGGTTGTACTGGCGGCGGGTATCGTCGTCGAGATAGGGCGTGAGGTCGCGCCAGGTGCAGCGGTCCCGTGTCCCCATGGCGGCGAGCACCTTGCCGAAGCTCGCCTCCGCCTCCGCGTACCGTCGGAGTTCGTGCAGGGCGAGGCCGGTGATCGCGTCGCACCACCAACCCGAGGAGGTGCAGCTGCGGCCCACCTCGAGGGCATCCGCGGACCGGCCCGACTCGAGGAGGTACCGCACGCGCTGGCCGTTGACCCAGTTGTCGCCGGGCTGGAGCCGGCCGATCGAGTCGAGGAGCGCGATCAGTCGTTCGCGCGCCTGCGCGACCTGCGGCTCCTCCTTCGAGAGCTCCATCTGCTTCTCGTCGTACCAGTAGCAGAAGCGGCCCACCCGCTCCTGGCAGTCGCGGGGCCGGCGGCCGTCGAACCGTGGCAGGTTCATCCGCCGGAACTTCTCGAACTCCGCCTGCGCGCGGATCCCCGCCTCGCGCGGATCCTCGCGGAGCGGTCGGGCGTAGATGGTCGTGTCCTGCGCGCGCAGGTCGGTGGCGGGCGTCAACAGCGCGGCAGACACGAAGGCCGCGAACAGGGTGCGTCGGGAGAGGGTCACGGGTGCATGATACCCGGTCCGGGGCGGGAAGTGTCGCCGGGCGTCACCGGGCACGCGCACCGTGTATTTTACCACCCGTGTCACACGAGATCATCTTCGAGCCCCTGCACGCGGGCGTGGTCCCGCCCGGTCGCGCCACCGCCGCCAGCGCCGGTCACGACCTGTCTGTCTGCCTCACCGGCGGCAGCGTGCGCGTGTTCGTCGCCGGGGTCGCCGAGCCCAGGCCGGTCACGGCCGACGCCACCGGACCCCACGTCGTGCTTGGCGTGGGAGAGAAGGCACTCCTCCCGCTCGGATTCCGCGCGCGCCTGCCTTTGGGGTATGAGGCCCAGGTGCGCCCGCGCTCGGGCACCAGCCTCAAGACGGACCTCGTGATCGTGAACAGCCCGGGCACCATCGATGCCGACTTCCCGGACGAGTGGTGCGTGCCCGTGAAGAACGGGGGCGCCGCACCCCTCACGGTGCGGCACGGGGAGCGCATCGCGCAGCTCGTGCTCAGCCGGTTCGAGACGCTGCCGTTCACCGTGGGCGAAGTCACCCGTACCACCGATCGGGCCGGGGGGTTCGGCTCGACGGGCACCTGAGGCCGCCGTGACCATCCCGTCCATCACCCGCAGGAGACCTGTGATGCCATCCCGCTGGATCAAGCTCGTCGTGCTCTGCGCGCTGGGGACCACGCTCGCCGCGGCGCTCGGCGCCCAGCAGCCGAACCCCGTGCGCGTGGAGTCGTTCACGCTGCCCAACGGCCTCCGCGTGCACATGGTGGAGGATCACTCGGCGCAGGTCGTCGCGGTGAACCTCTGGTACGACGTCGGCTCCCGCAACGAGCGGCCGGGCCGCACCGGGTTCGCGCACCTCTTCGAGCACATGATGTTCCAGGGCTCGGCGAACGTGAAGAAGGCTGAGCACGGGCAGTTCGTGGAGCGCGCGGGTGGCACACTCAACGGCTCCACGCAGCCGGACAAGACCAATTACTACGAGGCGCTGCCCTCGAACCGGCTGAACCTCGCGCTCTGGCTCGAGGCCGACCGGATGCGGTCGCTCGCGATCAACGCCGAGAACCTGAGGAACCAGCAGGAGGCGGTGAAGGAGGAGCGGCGGCTGCGCTTCGACAACCAGCCGTACTTCGGCTACTTCGTGGACTCGCTCCCGGTGATGTTCGACCGCGACCGCTGCTTCGCCTATGCGCATTCGACCATCGGTTCGATGGCCGACCTGGACGCCGCCACGGTGGCCGACGTGCAGGCATTCTTCGACCTGTACTACGCGCCGAACAACGCGATCCTCGTGATCACCGGCGACTTCCGGCCGGCGACGGCCCGCCAGCTGGTGCGCGACTATTTCGGTGGCATCCCGAGCGGCAAGGCGCCCCCGCCGGTCACGTGCGCGACGCAGGCCTCGACGGGATCCGAGGTCGTGAAGCGCCTGCCTGACAAGAACGCCACGCTCCCCGCCGTGCTCACGGCGTTCCGCACGGTGCCCCCGTCGCACGCGGACTACCCGGCGCTCGAGCTGCTCTCCACGATCCTCGGCACGGGCGAGAGCTCGCGCCTCAACCGCTCGCTGGTGCGCGAGCAGAAGGTGGCGGTCGCGGCGCAGGCGCTCTTCGACCCGTTCGGCCCGATGCGGGGCGCGGGGGTCTTCGGCGCGCTCACGATCGCGAACCAGGGCGTGGACGTCGATTCGCTGCACGCCCGGCTCGCGGCGGAGCTCCGCAACGCTTCGACCGACATCACGCAGGAGGAACTCACCAAGGCGAAGAACTCCTGGCGCTCGTCCACGATCTTCGGCCGCCAGAACGCCCTCGCGACCTCTGAAGCAGTCCACTACGCAGCGATGTACCTCGGCTCGCCCGAGGCCGTCAACTCCGACGCCGCGCGTTACGAAGCGGTGACGGTCGCCGACCTGCGGCGCGTCGCCGCGAACTACCTGCGTCCCGAGAACTCGCTCACCATGCTGATCGTCCCGGAGGGCCGCTAGATGCGCGTCCTGACCCCGCTCGCCGGTGCGCTGCTCGCGGCCCTCGCCGGCGCGGCGCCCGTCGCCGCCCAGTTCCCCACGCAGCCGCCGGCACCGATGCCGCTGGAGCCGGCGCAGTTCCCGCCGTTCGCCGAGACCATCCTCGAGAACGGCCTGCGCGTGATCGTCGTGTCGAGCAACAAGCAGCCCGTGCTCTCGCTCACGCTGGCGATGCCGGGCGGGTCCTTCTACGACCCCGCCGGCAAGGTGGGCGTGGCCGACATGATGGCCGGACTGCTCACCAAGGGCGCCGGCACGCGCACCGCCGATCAGATCGCGGCGGCGATCGAGGGCGTGGGTGGCTCCATCGGCGCCTCCGCCGGCAGCGACTTCCTGACGCTCAACACCGCGGTGCTCTCCGGCGACCGCCAGCTCGCTTTCGAGCTGCTCGCGGATGCCGCGCTCCGGCCGACCTTCCCCGAGTCCGAACTCGAGTTGCTGCGCAAGCAGACCCTCTCGGCGCTCGCGCTCGAGAAGGCGCAGCCGGCGGCGATCGCCTCGCGCGCCTTCTCCAAGGGCATCTACGGCGACCATCCGTACGGCCGGTCGGCGGACGAGTCCAGCGTCGCGGCCATCACGCGCGCGGACGTCGTCGCGTTCCACGCCCAGCGGGTGCGGCCCAACCAGGCGGTGCTGGTCATCGCGGGCATGATCGACACCCTCGAGGCGCGGCAGCTGGCCACCACGGCGTTCGGGGCGTGGGGCGGGGTGGCAGCGGGCACGCCGGCCACGAGGGCCGCGCCGCAGCGGATGACGAGCGAGATCCTCCTCGTGCACAAGCCGGGGGCGGTGCAGTCGAACATCGTCGTGGGGAACACGACCTGGACGGCGACCGATTCGCGCGGCTACGCGCTCACGCTCGCCAACCAGGTGCTCGGCGGCGCGAGTGATGCGCGGCTCTTCCAGATCCTCCGTGAGCAGAAGGGATGGACCTACGGCGCCTATTCCGGCGCGCCGCGCCGCCGCGTCCTGGGCTACTTCCAGGCGACGGCCGAGGTGCGCACGGAGGTGACGGACTCGGCTCTCGTGGAGCTGCTGAGCCAGATGCGGCGCCTGAGCGCCGAGCCGATGCCGGTGGAGGAGTTCGACCGGCAGAAGCAGACGCTGGTGGGGCGTTTCCCGCTCGAGATCGAGACGGCGCAGCAGGTCGCCTCGCAGGTGGCGAGTGCCCGGTTGCTCGGGCTCGCCACGGACTACGTGCAGACCTACCGGCAGCGGTTGGCAGCGGTGACGCCCGAGCAGGCGCGCGCGGCCTCGCGCATGGGCATCCGCGCCGACGCCGCGTACATCGTGGTGGTCGGTGACGCCACCAAGCTCACGGAGCGGCTGCAGAAGGTCGCGCCGGTCACGGTGGTGGATGTCGAGGGCAAGCCGCTGGCGTCCGCCGACCTCGAGGTGAAGGGCGGCAAGCTCGACCTCGACCTCTCACGCATGATGGCGGCGTCCGATTCCTTCACGGTGATGGTGCAGGGGCAGCCGTTCGGCTACCAGGTCGCGTCGCTGGAGCGCGACGGCGCCGGCTGGGTGTACCGCGAGCGCTCGCAGCTCGCGACCGTCATCCAGCAGCAGACGGAGGTGCGGTTCGGCGGCGACGTCGCGATGCGGTCCACCACGCAGTCCGGGCGCTTCCAGGGCCAGGAGATGAAGCTCGACGTGCGCTACGAGGCCGGCGCGGCGACGGGCGAGGGCGTCACGCCGGGTGCGCAGGGGATGCAGCCGGTGAAATACGAGAAGGTCGCGGTCCCCGAGGGGACGATCGACGACAACGCGGTGCAGGGGCTGCTGCCCTACTTCAACTGGGCTCCCAACGCGAGTTTCACCGTCGCCGTCTTCGCGTCGGGGAAGGGCGCGGTGGAGCCGCGCACCTACAAGGTGATGGGTGAGGAGGAGCTCACGCTCCCGATCGGGACCGTGAAGACGTGGCGCGTGACCTCCACGGGTGGCGAACAGCCCGGCACCTACTGGATCGAGGTCGCGATGCCGCACCGGGTGATGAAGTTCGGGCCGGCGAATGCACCGGTGGAGTTCGTGAGAGTGAGATGAGACGGAGGACGGAAGACGGTGGACGGTAGAAAGAACGGGCGCGACGGGGGAGATTCCCGTGGCGCCCGTTCCTTCTACCGTCTCCTCCCGTCCACCGTCCACCGTCTCACTTCGGCTCCATCATCTGCTTGATCTGCCACCGCGCGTCCGCGAGGTGCGCACGGGTGGCGGAGTCGGCGGCCTTGGCCTGTGCCGCTGCGAGCTGGCCGTCAAGCGTGCGCACCTCCTGGCGGAGCATCGGCTTCACGTCGGTGCTCGGACGCGGGGCCGCGGTGTAGAGCTGGCCCGTCTGCGCGCTGCTCGAGATGCGTGGGTTGGTGGAGGGCGCCGCGGAGAGCTTCGCCGCCACCGCCTCGAGGTAGATGCGCTGCAGGCCGCGACGGTACGCGTCCACCCGCACCGAGCCGCTCGAAAGCTCGCTCCAGATCCCGCTGCGCAGGTCGCCGAGGAACTCGGCGAGCGTGTAATTGTTCGTCGAGCCCGGGAAGGCGTCGTATTCCACGAGCCGTGCCATCCGCTCGTCGCTCATGAGCGTGCTGAGGATCCCCCGCTGCGCGGCGTTGATGCGCGCCACGGCTCCCTCGGGCTCGAGGCGGCGCAGGATCGTCGGGTCCAGCAGCCAGACCGGCGTCTGGAACAGGTTCTCCTGCACGAAGCGCACGGCCGCCTTCTGCCGCTCGCGCGGGATCGGCGTGAACCGTGTGCCGGGCTGCGAGCCGTACTTCTCCTGGCCCGTGGACGATCCGACGATCGTCGCCACGTGCCGCATCTCGGTGGTGAACTGCGAGACGATGCGGCCGTAGCCTTCCTTGGTGTACGAGACGTCCTCGGTCTCGCGGGTGGTCGCCGGCACGAGCATCGGGACCAGCCGCTTGAGGTTCCGGATGCCCATGGTGGTGCTCTTCACCGCATCGGCGTCGCCCACCGCCTCGGAGTACGCGGTGTAGGGGATCGCGCCGAAGTCATCGGGGACGCCGTAGCGGAGCCAGGGCGTCGCGTCCTGCTCGCGCGCCACGGCGTCGAGCGCCGGCCGCTCGTCGTCCGGGGTGCGCGCGCCGGGGATCGGCGCATAGCCCCAGCGGATCGCGTACTTGTCGTACACGCCGACCATCGGGATCAGGAGGTTGACCGGGATGTCGTCCTCCGGTTGCGCCACGTAGTTGAAGCGTGCGTAGTCCATGATCGACGGTGAGTGCCCCATCCGTGCGACCCAGCTCGCCGAGCGCACGGAGTCGGCGGGATACATGCCCGACGCATTCTGGTTGTGGGGCAGCCCGAGCGTGTGTCCCACTTCGTGCGCGACCACGAATTGCACGAGCCGGCCCTGCAGCGAATCGGGGAGCGGGAGCCGCGCCGCGCGCGGATCGAGCGGCCCGACCTGCGTCCAGTACCACCACGTCTGCAGGTTCATGATGTTGTGGTACATCTGGATGTCCGTCTCGAGGATCTCCCCCGAGCGCGGGTCCACGACACTGGGGCCAGAGGCGTTCTCGATCTCCGAGGGGAGCCAGCGCACCACGGAGTAGCGCGCGTCTTCGGGCGCCCACTCGGGATCCTCGGCCTTGCTCGGTGCATCCTTCGCGACGATCGCGCGCCGGAAGCCCGCCGCCTCGAACGCCACCTGCCACTCCTCGATCCCCTTCTTGACCCAGGGCTTGAGCCAGTCGGGGGTCGCCGGGTCGATGTAGTACTCGATCGGCTTGACCGGCTCGGAGACGGCCGCCGTCGGGTCCTTCTTCTCGAGACGCCACCGGGAGATGTAGTCGCGTTCCTCGGCGCGTTGCTCGGGGCGGCTGTAGTCGATCGTGGACGTGAAGAAATAGCCGATGCGCGAGTCGCGGAGCCGCGGCATCATCGGCCGCTCGGGCAGCATCACCATGGACCAGTGCACGAGGAACGACTTCGTGGTCGGCGGCGTACCCGGCGCGGGCTGCGAGGGCGGCAGGCCGGGGAAGAACGACTGTGGGGTAGGCGTCGCGTTCACCGTCAGCGTCGCTTCCACCTCGACGTTCCTGGGATATGTCGCCACGCGCTCGAGGAACGACCGGCCCGCATCGATCGAGCCGCGGTACCGGCGGATCACGCTGATCTCGCTCGGCGGTGAGGTGTAGAGCTTCGACACCTCGATCACCGCGGCCGAGTCTGGGCCGTAGGCGGCGACGTTGAAGGACGCGAGGATGGCGTCGAAGTTGGCGTTGCGCACCGCCTCGGCGATCGGTGCCGAGGGGTCGGAGACGATGGCGTAGGAGACGCTGCGGAAGAGCACGCGGTT
>Ga0224510_10001971_pt1 | contig 12825 bp, 9 predicted proteins | sample SF_May12_sed_USG_FD_170161 | JGI IMG/M metagenome (GOLD analysis project Ga0224510, IMG submission 170161) | Sediment microbial communities from San Francisco Bay, California, United States - SF_May12_sed_USGS_4_1 | ecosystem: Environmental > Aquatic > Marine > Sediment | place: USA: California... | reverse complement strand
TTGCGATGGGCTCGAGCGAAGGCCTGAAACGCGGCATGTCCGTGAGCAATACCGGCGCGTCGATTTCCGTGCCGGTTGGCGAAAAAACCCTGGGCCGCATCATGGACGTGCTCGGCAAACCCATCGACAACAAGGGCCCGATCGGCGCCGAGGTATCGATGCCGATTCACCGCGCCGCACCGTCTTACGAAGACCAGGCCGCCACGACCGAGCTTCTCGAGACGGGCATCAAGGTTATCGATCTGATCATGCCGATCGTGAAGGGCGGCAAGGTCGGCCTGTTCGGCGGCGCCGGCGTCGGCAAGACGGTGACGCTGATGGAGCTTATCCGCAACATCGCGCACGAGCACTCGGGTTACTCGGTGTTCGCAGGCGTCGGCGAGCGAACCCGCGAAGGTAATGACTTCTATCACGAGATGACCGAATCCGGCGTTATCGACAAGGTGTCACTCGTATACGGCCAGATGAACGAGCCGCCGGGCAACCGGCTCCGCGTCGCACTGACCGGGCTGACGATGGCCGAAGCATTTCGCGACGAAGGCCGTGACGTCCTCATGTTCATCGACAACATTTATCGCTACACGCTGGCCGGAACGGAAGTGTCCGCACTGCTCGGCCGCATGCCGTCGGCGGTGGGCTACCAGCCAACGCTTGCAGAGGAAATGGGCGTTCTTCAGGAACGCATTACGTCGACCAAGACCGGTTCGATCACCTCGTTCCAGGCCGTCTACGTACCGGCGGACGACCTGACCGACCCGTCGCCGGCAACGACCTTCGCGCATCTCGATGCAACGCTCGTCCTTTCACGGCAGATCGCGGAGCTGGGTATTTACCCTGCTGTCGATCCGCTCGACTCGACCAGTCGAATTCTCGACCCGAACGTCATTGGTCAGGAGCACTACGATTGTGCACGCCGCGTGCAGGCCGTTTTGCAGCGTTACAAGGAATTGCAGGACATCATCGCCATTCTCGGTATGGATGAGCTGTCCGAAGATGACAAGCAGTCGGTTACCCGCGCGCGAAAGATCCAGCGCTTCCTGTCGCAGCCGTTCTTCGTTGCGGAGACCTTCACGGGTTCGCCGGGCAAGTACGTGCAGCTGTCTGAAACCATTCGCGGCTTCAATGGCATCGTGAATGGCGACTACGACAGCCTGCCCGAGCAGGCGTTCTACATGGTCGGCACGATCGAGGAAGCGGTCGAGAAAGCCAAGGGAATGAAGTAAGGCGAAAGCCGGAGAGTATTCGCATGGCCACAATACAAGTCGACATCGTTTCTGCCGAAGGTGAAATCCACTCCGGCGAGGCGAAGATGGTATTCGCGCCGGCCCGCATGGGTGAGCTCGGCATCACGCCGCGGCATGCACCGTTGCTGACGGCGCTGAAGCCGGGCGAGGTCCGTGTCGAGGGAGTTGACGGCAAGGAACATTTTTTCTATGTCACCGGTGGCATGCTCGAGATCCAGCCGCACCTTGTCACGGTATTGGCTGACACGGCACTGCGCGGCGAGCAGCTGGACGAGGCCGCTGCCCTGGCGGCCAAGCAGCACGCGGAAGAAGCGCTGAGGGGCGTTTCCGACGAAACCGATCTGGCCCAGGCGCAGGCGGAACTGGCCGAAGCCGAAGCGCGTTACCGCGCCGCACAAAAGCTGAAAGGCAAGCGCTGATCCCAGGCTGCCAGCTGCCGAATAACGAGTTACCTGGCCAGGGTTGCCTCCCGTGATTCGGCGCCTGATCGCGTCAGGCGTTGCAGGCTGGCATCGTTCAGTTTCGCGACCTGCGCGAGCAGGGACTCGAAGCGCCTGTCGTTTTGCAGCGCGGCGAGGCTCGGGTCCCGCCTCGCCCACCAGTGGTTGCGCCAGCCGCGTTCGATGGCGGTTTCGAGACGCTGCAGTGCCTCGTCGTTCCGGTCCAGGGCCACCAGCGCGACGACGGCCCAGTACTCCGTGTTTGGATTGACGATGCCATCTTCGGCGAGATTGTTGAGACTGGTGAGGAACGAAGTGATATTGGCCGATGCACTTTGGTCGCCAAGACGCAACTGCAGGTGGGCGCGATAAAGAGAGTGAGGGAAACGCCACACCCACTCGTCGTTAATCACTTCGAAAAGCAGCAACTCATGGTGTGCGCATTCCTTGTTGTAGAGCGACAGCGCAGCCTGCTCGTTGCCGAGAAGCCATGCCACAAGCGCACTCTGGGCACACTCCTGCGCTCCTGGCTGATCAGCAACCTGCTGCAACTCGGCTTTTTTGTCGCATGCAATCAATAGTGCGAGGTCTGCGTCACCAAAAAAATGCCAGTCGGCTGCGTTGTGCCGTGCCGCGACAAACCATTCTTCTGCCAGGTCAAGCTGCTCGAGTTGCAGGTACATGAAACCCTTGCGTGCGAGGTAGAACGCTCTGGTTGGTGCGCGATCAATGGCCAGCTGCATCCAGGGCATTGCTTCGTCGAGAGCGCCGTTCATGGCTTTGAGACGGGCCATGCCCGAATATGGAACCGGAAAAGAAGGCTCGAGTTCGATTGCATTTCGAAAGCGCGTTTCTGATTCCCTGAAATCGCCAAAACGTGCGGCATCGATGCCGGCATTCGTATTGATGATTGGCGACAACGGATCGAGTCGCAGTGCTGCCCTGTTGCGCTCCGCAGCTTCCTTGTAGCGGCCTATCGAGTTCATGACCACGCCCAGCCAGACATGCGCCATCGTGTAGGTGGGTTTAAGCTTGATAGCATGCTGCAGCGAACTGATTGCTCCTTCGAGGTCCCGTTGATTGTGACGAATCAAGCCCATTGATGCGTGAGCTTCGGCGCAGTCCGGCGCGATGACCAGCGCCTGCTGCGCCGCGGGCAGTGCTTTCGCTATGGAATCCGCGACGGGCAGGTTTCCGTAGTAGCCGGTACTCATCAGCGACATGGCATCCGCCAGGCCGCTGTATGCCAGAGCGAACTGCGGATCACGATTTCTCGCTTCCGTGAAATACTCGACTGCCCGGCTCAGCGCGAGCTCCGTGCGCTTGTGAAAGTGATGACGGCCCAGCAGGTAGAGGTTGTAGGCTTCGAAATCGCTGGTGGGTTGGTTGATGCCGCCGTGATCCAGAACCCTCAGATGAACGGACTCAAGAATCGAGCTGGAAATCTCCGATTGAAGCCGAAAGATATCCTCGAGCTGTCGTTCAAATGTGGCCGACCAAAGTTGGTAACCTTTTTCGGTATCGACAAGTTGCGCGGAAATTCGAACAGTATCCTCGTGTCTTCTTACGCCGCCCTCGACTACCAATCCGACATCCAGGCGCCTGCCGATCTCACGCACGTCTTCGTTGCGGCCTTTGAATGCGAACGACGAGGTGCGGGCGGCGACGCGCAAGCCAGGAACCTTGGATAGCTGGTCGCGGATCTCTTCAGTAAGGCCGTCCGAAAAATACTCGTTGCTCGGATCGTCTGAAAAGTTGGCAAATGGTAAGACGGCGATGGACCTGATGCCGTCGCTTTCCTTCGAAATCGGTGGCGTACGTTGAATACCGTGCGGCGTGATGTCGAACATCCACGACAGTACGACGGCTACCGGAAAGCCGACGAGTGCCGCCGCAACGAAATACCGAAGCAGATTCTCGGCATCGAATGCTTGCAGGAAAAGCTCGGCAACCTGCACGGCCACCCATGCGGCGGCGCCGTAAAATATGGCCACCCGTACGACCCGGCGGCGCACAAACTCCTGCCATAAAGATTGCAGCTTGTTGTCGGCTTGATTCACGCGCGCAGCATAACACCGGCGTTGTCGGCACCGGCAGGCCAAATCGGGACGGGCCCGCGGCAGCGTCCCAAACCGGGCAAACAAGCGCCGATTTGGTTATCCTGTGAGCCGCGTTCCCGAAGCCAGTCGAGCCAGAACATGAAAACGATTCAAACCTTCCTCCTCTGCATTTTGCTGGTGACACCATCGCTGTTCGCGCAGGACAGTGGCGGTTCGAAAATCTATATCTCCGCGGACATGGAGGGCGTTGCGGGAGTCGTATCCGGTGACCAGCTGGGACCGGGTGGCTTCGAGTACGAGCGGTTTCGGGAGTTCATGACGGCCGAGGTGAATGCCTGTATCGATGCAGCGCGAATGGCGGGTGCAACCGAAATTCTGGTGAGCGATTCGCATGGCAACGGGCAGAACCTGCTGATCGAGAAATTGCCGGACGACGTCATGATCGTTCGTTCGTGGCCGCGCGAGCTCGGCATGATGGCCGGTATCGACGACTCGTTTGATGGCGTCATTTTTCTCGGCTACCACGCAAGTGCCTCGAACACGCGCGGCGTTCGGGCGCATACGCAGTCCAGCGCAAACGTCGTGGACATCCGGATGAACGGCAACTCGATGTCGGAGGGAGCGATAAACGCAGCCATTGCCGGGCATTACGGCGTGCCGGTCATTATGATCTCAGGCGACGACGTTGCCGTTGCGGAGACGCAGGTGATCGTCGGGGAAATGGAGGGGGCGGTGGTCAAATGGGCCAGAGGCTTTCATTCGGCCCGGACGCTGACACCGGAGGCCGCCAACGAAGTCATTCGTACCCGGACCAAAGCGGCCATCGATCGAATAACGGATTTCCAGCCGTTTGTGCTGCAAACGCCTGTTGAGCTCGAGCTGACACTCAAACACTATCGGCCGGTGGAGCTGCTTTCCTACCTGCCGGGTGTCGAGCGACTCAATGCACACACTATCCGCTTCACCGGCAAAGACATTGTCGAAGTATCGCGATTCCTGACCTTCGTGCTCGATTACCAGGTCGATCTGCAACCGTAAGCAAAGAGGTACACAATCTTGGGCAATAGCCACAAACTGAATGCCATACCCGCTGCGGTCCTGTTACTGCTGTTATCTGCCTGTGGTGACTCCGACACTCCGGAGCCGGAATCCACAACGGAAGATTCACCCGAGGCAGTCGCAGTAGAGGCCCCACCGCCGAACCCGTACGAAGGCGCGGCTGTGTTCAGTGGCGCGAATCTGTGGGACGGAACCGCTGCCGCGATCCAGCAGGATGCGGTCCTCGTCGTACGCGACGGACGAATTGCCGAAGTGCTGCCGGGGCCGGCACCGGAAGGCGCCAGCGTCACGGACCTGAGCGGGCTGTGGATCGTGCCGGGATTCATCGATGCGCATGCCCATGTGTCCGGGTACTGGGCCGCCGACGGCGTGCAGGACATCGAGCAAAGGCTGCGCGATGAGCTGAGCTTGTATGCACGATACGGTGTTACAACGGTGAACAGCCTGGGTGGCGAGCCGGCGGAAGCCTTCAAGATTCGCGATGCGCAAAACGATTCGTCGCTTGCTCACGCAAGACTGTATGTCGCCGGCGACGTCGTTGCGGATACCGATCCACTTGCGGCGGCGAAAACCGCAACGACCAACATAATGTCCGGTGTCGACTGGGTAAAAATTCGCGTGGACGACAACCTCGGCACTGCGCAGAAGATGCCCTGGCCCGCGGTGGAAGCGGTGTTCGACGCGGCGAACGCACGCGGCGCGCGCGTTGCAACACATGTGTTCTACAGGGAAGACGCTTTCCGTTTACTCGAGCTCGGAACGGATCTGATTGCACACTCGATCAGGGATAAACCGCTCGACGATCCCTTCGTTGCCCGCCTGTTGAGCAGCGGCGTCTGCTATGTGCCGACGCTGACACGCGAAGTCTCAACGTTTGTCTATGCAACGCGACCGGATTTTTTCGATGACCCGTTCTTTCAAAAAGCGGCAAAGCAAAGCGAAGTGGAGCGGGTCAGTAGTCCGCAGTTCATGGCGCAAGTGGCGAGAAGTCCGCTGGCCGCCGGCTACAGGAAAGCGTTGACGCAGGCGCAGGATAATCTGCGCATCGTAATCGGCTCGGGCGTGCCTGTGGCATTCGGCACCGATGCGGGGCCGCCCGGCCGGTTTCCGGGTTACTTCGAGCATCTCGAGTTTCAGCTGATGCGGGATGCGGGCCTGACGCCACTGGAAATACTGCAAAGTGCGACATCCGTGGCGGCCGGCTGCCTGGGGCTCTCCGACGTCGGCTCGTTGACCGTTGGCAAGTGGGCAGATTTCGTTGTGCTCGGCAAGAACCCGCTGGAAGACATCTTGGCGACACGCTCGATTCAAAGCGTCTATGTTGCCGGCAACCGCGTGGCCGAATAGTCTCGAGGGGTGGTCGCCTGCGGTGCAGGCTCCTACAAGACACGTCCACAAATTACGATAAATCCCTTGTAGGAGCCTGCACCGCAGGCGACTTCGAGACGCCGCGTACGACATCGCGCTAAAGATCAATTTGCACCAACCCCTTTCGTTTCGATCGGTTACGCAGGCAAATTGGCCTGCACCGCAGGCGACCTCAAGACGCCGCATACGACATCGCGCTAATTCTGGCGGTGATACGCAAGCATCTCGACGATCGCTGCGGCTTCGGCCTTGCCGCGCTGATAGGCAAGCCTGCAGTTGGCCGGAACGGGACGTTCCAGCATCATTCTTGAAATCGACAGGGCCTGGCTGCCCTGGTCATCCAGCAGTGCGTAAACATAAGCTACGAGATCGGTAATCCGCGGGTCGAGTTCCAGCCGCTCGCAAAGGCCGGCGACCAGGCCGCCGGCCGTGGCCTGTCTTTCCTGTTCGCCCTTTTCGAGACGGCAAAGCGTTCGTATCCACAGGTGGGCCGCACGGGCGACGGCGTCGGCGGTGTGCAATGGTTCCTGTGGCGTGGATTCTGACATCGCGCCAAATTACAGGGCGCCGGACCGCGCTACTTGTCTATTGCGGTCATCTTCGTTTCAATACCAATCAAGCATGTTCTACGAACCCTCCACGCTCGCAATGACCGTCAACGTACTGGCGAGCTCGCTGCGTGAGGAATACGGCATCGATCCGGAACCGGTTTTTCGCGCCGCCGGCATCGACCCGAATCGCAGGAATACACCGCAGTGCCGGTATCCGCTTTCGACCATGAAGAAGTTATGGGACACGGCGGTGGCCACGACCGGGGATCCGACGGTCGGGCTGAAAACCGGATGGCATATCACGCCGGCACACTATTATGCGCTGGGGTTTTCGTGGCTCGCGAGTGAGAACCTGCTAGGTGCGTTGCAGAGGGTACAGCGTTACATGCGCATCGTGTCCACGGCTTCGGTGGAACTCGAGATCCGGGATAGCGGAGAGCACTATGTCGTTTCTGCTCGCTTCCCTGACGACTCGCGCAGCCCCCCAAAGGAGGGCATCGATGTCGGTTTGACCGCCCTGCTTCGATTGTGTGACCTGGTATCGAAGTCGGAAGTCAGGCCGGTGCGGGTCGAGCTGACCTGTTCGAAAGACGTTCACCCGGAAGCCTACCGGGAGCATCTGGGCAACAACATCCGCTTCGGCTGCGAGGTGGGATCGTTTTACTTCGACAAGGCTCAGCTGGAAGAGCCATTGCCTGGTGGAACGCCGGATGTCGCACAGGCAACGGATCGCATCGCGGAGCAGTACCTCGAAACGCTCGATCCGCACCAGGTGGCATCGCAGGTCCGGCGGCTGCTTGTTTCACTGTTGCCGTCCGGCAAGGCGGATCAGGACCGCGTGGCCAGCCGGCTGCACCGCAGCACCAGCACGCTGCAGCGCCAGCTCCAGGCGGAAGGCACCAGCTACCGCGACATCCTGGACCAGACCCGCAAAGGCCTTGCCGAGGAATATTTGCGCCAGCGCAAGCTGTCGCATGCGCAAATCGCCTACTTGCTTGGCTTTTCCGACCAGAGCAATTTCTCGCGAGCGTTCAAGCGCTGGACACGAAAGAGCCCGCGCGAGTTTCAGGCAGTCTGAGAAAATCTGCGGTCAAAAGCCAAGTCCCTGACGGTCATTCACCAGACCGCCTTTGCCACTGTTCGTATGCTGTGCCGGTCCATGCAACCAGGTACAGGAGCGAACAATGATCAGGCAGAAGAGCGTCCATACCTTCACCCTCCGGCGCCTGCCATTCTGGGTGTTCATTGCAGCCGGCGTTTCGGGCATCGCGCTTGCCCTGCTGCTGCAAGATGAATTGGCGACCGGTATCGTCGTGGCGATGTCACTGGGCGTCATCCTCGCATGCCTGGCTGCCCGGTTTCGTGACATCGGACTCAGTGGCTGGCTGGCGCCGGTCGGGCTGATCCCGGCAGTCGCGCTATTTGTCGGTTTCACGGCTGGTGACGGAGTCGAGGGACGCAAAGCGCCTGATGGTGACCATCTCGTGTATACGGTCGTGTTTTCGCTCATGAGCAGCGGGTCCTGGATCGCGTACCTGGTGCATTAGGGAACCAGGGTGCACTTTTGCTGACAAAGCATAGATGCGCCGATGTTGTTCATTGCTCTTCGTTGTCGTGCTTGCTGTATCCGATACAGCCGCAGAAACAGACTTCCGGCACCTGCAGTCTATTGGCGATACACGCTACCATCGCCTGGATTCGTCCATCACCGATCAGCGATATCACCTGTTCGTGCGACTGCCCGAAAGCTACGCGCAATCGGAGCAGAGGTACCCGGTTGTCTTTCTCCTCGACGGAGGCTGGCTGTATCCGCTCATTGCGGGTTACTACCGGTACCTGAATCAGGGCGACGAGGTGCCCGAGATGATCGTCGTCGGCATTTCCTACGGCACGGACGACTTTCGCGAAGGCAACCATCGCAGCACGGATTACACGGCAGCGTCGGATGAGCGCGATTTTTGGGGCGGCGCGGCCAAATTTCGGCAGGCATTGTCTGCGGAAATCATTCCACTGATCGATGTGACCTACCGCTCGCAAGCGGATCGCCGGATTTTGGTCGGCCAATCCATCGGCGGGCAGTTCGTGCTGTACGCTGCATTGACCGAACCGAAACTCTTCTGGGGATACATCGCCAGCAATCCGGCGCTGCACAGGAACCTGCCTTTCTTTCTGCGACGTTACGACGAGCCGCAAGAAACAACAGGAGCACGTGTCTTTGTTGCTTCCGGAACCGAAGACGATGTGACGTTTCGCGAACCCGCGCTGCAATGGATGCGCCACTGGACTTCCATCGTACCGCCCCCATGGTCACTCTGTGCCACAGACCTGGCCGGCCACAGCCACTTTTCCGCCCCGCCCGCTGCGTTTCGCGGCGGCATGCGCTGGCTGTTCGGACTAAGTTCGCCGGATGTCAGTTGCCGGACAGTGTCAGTGTCTTCAGGTTCGGATCCGCAAGAATCTCCGCCTCGGTAAACGGGAAGTCGATCCACTCTCCGCGCGAATACAGCTTGGTGAGGTCGGCAAAATGAGCGGACTCCGGTTCCGGTGACTGCGAATACGTGAGCATGCCCTGTGACTGCAAGTCACCGTCCTTGTCCCAGGAGACGACCTGGATATAACTGTTGCCGGTAATGATCGGCGTATAGCCCTCGCCCTTGCTGAGTCTCGAAATGATGTAGCTGAACATGCCCGAGGAACCCGGCGCGCCGGGGATCGGGATGTTGTCGCCGTTACGTCGTGAAAACTGGATCTCGCCCCAGGGGGCGTCGAGCGCGATTCCGGCGTCCTGCAACACCGTTTGTGCATCGCGCATGGCCTTGCGCAACGCGTTCGCAACCGCTGCGTTGTTCGTGGCTATGCCACGCGGCGTGTCGATGGGATCGTCCGGATCAAAAGGCACGCTGTACAAACCGTCAATACCGCTGGCGAGCTTCCAGAACTCGATCCACACTGCGACACCGCGACTATCTGTGTTGGCCCTGCGATCCCATTGTCGCAATACATCGCAAGTCGTAGCGATATCGGCGACACCATCGCCTTCGCAGACCTGCAGAATCTCGTCCAGCAAAAGCTCCGCGCCGAAATTTCGATGGCTGTAGAGCATTTGCTGTACATCGGCCGGCGCAAGCGTGCCGTCTTTTTCGAGCTGTTCGCGAACCAGCGTCAGGCCGGCGCGCGTGCGCAACGACCTTTCGGTTCGCTCCGGACCGATGATTGGCGAGTACCCTGTCAGAGGTGCGGCGGGATTCGCCAGCCAGTAGCTGTCGTTCGAATTGGTAACGTAGTCGTCGCGCTTGATGCGTGGCATGAGTTCCGCCGGCAGTGTGCCCGGCACCCTGGCCCGCGAATCCTTTTTCCATTCGCAGGCCGGGTCCGAACCGTCCAGCACAACGACATAGGAGGGAATATTCGCGACCGTAACGCCACAGGCGTCGAGCAATTCCTTGTCGACATTGGGCGTGCCGGAAATATCCGCATAGAAGGCATTGCCCTCGCGATCGGCGGCAATCGTATTGGTCCAATACACGCCTTGCAGGCTCAGCGCCGCTTCGACATCGTCGACCGACGTCGCCTTGTTCAGCGCCATATAGGTGGCCGTAGCCGCGGTGTTGTCTATTATCGCGTCACGGATCGCATAGGCATGCGTGCTGTTCCACGGCAATTGGTCGCTGACAATCAGCGGGCCGTAATGCGTCATGTACACTGTGTGCTGCCGGACCTCGGTGGAGCCATCATCGTTTCGCACCGGAACGTCGACAGTGAGCGGCCGGATGTTGCGCGTACCGTCGGCGTAGCGGTACTGCATTGGATTGTCGGCATCCAGTTGCAGCTGGTAGATGGTGAAACGCAGCGCGGTCGATACCGTATGCGTCCACGCGACATCCTTGTTGAAGCCGATGCCGATAAAGTTGCTCGCCAGGAGCCCGGCGCCCATCGAGTCCACGACGCCCGGAATGGTCGTGTGAATCATGTGAAAGCGCGACGATCCGTGCCAGGGATAATGCGGATTGCCGAACAGAATGCCACGGCCCGATTCACTGGCGGCCTTGCCGACCGCAATGGCGTTGCTGCCAATGCCCTGCAACCTGTCGAAGCGGGTGTTGCCGCCCGCTACCGTTTCGCCCGGCACCGCGGCCCGAATCATGTCCTTCTGAAACTGCGCCAGCCCGTAACGAATACCGAGGCTGACCGTTACCCGCGCGACGTCCGCGACGGTTATCGGCCGTACCCAGCCGGCATCGTTGCAGCTCGCCGGGAGTTTTCCGCGGTGATCTTCCAGGTAGCGGTTGTAGCCCGCAACGAAGCCGGCGGAAAAGGCGCGCATGTCGTCGGTCTGTGCGCCGCCGAAATGCCGAAGTTTTTCATCCGTCACGATAGCGCGGTGAAAAACGTCGCTTTCGAAGTTGCCGGCCTCGGGACCGAGATGAGCCGAAAGCTCACCGTTGACCATGGCCACGTCTTTGGCGTAGACGCAGACGCCGTCCGTAGCATGTGCATACGCGAATCCGTAGCCCAGGCTGCCCCAGTCATTCGCTTTTACGTGCGGGATGCCGTAACTGGTCCAGCGAAGTTCGGCTTTGTATCGCGAATCATCGTGTGCGCTGTCTTTTTTCGTGCAGGCTGCCAGCGCGAGCGGGAGCAGCAGAATGGCAAGGCAGGTGTGACGCGTCATTCCGGCGGCTCCGTTAACGATGAATCGCTGCTTTTGCCGGCAAGGCGCTCGGCGTACGGCTTGTAACTGATGTCGCGACCGAGAAAGTCCGTAACGAGATTTTCGGCCGGCCGCGTGCCGCCGCGCGCCAAAACCTTGTCGCGGTAAGAGCGGGCAACTTCGACATCTCGAAGGCCGGCCTCCTTGAATCGCGTGAACATGTCGGTCGCGATCGCGAGCGACCACTGGTAGGTGTAGTAAATCGCAGAATAACTGTTCAGGTGACCGAACGACGTATAGAAGTGTGTTCCTTCGACCGGCTCGAAACGCGTGTACTCGCGCTCAAGGCCCTGGCTCAGCGTATCGATGTCGAGGCCTTCGGGATTGCGGTTGTAGAGGTTAAGGGACAGCGCCGCGTAGTTGAGCTGGCGCCTGGTCGTCATGCCGAGGCCAAAGTCGCGCGCGGCGACCATGCGATCGAGCAAATCGCGGGGAATCGGTTCGCCTGCAGCGTTTTTCGCAAAGCGCGAGACGGTGTCGTAATCCCAGACCCACTCCTGCAGCATCTGCGACGGCGCCTCGACGAAGTCCCATTCGGTGGTGATACCGCTGACGTTATCCCAGCGGTGATGTCCGGCAAACAGCCAGTGAATGAGGTGACCGAACTCGTGCAGGAACGTTTCGACCTGCGCGTGTTGCATCGCACCGTCGCCTTCCGGAAAGTTGCAGATCAGGCCGGCGACCGGCAGCTGCTTGCCCTCGATTCCGTTGACGAACGGGAACATTGCCGCGTGCTGGTATTTGCCCTCGCGCGGATGCATGTCGAGATAGAAGCGACCGATGACCTCATCGCCGTCGAGCAATTGATAGCCCTTGACGTCCTTGTGCCAGGTGAAGGTGTCCCACGGTTCGATACGCACCTGGAAGAGGTCCTGCACCATCGACAGAAGTCCGTCGCGGGTATTGTTGTAGCTGAAATATTGCCGCACGATCTTCGAATCGACGTCGAATTGCTCGCGGCGCACCTTTTCTTCTATGTATCCGGATTGCCATCGCTCCAGACGTTCGGCGCCGGGCAGGTCCTGCCGCAGGCGCGCCAGCAACATGCCGTATTCACGATCCTGCGTTTCCGTCGTGTAACCCTTCAGTTCCTCGAGGAACGCCTGTACGCGCTCGGGCGAGCCTGCCATCTTGTTGGCGGTAACGAGCTGCGCGAAATTGTCGTAGCCGATCAGCTGTGCGAGTTCGTATCGTGCCGCGAGCAGTTTCTTCAGTACCTCCTCGTTCTGCGGATAGCCGCGGTTCAAATAGATCGTCTGCATTTTCTTGCGCAGTTCGTGGCTGTCCGCGTAGTCGAAGAACGGAAACACGTCCGGGTACTGCGTCGAGATGCGGATTTTTCCGTCCTCACCCGGCGCGTGCGAGGCGATGTAGTCGTACGGCAAGCCGGCG
>Ga0224510_10001969_pt1 | contig 12841 bp, 21 predicted proteins | sample SF_May12_sed_USG_FD_170161 | JGI IMG/M metagenome (GOLD analysis project Ga0224510, IMG submission 170161) | Sediment microbial communities from San Francisco Bay, California, United States - SF_May12_sed_USGS_4_1 | ecosystem: Environmental > Aquatic > Marine > Sediment | place: USA: California... | reverse complement strand
GATCGAGGGTTTAGAGTACCCCTCAGTTAAGGAGTAGATAATGTTGCCCAAATTTGTTTCTTGGTTTAAGCGGCATTGGTGGGACATAAAAGGCGCGGCGGCTGTGTTGTTCTTGTTGGCTTTTGTCGGCGGGTGGGTCGCTAACCTAGTAAAAACAGGCTTAGCAAATTTCGACGTGTCCGACGACCTGACAGCGTTGCGGATTGTCGGGATTGTTTTTTACCACCTCGGCGCTGTTCTTGGTTATTTCTAGGAGAGATTTATGAGTTATACACAAGAGGAACTGACGATATTTGACGGCATAAACCAGTTAGTAAAATTCGCTCACCGAGCGGCTGTTAAGGCTGGGTGGTGGACCAGAAAATCCAGTTTAGGTGATGGGTACTTTGATCTAAGAGAGCCCATTAGAAACCCCATAGAGGGTACGGAGTCACAGTTATTAGCTGGCCTCCTAGTCTCCCAAAAACTAGCGCTCATCCACAGCGAAATCAGTGAGGCCCTTGAAGGGCACCGCAAAGGGCTTATGGGCGATAAGCTACCGCACCGCAAGATGGTCGAGGTGGAGCTTGCTGATGCAATGATCCGCATTGCTGACTTGGCGGGGGCAATGGGTCTAGACCTAGGAGGCGCAATGGTTGAAAAGATGGCCTACAACGTAAACCGTGAGGATCATAAGCCAGATAACCGAAACGCCCCCGGGGGCAAGTCTTACTAAGGGATTTGAGATGACATTTGATGAGTGGTTTAGAGCGGAGTTCGGCGAACCTCCTACCGACAAAACAGCAGCTGAACTAGATAATGAGGTAGAGATAGCCAACCAGAGATACCACCAAGCTAGAAACGTGCTGGCTACGACTAAAGAACTGCGCCGTAGCCAGCACGTTTGGTCCGCCGAGCGCAACGCCGCTAAGTACGCTTGGGAATTAGCAAAAAACGAGGTGAATAAATGACATTTGATGAGTGGTTTACTGTGCCTGTGAGTAAACGGCCCCAAGGAGCCAGCTTTTTCAAGAACTTAGACGTGGAAGATCTAACCCTCCGCGTGATGGCTTCCGACAAAGACTTAAGGGGCAAATGCGCGTCTTGGCTCGGTAGGGGGAGCAAGAGATGAACGTCAAACTAATCGCGGTATCGAAGCCCGTTATTGAAGAATGCCAAACAGCCGAGGATCTAATTGCCTACTGTGCTCGGGTTAGCAACCCTGCTAACCAAGCCAACACAGAAACGGCTCCTAAGCTGCTCGATTACTTGATCCGGAATCAACACTGGTCACCCTATGAAATGGCGTCGATGGCTTTAGAGATAACGACGACAAGAGACATAGCTAGGCAGATGCTCAGGCATCGGAGCTTTTCGTTCCAGGAGTTTTCACAAAGGTATGCGGTTTCATCTGCCGAGCCCGTGTTTCGAGGAGCCCGTTTACAAGACCAAAAGAATCGGCAGTCTAGTTTAGAGACCGATGACGAGGTTTTATGGGAATGGTGGCAGGAGTCTCAGGAGTATTTAGCAGGACGGGCCGCCTACATCTACGAAGCCGCCCTTAAAAAAGGCATCGCCAAAGAAGTAGCAAGGGCCGTTCTTCCAGAGGGTTTGACTGAAAGTAGACTTTACATGGCCGGGACAATCAGAAGCTGGATACACTACGTATCTTTGCGCTCCGAGGCCGGGACACAGAAAGAACACAGGGAGATTGCTGAAGCATGCAAAACAATTCTTCTGTCCCAGTTTCCGGCTTTGCAAGAGTCGTTCAATCAACAACGGAGCGAAATGTGAGCACAATCGAAACAGACGTTCAAAACCTCCTAGACCTACAACTCAAAGCCGCCACGCAGACAGGCCGAGAGCTGGTTAAGGCGAACGCAGACGGGGTGACCGCTAAGGAACTCAAAGACCTGTTACTAGAGCACTGGGCTGCTGCTGTGCATTGGGGGATCAACCTCGAACAAGGTAACTATTCTTCCGACGCGTTAGAGAAGGCATCGAAGAGGGTAGCAGAGTCAGAAAGCAAGATCCGCGAGCTTTTTAACCAACTCCATTCTAGGGGCCAATAAATGGCGCATTCGATTTTGCCCCCTTCCTCTGCAGATAAATGGATCAATTGCCCCGGCTGGCTAGAACAGAACAAAGACCTCTTGGAAGAGTTTTCTGGCCCTTCGGAAGAGGGGACTCTTGCCCACAAATACCTAGAAGCTTTGATCGACAACCGGAAGTTCAATCGATTCGACGGCCCTTTGCCGGAGGTTTCATCCGAGATAGAAGATAGGATTTTCTCCGTGTTTGAGTGGGCCATGGAACAACCCGGCGAACTGCACTCTGAGCTGCGGGTTGACTTTGGCAGTCAATTCGATATCAACGGCGAAAGAGGGTACGATGACTTATACGGCACCGCGGATCTTGTGTTCGTTGAGCCGGATTGCTTATCCGTAGCTGACCTCAAGTATGGCTTGCGCGTTCAGGTCGAAGTGAGAAACAACTATCAGTTGCTCACATATCTTTCCGGCGCGGTCGCAAAGTTCGGCAAACGTGACAAGTATCGCCTTGTGATTCTTCAACCTAGGGGCCAACACCCAGACGGGCAGATCAGAGAATGGACCATCAAGCATGAGACGTTAGAAGCTTTCAATAAAAAGCTTGAGGATGGAATTAGGAACAACCTCTCCCGTGCGTTGAGGCCCACAGCGGGCGACCATTGCGAAAAGTTTTGTAAAGCTCTTGCGACGTGCCCGGCAGTCAAAGAACAGGCAATTCAAGTGTTCAGAGATAGCCCAGTAGAAGAGCTGACCACCTTGGATAAGTTAGACGAGGTGGCAAAACAAGTGCCTTTGATATCCGCTTGGTTAACCGCGGTAGAAAAAAAGATCTTAGAGACGCTTGAGAGCGGCGAAGAATTGACGAATGCAACCCTTGTGCCAAAAAACGCAATTAGGAAATGGAACCCAGAAGTCGATATTCTTTCGGTGCTTTCGTCGCTAGGCAGCATTGACGAGGTTGCGCCCCGGGAGCCAATATCCCCAAGCAAAGTGGCGAGCGTATTAGGTAAACAAGCAGCAAAGGAGCTAGAGCAATATGTGATAAAAGAATCTTCCGGCATGAAAGTTTCTTACGTTAAATAACCACCTTATTAGATTACGAGGTTACTAAATATGAATGTTGTTACCCCTGTTGGCTTGGCTAACTATGCGTTTCTTTTCACGCCGCAAAAGTCAAAAAAAGCAGAAGATAAAGATAAGCCGCCGAAGTATTCACTCCAGCTTATTTGGGGCAAAGATAACCCAAAGCTCGCTAAATTGAAGCAGGCAATTGAGGCCGTGGCTACAGAAAGATTTGGCTCAAAAGCCAAGGCGCTACTCGCCAGTGGCCAAATTAAGAACCCCCTAAAAGACGGCGATTTAAGGGACGACGACAAAGACGACTCGGAGCTGTATGCTGGGAAGGTATTTCTACAAGCCTACAACGCCAAAAAGCCGGGCATTGTCGATTCTGACGGGGAGACCCCGATCACTGATAACAAGGATATGTATTCAGGTTGCCAAGCCCGGATGCAGGTCCGCATTTTCGCTTATGAGAATTCAGGTAACAAAGGCGTGTCCTGCATGCTGATGAACGTCCAGAAGATTGCTGACGGCGAGCGCCTGGATGGGTTCATGTCGGCTTCTCAAGCGTTCGCAGATACGGACGATTAAGCCATGGCAAGAACTACGTCCGACAAAACCGTTAAGGCGTACAAGGCGATACTGAAACTAGCGAAGCGTAATAAAGGCACAACGTATCCGGAAATCGCCATAAAACTCGACATAACTTATAACATGGCCCAATATTACGTTAACCGTTTGCGGTTTGGTAACTACGTCTACCCACTAAAACGAGGCCCTAAAACGATCATTTACGCTAACTAACATGACGAACCCTACAGTGCATATTGATTTTGAGACCTATTCCGAAGCTGACTTAAAGACTGTGGGGGCGTTTCGATACGCGGAAGACCCTAGCACAGAGGCTTTGTTACTTGGGTACGCGATAGGTAATGCGCCGCCTGTTGTCGTTGATTTGACCGTCCCCGGTTACTTTGAGAGGCTATCCCCTTTGTTCAGGGCCATAGAGGCTGGTTCCATGGTGGCCGCCCACAACGCCATTTTTGAGTGGCAGATATGGACCAAAGTTTGTAGTTTCCCTGTCGGTATCAACATGAGCCAATGGGACTGCACAGCCGCTCGTGCCCGCCTGATTGCCTTGCCGGGGGGTCTGGATAGGGTGGCGGAGATTCTTGGGGTCGATCAACGCAAAGACCCGATGGGCCTGAAGTTGATTAATCTCTTTTGCAAACCTGGGAAGGGCGGCAAAAGGGTCTACCCCCGGGACAACCCCGAAGCCTTTGAGAGCTTCAAGGGCTACTGTGCCCAAGATATCGTTGTCGAACGCGAGATTGACAACATCTTGCCTCCGATCCCCGCCCATGAGCGGGCCATTTTTGAACTGGACATGATCATCAATGAGCGGGGCTTCCCCGTCAATTTAGAGGCTGTTCAGTCCGCCCACAACTTTATCCAGGAGTACTCCGAGACTCTTAGGGGCAAGGCGTTAAACCTTTCGGGGTGTCGGCCAACCCAACGGGCCAAAACAATGGAGTTTTTATCCTCTCGTGGGATAAATCTAGATAATTTGCAGAAGGGTACGGTCGATCAGTTGGTGTCGTCCGGCCAACTTCCCCCGGACATATCCGCGTTACTTTCTTCTCGGCTAGAGCTTACCAAGGCCGGAACCAAGAAACTTAAGACAATTCTCGATTGCGTCTCGGCTGACGGGCGTGTAAGGGGCGGGTTTCTCTACTGTGGAGCGACCACAAGACGATGGTCTTCGAAAGGTGTCCAGCTCCACAACCTGCAAAAGAACGAAACGAAAAGCATAGACCCTGATACCGTCTTGGACATAGTAGAACGCGGGGGGGTTAGCTCTCTTTCGGAATTGTATGACTCGCCGCTTACCGCTTTAGCTGAGTCGATCCGTGGGTTCTTCCAATCTGAGATGGGCTTCAACATAGCTGACTACGCCTCGATTGAGCCGAGGTCGCTTGCCTGGGCGGCCGACGAAAGATGGTTGGTCCAAGCCTACGCGGATAGGCAGGACGCCTATAAGCTGACAGCTGGGAAGGCGTTCGGCGTTGACCCTTTGAAAGTGACACCCGAACAACGGTTCCTAGGCAAGCAACTCGTGCTCGGTTGCGGGTATCAGATGGGGCCAGAACGGTTTATTGGCTCGTGCAAGCGGTTTGGTGTGGACATTACTGAGGAGATGGCCAAAGAGTCAGTCTATGGCTTCAGAAAGAGCGTCAAAAAGATCGAGGCTTTTTGGGGGGTGATCAACGATTCGGCGACTAAGGCCGTTCGGTTTGACACAGAGATAAGGTTCTTGGGACGGTTTGGGTTCAAGCCGGTATATTTGCCGAATGGTTATCGATTACTAAAGCTCGAAATGCCCCAAGGTGAAATATTCTACCCAGAGCCGAGAGCGGAAGATATTGTTTGGAAAGGCGAGAAAAAACGTGAGCTCTACTTCAAGTCAGAGTTTAAAGGGGCCTTCCGCGAAACCTATACTTTCGGGGGGAGTTTGACCGAGAACTTGATTCAGTCGCTAACCCGCAACCTTCTACGAGATGGTATGGTGCAAGCGGAGAGAGACGGCTTTAGCATAGTGGCCCATACACACGACGAAGCGATAGACGAAGGGCCAGAGGATCGGCTCAAGGAGTTCGAACGAGTCCTTTGCTCCTCCTCGCCATGGGCAGAAGGCATCCCAATCGCCACCGAGGGGTTCCACTCTAAGCGGTACAAGAAATAATGCTTGAGAGGGGTCTAGAGCGGAGACTATTCCGAGAAGTCAAAAAGGCGGGGGGCATTTGTATCAAGCTTCCAGCCACTTGGTACAGGGGCATACCCGACAGGTTAATTCTGTTACCTGGGGCTCGGGTAGTCTTTGTCGAGCTTAAAACAGACAGAGGTGTTGTTTCTGCACCACAAAGCCGCTGGGTAAAGGCGCTGCGGGGCTTGGGGTTTGACGCGCGGGTGATTAAGGGTGAATCGGAACTAAACGAGTTTTTAGGTACTTTTATATGAAACGACTATTTATATGCGGCGACTAAAAAATTACCAAGAGATGGGGGTTGAGTTCTTAAAGGCTAGGAGAGGTGCCGGGCTTTTCATGGACATGGGCCTAGGTAAAACTGCGACGACTTTGTTCGCTCTCAAGGCTCTGTTAGAGAAACGAGAAGGGCCTGTCCTACTTGTTGGCCCGATCCGGGTTGTCGAAACTGTGTGGAGACAGGAAGCACAAGAGTGGCCTGAGCTACAAGGTTTGACGTTTAGTTTGCTAAGGGGCACCAAAAAACAAAGGGCCGAAGCGGCCAAGACAAAAGCGCAGATATACCTCGTGAACCCCGAACTGCTGGGAGAAGCGTTGGCGCTATTGCCTCAGATTGAGATTCTTGTGGTAGACGAGTCTTCAATGTTTAAGAACCCATCTTCAATTAGGTTTAAGACAATCAAGCCAAAAATAAAACACTTCAGGCGGACCTATATCCTGACAGGAACACCAACCCCTAACGGCCTTCTCAACCTTTGGGCACAGGTCTACCTTATCGATATGGGGGCAAGGCTCGGAAAATCGTTTTACGTTTACAGAGAGCGATTCTTCCATACCGACGATTACCAAGGGTTTCATTGGGTACCGAAGCCCGGAGCGTTTGAGGATATTACTCGGCTGATATCCGACATTGTGCTAAGGGTAGATGCCGCTACCTACTTGCCACCAAGGGAGGTACTTCATAGACAAGTATGCTTTGACTTGCCGGGGTCTGTAGCCAAGCTCTATGCGAAAATGGAAAAAACGGCTTTTGTAGACCTCGGCCTATCTACCGCCACCGCTGCGAATGCCGCCGTTATCCCGATGAAGTTGCGACAGATCGCTAGTGGATTCATCTACGACGATGACGGCGTAACGAAACACCTGCACGACGAAAAGCTTAAGATCGTCGAAGAGGTTATTGAGTCAACAGGCTCCCCGGTGTTGGTCTTCTATCAATTCGTAGAAGAACTCACGATGCTGAGGCAACGATTCAGACAAGGGGTTGTGTTTTCTTCTGACAAGGTGGCACACTGGAACCGAGGCGAGATTCCACTGATGTTCCTGAACCCCAAGTCAGCTGCGCACGGGATCAACCTTCAGCACGGGGGTCACACAGTAGTGGTGTACTCATCCTCGTACTCACAAGAAGAGATGAGTCAAGCCTACGCCAGAATCGACAGGCAAGGCCAAACGAAACCGGTTATTTTTCATCACATACTAGCGAAGGGAACAGTCGATGAGCTTATTTATTCTGTTATCAACGATAAGTCAGAAGTTCAAAGATCTTTCATGGACAAGATCAAAGAATACGGCAAAAAGAAGGGTTATTATTCTTGAGGGGCCTGACGGTGCAGGTAAGACCACTCTCGCTAACCGACTGCGGGACGACTTGAATGCTTTTGTGTTCCACCCAGGCGGACCCCCTAAATCGTGGCTGGAGCTGTGGAACCGGTACGACCGAATCGACCAGATCGTTGAGACCCGCCTAAAGGACGGTTACGACTTCGTTATATTGGATCGCCACCCTGCTATCTCTGACCCTGTGTACCGGACTGTAGAGGGTAAGTTTCCTAGGTACATCCCCCAATATAAACTTGATAGCCTTAAGCCTATCATTGTCTTGTGCATGTCAGACATGGACAAGATGTTTGAATCAATTGACCCAAGAGAGAAGCCGCACAAAACCCTAGCGCAAACGATGTTCGTGAAAGCTAGATATGGGTCGATTGTGGCTGAGTATGAGAGGCGTGCATGGCTAGGGTTATTTGGTCACCCGAAGAAAGTGAAACTTGTGACTTATGACCGTTTCGAGGATTCTTATGATGATCTACTTAGGGAGCTGAAGCAATGAAAGGCCCAGAGGCAAAAAGCACACAGGGGCTTAGACAATCCCGGATAGCTGCTGCGTTAGAACTTGCTGGTCGGCCAAACGGAGTAACAATCCATGAGCTTGAGGGGGACATAGCAAGTCGATACCGATTACTTAAAGGGTTATGTGACAAGAGGCAGCTCTTCGCGGTGAAGACTGGAGCTAACACAGTAACTTTTTATTTCGCTTCCGAGGAGGCCGCTCGGGCCTTCAAACCTCCTAGGCTCAGGAACCCCGCAAGCCCGAAAGCTGATACAAAGAAGGACTTGATTTTGACGTTGGCTAGTCGGCCAGAAGGCTTTCGGGCGTCTGAGGTTACATTTAGCCCAGCGTACGCAAGAGGCATCGTTCTTAGCTTACAAAGAGCTGGGGAACTTTGGCCTAGCTCTGCAAGGGATGGGCACACGGCAGTCTATTTTAAACACGCCCACCATGCCGAAGCTTTCATAGAAGCTCAGAAGAGGGAAAAAGAGGCCGCAAAGGCAAGAAGAGGGCCTTCCAAGAAGGCTGACGAAAACAGGAGAAAGAGAGCAGCGTGGGACACATATATCCTGGACCTGGCGCGGCGACCCGAGGGGGTTTGGCCGAGGGGCATCACTGGTTGGAGTTACGCACCCGCGCAAAATAGACTGGATGCGTTACGACGCGAGGGCCTTTTATTTGTGGCGAGAATCGGGCCTTCGGGCAAAAGAAAAAGGTATTTTAGTACGTTAGCCGCGGCCAAGGCGTTCGAGTTGTCTAATGCAAAAAAGAGCAGGCCGGATAAACAAAGCAAGGGAGCTAAGCTTCTACGATTACACCTAGTAAAAAAACGAGCCTCCGTAGGCCCGGCATATCTACCGGGAGAGCCTGACTTTTCAAAAGCTAAAACTACCTACGCCCCCGCGCCTAAACTGGGTGCGCTTAAGACCAACACCTATAGCCCTTGGGGGTGAAAATGCTTTTAGAAGATTTACCAGATAGCCACCAGATACAAGACATAGAGCGGGCTATTGCGTTCGTTAAGCGCACACACCGCTGGGTAGCCATAGACATTGGGGCGCACCGCGGCATATTATCGAGGCACATGCTTAAGCACTTCGAACGAGTTATCGCATTTGAGCCCGGCCCCCTAGCAGCGCAGATTGACGCCCCCATTACCGTCCACCAAATAGCACTTGGTGCTAAGTCAGGGCGGGTCGGCCTTAAAGATGGGACAGAAAATACCGGCCAAAGACATGTCGTTACGGGGGATGACATAGAGATAGAGACCTTAGACTTTTTCGGCTACGGGGCTAACTTCATAAAGGTCGATGTTGAGGGCATGGAGTTCGATGTTCTGTTAGGTGCTTACCAGACTTTGATTGACTCTAAGCCCGTCGTTATGTTTGAGGACAATGGGCTTTGTGAGAGATATGGCCGGAAAAAAGGAGATGCTGGAAAGCTTCTAGAAAGTTGGGGTGCTAGGATGGTGCTAAAGTTAAAGAATGATTTTGTTTACCTGTGGCCTTAAGGGGGGGGCGACGATGGCACCAATAGTTACTGTTTTAAAGTCGGGCGGCATTTACACACCTAAGCACGTCGAGGAGTTGGCTCGCCAGATCCTGTGCTTCACGCCAAACGCGAAGATCAAAGTTTTGACGGATATTGATCACGACTGGCCTCTAGGCATCCAGCCAGTTTTACTAACCCGGAATTGGCCGGGGTGGTGGTCAAAAATTGAGCTGTTCTTGAACTTTGACGAAGCGCTGTACTTTGACCTCGATACGGTAGTGGTCAAGGACATAACGCGTCTCGATCCGGGGCTAAGAAGGTTTGCCGGAGGTTTTTGGGCACTACGCGATGTTCTAGCTGACTACCCGAGCAAAAAGTTAGGGAGCGGGGTTATGGCCTGGAAAGGCGACTATACCCGCATAGCTTCTGCGTTCACAAAGGACTCTAAGTCTCTGATGTTGGCTTACAAAAACGGCGGGGATCAGGCGTTCATCGAGACCTTTGTCCGGGACGAATTCACAGCTTTTCAAGACATACACCCCGGCTTTATTGTCTCTTTTAAACGACACGTCCAAACTAATGGGGGTTTTGTTCCCGCCTCCGCTGGTGTGGTTTGCTATCACGGCAAGCCGAAACCCTGGGAACCGGCTGGAGCTATTAAAGGATAACCATGTTTTATTTAATACTGACTGTCTTATTAGGGTCTGCGCAGCCTTCTTTTGCGGGGGTCTACAAGACCGAAGAAGCTTGTGCAGCCGCTGCGAACGCCTACATTGCCAACATGCGAGAAATGAACCAAGAGATTAAGATCTTTGCCATGTGCGCAAAAACAGAGCTTGACCCACGGCCACAACCTAAACCAGACCGTAACGTTCTCTGACTACTTCGGCAACAAAGCCGCTTCAGCTGCCCGGCGTATCACCAAGCCGGGCAGTAGTCTCCCCCCGCCTCTGACCCACTTAGCCAATTCGGCTCGGGCGGCCTCCCAGTCCCTTGCATTAATCTTGCGCCTAAGGGTTGACGTTTGGAGCCTTCCGGCACCTAGGTTGAAAGAAAAATCCACAATGGCATTGAATGCCGGGATGTTGCGCTCTAATCCTGGGCACAGCCTCATCACCGCAGGGGCGTAGATCTTTTTTAGGCTCACCCCTAAAAGCCGTTGGGCTTGCGCAGGTGTTATAGGCGGATCATCTAATGTGACCCTTCGACCATCGAGGTAGGCTGTTGCCCCATAACCAATTGTGGGGACGCCCGCACTGCACAAGTAAGGCTTAGACCGAAAGCCCTCAAACCGCTCGGCCAGTTGAGTAGCAATGCTAAGATCAATCTCAGAGCCCACGGCGTTCTATCGTCCGGTTCAAGAAGTAATAGTTCAAGATGCCAGACACAAGGGCCACGAAGTCAGGTGTCATGACAAGCTGGAAGGCCACTTCTACCGAGTCTGCCGAGGTGGCTAAGCCGATCTGCATACCGAGGTAAACAGATATCAAGGCATAGGTGACAACAGGCCGAACACTGGCCGACAGGCTGGCTACCCACTTGCCAGCCGCCTTGGTCATATCGGTCTGTTGTTCAATGGCAGATTTGAAGGCGTCTAGGACACCAGAATCGATAGCTGCCTGGTGATGTGCGCCGATTTCCTGCAGCTTTTGTGAGCCGCGTTGCATCTCAAGCTGACATTGCCGGTCGAACATTGCTAACTCGTGGGAGCGTTCGCTTTTGGCGTTCAGGAGCTTAAGGACTTCAGGAGCTAAACGGAACACCCCGCCGAGGAGGGTGCCGATTACGCCGCCGCCAAGTAGCTCAATCATCTTACTTTCCTCTCGATAGCCCTTACCCGCTCTTCAAGCTTGATAACGTCTCCAGCCTTTGCGTAATCGATTTGCAAGCTTCTGATATCTGCTCTCATCTCTAACACTTGTTTAGTTAGCGCTTCTAGTTGAACCGTGAGAACTGCCTTTTGTTTGTTGTCCGTATAGATGTAATCCGCGGTGAATACAATGGTTGCGGTTAGGATGGCGGTTAGGATGGTCTCTAGGTGCTTAGAGAACAACTGCATACTTAACTCCTAACGTGCAGGATATCAAAATCCGTTTGAACTATCATATTGCTGGTGCTGGTCGTGATTATACGGATTGCGATATCCGTCCGGGCCTCTAGGGGTACCCCGTAGGCCGGTGCCAAAATGTGCGGGGATTGATCGCTTACACTAAAGAACCTGGTGAGCCTAGGGGACTGCCCGTAGGGTCGAATCCAAATGCACCCCTCTAAATAGGCGTTAGTCGCTCTTGATACCTCAACTTGGAGCCGCCTAAGGTATGCGTCGTGGCCAAACGGTATCGTCCAAACGGCGGTAGTAACTTGCCCATACCCTGCAGGCACCGCGCAAAAAATAGTTGCTGGCGATGCGGTCCTACGGATTATGATTACTCCGCTGTTGAAGCTTACGTCATCTCCGGAATCGTAGTTCGCCCGGTTGATTCTCCACCAGTTGCCCAGGGATACCGGAGTTATGCCGTTCAACGTGACCGAAAGGGTCTCATATTCCGTTGAGGTCTCGGTTCTGAGGCCCTGAACTGTCAGCGTCCCAGTGTCCCCGGCAGAAGTGCTAACCGCCTCGGAAGCCGCTGCGGCCCCCACTGGGAAGCCAGTGTAAGTGCCCCCCACTTCCCAAACATCTTCAGGGACTGAGCCGGTATCTACGTCGGAGTTCCGCCCGTACTTGTTGATGACGAACATCCCGTCAATCCGTCCGCTCAATATCTCGGCTTCAGGGGGTGTAGACCTGACGACCGCTGCGTCTGCATCCGAATTGATGACGGAATCCAGAGGCCGGGAAAACGAACAAAAGCTCCCAAAGTATGTACCTATTCGGAGGTACGTCATGTTTTGGCCGCTGGTGTTTTCAGCTCTCATTCGGAAGAACCTACCGCCCTTTGTGGTGACGTGGGTCTCGTTCTCACCTGCGTTAATTTCGTAAGTGGCTACAGAGTCCCAGTTAGTCCCGTCGACGCTCTGATCAAGATACAAAGTAAAGGCATGCGAGCCCACAGCGCTGACGAAAACGTCTGGCAAACTGTTTTGCTCGCCGGTGCCGGTAAACGTCTCCCCCGCATCCAGTGGGGTAGCCGTGCTGTTTAGCTCGCTCTCCACCGTAGGGACGGGAAAAACGATTTCGCCGGGGTCGCCTTGAGGCCCAGGCTGCCCACCTGTGTAGAGGTCAAGAGTGATTGGGCTATTTTGTAGCGTGACTTCTACTGAGCTGGGCATGTTCTACCTCGTGATATCTTCGACAACCGGGACGATAAAAGTCACTGTACTAGCAACTACGCCATCGGGGTTTGTGAACTGAATGTCCCCGCGGAGCCTTTGCAGCGGCCA
>Ga0224510_10001968_pt1 | contig 12842 bp, 9 predicted proteins | sample SF_May12_sed_USG_FD_170161 | JGI IMG/M metagenome (GOLD analysis project Ga0224510, IMG submission 170161) | Sediment microbial communities from San Francisco Bay, California, United States - SF_May12_sed_USGS_4_1 | ecosystem: Environmental > Aquatic > Marine > Sediment | place: USA: California... | reverse complement strand
ATTCTCCAGACCTCAATCCCATCGAGCATGACTTCGCCGCCCTCAAGAAGCGCCGGGAGTATCAGGAACAAGCCACCCTCGACGACATCGTGAGAGGCTATCACTAATTGTGGGCTTAGCTATAACATGCCGATGGCCATCCCCAACCCCACAAGCAACCACGGCAGATCTCCGCCGAACACAGCTCGCGTGAGATTGGCCATGAGTGTCGCCTGTGGGGCAGTGAGCGGATGGGGGTGATCACTCGTGGGTGGACCTATCCCATATTTGACCTGGAGTAGAGAGAGAACCGGCACGATGACCAGGGCTCCGGTCATAACACCGACAACTTGCATAACCTGTTGCTTCCAGGGTGTCGCTCCGACCAGATGCCCTGTCTTGAGATCCTGCAGGTTGTCTCCTCCCATGGCGGCAGCGCAACAGACGACAGCGCCGATCACCAACGTTGCAGCCGGTCCAGCGGGATGTCCAGCACCCAGAAATACGAGCAGCAAGAGCGAGGCCATCATGATCGTGGCGATCGTCACACCAGACACAGGATTACTGGAACTTCCCACCAGTCCGGCCATGTAGGCCGCGACCGACGAAAAGAGAAATGCGGCGATTCCCATCACGAACGTCATGATTACACCAACCGACCAACTATCCACGACACGCGAATAGATCCACGCCATGGGGAGCAATGAAAGCACAAGTGGCACAACAATCCACATGATCGAGGCGTCCTGCTCCGTGCGTACAAGTTGCCGGTTCGCATCTATTGATCCGGCCGCACGGTAGCTCGCTCGAAGGGTCTGAAGACTGTTCCAGACCGGCTCACGCAGTTTCGTCAAGGTCCACAACCCACCAGTCAACATCGCCCCGATACCGACATACCGGATGTGCTCGCTCCAGATCGTCATGGCCGCCGCCACTCCTGTCCGATCGGATGGCAGTCCATGGATAAGTCCATACGCCGGCACCAAGAAGATCCATCCAATGATCCCACCAAGAAGCACGACCAACGCGGTTCTTACTCCCAAGATAAACCCGACGGCCAGCAACGCGGGTGATAAATTCAGACCGCCATACAAGACGGTCCTCCAGACCTGTGCGGCAGCTTCCAGCGAGTCCGCCCACAGGCGTAGGCCGCTCTCCCCGAGTTTCACCAGTGCCCCCAGCAAGGCAGACCATAATAAGGAGCGAGACGCCGTTATCGAATCTCGACGGCCGGATCCATGTTGATCTGACCCGGCCACTTTCAAAACCTCCGCCGTCGCCACCCCTTCCGGAAAACGCAACCGCGCTGTGATGATCAGTGCGCGGCGTAGTGGAATCGTAAACAGCACGCCGAGTATCCCACCGACTGTGGCAATGAGCACCGTTTCCCAATAGTCAAAGTCTGACCAATACCCTACGAGGAGAAGCGCGGGAATTGTAAAAATGACACCAGCGGCCAGGGCTTCGCCGGAGGACGCAGCTGTTTGCACGATGTTATTTTCAAGGATGTTGGACGTGCGGAACAGGCGCAAGATCGCCATGGAGGCGACAGCTGCCGGGATAGAAGCCGACACCGTCATCCCTGCAAACAATCCCAGATAGGCATTGGCCGCAGCCAGAAGCGCCGCAAGCATCACCGACAACACAACCGCTTTGACTGTGAGCTCTGGGAGCCTGACTGAGGCAGGGACAACAGGCTGCTCGTCCTTCATGAGGAGGATCGAGTAGACATGCCTGAGTGAACAAGTGTCACGATAGACCCATACTATCTGGCTCGCTAATCAACGCAACCTAAACTCAGCGCACGCCACCACACAAGCGAGTGAACAATCTAACCATGCCACATTGCAAGCCTACTCTCGGAACAGGCGGACCGGAACCTTTCGTCCTTTGATCCAAGCGCGTCCCAGAACATCAATGATAATGTGAGCCATAGATTCCGGGACATCCACAATAGAGAACTTCTCTTCGATTTCGATGGCACCGATTACGCTGGACCGGACTTTCGCTTCATTCGCGATCGCACCCACTAAATCACCAGGTCGGATGCCGGCCTCTCGCCCCGCCCCAATGTAGACACGTGCCATGCCGGCCTCTCGCCCACCCCGCCGCATCCGCCCAACTGACTGACTCCTCGCTGCGGTAACACCCGCCTGAGGCCGACCTCCGGATCGGCCGGTATCCCGAATCGGCCGTCCCACATCATGGGGTCGGCTTGGAGCAGTAGGAATCTCCTTCTCCGGACGCTCGCCGCCCTGGGCACGAACCAGGAGTTTGATTGCAGCCGCCGCCACGTCGGTTGCCGGAGATTCGGCAGCCACCCGTTCGACGAGAGTCCTAAAGACTTCCAATTCGTCTTCTTTCAGCACGTCTTCTATCGCGGCCTGCACACGCTCGATCTGTTTAAGCCGGAGCTCTTTCACCGTGGGAATCGGTTGGACAACGACGCGGGCCTTTGTGTGCTGCTCAATACTCCGCAGCAGACGTTGTTCCCGCGGGTCAAGAATGGTGATGGCGTCACCTTCCCGACCTGCTCGACCCGTCCGACCGATCCGATGAACATAGACCTCGGCAGAAGACGGCAGATCGTAGTTGATCACGTGGGACACGTGAGGAATATCCAACCCACGCGCCGCCACGTCGGTCGCGATCAATAATTCCGTTTGCCCGGTCTTGAACGACTGCATCACCCGATCACGCTGCCCCTGACTCATGCCGCCGTGGATCGCTTCGGCCTTATGCCCACGCGCCGTCAGCATTGCGGTCACCTCATCGACCTCCAGCCTGGTGCGACAGAACACGAGCGCCGACTTCGCACCCACCACATCGATCACCCGAGCCAGCGCGGCCGATCGATGGGGCCTAACCACGACATAGGCTGTCTGTTTCACACGAGGAGCCGTGCCGGCCTTGACCGGTTCTTTCGCGATCGTAATCTCGACGGGATTGCGGAGATGCCGGTGGGCGATCGACCGAATTCTCTGTGGCATGGTCGCGGAGAAGAGGGCGGTCTGTTTGGTGTCCGGCGTTTGTTGCAAAATGGCGTCCAGATCGTCGGCAAATCCCATATCGAGCATTTCGTCCGCTTCGTCCAGGACGACGATCTGGATGTGCTGAAGTTTCAATGTTCCCCGACGGATGTGATCAAGTGCCCGTCCAGGAGTGGCCACGACAATGTCGACACCGCGTTTGAGCGCAGCGAGCTGCGGACCGATGGCCTGTCCTCCATAGACAGACAGCGCACTCACTCGCAACTCTTTGCCATAACGTTGGACGGCTTCACCGACTTGGATCGCCAATTCACGCGTGGGCACCAGCACCAGCGCCGAGGGGCGCGTCCTCGGTCCGTGCCCGATCCGTTGGAGCATCGGCAAGGCGAACGCTGCCGTTTTCCCCGTTCCTGTGGCGGCCTGCCCAAGAAGATCCCGTCCTGCCAACAGCGGCGGAACCGCCTCGCGCTGGATCGGAGTCGGTTCCTCGTAGCCGAGGGCCTCCAACGTCGTGAGCAGTGACGCCTCCAGACCTAATGATGCGAACCCAGGTGAAAAGCCCGTCGCAGTCGGTGTCGTAGAATCAGAAGATGGACTATGTTTCATGAGCGATATCACTACCTTTCCGCCGTGGATAGACATACAGAAATCAGGCACGCAACGCGACCGCCTCGCGGGCGGTTGATGTTACGTTGAATGATGTGAGAGCGCAAGGGAGTACCGATACTCATCCCTCCCTGAAGTCGCTGGAGGCATCAACAGAACCGGCTGGCGAGGATCGTGAGTAGGTAATAGATCGAGCGTCTCACGAGAGAGGAATCGAGGCGTTGAGGAGTGATCGCGCTTGAATCTTGGGCGGACGGGTGAGACTTCACCGGTCCGCCCAGGGACGATCAGAAGCCGATCCCATTTAGAACACGTGAGATCAGTGCATCAAACCAAAACAACCTACCGTCACAACCTCCGTAAAGCCAGCGCACGAACCGATACTAACTGGTCTTGCGCCGGAAGCAGAAACATCATGTGTGCGAGAGCACGATAGGCTGCCTCCAGCTCATGACATCGATCCACAAATCGACTGGTCGACAGGCGAGGAAAGTAGTCCCGATGCTGCTCATAGAATAGTGCGCGTCGTTTCCATCGCTCGGCTTTGAAGATAAATAATCTGGTCGCCAACTCCAACAAATGCTTCGGGGATAACCGCTGTGCTCCCCGTCGTGAAGGTGTAGGGATAAGGGATGTGGATATGGCCAGTCCTTTGGAGACGTCCTTCATGGCGAATTCCTCCTTCTGCTATGTGCCTGACCCATTGTCCTGAGCACCATACCCGTGGCATCACAGGTGCCAAGGGTCAGAGCTCATCCTGATCTCACCTTATAATGCAGCAAGATGAAGGGATGATTAGGACAAGATGAAAACTTCTTCATAAAACCCGCGCAAGGTTCAAACCGACGGTCCTGTACGGAATGGGGCGTACAAAAAACATTTTGGGCATCCTGGGAGAGGTGTCGCGTTACACCAGCATCAAGGTGAAACTAAACGATCAGAGCGAGAAGAGAGCAAAGAAAGAACTATTCAGGCCATCAACCAGATACCGGCCTGAATCTTGGTGGTGGGAGGTCAAACTGATTGTGCTACGTGGGGCGAATCCAGTCCTCGATCATTAGGCCTTGAAGGCAGCGACAGCCTCCGCTTCTGTGTTGCACAATTGAACATTTTCTCCATACACTCGATTCAGGAGATTGAATCCGCTGGCTTCGAGAGCTTCTTTGACCATGCCCTTCGCCGCAGCGATCTTCATCTCCCCTTGCGCGTTGTTGAGCTGCTTGCACGCCAGAATAAGGACTCGGATGCCGCCACTGCTGATATAGTCTACATCAGCCAGGTTGACGACAACCTTTCTCGCACCCGCGTCGACAATCTTTTTCATTTCCTGGTTTCCGTGATCAGCCGTAGTGGCGGCAAGGCTGCCCTGCATTGTTACGATGGTGATCCCGTCGTTTTCACGCGAAGTCACGGTCAATGTGTGTCGGGTTCCTTGATCCATTGCTGGTGCTCCTTTCACGTTGAGGATGGCTACGTTGAAGAATAGGACTGGGTCTGGATAAGAGTCCATCGCCACATAGGCTACCGACCCTCAGTTCTGCTCTGTGCGTCGCAAACAGAAATCCTTGTTTATCAGGCATCGCACATGCCACAGCCGGCCGAATCATAGCAAAGACAGCCCTGCGCTTCCATCCTGAGAACAGCGTAGGAATGGACAGCTCGCCTCTTACTGGAATGAGAGACTCCGTAAGCAGAGCACTGGTCACGAGACGCCTTCGTGAACTTTCGAGAGCGCTTCATCCAAGGTAGAAGCGTGGAGGCTCATCATCAGTGCCCCGCTCAGTTGGAGGACCGCTCGAACATGGTCGTTTCCTCCGTACAGCACCACCTTTCCACCCGTTGGCATCATCGTCACAACAGCTTTGAGGATGACCCGTAACCCAATGGAGGAAATATACGAAATCTGTGAGAGATCGAGGATGATCTGCCGCTCGCCTCGGCCAATCTGGTCCATCAGCACACGCTCCACCTCCGGAGCGCTATTCGTGTCGAAGCGGTCCCGTGGAGTGACGAGAAGCACGGTCCCCTTGTGCTGTATATTCACACCCCTACCGACCCTCCGGGAATCTTCATGCGCCTCTTGCGGACGTCGCTCGGCTTCAAGCGCACTGATGCCGGTCATGTCCGGACGGCCGCTTGGGGCAGTCTTTTCGGCTACCAGCTTTTTCTTTATGGTCAACACATTTTGTCCGACCTTGCGATGGTACGTCACCTCGTCGAACATGGACCGGATCAGATGAATCCCAAGACCTCCGATTTCACGCTCATGCAACAACACCGACAGATCCGGTGGAGCGACGGAGAGCGGGTTAAAGGGAATACCGTCGTCCACGATGGTCAACACGACACAGTCTTCACGCACTTCCCCTTCTACTTCGATCTGATGTTCCGTCGGATCATTGGGGAAGGCATACTGCACGACATTGTTCAGAAGATCATCGAGCGCCATATTCAGAGTGGGAATCAGCGGCCTGGCCCCTGCCCATTGCGAGACATACTCCTCAAACGCCATCTGCAGGTCGGGAATAGCCATCAATTGGTTGGGCATCATTTGCTGAAAGACCTTCGCCGCTACGTCCGACGGAGCGACGCCGTGATAGCGCAATCCCAGCATGGTAATATCGTCGGCTTGCGGCGCTTCCCCGGCAAACCCTCTCACCGCATTCATGACCTCGTTGAGACGTTCGACGACGGACGAGGCCTGAGATGAGTTGAGCACCGATTTCAACCGGTTGTTGCCGAACAGTTCGCGCCGTCGATTATCGGCCTCAGTGACTCCATCGGTGTACAGGAATAGCTCATCTCCCGAACCCAATTGAATGGTGCTTTCCTTGAACGCAATCCCCGGCATGGGACCGACCATGGGTCCGTCCTGAGCCGTCATCCACTCGAACGGTCCATTCTGCCGCTTCAGCAGCGGAGGATTGTGCCCCGCATTCGTCGCGAGCAGCGTCCCGTCACGAAGATTCAAGATACCCACGTACAGCGTCACGAACATGCAGGAATCGTTATCTGCGCTGAGCGCATCGTTCACGTGGGTGACGATGCTGGCGGGGGAGGGATCGGACATGGCCCTGGTTTTGACCATGATCTTGGTCATCGCCATAAAGAGTGCGGCTGGAACACCGTTGCCCGATACATCGCCGACCACGAAACACAGCCGATGATCATCGACCAGAAAGAAATCATAGAGATCGCCTCCAATTTCTAGAGCCGGCTCGAGCACCGCATACAGTTCCAGCTCCTTTCGATCGGGAAAGGCGGGAAACGCACGTGGGAGCATGCTCCGTTGGATATCCCGTCCGACATTCAGTTCTTCCTGCATACGGGCTTTCGCAGCTTCCACCAACGCCAACGAATCCGCCAAACGACTCTTGGCATCCTCGGCAGCTTGTTCGGCATGTTTGAGAGCCGTAATGTCCGTGGCGATGGCAACAATCCCACCATCATGCGTCTTTCGTTCATGGATCTGGATCCACTCGCCGCTCGAGCGGTACTGCAAGTAGGGCCCTTCTGGGTTATGGTGCATCTCGAGCCGCTGTTTCACCCAGGACTCGACATTGCCGATCGCCACCGGAACATCGCCTCGCTCCGCAATACGTCGGATGATCGACTCGAACGAGTCGCCTGGTTTAACTTGAGCCCCCGTCCCGGACACCACTTCCCGATACTTGTCATTACAAATCACCAGACGGTCGTTCGCATCAAAAAGCGCAAACCATTGGGGGACACTTTCGATCGCTTCGAGCAACCGCGCATGGCTGCGGCGCGCCATACTGGACGCTCGCGTCACCTGCCGATCAATGATGGCCAGAAGGGTCGAAAGGGACACGGCAACAACCGCGAGCAGTTCAACTTCGATTCCCGGTGGTGAAACAGCCGTCGGAAGGCCGGAAAAGCTGTAGGAAGGAATCATCCCTGCCAGATGGGAAGCCGACAGCGCAACGCCCATGGCACTTGCCTTCTCCGTCACCCGCCAATCGCCGTATTGAATGTTCCATCCACCGACCAGGAGGACGAAGATACCCAAGCCGACCATCGCTGTGACGGAGAAGATGAACAGGGTTAAGTCCTGCTGCACATCAGCCACCTGGTGGATCGCCATCAGGCTCGTGAAATGTGTCACCATGAGGCAGGCACCCATGATCAAACCACCGGACATGAGCGTGAGGCGATTCCCGTCATGCGTGCTGATCAGATACACTGCTAGCGCTCCAGCCACCACGGCGGAGAGGATGGAAATGATGGCAAGGCCAACGTCCTGTGCGGCGGGAATTGGCGGGCAGAAGGCAAGGTTGCCGGTAAAGTGGATCGCCCAGATCTCGAGCCCACCGGCGACAGCTCCGACTGTGAGCCAACGCACCTTGAAGGAGCCTTGTTCGGTTGCCCGCATCCGTTCGGCAATGCTGAGGATGACGTAGGCCGCCGCGCCACCGAGCAGCATCGAACAGATTGCGAGCACTGGATCGCAAAGCCCCAGCACGAAAGATCACCTCATCTGAGCGATCAGATCATCACGTTCTTCGGCCTCTTGAAACGCTCATCAGGCCCTGCCAAACACCAGCAAAGTAGCGTTGGGAATGACCGACCTGGAGTTGCGTATCACCTACCATGTTAGGCCTCAGCCCGCAAGCTGCGAGCATCTGAGGAGAGGTTCCTATACCGCAAGAAGACTCGCGTCAATGCACCGGCTGATTCAACCGTTCCCAACGAGGTGACCGGATGTTTGGATCCACCGACCAGTAGAGAAATACGATCTGCCCTAGAATGGAGGCCTTGCTGATGGTTCCGAGGAAGCGGCTATCCACACTCTCTTCTCGATTGTCCCCCAACAGGAAATAGGAATCCGGAGGAACAATCATTGGACCGAGATGATCGCGAACATTCCCTCTTTCCATCGGTGAATCGGTGTGCTGCGCATAGGGTTCCGATACGGGTTCGTCGTTTACCGAGAGCACCTGCCGGCGAATCTCAATTCGATCACCCGGCAGACCAACGACTCGATGGACAAAGAGCTTCCCCTCCTCGTCAGGATAGCGATACAGGATGATATCTCCCCGCTGCGGAGCGACCGCCTGATAGGCAGCCCGATTGAGAATGACCTGATCACCGGGCAAGAGTGTCGGAACCATCGTCACACTGGAGATTTCAAACGACTGCGACCGAGCTCGTACGACCGGTAAGAGATTCGGCAGGCGATCAGCCACAAAACCCCTGAGGAGCCCTTGCACTCGCGACGAGGGGTTCAGCACCTGAGGTTCGTAGTCATCGACAAGGGTCTGCGCCTCTTCGAGAGAGATGGTTCCGGTATAGTATTCGGCGAGATGCTGTTCCCAGAAGTTGGCAGGAGCCAACTCGAACAGCATGACTTTGAGTGATCCCTCAAATGACTGTTTGATGCGCGTGAAGTCAGCCGGCTGGAGTGGGTCGGCAAGGTCCGACTGCATCTCAAGTTGGTGGCTATATCCCACCGCGTCAGCCTGATCCACAACCGCCTGAAAGAGTCGATCTGAAGACACCTCCAGGTGTGCCAGTTGTCGAAAAGCGTTCTTGGGTTCTCGGTCGCGGTCAGGAGCGGTCACCGGGGCACTGCTACATCCAACCCAGAGCCCACCACTGGCAACCACGAGGCACATCGCTGCACAATTTGACAATCGACTGAGAAGGCGGGATACAGGTGGAAGCATGTTGCCGTTCAGTCAATACCCCTACTCGTTTGTGGATCACAACAGAACCGTAGGATACCGTACCAGCTCTCTCTGAGAAAAGACACCCGGTCAGAACCCAGACGCCGTTTCACTCAGAAGAGCCGATAAGAGCTGGCTCAGGTTGAGCTCGTTCGACAGATCAAAGCAGATTTTGGCGGTCCCTGAAATTGACCGCATTCAACAGAACATCAACGTCGAATTCATGCAAGGCTTGCACCAATCGAGCAGGACGGCTATGCCCAGACAAGCCGACGAACCGGATCAGCCTGAGCGACTTGGCTTTCAGCAGCGCGGCGTAGGTGCCGTGCCTGCTGAAGGCCACCCGCGGATCCATCTTGTCAGCACCGACACCATGTACGAAGACCAGACAGCGAGTGTCGTTCCAAGTTCCTTGAGACTCCGCTCGAGCAGCCATAAGGCACGGTCAACGTCCGGTTCATAACACTTGATCACCGGAAAAATGCGCGGCCGCACCTGCTTGAGCAAATGACTCCACTGGATCTGAGCCTTTCCATACCCGGCGAATTCCGGTGCCGTGTCGAAGTAGGTAATGCCTCCGCCAAAGGCCTTTTCATAGGTACCACGGCCTCTCTGGTATTCAGACGACAGCCAACAGCGGCGGTCCCGAACTCAAGGATCGGAAGTGACACGCCCGTCTTACCAAGTGGACGCGCCGGGATTGGCCCGGTGCTGTGCTGGACAAGGCGGAACACGCGATGCGACCTGACTATGTTGAATATCGGACGAGCAGGAGCGCGTTGCTCGGACAAGCGAAACGAGTGCCGTGACTAGTCCATGCAAAGGCGCACGAGCTCGTTTGGCCTTCCAAAAAGTTCGAGGCTGAGACGACCGTCAGCGTCCCAGGTTCAACCTCATACCATTCACCATGCTGTAGGAGCACCGCGCCGACTTTGTCGCAGGCTATAATTTCAGACAAGATCCACCTCCCTGTAGAGAAACAGCCATCCTCTGTTGATCCCACCCTTCCCCTTCCGTAGGAATCGCTTCGCGCCGCCCTTACCTCTTGTTGATTCTCACATGTCGGAAATCACGATCTCTGCAAGAAACCATGGGTATTCATCGGCGCTTCAAGAACTACCCTGTGCCGGCTTGTCCTAGGCCGGATCCCAGAGCGCATTGTCGAGACCGTCTGGTTTCACCGGTGTCAGGCGTTTCGATCAACAAAGGCATTATGCCCATTCGAGGAGGGGTTTGTGCAAGAGTTTCTCCGGGGTAAGGTGCAGATGACAGAACATCACCGGGTTTTCTCTTCCTGCCTTCAATTGTGTTAGCCTGTGTGAAGAGGCAGCCATCGTTCAACCGTGTGGGCCAAAGCCCTTGGCTGAGAGGTTCGCCCGACAAGAATGCGGGGAGATCTGGTACACAATGCGTCTTGTCTTACTAGTAGTCATTATCGGCCTCGTCATTTTCGGACCTCAGCTCTGGACCAAGCGTGTGTTTGCCAAACATAGTGCGCCCCGTCCTGACTATCCGGGAACCGGAGGAGAACTGGCGCGACACCTGCTCAATCGGTTCGACATGGAGCATGTGAAGGTCGAACTCACCGAGACCGGCGACCATTACGATCCAGTAATCAAAGCGGTCCGCCTGACACCTGCGATCTTCGACGGAAAATCACTCACCGCCATTACGGTCGCAGCCCACGAGGTCGGACACGCCATTCAAGACCACCTGGGGTATCAACCACTTGCTGAGCGCACGAAGCTCGTACGGGTCGCCCAGGGAGCAGAGAAGATTGGTGCCGTGGTGATGATGGGAATTCCCATCGCGGCAGGCTTGGCCAAGACTCCCGCGGCTGGCGTTCTGGTTATGGTCGCCGGGTTGGCGACGATGGGGATCTCCACGCTCGTCCACTTCATCACGCTTCCCGTCGAGTGGGACGCCAGCTTCAGACGCGCCCTCCCAGTCCTCCGGCAAGGACAATACTTATCGCCCGAAGATGAGCAAGGGGCTCGCAGCATCCTCACCGCTGCCGCGCTGACCTATGTCACAGCCTCCCTCGCAAGTCTGTTGAACTTGTGGCGCTGGATCACCTTCCTCCGGCGATAGTTGCGATATCCTCTCCAGATTCCGTCGTCTATCCTGCCTGGCCGTCTCCGTGACGTGCGGGCTCGTACGCCGAGTGCTTCCACTTTCGAGGCAACAGCAGGCGGAGCACAGTTCGAGGCATGAACGAGAGATCTCGATACTGTCGTGTTCCAGCCATCACGTCCGTCACCACTTCACAGAGACGTTGCCCGTGTTGCGAAAAGGCCCACGATCTGAGGCGAGGAAGGTCATACAGCAGCTTGGCCAGCAATCGAGCCCTTCGTAGTTCAGGAAAGACTGTCTCCGCCAGTGAATGAGTGTATGCCTGTCGTACCGGCTCTTCTTCCAAATGTCCGTCGATCAGTGATTGCGCCGCCATCAGACCGCTGCGAATGGCAAACGAAATACCTTCCCCGGTCACCGGATCCGCAAATCCCGCGGCATCTCCGACCAACAGAACACCCTGATCAACAAAAGGCCCCGTTCGCGGTCGGACCGGAATGACAAACCCGTGCCGTTGAACTTGGCTCGCCGAACCACAACCCAGCAGGTGGAGATACCTTCCAATTGCCTGTTTAAGATCGCCCCCCTGCTGCACCGTCGACAGCACACCGACCGACAGGTGCTTCTGCTTTGGGAACACCCACCCATAGCCATGTGGCAGCAAACCAAAGTCAAACCGTGCGATACCACGAAAGCCGTCCAACTGATTAGGTGGAACCGTTACTTCGTACTCAAGCGCCGGAATGAGCACACGTCCGTCGGCCATCCTCATCTTACGAGCCACCGTGCTGAGTGCCCCATCGGCCGCTATGACAAACTTGGCCTTCATCGTGCCAAGGTTGGTCATAACCGTAACACCGTCGCCGCAGTGCGAGATGTCTTCGAGCGCACAGCGCTGGTGCACAGTGGCTCCGCCTGCTTCTGCAGCTGAGAGAAGGGCGAAATCAAACTGATCGCGCATCGTCATCGAGACGATGGGCGTTGGTCGATGAGTTGTGAAGGATAATCCTGTGGGGAGAACGTTGAGCTGCGCAGCATGACATTCTTGCGCCACGACATGGCGCACATCCAGCGGCAAGGTCTGAAAGGCACGCCCAATGATTCCACCGCCACAGGTCTTGTACCGCGGCAGCGCAGCCTTCTCGAGGACCGCAACTGCTATGCCGGTCTTAGCCAGCTGCCACGCGGCGGTCGATCCAGCCGGCCCACTGCCGACCACGATGACATCATACGAGAAGGTCATGATCCAACTACTGGGAAGCTCAGAATCCGGAGCCACGCCGGCGGCGACGCCCTGGTCCTCTTTCAGAAGGCCAGCATATCACTCGTCTCCTCCCAACCCGCTCACCTTCTCCTGCAATTCTGACACTGATCCCTTATTACATCGCCGAGAGGTGCGTAACCGCTTGCTCGGCGTGCTTGGTAGCCGCATCAGCGTGGCCCGCTTTCCCATGCTCAATGGCCTGGTTCAGCTCTGCAATCCCCTCGTCCACATGCGAACTCTTGC
>Ga0224510_10001967_pt1 | contig 12844 bp, 6 predicted proteins | sample SF_May12_sed_USG_FD_170161 | JGI IMG/M metagenome (GOLD analysis project Ga0224510, IMG submission 170161) | Sediment microbial communities from San Francisco Bay, California, United States - SF_May12_sed_USGS_4_1 | ecosystem: Environmental > Aquatic > Marine > Sediment | place: USA: California... | reverse complement strand
CACGTCACGGGGCAGGCCTGGCTCCGTGTGCGACGACGGCTTGGTCCCGCTGGCGCGCGCGCCGGTGCCGCCGCTCCACTCGCCGATCGCCTCATCCACCCGCACGCCCGCGCCCTCGGGCCCGACCACCACGAAACGAACGGCGCCCGCGAACCCGGGGGTCGCGAGCGCCTTCCGGACGATCTCCGGGCCGATCCCCCGGGGGTCGCCGAGCGTGATGGCGAGGGCCGGCGGCTGGCTCACCCGGGGCTCACAACCGGATGGAGACGTAGAACTCGGTGCGGAGCTTGTCGAGCGTGCGGCGGATCGACCGCTCCTCGCGGAGCTGCGAGCGCACGCGCTCCTGGTAGTCGGCAAGCGTGTAGGCGCCCGCCGGCTTCTCGCTCAGGACCTGCGCGGCCGCCCACTTGTTGTAGCCGCTCGCGGGGTCGGGGAGCGCGAAGACGCCCGTGTAGTCCCCCGGCTTGAGGTCCTTGAAGGCGACGCGATACTCGGCGGGGAGCGAGTCGCGCGGGAAGCCCTCGGGGACGGTCTTCTCCTCCTCCCCGTCGTGGAACCGGACGACGAGCGAGTCGTACGGCGTGCCGGCCTTCCAGGCCGCGAGCGCGGAGTCGGCGCGCTCGCGCGCGATCCGCACGTCGGTGGAGTCGATCACCGGCTTGATGAGCACGTGCCGCGCGCGGACCTCGGCGGCGCGCACGCGGTCCACGCGCATCACGTGGAAGCCGAACTGCGTCTCCACCACCGGGCTGATACGGCCCGGCGGGAGGGCGAACATCATCCGCTCGAAGGGGAGCACCATCACGCCGCGGCGCTGCCAGTCGAGGTCGCCGCCCCTCTCGGCGGACCCGGGGTCCTGCGAGTAGGCGCGCGCGACGGAATCGAAGTCGGCGCCCTGCTCGAGGGCGATGCGGAGCGAGTCGGCGAGCAGGCGCGCACGCAGCACGGCGTCGGGACGCGCGTGCGGCGCGACGACCAGCTGCCGGAAGGCGAGGGTGGCCGGGCGCGGCGGCATCTGGTCCTTGGCCCGCTCGAACGCGGCGGCCACCTCGCTCTCGGTGACGTTGGCCGGCGCGAGCCGGCCCTTCGCCCTGAGCGAGTCCACGGCCCGCTTCTGCAGCTCGCCGCGGATGGCCTGCTCGATGGTCTTCTTGCGGTACTCCTCGGGCGTGCCGAAGCCCTCGCGCACCAGCGCGGCGCGGTACTCCTGCTCCGTCTTGAACTGCCCGCGGACACCGGCGATGCGCTTGTCCACGTTGTCCGCGACGTCGGACTCGGGGACCTCGATCTTGTACTCGTGCGCGAGCGTGACCAGGATCTCCTGGTCGATCATCTCGTTCAGCACCTCGCGGGCGACCTGCATCTGGCCGGCGCTGTCCGGCGGGATGGGGCGGCCGTTGGCGCGCTGGAAGTTGACCTGCTCCAGCACCTCGCTGAAGAGCACGGGCGTGGTGCCGACCACGGCGACGATGCGGTCCACCTCGATGGACCGTGGTGGGCCGGCCGGCGCGGCCGGCGCCGGCGCGACCTGCGCGCCCAGCGAGCCCGCCGCCGCGACGAGCGCGGCGGCGATCCAGCGGAGCGGCGTGGCGCGTCGGGTCACCTTACGGCTGCTTGGTGGCGGGCGGCGCAGGCAAAGGCACGGCGGATGCCGGCTCGGCGGCCCCCGCGGACTCGCCGGCGCGCGCCTTGGTCGCGGCCGCGAGCGCGCGGTCGATGCCGGCGGGCACCACCCGGCTCTCGAACCGGTCGCGCAGCACGATCACCAGCGGCTCCGGCACCTGCACGAAGTCGGCCTCGTTCTTGAGCAGGCGCTCCATGTACGCGTCCACCCGCTTGGCGGCGAGCGCCTCGCGCGCGGAGCGCTCGGCGCCGCCATCAGGGGCCGCGCGGAGCTGCGCCGGTGCGATCTCGAGCGCGCCCATGGTCCGGAGCGTGCCGTTGTAGAACGCGTCGCGCACGTTCGCGAGCTCGGCGGAGTCCACCACGACCTCGGCCGAGTCGGCGGCCTTGAGCAGCAGCTCGTTCCGCACGATGCTCTTCACGAAGCCGTCGAGGAGCGAGTCGGGGGCCTGCGCCACTTGCTGGCGCACGCGCGACTGCGGCGGGAAGGCGCCCATCCACTTGGCCATGCGCGCCGCGGTGAGGTTCCCCGAGCGTGCGGTGGCGAGCACGGTGTTGTCGTCGCGGTAGGCGTCGATGTCCTCGGCGATCGCCTTGACGAGCTTGGGCGCGCCCGACTTCACCTTCACGTTCGCGGCCTTCTCGAGCCCGGCGAAGTAGGTGCTCTCGGCGGCCGCGTTGCCGACCTTGCCGATCTCCTCGGAGAACTGGTCCTTGATCTCCGCCCAGGTGTGGCGGCGGATGATGTGGTAGCCGTACTGCGTCTCCACCACCTGCGAGATGCCGCCCGGCGCGACGGAGCGGATGCCCGCGTCGAACTCGGGCACCATCGTGCCCGGCGCGAAGACGCCGTAGTCGCCGCCCTTGTCCTTGGAGCCCGGGTCCTCGGAGCGCGCCTTGGCGACGGCGGCGAAGGTCGCCGAGGTCACGGACCTGGCGATCTTCTCGGCCTCGCGCTTGATGGAGTCGTTGGCCGTCGCGGAGATCCCCTCGGGCTGCTTGGCGAGGAGGATGTGCGACGCGGCGAGGAGTTCGCCCTTGTTGTAGCGCTCCTCGAAGGTCGAGGGATCGACGTTCACCCAATCCTTGGAGACGTTCGTGAAGAGCGTCTGCATGCGCTGCTGCGCCAGGGTGGACCACATCCCCTCGTCCGCGAGCTGCGGCGTGCGGAGGGAATCGTCCTGCGCGGCGGCCTGCCCGAGGAGCTGGTAGTTCACCCAGAGCTGGGCGATGGTGCGCACCGCCTCCGGCTGGAGGGGCACGTCGGTGGGGCCCATCATCTCGGCGAGCCGGTCCACCTTGAGCTCGGCGGAGCCGGCGCGGGCGACGACATCGACGTGGCCGGTCATCGCGTCCCTGAAGCCCTCACACGCGGTGAGGACGGGGAGGAGCATGAGCACGAGGGACGCGGGGAGGAGGCGGAGGCGGGTCATTGCGAGGAGAGGGAGAGGAGTGCTTCTACCGTGCATCGGGCGAGATTGTTCGAAGGGCCCGGACGAGGCCGTCCAGCAGCGTCGCGCCCCCGAGTCGTGTGAGCTTGAGCGAGAGGGGCTGCACCCGTCGCACGTCCACCTGGAACTGCACGTCCCGGAAGGCGGCCGCGAGGGGCTTGAGACGCGGGACAGCGTCAGCCCTGAAACTAACACGGGCCTCCTGCCCATGCACCAGTATCCCTTCGGCCCCGAGCGGGGCGCCGAGGAGGCGGAGCCGGGCCACCGCGAAGTGGGCCTCGGCCTCCGGCGGGAGGGGGCCGAAGCGGTCGCGCACCTCGAGACGGAGCTCGTCCACCGCGGCCGCGTCGCGCGCGGCGCCCAGGCGCCGGTAGAGGTCGAGCTTCACCGCCTGGCTGGCGATGTAGTCGTCCGGCAGGTAGCTGGGCACGTCGAGCGTCACGTCGGTGGGGGGCGGCGGGGGGGCGTCGTCGCCCCGGAGCATCCGGGTGACCGTCTCGTCGAGCAGGCGGAGGTAGAGGTCGAACCCGACGGCGTGCACGTACCCCGACTGCTCGGGGCCCAGGAGGTTCCCCGCCCCGCGCAGTTCCATGTCCTTGAGCGCGATCCGGTAGCCGGCCCCCAACTCGGTGTGGTGCTCGAGCACGCGGAGGCGGCGTTCGGCGTCCTCGTCGGGGTTGTCGGGGACGATGAGGTAGCAGTAGGCGCGACGGTGCGAGCGGCCCACGCGGCCGCGGAGCTGGTAGAGCTGGGCGAGGCCCAACCGGTCGGCACGGTTCACGAACATCGTGTTCGCGTTCGGCACGTCGATCCCGCTCTCCACGATGAGCGTGGAGACGAGCACGTCGATCTCGCCCTCCACGAACTGGCGCATGGTCGCCTCGAGCTCGCGCTCCTTCATCTGGCCGTGGCCCACGCCCACGCGGGCGCGCGGCACCACGCGGCGCACGTGGTCGGCGATCGCCTCGATGGTCTCGATGCGGTTGTGCACGAAGAAGACCTGGCCACCGCGGTCGAGCTCGCGGGCGATCCCCTCTTCTATGAGGCCGTCGTCCCAGGGTTCGAGGAAGGTGAGCACGGGGGAGCGGTCGCGTGGCGGGGTCTGCATCAGCGTCATGTCGCGCAGGCCGGCGAGCGACTGGTGGAGCGTGCGCGGGATGGGCGTGGCGGTGAGCGTGAGGACGTCGGTCTCGAGCTTCAACTGCTTGAGCCGCTCCTTGTGCTTCACGCCGAACCGGTGCTCCTCGTCCACGATGATCAGGCCGAGCTGCCTGAAGACGACGTCCTTCGAGAGCAGGCGGTGCGTGCCGATCACGACGTCGACCTTCCCTTCCGCCAGTTCCTTGAGCGCCGCGGTCTGCTGCTTCCCGGACTGGAAGCGGCTCATCACGGCGATGTGCACCGGGAAGTCCGCGAAGCGCTCGCCGAAGGTGCGCGCGTGCTGCTCGGCGAGCACGGTGGTGGGCACGAGCACGGCGACCTGCCGCCCGCTCTGCACCGCCTTGAACGCCGCGCGCACGGCGACCTCGGTCTTGCCGTAGCCCACGTCGCCCACGAGGAGGCGGTCCATCGGCCGCGCGCCCTCCATGTCCTGCTTCACGCTGTCGGTGGCGGTGCGCTGGTCGGGGGTGTCCTCGAAGAGGAACGAGCTCTCGAGCTGCTTCTGCCAGGCGCCGTCGGGGTGGTGCGGCGCGCGGCTCGCGATCTTGCGGCGCGCGTAGAGATCGAGCAGTTCGGCGGTCATCTCGCGGAGCGCCGCGCGCGTCCTCTCCTTCTGCTGGGTCCAGCGCTTGCCGCCGAGCCTGTGCAGGTGCGGCGCGGGGAGGTCGTCGTCCACGTCGCCGGCGGCGCGGTACTTCTCGATCTGGTCCAGCCGATAGAGCGGCACGTTGAGCCGGTCGCCGCCCTCGTACTCGATCACCGCCACTTCGATCGTCGCCTCGGCATGGAAGACCGTCTTCATCCCGCGGTAGATGCCGACGCCGTGCTCGAGGTGGACGACGTAGTCGCCTTCCTTGAGGGCGGTGACGTGCTCGAGCGCGGTGCCGGTGGCGTACTTGCGGCTGCGGCGGATGCGGCGCTCGCGGCGGAAGATCTCGTGGTCGGTGAGGACGCGGAGGCCGTCGGGCTGGCCGCGGGGCGGGATGAGGAAGCCGCCGCCCAGCACGCCGATCACCAGCGCGGCGGGGGTGCGCCCGTCGCCGCCGTCGCGCGCGCCCCTGGCGCCGCGCGCGTCGAGCAGCTCCTCGAGCCGCTCGGCCTGGCCGGCGTTGTCGCAGAGGATGAGCGTCTCGGTGCCGTCGCGGACCATCGCCGAGAGGCGGGCCATGTCGCGTTCCACCGGCTCCGGCGCGCGGATCGGGAAGGTGACCACCTCGCCGTCCTCGCTCCCCGTGGCGACCACCTCGAGCGTGGGGAAGGTCCTGAGCCCGGCGAGGGCGGCCTGCGGCGACTGGAGGAGTTCACCGCGCGCCGCGACGTCCTCGCCGCGGCGCCGCGCGAGCTCCAGGTGATGCTCGGCCTCGCCCCAGGTGCGCTCCATCTCGGGCGCGAGCGCGACGCCGGCGGGGAGCACCACCAGCGAGCCCGGCGGCCAGAGGTCGGCGAGCGAGGCGCGCTCGTACTGCTCGTCCGTCCCGTCGCCGCGCACCTCCACCGGGAGGACGAGCGCGCGCTCGGCCGGGCGCGTGGTGCGCTGCGTGGAGACGTCGAACCAGCGGAGCTCCTCGAGCTGGTCACCCCAGAACTCGAGGCGCACCGGCTCGCCCATGCCGAAGCCGTACACGTCCACGATCCCGCCGCGCACGCTGTACTGCGCGACGTCCTCCACGAGCGTGACGCGCTCGAAGCCGACGCGGTCGAGGTGCGCGGTGAGGTCGTCGAGGCGCCACTCATCGCCCTTCTTGAGTTCCACCCGCGCGTCGGCGAGCGCGCGCGGAAGGCGCGTGCGTTCCTGCACCGCACGCGCCGTGGTGAGGAGCACGCGCACGGCGCCGCGCGCGAGCTGCTCCAGCGTCTCCACGCGCTCGCCCGCGACCTCGGCGTGCGGCTCCACCTCGCCGAAGCCCTCGCGCGGAGGGTAGAGCGCGACTGACTCGTCGCCCAGCACCGACTGGAGGTCGGCGAGCCAGCGCTCGGCCTCCGGCAACTGGTCCGCGACGACGACGAAGAGCCGGTTGGGATCGGCGGCGACGAGCGCGGCGAGGAGCACGGCGTCGGACGATCCCGCGAGGCCGGCGACGGAGAGGTGGCCGCGCTCGCGCGGCAGGGCGCCGAGCAGTTTGGTGAACGCGGCGAGCGCACCGATGCGCTCGACCAGGATCGGGAGTGCCATCAGCGTCCGGTCACGCGGTCGCCGCCTTGGCGCGCCCGCGGCGCGCGACGAACGATTCGGCGGCGAGGAGGAGCAGCGCGAGCGCGAGGAAGGTGCGCGCGAGGGCGCGCCGGCCGCCGGCACGGAAGAGCGCCCGGGCGGCGTCGCCGCCATTCGCACTGGCGCGCGTCGCGCCGAGGCGCGCGGCGAGGGAATCGGGGGCGAGGCGCGCCAGGTCCGACTCGCGCGGCTCCGCGTTCACCACCAGCGCGCCGGCGCGCTGGCCGTCGCGGCGCCAGAAGGAGACGCCGGCGGTCCAAGGCGCCTCGAGGGTGCCGCCCGCCGTGACGGGACGCGTGGTGCCGTCGGGGGATTCGAGCGCGTCCACACCATTGGGCACGCGCACCGCGGCGCCGGGCGCGGCCTGCAGCGCGGCGCCGGTGCCTTGCGCGAGTCGCTGCGAGAGGAGGTCGTCGAGCCAGGGGATGAAGCCCGCGCGCACGGGCAGGTCGGTGGCCGCCGCGTCCGCGGCGGAGGCGACGAGCACGTAGCCGTCCCCCGCGACCGCCCAGGGCGCGCCGCCCACGCGGGCGATCGTGTCCGTGCCGGTGATGTCGCCGGCGGGGATGAGCGGGTACCAGCTCCTGGCGACGGTGCCCTCGACGCCCTCGCCGCGCACGGGGGCGGGACCCTCGCGGCGCGCGGCGAATCGCCAGGGGATGCCGGCGCGCTCGAGCGCGCGGTTGGCGTCGGCGAGCTTGAGCGGTTCGCTCGGGGCGAAGAGGAGGCCGGGCTTCCGCGCGCGCTCGGCGGAGACGAGGGCGACGGCGGCGCGCGCATCGGCACCGGCGCGCACGGCGCGGCCACCCTGGACCAGCGCGTCCACCGCGCCGCGCAGGAAGAGCCCCGACGCCGCGTCCGCTGCGATCGCCGGCGGCTCGCCCACGTGCGCCGCGAAGTGGCGGATGTCGTCGGCGCGGAGTTCGTCGGGGGCGAGTTCGATCGCGCCCGCCATCCAGCCGCGCGTGAGCGGCTGCACGCGCGCGAGCACCGTGGCGCCGGGCTGCGCGCTCCCGCGCGCGACGGTGCGCCCGTCGAGCACCACGCGCCAGGTGGTGGAGTCGCTGCCGCTCACCGTCGCGCGCACCGCGCCGCGCGGATTCCAGTGCGCGGGCTCGCTTGCGACCATCACCACCGCGCGGTTCGCCGGCGGCGCGCCGTCCGGTTGCACGACGTCCACCGGCATGCCGTCCGCGACGGCGCCGGCGACGCCCTGCCAGCTCGTCGCCTGGCCGTCGGTGAGCAGCACGATGCGGCCATTGGGAATGCCGCTCTCCTTCACGAGCGTGGCCGCGCGCCGGAGCGCGGCGCTCGCGTCCCCTGCGCCATCGAGGGCGCGCACGCGCGCGAGCGCGTCGCGCAGCACGAGGGAGGAGCCGCCCGTCACCTGGCCATCGAAGGTCACGATCCAGAGCCGGTCCCCCGCCGAGGCCGCGTCCACCATCGCCCGCGCGACCGCGGTGAGTCGGGTGAGCATCGGCCCCTCGGTGCCCGCCGCCGACGAGGAGAGCGAGTTGTCGAGCACGAGGGCGACCGCGGTGGGCGCGTGGCCGACGCCGGGGAGCGGCCCCACCGGGCGCGCCGCGGCGAAGGCGAGCGCGAGGATGATCGCGACGCGCAGCACCATGAGCAGGAGGTTCTTCAGCCGCACCTCGCGCGCGTGCTCCTTCTCCATGCGAAGGAGGTAGCGCACCGCGGGGAAGTCCACCCTGGCGCCGGTGCGGCGCCGCAGCAGGTGGAGGAGGAGCGGGACACCGGCGGCCGCCGCGAGCAGGAGCGCCCAGGGCGCGAGGAAGCTCATCGGATCAGGATCGTCGCTGGCGCGCGGCGAAGGCGCGCCGGAGCGGCACGCCGAAGGGCTGGTCGGTCATGATCGGTTCATAGAAGGCACCCGCGGAGGCGAAGCGCGCGCGCCATTCGTCCATCGCCTCCAGCACCGTCTCCTGGTACGCCTCGCGGATGTCGGCCGGCGTCGCGGCGAGCTGCGCGCCCTGCTCGGGGTCGACGAAGAGCGACTCGCCGGCGGGGAGGTCGAAGCTCCTCTCCGCCGGGTCCATGACGTGGAGGATCGTGACGTCGTGGCCCTGCGCACGGAGGGCGTGCACCGTGTCGTCCACTTCCTGTTCGTCGAGCAGGAGGTCGGAGACGAGGATCACCATCCCGCGGCGGCGGATGAGCTTGCCGGCCTGCCTGAGCGCGCCGGCGGCGTCGGAACCCGTGCCGGAGCCGGGGTCGGCGAGCGCGGTGAGGATCCGCTTCCATTGGATGGTGCGCGACTTGGGCGGCACCACCGAGCGGAGCTGGTCGTCGAACCTGATGAGGCCCACGGAGTCGCGCTGGCGGATCTGGAGCAGCGTGATCGCGGCGACCATCCGCTCGGCGTAGGCGAGCTTGGTGAGGAGGGTGGGCGCGCTCTTCCAGTCCATCGACTTGCTCACGTCGAGGACGACGGTGCAGCGGAGGTTCGTCTCCTCCTCGTACTGCTTGATGAGCCACTTGTCCGCGCGCGCCGCGACCTTCCAGTCCATGAAGCGGAGGTCATCGCCCGGCTGGTAGGGACGGTGCTCCGCGAACTCCACCGAGAATCCCTTCTTGGGCGAGCGGTGCAACCCGGCGAGGAGCCCGTCCACGATCCAACGCGAGATGACCTCGAGGCGCCCGAGGGCCGCGAGGGTGAGGGGGTCCATCAGATCGGCACGGACGGCCGGTGCGGCTGGAGCGGACATCTGCTCGGCTGAAGCTATCGCTGCCCCTGGACGGCTCAAAGGGCGGATGTGGGATGGGAGACGGGAGAAGGGCGGCACTGCGACTACGCGCGGGGGGTGGGAAGTGCTCGTGCGCCTCAGTCCTCTCCCTCGCGCGGGCACCCCGGCATCCGGAACGCCCCGATGCGCGTCGAGTAGCTCGTCGCGCCCGCCTTGAGGTAGTCGCCCACGTACCAGACGGTGCAGTCGTCCGCCGGATCGATCGCGGTCTGCGTGTAGTCCTCCCAGCGGAGCGTCGTGGTCTGCGCGGCCGCGCCCTCCACCAGGACGCGCTCGCCGAACGTGAGCGTCCCGAGCGGGTCACCCGCACTCCGACCCGCGAAGCGTTGGCCGGGGAAGTGCGACGCGCCGCCGAACGAGTAGCCGATGCCGATGTTGCCCAGCGCGTCGATCGCCGGGCTCGCCATCCAGCGGAAGTCGCTGTCGGGCGCGAAGGTGCCCTGCTGGTGCAGCGCCGGGAGGCCGCGCGCGTCGAGGCGCAGCTCATACCAGCGCACGCCGCCACCCAAGGCCTCCGTGTTCACCGAGTGCACGGCGACGAGCGCCTCGTGCGTGGCGAACCGGCGGTACACGGTGCGGGCCATCAGCTTGTCACCCTGCGCATCGAGCCGGCGATCGGTGCCCTTCTGCGGCACGCAGTTCGTGAGCTGGCCGCCGCAGAGGTAGCGGTACGGCGCGACGCGGATGCGCGTGGGTCCCTCGAGGCGGGTGCGCGCGGGAGCCTCCCAGTCCACGAAGAACCGCCAGGCCAGGAGCACGTCGTCCTCGAAGTCGCCGCGCAGCTGCGTGCCGCCGGCGGCGAGCACGAGGTTCGGCGCGCCGGCGGGCGGGAGCAGCGTGCCGTCCAGGTCGGCCGTGTTGAGGAAGTTCACGTCCTGCACGATCACGCACTGCTCCGTCGCATCCTCGCCCGCGAGCATCCGCGCGCGGTCCACCACGCAGACGTGCTTCTCGACCACGTCGTCGCCGGTGCTGGTCGGCACGTAGTAGCCGTCGGGCCAGACCGCGGGCCGCGGGTAGTCCGGGAAGAGGGGCCGCGCGAACTCGTAGCGGTCCCAGCTGCCCATCGGGTCGGACGAGGTGCTGATGGCATAGCACATCGCGTAGCCGCCGGAGTCCGGGGGCGGGGGCGGGCGCGTGGCGGCGCCAGTGGGGGCCGCGGCCGCCGCTCCGGCACCGCCGGGCGGCGTGGGCCGCGCTGGGGGCGGCACGAAGAGCGGCGCGCGGCGTGGACCGGGCGGCGCGGTGCGCGGCGGCATGCGCGAGAACACCGGCATCACGAGGAGCCAGCGATCGGCGAGCTGGTCGTAGCGCACCACCGCGTCACCGTTGTTGCGCTCCTCGCACGGCCCGCCGAAGCCGCGGAACACGTTGTTGGTCGGCACGGGACCGTAGAGTGCCTCGCCGGTGGTGCCGAATGTCGCGCCGCGCTTGCTGAAGATCGCCATGCGCGAGTTCACCGTCTGCACGATGTGATCGCGGCCGACGGCGAGGGAGTTGTCGGAGGGGTTCCGGAGCGTCGCGTCGCCCTGCGGACCGCGGAAGCCGGCGCCGAGTCCGTCGAACTGCTCCGCGAGGCGCGCGGGGGGCGCGGTGCCGGCCGCGCGCTGCTCGATCGCGGCGGCGCCCGGCGGTACGCCGACCGGCAGCGACTGCGCCACCGCGACGCGTGCGGATGCCGAAGCCGCCACGAGCAACGCGATGCCGGACCGCACGAAGGGGGCAAGGGTGGAGTGCATGGGAGCGATTCTACGACGCGGGCCCGCGGGCTCGCCAACCGGAGCGGTCCGTCGGCGACCGGCGCACCCCGTCAGTTGGAGCGCACGAGGGCCACGACTAGCTTTGAAGGTTGCCCCGAGCACGCCCCGCCCCGCATCCCCAGTCGCCCCGCCGTGACCCCGCCGCCCCTGATCCGCAATTTCTGCATCGTCGCCCACATCGACCACGGGAAGTCCACCCTGGCCGACCGCCTCATCGAGGCCACGGGCATGCTGCAGAAGCGCGAGATGAAGGCCCAGGTGCTCGACACGCTCGACCTCGAGCGCGAGCGTGGGATCACGATCAAGCTGAACGCCGTCCGCATGTCGTACGACGCGAAGGACGGCACGACCTACGAGCTCAACCTGATCGACACGCCGGGCCACGTGGACTTCACGTACGAGGTCTCCCGCTCGCTCGCGGCGTGCGAAGGCGCGATCCTCGTGGTGGACGCCTCGCAGGGGATCCAGGCACAGACGCTCTCGAACCTCTTCCTCGCGATGGACGCCGGGCTCGAGATCATCCCGATCCTGAACAAGATCGACCTCCCCGGCGCCGAGCCCGAGAAGCGGCGCCAGGAGGTGGTCGACCTCCTCGGCTGCGACCCCGGGGACATCCTGCTCGTGAGCGCGAAGGAGGGGATCGGCATCCCCGAGCTGCTCGAGGCGGTGGTGAAGCGTGTGCCGCAGCCGAAGGGGAACGTGGACGCGCCCCTCCGCGCGCTCATCTACGATTCGTTCTACGATCGCTACCGCGGGGCGATCCCGAGCGTGCGCGTGGTGGACGGCGTGATCAAGAAGGGCACGCGCATCACCTTCGGTGCCTCGGAGTCGGTGTATGAGGTGGCCGAGGTGGGCTACAACCAGCTCCGGCAGGTGGTGACGCCGCAGCTGACGGCGGGCGAGGTCGGCTTCGTGGTCGCGAACGTGCGCTCGGTGAAGGAGACGCGCGCGGGCGACACGATCTTCGACGCCGACGACAAGGCGCCCGAGCCGCTCCCCGGCTACCAGGCCGTGCGCTCGTTCGTCTTCGCCGGCGTCTACCCCACCGACACGCAGCAGTACGAGGACCTCCGCGACGCGCTCGAGAAGCTCCAGCTGAACGACGCCTCGCTCCAGTACCAGCCCGAGTCCTCCACCGCCCTGGGCTTCGGTTTCCGCTGCGGCTTCCTCGGCCTCCTGCACATGGAGATCGTGCAGGAGCGGCTCGAGCGGGAGTTCGACCTCTCCCTCGTCACCACGGTGCCGAGCGTCGAGTACAAGGTCTACAAGACCGACAACGAGATGGTGCTGGTGGAGAACCCGGCGCTCATGCCCCCGGCCTCCGTGATCGACTACGTCGAGGAGCCGTACGTGAAGGCGCGGATCGTCGTGCCGAGCGACTACATCGGCGTGATCATGACGCTGGGCACCGAGCGGCGCGGCGAGTACAAGGGGATGAGCTACCTCGACACCACGCGCGTCGAGATCGACTGGGAGTTCCCGCTCGCCGAGATCATCCTCGACTTCTTCGACAAGATGAAGTCGCTCACGCGCGGCTACGCCGGCCTCGACTACGAGATGCTCGGCTACCGCCGGAGCGACCTCGTGCGGCTCGACATGCTGATCAACGGCGACCCGATCGATGCCTTCAGCGTGATCACCCACCGCGACAAGGCGTACGAGTGGGGCCGCAAGATCGCCGACAAGCTGAAGGAGCTGATCCCGCGGCAGCTCTTCGAGGTGATCATCCAGGCGGCGATCGGCCAGAAGGTCATCGCGCGCACGACGGTGAAGGCGCTGCGGAAGGACGTGCTGGCCAAGTGCTACGGCGGCGACATCAGCCGGAAGCGCAAGCTCCTCGAGAAGCAGAAGGAGGGGAAGAAGCGGATGAAG
>Ga0224510_10001966_pt1 | contig 12844 bp, 11 predicted proteins | sample SF_May12_sed_USG_FD_170161 | JGI IMG/M metagenome (GOLD analysis project Ga0224510, IMG submission 170161) | Sediment microbial communities from San Francisco Bay, California, United States - SF_May12_sed_USGS_4_1 | ecosystem: Environmental > Aquatic > Marine > Sediment | place: USA: California... | reverse complement strand
GTATTCACTCCTTGTAAAAGGTGGATGATCGTGGTTGACCATCAAGAGTACGCCGCCCTTTCCGATCCTGCCATACACAACTTTCAATCATAGCTCCACAAGACATCCCCCAGACCGCCTACAACCATCCTTCATCAGCAAAGGACACATGTCGGTCCTCGCCCAGGACGAGATGATCCAACACCCGAATACCGAGGAGCTCACCGGAGGCCACGAGCCGCTTGGTCAGGGCGCGGTCTTCCTGGCTTGGTGTGGGATCGCCCGACGGGTGGTTATGCGAAAAAATCACGGCCGCCGCATTCATGCAGACCGCAGCTTTAAAGGCCTCCCGTGGTTCGACGATCGAAACCGTGAGGTTTCCGACGGAAACCACCTGATACCCGATCGGACGGTGTTTCGCATTGAGACACACCACGAGAAATTCCTCATGCGGTCGCCCCTCGAAGTGGGCCCGGAGCAATCTCGCCACCGCGGATGAATCAGACATGGTGGGTGCGCCATAGAGTGGGGAATGCCGTTCCTTCACCACCTGCAATCGATAGAGAGGTACGCAGACGGACAGGGGTCCCGGCTGGTGCTGGATGTCTGGTACGATCTTGCTAGCCATGTGCTCACCTTTCCCTTGGGTGTCAGTACCTGGTCAGGGAGCCGGAGCGGTTGTCCCCGTTCCGACTCCCGCTTTCCTACTTACTCTGTGTGTTTCTCATTGAGATAATTGCGATGGGCCATCCGATCGAGCTGCGCGAGATCGAGGTTCACCCCATCGCAGAAATGACGGAGGTCGGAGAGGAAATCGGCCAGGACTGTGTCGACCGAGGCGCCCGGCTCCCGTAAGGCGGCGACGCGATAGTAGACCAGCGCCTGCGCGGCTCGATCCGCCCGGATCGCATTCGGATGCCTCTTAACTCGTCGAACATTCGCCCGATACATCGTTGTTGTGTTCATCCTCGTGTCCTTTCTGTTGGACTGTCTCCCCATGAGAACAGCCACCCACGAGACCAACGGCCACAGCGCGTCGACCGGCCCACCGGTCTCTTTCACGAACATGTGTTGCGCCTCTCACGCACAGCAGGAGGCGCAACAGAACATCCGAGTCTGGGGTCCCGGCTGGCTGCGAGCGTGACAGCCCTCCGGGTCAGTTGGCTGGCGCGGTTGCACCCGGACGGGCCCCACACCATGGGGAGCGAAGGAATGGGATGGAGAAGGAGAACAGTCCGCACGGTCGAGTTGCCGCAGGCGACACGACGGTGCGCGAAGGACGGCACGGCGCGGGCGCGGTGCCACCACACTCGTGGGTCAGGATCGGAGAGATCAATGTGGGAGAAGGAAGGGAGAACTGGCCTGATCAGACAAGGCCGACGAGCGAGAGAGGCCCGCCGGCCCTGTTGAGCGAATCAGTCGATCGCTCGAACGATCAGCCCGGCCTCGGGATGATCGCCTGCGAAGTCACGCAGCAGATGGAAGTAGTCGGCGATCCGAGGACCGAGTGGATCGTCCTCCAACAGGAAGGACACGTGGCTGAACGTGAACAGGGACACGATGATCCCAGCGGCATCGCCCGAGACCGTGGCGTCAAAGAAATTGTCCGCATGCACGAGTGCATAGCGTTCATGACTCGGTGCGAGATAACACCCGCCGTTGCTCAAGTCATAGAAGTGCCAATACCCTCCGGTGTAGGTGGGACACAGCTTGGCAAACTGTGCGTACACATAGTTCTCGACCGTGAGCATGTGCATCCCAAAGTGGCGCGGCAGAAACGTGAGCCGGTCCTCTTCCGGCACCAGGGTCGCCACGATCGCTGGTTGTTCGTTGTTGAATGGTTTCATGTCATTTCCTCCAGATTGTCCCAGGCGGAATTGCCTGAGTGGAGGGGCTTGGTCACACCGCACGCGCAGCGGTCAGGGCCGTGTGAAGCACGCTCGCGAGCATGCGGGATCGCCGCAGCGCAGGCCTTGACGTCGAGACCGTGCGACCTGCAAGTCGCATGAATTTCTGTTTCACGGAGGATCTATGAGCCGATGAAACCGACTGTTCCATCAGTCGTTCCCTACCTGGACATGCGGAGCTGGCAACAGCTCGGTGTGAAGCTCCGGGGACAACGTAGCCGCCGGGGAACCGGTACGCCGAGCCGTGAGGCGAAGCGGAACCTGCCAGCACGAAGGCGGGGAGGAACCAGGGATGGATGGGTACAACCAACACATGTGAACGTCTGCAGAAGCGTCGTAACGTCAGACAAGTCAAACGTGCTGACAGGCTTGAACCAAACGGTACGCGGCCAGGCATGGTCTTCGTTCTCTGGACCATCATGGACACAGGCCGCCGGCGCACAGGACGGGTTCGCACCATCCGGAAATTCATGCGGAACAGGGTAAGTCCCTCACGCTGCCGACAACGGCAGGTGAACCGCAAGGAACGCTATGAGCGTGGGGGGTACAGGACTGCGGAGGAAGCAAACGCCCGTCTGTAATGGATGGGATACGGGCTGCAACATCGCCCGACGCGAAAGCGGGCAGACTTCCGCGCGGTCATTCATGGCGAGAGAATCTTGACACAACCGTTGGATGAGGAAAAGCAGATGACGGCCTCTGATACGCACGTATCCGATGCTGGTGCGTCCTCACACGCTGCCCAGAAGTGGGACCAGGCGAACTGGCCCACGATCGAAGCAGAGGTGAAGCGGCTTCAGATGCGTATCGCCAAGGCAGTTCGGGAAGGCCGATGGGGCAAGGCGAACGCCTTGCAACGCCTGCTGACCCGCTCGCACAGCGGCAAGATGTTGGCCGTGAAGCGAGTGACGGAAAACCGAGGGAAGCGAACGCCGGGTGTGGACGGCAAGGTGTGGCGCACCCCGGCGGCCAGGTGGAACGGAATGCTGTCGCTGCGGCATCGCGGTTATCGGGCCATGCCGCTGCGACGAGTGTACATTCCGAAGAGGAATGGGAAGCGGCGTCCGCTGGGAATTCCTTGTATGCGGTGCCGGGCGATGCAAGCGCTGTGGAAGCTCGCCTTGGACCCGATTGCAGAGACCCTGGCGGATCCGAATTCCTATGGGTTTCGGCCTGAGCGCTCGCCAGCCGATGCCATCGAACAGTGCGTCACCACCCTGTCACAGCGGATCTCGGCAGAGTGGGTCCTGGAGGGAGATATTCGAGGTTGTTTCGACAACTTCAGCCACTCCTGGCTTCTGGAGCACATCCCGATGGAGCAGGCGGTGCTGCGCACGTGGCTGGAAGCCGGATACGTCGATGAGGGACTCGTGTTCGAGACGCAGGCGGGGACACCCCAGGGTGGAGTCATCTCGCCGGTGCTCGCGAACATGGCGTTGGATGGGCTGGAGGCGGCAGTCTATGCGAGTGCCGGTGGGTCGGAACGCGCACGCCGGAAAGTCAAGCTCAACGTCATCCGTTATGCCGATGATTTCGTGGTGACCGGTGCGTCGAAGGACGTGCTCGACTCCCAGGTGCTCCCCGCGATCCGTCGTTTCCTGGCGGCGCGTGGGCTGGACCTATCGGACGAGAAAACGCGGATCACACACATCACGGAAGGGTTCAATTTCCTCGGGCAGCACGTCCGCAAGTACGGCGACAAGCTGCTCACCAAGCCCGCAAAGCACAGCATCCACTCTTTGCTGGAGAGGGTCAGGGAACTCATCACAGGCAATGCCAACGCCACGCAAGCCGCGTTGATACGGCAACTCAACCCGGTGATCCGAGGCTGGGCGCTGTATCACCGCCATGCTGCAGCCAAAGCAACCTATGCACGGATCGACTCGCACATCTGGCACATGCTCTGGAGGTGAGCGAAGCGTCGGCATCCCGCCAAAGGAGCTCGATGGGTCATCCGGCGGTACTTCCGACCAAGAGGATCGCGGTCCTGGGTCTTCGCCACGAAGGGCTCCACTGACGGCACGACCGCCAGTATTCAGCTCTTCTGTGCGATGACGGTTGCCATCAGGCGTCACGTCAAGATTCCAGGTGCCGCGCATCCTTTTGACCCGGCATGGACTGCGTACCTCGCCCGTCGTCGAGCCTCAACACGTTCCGTCAAATTGTTCGGTGCCACCCTATGGTGCTGAAGAATGGCTTGAGCCGGATGCTGGGTGACCAGCCCGTCCGGTTCTTAGGGGGCGGTGGCGCAGCAATGCGCTGCTGCTACCCGACGGTGTGATACCGTCACGACACACAGGCAAGCACACCCCCCGACCATTTTTCTTCCAGAGAAGACCAGGTTCAGAGGACAGACAGAGAGCATGCTTGAGAAAAGTGTCGCAGGTGGCTCAGCACGGTCGAGCCGCGTAGCGCGGGACGACGGTGCAATCGAACAGGCACGGCGCGTGCGCGGTGCCATCTGAAGGGCTATGTGTTTTGGAGATGTGCGTCAGCGATACGGAGGGCATGCGTCCCGCCAAACGGCGGGATGAGCGGAAGCGAACCCGAAGCAGCGCGGTCGCCGAAGGCGAGACGCCAACACAGAATCTTAGTTATAACAACGTGAGGGTGCCGCGCTGCTCACGATCAAGGCGATCATGGACCAACTATGAAAGGACTGCCGCAGAAGGGTTCCTCGACGTTGATGCCGTGCGGCTTGGTGTTGAGCATGAACGACCACCAAGGATCATGTTGGGTGTTGATTGTCGCCACACGCACCCACCGTCAGCTCTCGGCCACGAGCGGAAGTTCGGCACCGAGATCGCACCGCCATAAAGCGGTCCTCAGCCATGCGCGTCGCGCAGCCTCCGTGTTGATGGATGGGTTGGCCGAACAGAACACACCTCAACTTTGACTCGTTTGCTTTCCTCCGTTTACTTGAGTACTTCGCCGATCAGCTCAAACCGGCAGTCTTTAAGCAAAACGTGTTCATTCGTGATGTTGCCCAATTTGCCCAATACACGAACTTTGTCGCCGATCTTGATCGTTTTCACCTGCTCGCGACTGCAAAAGGCACCGAAGTTCTCAAATTTGAGCGTTCCTTGACCAAAGGGGAAGTCGTCTATTCCACGTACTTCTCCTTCCCAGCGGACCCACTTGCCATAGTACATCTGCTCAGCGAGAGCGTTCGCCTGCACCGGTTGATTAATCCTTTTGTGCCAGGACGTGAGTTGTTCTGGAGTTACGCTCAATACTGTCGCAGGTGCAGGAGGTGCAGTGAAGTAATTCCAGGCAAGTGGCAGGCCAAAAGTTAGTAGAGAGCCAAGGGTGACGGAAACTACCGCAATTCTGAAAGGGTGTCTCCAGCCGTCTCCGCGAGCATTGTCTGCTTCACCATTCTTCGATTGGCTGGTCATTCACGTTGCCTTGTTACGCCCAACAATGTTTAGACTGTATAATCCCGTTACGACAGATTGTCCACTTCTGCCTAAACGGGCGGGCACGCACTGATCGCCAGCACTAACCCATTGCAGCAGGACAGGTTCCGCCCCACTACCGCGATGAGATCGTTGTCTTATGCAGATCGGTGTAGGCCCACCCTCTGGTAGTGGTCGGTCATGTACTTCTACTTTGGGTCGGATGGCGACAGTCGCAGAACGGCCATCTGCGGTCATTGGCCAAGCCAGATTCGTTGCCCGAAAGCAGCCAATAAGCCCGCCTCTTCATGTCGCCCGCATCGCCGGGGGAGAGATGACTGGCAGGGACGAACCAGCGCAGCATCCGAGCGCGCACCTGCTGCTGCACCGTGGCGAGGTCTTCGGATGTCAGCGCAGCGGGGGCACGCTCACCGGGGTCGACGGAGATTTTAGGACAAGACGATCACATTCGAATACGAACACCGGCACCACACTGTCGCTGGGCAATGTCACGGAGGGGCGGGGCTTGCGACCAGCCAGATTTCGATTCCGAGCGCTCCAGTGCAGGGTTCAGCGCCTTTGCCGTGGCTCCGGCTACGAAGAGCAAGGCGGCTACCGGTGACGGCTCGATGAGCGGGGTATTTCTGCTGGCGCTCGCACTCGGAGTCCTGCTTCGCCCCAGAAAAAAGCTATAGAAGTTTCAACACGAGCTACTCGCGCTTCTTCCTCCGGCGGTAGCACCCGATCAGGAGACCAATGAGAATCGCTAACAACAGGATGAACAGGAAAATCCAGAGCCAGAGTCCGAGATTGAAGTGCTTCCCCAGCGCCGGCGGCAATGCGCGACTGATATCATACTCGAGGTCCGCTTCGACTGCGCCTATCGAGCAGGTGCCTTTCGTGAGGCGCTTGCTCCCGTAGAGATCCATCGCGCGCACGGGCTCCGCCATGCAGGAGGCGGTATCACCCCTGTCGCGCGCCGGGCTCAGGTAACTAGGTCTGAAACCGCTGCCGAGCGAGGGGTTGTCTGTCTGAATCGTCGATCCACAGGCAGCACCCGGGTACTGCAGCGACGCGACACTCGCAGAGATCTTGCCGGAAGCACCCATGCAGGCGCCACCAGCGTTGTTGGTGAGAATGGTGTTGATCACCGCCAGCGTGCCGGCGCCTTCCAGTGCGACTCCGCTGCCGGGATGGTCTGCGATCGTTGTATTGATTAGTCGCACCGGCCCGGAGGCGCTGAGCGCGGAATTACGCGGGCTGCTGCCCGTCACTGCGTTGCGCGCAAGGATTGAATTGCCGAGCTCCACGGCCGCAGGTCCGGCCTCGATGCCGCCGATGGACGCAGCCAGGTTGTCGACCACCAGGGCGCGCGAAAACGCCAGCGAGTCATCCACGTCGTTCGTCTTGGACTCGAGCCCGGCTATGACGCCCGCAAATTCCGCCGGCAGACCGCCGATCGCCTGCCAGTTGACCAGCGCGCCGCCGGCGCCGCCGCTGCGATTCTTCGCGAAGAGCGGGGCATCCCCATCGATCGAGCCCGCCCACGCGATCGCGCCGCCACCGTACTCAGCCGAGTTGTTACGGAACTGCGCGCCTAACAACGTCACCCGCGGAGCAACCTCGAACGGCGTGAGGCTCCATATGTTGTTGCGAATGGGACGGCCGACGTGCATGACCGCACCGCCGATGCGCGCGGAATTGCCGTCGAAGACCGTCCGCGACAGCGTGAGCCGCGTGCCCGCCGAATAGATAGCCCCGCCGAACCCGTAGGACTTGTTGCCCGAGAACGTGCTGTTCGAAATCTCGGCGACTGACTGGGTGATAGTCAGCGCGCCGGCGCAGCAGCCCCAGGATCCGCCCGAGCTGGCCGTGTCGCGGCCATTGTCCGAGAATGTGCTGCCGGTAACGACCAGCAAAGCATCCGAAATGAGAGAAGTCATCCGGTTCTCGGTGAACTCGCTATCGATGATGGAAATGCGACGCGCCGTCGACACGGGTGATGCCGACCTCCAGGCGCCGCCGGCAATGGGATGATCGTGATTGCGCAGGAACTTCGCACGCTGGAGCGTCACATTCTGAGCGTGAACCACGCTACCGAAGGAATAGCCGACCGCATCGCCATTCGCCTCGAAGGTGCTGTCTTCGGCAACCAGGCTATCCACGACGTAGGGCATGATCGTGTTTTCGGTACGAACCTGCTGCAGTTCGATGACGCCGGTGCCCCCGGTCGCGATCGAGGTGCGCACACCGCCGGCGTTGGTGTTGCGCACCGTGAGGCTGGCCAGCTTGAGTGTGCCGGTCAGCTTGAAGAAATGCGCGACGCCCGTACCGGTCAACGTGAGTTGATTCGCGCCATCGATGCGGGTGATTCCGTTCACGGAGTGTGTGCGTGTGATCTCGATCGTCTGAGGGCCAGCACCGCAGCGGACCACGATGTCGCCTCCAATTGCCATCGCCTGTTCAAGGTTGACGCCGCCGGGGGCATTATCGTGCCCGCAGACGGTGACCTGGGTCGGCGCGGCCCAACCCGGCGTAGCGCAGCAGGCGCCCAAGATAAACGCGAGCAGGCGGTATTTAGGGCCCCTCAAAGCAGTACTCCCCAATCCACGGCTTGCCGGCCGGCGGCGGTGGCGCGCACAGCGAAATTCCGCCCTCGCCCCGGCGCACTGGTTTTCCCTCGTCGTCCAGGTCGACCAAGATGCGGCCACCGCGCCGCGGATGGCGAATGGAGAACCGGGCTTCGGCTTCATGATTGATGATCGCGCCGCAGGCGCGGCAGTCGGCGCCGAAATCTTCGTCCTGGGGTTCGAACTCCAGCGTGCGGTTACCTTGCGTGACCTGCACGAATTTGATGTCGTCATCGGCATCTGAACTCCCCCACTTGCCGATGTGATTGAGGTTGGCGCGGATCACCGCATCGGCATAAGCGTCCACTGAGGCGAACGACGTGTGTGGCGCGACTTCCAGGAAGCCCCACTGGCCGCCGCTACACGTCTCCGGGCTGGCGCCGCAGGACGAATCAAAGATGGCCAGGTAGAAATCATCGGAGGGCAATGACCCTGCGTCGTGATATTCGGGGCACGCCACCGAGTCGATGAACAACAAGCCCGGACGCCGCCGACTGGCAGGTGTTGCATTCGCACATGCCCGCACCGCAAATGGCAGCTGCAGGCGGTCCCCGCAGGCGAAGTTCTCGGTTACGCAGCGATTGTTGGAGTACGAGATCTGCGGCTTGCCCTCGTCCGGATTCCAGTGTTCATCGACACCTTCGAAACGCAGGAAGTCCTGGTACTTGTCGTGCGGAGGCCCCTGGTACTTGTCGGGCGGTGGTCCCTGGAAGTTCGGTGGCCCACGCCGGGACCTGAAAGTAGTTGGCACGCCGACGCCGTGGTCGGCGTCCTTCACAGCGATGTTGTACGTCGTCGCGCCAAACACCCAGACTAAGCCCTGTGCCGGTCGCGTCGTGTCTCCGCCGCTGGTGATCAGCCAGCCCGGCCCGCTGACGTAGCGCTCATAGCCACCATGCGTGATGGTCTGTTCGTAGGGCGTTGACTTGTCCAGCGCAATGTCGAGGATCATCTCGGGAGGTCGATAACCGGATGTGGCGTGCCACAACATTGACCCGAAGCTGAGATAGTTAGCCTCGCCTTTCGGGCCATGCTCAGTCACACCGGTCCAGAATTGCAGGGCGGCGATCATGTGGTCCGCTCCGCAGCAGAGGTCCATGAGCGACCGGGAGCCGAGGTAGGGAAAGTTTTCCATCGCCAGTCGCCTAAACGGCACGATTCGCAGCGCATCGAGGCTTCCGAGCGCCGCCTTGGCCGAGTGCAGGTCGAGCACGGCGTCCACCGAGGTCACCAACGCTCGGTCATCGTGGTCGCACGCTCCGGTGCCAGGCATTGGATAAGACATCACGATCGGAAACGTGCTCACTTCACACGGAAAATCGTGAAGGTTGAGCAGCCCGGTCATGCTCCAGACGCCATAAGGCCGGGAGTTGTACTCGACGAAGTCATCTTCCGCGATTTGCTTGAACCGCTCGAGTAGCCACTCGCGGACTTCTTCGTTCTGTTCCTTGACCTTCTTGAACCCTTCCCTGTCCCCGCTTTTGTTGAGCTCGACAAGCATCAGCTTGTTCTTGAGATATTTCGAAGAGTTCATCATCAACAGGTGATTTTCGGTCTCCTCGATTCCAGGGCTGATGAATACGGTGAGCGCGATAACGGCGGCCACGACCACCGCCGCGGCGATGGCAGCCGCGGCGGCCCCGACAATGCCGGCAAGTGCGGCGGCCGCCGCAGCCGCAGCCGCAAGCGCCAGCATAACCAAGAGCAGAAGCAGGGCCAGCAACCACTTGGCGACATCCGAGCCGGTCGAGCTCGGTCTTTGACCATCGGCCTCGTCGTAGACGTCGTTGCCCTTAACGTAGTCAGTCGCGCTGCCATAGTGGTTGTCGGGATTGCCGCAGGTGAGGACTAGGTTGTAGGTGCCGTCGTTGGGAGCCCCGCGCAACGTCAGCAGGAACTGATCGAGCTTGCGCATGGCATCCTGGAACGTGTTGCCGGTAGGTAGCTGCTTCGGCGGCGTGAATGAGGGAGCGTCTTTCGGCAACGGAAGATCGCTGCCCAGGGGCACGAGCGCCCACTGCCAGTTCTTCTCTAGCGCTTCGTGGAGAAAGTACGACATACGTGTGTATGCCACGACACTCATGTCCCAGTCGCCCTTGATGCCATCTTCGTTCCCAAATCTGAACGAGGTAATACAGGGCAAGCCATCGGTGCCAGGGTTCTTGTGCAGCAGCTTGTCGTCTTTGTCCCACTCCCATTGGCCCAGCCTCGGCTGGCGCAGCACGGTGCCGATCTGCGCGATGAGGCACTCGGGCGTCATATTGAAGGTCCAACGGACAGGGGGCAACTTGATGGGTGATGAAAGTGAGAGGCCGGACTGGAAAACATTCTTGCAGCTCGGTCCGAAGAGTATATCGTAGGCGCGGTTGACTGTGTCGGGGTCGGCGCTCAGGAACATACCAGGAAAAATCTGCCCCAGAACGCCTTTCCATTCCTCGAGGTCGAAGGTGGAAATGAAGCAGTGGGCCCCGGTATTTCTGCTGGAGTACGAGCGGTAGTCTGAAACGAATGCGGTCTTGGCCAACAAGTGGTCGGTAGGCCAATTGCCATAACGCACGCCGTCGACCAGCAGCTTCTCGACGAACCGGATCTCGTCGTGGCATGCCAGTGTCTCGACCACCACCACTTCGCGCTCATGCATGGTCTCTAGCGCCTGGACGCCGTTCACCGGGCGGGACGGAAACGGCAGTCCTTCTATTTTCGCCTGAGCACTCGGAGTGCCGACAAGGGCAATCAGCAATGCGGCTAACAACCGTCGCACGGTCACGGCGCCCTCCGCGAAGGGCCCAGCGCGTTTTCCTGTTTGACGAATGTCCTGATGCCCGGTGTGACGCAGGTGTAGTCACCCTCGAAGGCTTCCCGCCAGACCAGGCCCATGGCGCAAGTTTTGGGACCAAATGGGCCCGGTGTCCAGGACAGTGGCGCCACCGCGTTTTCCGCCTGTGCGCGGATCTTGCTCGTCAGCGTGACACACACGTGATCGTCGGGATGAGCCCCTCGATTGAGAAAACCAGCAAGGCACGCCGGCGGATCGGCTGACGCTGGATTAATGGTCAGCGACAGAAGGAGGAGCAGCCCGGCAATCAATCGAAGGTGTGTATAAAGGTATTGCATGCCGCCTCAATGTAGCCGTGAAGAAAGGATAGGGAGTTCAACGTAGCCGTGAAGAAAGGATAGGGAGTTCAACCGTATCATGTGTCACGGAAGGGCTCAAGCTCTCAATTCGGGTCTCGGGTTAGCATCCGGCCCTCCAAGATCGGCCGGGGGATCCACCTCGTGGCAGTCAACTGTGGTGTACCGCGATGATGGGCAGATCAACGTTCCGGTATGGGGGAGCCAGGCGAAGCGTGTCGGGCATGCGCGCAGGGACCTCATCCGGGTTGTCCATCTGCACGGACGCCTGCGTCAACAGCGACCGACGAACAAGAGAGGACGCTGAGATACCCGATAGCAGACAGTCGTCAACTCCCGCTATGGGTCGAGACCTGCCATCGGCCAATTCCAGTCAGTGGGGCTGACGAAATGCTCGCGCTGAAGCGGCCGCTGGTGGATTCTGTTGGGCTAATCGCATGACGGTGGGTTCGAGACCTGCCCTCCCCTACCGATTTCTCTTATGTCAGCCTGGCAGAACCCATATTAATGGTATATGGCCAGACCATACGGGACACTACGACGGAAACGAATGTCAGCCAACCTGTGCAGGTTCTTCCGCGACACTCTCAGGGACCACCCGCACTCCCTCCCCTTTCGTCTTGGGAACTGGCTTGACTTGCAATCGCGTGAGCACTTCCTGTGCAAGCATCAGGTAATCGCGACTGGCTGAGCACTTGCGATCAAATTGCAACACCGTATCTCGCTGCAACTCCGCCTTTTGCGCCGAGGTCGACATGGAAATCGTGGTCTCGAGAAAATCGCCTTTAAAGCGATCTTTCACCATCTGAAAGACCGCCTGACACACGTTGCGCCGCGCGTCGTGTTTCGTGAGCAACACCCCAAGGATGGCCAGGTCAGCCTGGACACTCCCTTGCACGGTCGAGATGATGTTGAGTAAGTCATCAAGACCATCAAACGAAAATCCCGATCCGCTTTCCATAGGCACGATCACATAGTCACTTGCGGACAGTGCATTCATCGTGATCAACGAGAGCGAGGGCGGTGTGTCAAAAATGACAAAATCAAAGGGAAGATCCTTCCGAACCTTACTTTTTAACACCCCAATCGGAATGGGATACACCGCCGGATCCCGTAGGCGGTTTTCCACCGACGCCAACCGAATATTTCCCCGGACCAACGAGACATTGGGAAGTTTCGTGGCTGTCATGCACTCTTCAACCTTCATATCCGGGTTCAACAAGAGTTCGGTTACTCCGGGGTTGGCCTCTGGAGCCATCTGTAAGAGCTTGGTGGCATTGGCCTGGGGGTCACAATCTAAAAACAGGACTTTATAATTCGATCGTCGCAAGGCATCGGACAAATTGATCGCGGTGGATGTCTTCCCACACCCACCCTTCTGATTGGCTATACTGATTCGAATCGCCATAGAGCACCTTCCTTCTCGCCCATCAAGTTTGCTTAGATCGGCTTCGTGCGTTGGTTCTGTTGCATATGATCGCGGATGAGTTCCTGCAGTCTCCGATCCCGTTTCGCGTCTCGCACCATGGCGAGTTCAGTATCAGCCGCAGCCTCATCTGCCGCCCTCCGCAACTGTGTTTGCGTCTCCTCTGACAACCCTAAAAAATAGACTTCAGCGCGCTGCGCTTCAAGTCGGTCACGCGCGCCCTTCAGTGCCACCGCTTCTTCCTCTACCCGTCGCGCTTCTGCCTCTACGAGACGCACACGTCGACTTTTCCACCCAGGGGGAGGATTCACTTCCATCTTCCTCAAGCAAGCAAACAGAAAGGCGAGTGCATCCGCAATAGGTTTGCTCGTC
>Ga0224510_10001963_pt1 | contig 12857 bp, 12 predicted proteins | sample SF_May12_sed_USG_FD_170161 | JGI IMG/M metagenome (GOLD analysis project Ga0224510, IMG submission 170161) | Sediment microbial communities from San Francisco Bay, California, United States - SF_May12_sed_USGS_4_1 | ecosystem: Environmental > Aquatic > Marine > Sediment | place: USA: California... | reverse complement strand
GCCATATATTCTGGATACATCTGGGATCCTCTCTAGATTCGGATTCGGGTTATTCTGAGTCGCGTGCGTAGTAAAGCTTGGAAAGAGCGTCGCGGTTCATGGACATAAGCTTGGCGTATTCGGCATCAAATGCGCCCTCCTCCACTGCCTTGACGCGCTCGTCCAGCTCGGGGCTGTCCTTGCGCAGGTAGCGTCCATAGAGGCGTTTCGCCAGGATGCCCACCAGGGGCTGAGTGATTTCTGCCGGGCAGCGCAGCATGCACAGTCCGCACACCACGCAGTCGAAGGACAGATCCATCACCTCGGCAATGTCGCCGCGCTTGGCTGCCTGGACATAGTCCATGACCTTCAGCCCCTGTGGGCATGACCGGGTGCAGGTGCCGCATGCAACACAGCGGAAAACCGATGGGTAATGCTGCTCAATGGCAGTGACGTTGGGCTTGAGTTTCTCGATGTCATAAATGGCTTTCTCGGCAGGCACCGACGGAATCTGTGTCAGCGTCATGCCATCTTCCACCATGGTCATGCAGGCCAAGCCGCCATATATCTTGTAGTCTCCACGCGTGCGATAGAGAGTGGCGCATGCACCGCAATATCCTTCGCGGCAGCCTGCACCGCGAATGATCTGGTGGCCAGCATATTCGATGGCGCCCATGATTGTTGATTCTGCCGGTACCTCATGGGTCTTGCCCATGATGCTAACCGTTACCATGCTTTCCTTGACTTCTGCTGCTGGCGCTCTTGCCATAATGAAACCCTTTTATTGTTCCAGTATCGAAACCCAAATTTTAGCCGCGACCGCAACCCGTATTTGCGGACGTCTTGCACGGACACTCCGAGGGGAAGCGAGCCTTTCGGCCCCGACAATTTTTCGAGCCATGGATTATAAGTAGGTTTGTAAAAAAATGACAACTGGAACATTAATTATTGCACGTTATCAAAGCAATAACCCCTCACCATGGTTGGGTTTGCCCAACAAAATACCAGAAGATGCAATCAAGATTGCAAAAGTTATATGAGAGATAGGAACACCACCCTGCCCGCAGTGGCAAAGATACTCTAAATCGTCAATTCTTCCGGGTGGATTCGCCTGAAAAACAAATTTTAGAAATACCCATCAGCCAGCAAACCCAGCTTCTGGCACTAGTCGCCTGCATCAGGATGGCCACAAGAATGGCTATATTTAAGGTGTCGATGCCCAGCAAACAAGCAATACATGCAGCCAACTTGAGTGAGGCGGATGGCTCCATCGCGCCTTTATCAATACAAGCGCTGCATCCCATTAAATGCCAGGAAGAAAATGAAGAAATTTATTTACCCACCCGTTTTTTGATAGCTTGACTGCTGTGTTATTATCGCGCCGGCTGTTTACGCAGTAAATGGTGCAATAACCCAAAGAAACAATCGCCTTCATACCCAACTGGCATGATCAATAGAGTATTAATACCGCCCGGCCATGGCTTGTATAGAGCCTTGAGTCCGCGCATGTTTCGACAACATGGACGGATTCATACCTTAATTGCACTGGATCAATAACTTCATGCGGCTTCCAATAACGCCGCCTGCCGATAACCCAAAAATGCCCGAATCATGAACTACGCAAAAATTGCCGGCCTGTTTGTATTTGCCTTTCTGCTGAATCGTGCTGCTCCAGAGATTCTTGAGCGCCTGACCCTGCTTGGTGGCACGGAAACAGCTATTGCGATTTCGCTATGGTGCTTGGGATTGTTCCTGGTGTTTGGTTGGGCGTGCAGCAAATTATCTGAAGGAACAGTTTTCCCCAATTTCACCTTACAGCTTCTGGTGGGTATTGTTTTACACGATGCACTGGCGCCCATTGGAGCTGCGGTCATGCTTGCAGTGGTAGCCTGCACCGCTCTGGCTGCCATCATCCTGAAGGGCGGCGGCGACGAGGTAGATCGCCGCGATTTCGTCAAGATTGCCTTTCCTACTGCGATGATAGCCATTGTGGGTTATCTCATCACCTTTTTTGTTATGTTCCCAATCCTTATAGCCTTGGGCCTGGATGGAAAAACCGCCGCGCTGCTGGCGGCCGTTATGGGCTCAACTGACCCGGCCGCATTGATTCCAACTTTGAAACGAATAGCCTTCAAGAGCGGGCACAAGCGGCTTGCCAGCATTTCTGTCGCAGAAAGCGCGCTCAACGACGCAGTTGGCGCGATCTTTGTGGCTGCCATTGCTTCCATGATCCTGGCCGGCGTTTCCACTGACTCACTGAGCAGCTTGGTTTCAGGACTTTTCAGCGCAGAAAATTTACTGCATCTCGGAAAACAATTCCTGTTTGGCATTGTCGCTGGCGTCATCGGCTGGTGCGCGATGTATGGCTATGAAATCTACAAATCGCGAGATGACCAGAACAACATCGGCGAAACCACCTACGATTTTGCGATCGTACTGGCCATCCCGCTGGTCACGTTCCTTCTGGCACAAGCCATTCATGGCAATGGATTTCTGGCGGCATTCGTGGCTGGCTTGCTTGCCAACTACAACCATGGCAAGGAATATTTCCATACAACGCTGCACACGATGGAAATCAAGATTGAGAGCATTGCCAAGCCCACAATTTTCATGATGGTTGGCCCCTTTGTCGCACTCGGTGATCTGTGGGATACTGCAGTGCTGGGAATGCTGGTATCGCTTGTTTTCATCCTTGTCGCCCGGCCCGTGGCAGTCATGTTATCTATGTTGCCAACCGATCTCAGTATGAAAGACAAGCTCTTCCTGTGCGTTGTGCGAGAAACTGGCGTTATACCTGTCGTCCTGGCCGTCATTACCGCCGCGCAATTTCCGGAACTGACCCAGCTCTTGCCACTGACAGCGTGGGTGGTCATCTGGACCCTGACCTTGCTGCCAGCAATCACACCCTGGTGGTCCAGGAAACTCGGTATAGTGCAATAAGCGTTTTAACGCTACCCGGAAAAGTATTCGGGCATGGTTGCACTAGGTAACAGCATTTCTGTTGTAGTGTGTTTTACTTCATAAATCTTTAGTAAAGCATGTCTTAATTTTGCTTATTGCATTTATGTAAATTATATTTACATAAATTTACAATTCGATTAAAATTGCCTCAACTGATTATCATCAGCCACAATTATTACAAATAGATTCCAATAGCTAGCCTAGTAGCTTCACTTGATTTGCTTCTTACTCCAGGGAGCGGGATATTTCCAGAATTGCAGACTTAAAGATAGGTTGACAACTCCTTATCAACAAATTCGTATGCCTGCCAGACTACAAATCTGCCTCTGGATCGAATACCAGGATACATAGATGCCACTTAAGGTTATTTTTAGCGACCTCGATGGAACACTGCTGGATTCAGCAGATTACTCATTTGAAGCAGCCCGCCCAATGCTCGGCGTCATAAAGAGCAATAATGTTCCACTCATTCTCTGCTCAAGCAAAACACGCGCTGAAATCGAGAGCTATCGCCATCGAATGGAAAACGAGCATCCATTCATTAGTGAAAATGGCGGGGGTATATTAATACCGCAAAATTATTTCACTGTTCCATTCGAAGCAATAGAAGGTGGAAACTACCAGCTCATCAAGCTGGGCATCTCCTATGAAGAAATCAGGGACAGGTTTGCCAGAATTCGCAAAAGAACGGGCGCCAAAGTGCGCGGTTTTGGTGATATGACACCGGGCGAGATTGCTGTGCTGACGGGCCTTTCACCAGAAGAGGCAATCCTTGCCAAACAGCGCGACTTTGAAGAACCATTTGTTTTTGAAGGTGAGCCCGACAAAAATTTCTTCCATGCAATTGAAGAAGAAGGCTTGCACTGGACGCAAGGGCGCATTTTTCACCTCATGGGAAACCATGACAAGGGCCGTGCAGTAAAGCTGTTGGTATCCCTCTATGAAAGGCAGTCAGGCACCATTACAAGCATTGGCTTGGGGGACAGCCTGAATGACCTCCCTATGCTTCAGGCGGTAGATTACCCAGTGCTTACCATGCATGAAAATGGCAGCTTTGATGCACGAGTTAATATCAATGGCTTGATCAGAACGAAGCTTGCCGGCCCAGCTGGCTGGAATCAAGCGTTGCAGCAACTGCTATCCGATGAATACCCCTCTTCCACTGCCCTTACATCCGGGATGAAACATGAAAGCCTGGTCAGCATTTTCAATGCTGCTTTGGCTGCAGTTAATCCATACAACGCCGTACGCAACGCACTAAAGCTTGAAAATGGCAATCTATATGTGGCCGATGCCTGTTACGACCTTGCAAAGTTTGATCGCATCATGGTGATCGGCGCAGGAAAAGCTTCCTCATATATGGCGCTGGCTATAGAAGAATTACTTGGAGCACAAATTTCTACGGGGCTGGTCATCACCAAGGAAGGCCATACCCTCCCACTAAAAATCATCGCGCAGATAGAGGCATCGCATCCTGTCCCAAATGCAGCAGGCATGGAAGGCGCGCAACGAATCACGCAGATGGCACAAGCCGCTGATGAAAAAACCCTGGTTATCTGCCTGCTGTCGGGCGGCGCCTCTGCATTGATGGCTGCTCCCATAAGTGGGCTGGAGCTGCAAGACAAGCAGCAGATAACCAGCCTGTTGCTCAAGTCAGGCGCAACCATTAGCGAGTTGAACTCCGTACGCAAGCACCTTTCAGCAATCAAGGGAGGGAGGCTGGCTCAGGCTGTCTACCCTGCTCAGATGATGACACTCATCCTTTCAGATGTCATCGGCAATCCGCTCGATGTCATTGCATCAGGCCCAACTGCACAAGACAGCTCAAGCTTTGCTGACGCTTTGGCAGTAGTAGAAAAATACGGGCTGCAGGAGAAAATTCCTGTATGCGCCATGAGCTATCTGCAGCGCGGTATGGCTGGGCAGGAAACTGAAACCGTGAAAGACGGCGACCCATGCCTTGAAGCCACTCGTAACATAATTGTCGGCGATATCAGCCTGGCGCTGCAGGCGGCAGCCGAAAAAGCGCGCCAGCTTGGATATGCCACAGAAATTGCCAACGCAAAGCTTCAAGGCGAAGCTCGCGACACAGCCCGCTTGCTGGCGGAAGGCGTGCGGAATAGACTGGATGCGTTACAGCCAGGCAGCAGGCTTTGCTTGCTTTATGGCGGTGAAACCACTGTCACTGTCAAAGGATCTGGAAAAGGCGGTAGAAACCAGGAGCTTGCTCTTGCATTTGCCCTTGAAGCCATTGGAATGGAAGGCATAGCTCTGCTTTCGGCAGGCACTGATGGCGGTGACGGCCCGACTGATGCAGCAGGCGCAATTGTTGACGGCAAAACAGCAGCACTGGCTCACAAGCTTGGACTTGATCCACTGCAATACCTGAATGATAACGATTCATATTCTTTCTTCCGGCAATTCGACGCACTATCGGGAGAGCATATTCATTTCATAACAGGGCCGACGGGCACCAATGTGATGGATATCCAGATCATATTACTGGAAAGGCCAAGTAAACCATGAATACCGTCACCTTCCGAGCCGAAGTGCATGAGCATCTAGAAAGAATCGGTCAAGCCGACATCATCGTCGGCATACCGAGCTTCAATAATGCACGCACCATTGGTCATGTGGTTCGTGCCGTGCACGCCGGCCTGGCCAAATACTTCCCCGGCCACAAGGCAGTCATCATAAATTCAGATGGCGGCTCAAGTGATGGCACCATGAATGTGGTACATGATTCCACAATCCAGGATTTCAATTCCATCCTCCTGCATCACCGGATAGAGCCGATTTCAAAATTGGCCTTCCCTTATTCGGGCATCCCTGGCAAAGGCAGCGCTTTTCGCTCCATTTTCGAGATTGCCCAAAGGCTGGATGCAAAAGCGTGTGTTGTGGTTGATTCCGATCTCAGGAGCATCACGCCCGAGTGGATCGAGCTTCTGGTGAAACCCGTGCTGAATGGAGGCTTTGACTATGTTGCTCCGCTATATCACCGCCACAAATTCGACGGAACAATTACCAACAGTATTGTTTACCCCCTGACCCGCACACTCTATGGCAAACGCGTACGACAGCCCATTGGTGGTGATTTCGGGTTTTCCGGCAAGCTGGCATCGTTTTACCTGATCAAGGATGTATGGGAAACGGATGTTGCCCGATTTGGTATTGACATCTGGATGACCACAACAGCGATTGCAAATGGTTTCAAGGTTGCCCAGTCATTTCTTGGCGCAAAAATACATGACGCCAAGGATCCTGGCGCCGACCTTAGCAGCATGCTTTACCAGGTAGTGAGCGCAACTTTTGATCTGATGGAAAACTACCATGAAGTATGGAAATCAGTTCAGAAAACCGATCCAGTTACAACCTTTGGTTTCGAATATACCGTAGGTCTGGAACATATCAATGTCAATACCGCAAGAATGCTCAGGCTGTTTCGCGAAGGCCTCAATAACCTTCGGGAAATCTGGCTCGACATTCTCGGCGCAGGCGACTTCAGGGAAGTAGAACGACTGGGCACCTTAAGCGATAGCGAATTCGATTTCCCGCTTAGCTTGTGGACACGCATTATTTATGACTATGCTATTGCATTCCACGAAAAAAAATTACCCGCTGAACATTTGATTAAATCCCTGACGCCGCTCTATATAGGGAAAACAGCGTCTTTCGTCCTGGCTGTCGAGAATATGGATGCAGCTGGAGCTGAAGCAGAAATTGAAAAACTGTGCCTGGAATTTGAAAGCAATAAGGATTACCTGGCTTCGCGTTGGAAATAACCCAAGGAGAATGAATCATGACAGACTTCCTGAACCTGATGCTTGAACCGCTGCAGGAACTATTCCTGAAATTCAAAGTGTTTCTACCCAACCTCCTGGCCATGCTGATTATTATGGTATTTGGGATCATTCTGGCAAGAATCGTCAAAGTTATTCTTACCAAGACTCTGAAAGCCGTTAATTTCGACAGTTGGTCAGACCGGATGGGGTTTACCAAACTCATGCGCAAGGGAGACCTGTGGGCCAAACCTTCCACCATTCTCAGCCTGGTGGTGTTCTGGCTGCTTGTCATTGTCACGCTGATGATTGGCCTAAGCGCCCTGAAGGTTCCGGCAATTGACAACATGGTGGAACATTTCTTTGGCTACATGCCCCGGTTCTTTTCTGCCTTCCTGATTCTCATCATCGGCTATGTCATCACCGGGTTTATCAGCCGTGCCGTACTGATTGCCGCTGCCAATAGCGGCTTTCATTACGCCAAACTTCTTGCAGAAGCCATCCGCGCCCTTTTGACCGTCCTGATCCTGGCAATGGTCATGGAGCAGCTACACATAGCGCCAAGTATTGTGCTTGCAGCATTCTCCATTATTTTCGGCGGTATCGTGGTAGCACTCGCCATCTCCTTTGGCGTGGGCGGTATTGGCGTGGCAAGGCGCATGATTGAAAAGGAAGAGCCAGGGAAACGCGCTGAAGAAGCGGGGGATGAAATCGAGCATATCTGACCGGGAGACAGATCATGAGTGACTTTCACCAGACAGGCGTCATAACGACGCTGCACCAGCTTGGGAAACCATCCATCGAGAGGCTGGAAAACGAGCTGTATGGGTTTTCAAAAACCCGCCCTATTGCGCTGGTGTTGCCGTCACTTTATTCAGAATTTGAAAGCCCTGCCATGCCCGGCATCATCCATGAACTCTCCAAGGTGAAATACCTGAATGAAGTCGTACTGGTTCTGGACAAGGCAACCGAAAAAGATTTTCAGAAAGTGCGCGAGCTTATGTCTGTCATCAACTCGGATGTGCGCATCATCCACAATGATGGCAAACGAGTTAGTGAAATTTATGAAACCTTTACCCGAAACGGATTCAATGTTGGCGAGCGCGGCAAGGGACGTTCGGTATGGCTTGCTTATGGATATGTGCTGGCGCGCGGAAAATCCGATGTCATAGCGCTGCACGATTGCGATATCCTCACATACAACCGCGAGCTGCTGGCCAGACTATGCTACCCTGTTGCCAACCCAAACCTGAACTACGTGTTCTGCAAAGGCTATTACAGCCGGATTTCAAACAAGCTGAATGGGCGCGTCACACGACTGCTGATTACGCCACTGGTTCGCTCTCTGCAGCAGCTCATAGGAACACACAGCTTCCTTTCATTTCTCGACAGCTTTCGCTATCCCCTTGCTGGCGAATTCTGCATGATTGCGGACATGGCGCGGGTAAACAGGATCCCGTGGGACTGGGGGCTTGAAGTCGGTTCGCTGGCCGAAGTCTACCGGAATTACTCTCCTCGCCGGGTTTGCCAGGTGGATATTGCCGCAAATTACGATCATAAACACCAGATTCTTTCTGCCGACGATGCAAGTAAGGGTTTGATGAAAATGACAGTGGATATTTGCAAATCCATCTTCAGGACGCTGGCTTCGGAAGGCGTGGTATTCTCAGAAGCTTTGTTCCGGTCCCTGCTTGTCTCCTATCTGCGGCAGGCAGAAGACACAATATTGAAATATGAAGCTGACGCAGCAATCAACGGCCTGAAATTTGACCGGCATGAGGAAGCTATGGCAGTGGAAGCATTCACCAAGGCCATTGGTATGGCAGCAAAGATATTCACGGAAAACCCGATGACAACACCGCTCATCCCAAACTGGAATCGCGTAACCTCAGCTATTCCGGATATATTCGATATGCTGAAAATTGCTGTTGATGCAGATAACAAATAGCTTGCCTCAACTTCATCTGTATCAATAACTGCAATATTAAGGAAACACTGAATAAGTCCCGCATGGCCGCGCACATGGTTTTGCGGGATGGAATGCAAGGCACGCGAGGCAGCGAATGGTAGACCCCCTTCGCAATGAGCGTAACACAGCAGTCCGCCCGCAAAACCTGTGCCCATGCGGGTTGCAACAAAATCGCGCCCTCGCGATGTTGTGCTCCTCGGCATCGCAGCCCCAGCTACGACCTTCCTCGCACGCCTTGCGATCATCCCGATTTTGTCAGCAACGCGGTTCATGGAGGACTTGTTCAGTGTTTCCTTAAATAGGTGCAAAATCTATTGACGTATGCATATGTTAGGAATACAAAGAACCTATCGGATAGCACAATAAACGCCTTATTTCTCACAAGGAGCGAAACATGGACACAAGACCAGCAAGCATGGAAAGTGAAGTTGCCAAGGAAAAACTCATGCAGGATTTGCGTGTTGTTGTAAGCGATGCCGAAGAATTGCTGCGCGCCACCACCGGCCAAGCTGGTGACAAGGTTGCTTCAGCGCGTGAGCGCATTCAGAGCAGTCTGGCTGCTGCCAAAGAGCGCCTCGCAACAGCAGAACAAGCTGCCGTAGCAAAGGCCAAACAGACAGCAAAGGCAACCGATGAGTATGTGCATGAGAATCCGTGGAAATCCATCGGTATTGCCGCCGGAGCCGGCTTGATCATTGGCATGCTTATTTCGCGCAGCCGTTAAGCAATGACTGAGGAAAATCCAGGCCTGATGACGTCTGCCAAACGGCTGCTGTCAACGCTGATTTCCATTATTTCAACACGACTGGAGCTGCTGGCAAATGAGCTGCAGGAGGAGCGGTTGCGCCTGATGCGAATGCTGTTTCTTGGCTTGTTTGCCTTCTTCAGCTTCGTTATGGCCATCCTGCTATTCACGGCATTCATCGTGGTGCTGTTCTGGGAAGATCATCGACTGACAGCACTAAGCGTCTTGTGCGCCCTGTTTCTTGCGGCTGGCATGCTGGCAACCGCTCTGCTCCACAGCAAGGCAAATGGAAAATCCAGGCCTTTCTCCGCCAGCCTTGCCGAGCTTGCACGCGACAGGCAGCAACTGGAGGCAGGGCGTGAATAATCAAAAGCTCTCCATGCTTCAACGCCGCCATGAGCTGCTGGCTAAAATTGCATTACAACGCAAGCAACTGGCAGAAATCGGAAAGCACTGGCAAGCGCCTGTTGCTGCTATGGATAAAGGGCTATCTGTTATACGGTTTTTCCGTTCTCACCCTGTATTACTGGCTGGCGCAGTTGCATTGCTTGTTATGCGTCGCCACAGTCTGGCTGGCTTACTCAAAAATGCTGGGCAGCTATGGAAAGGGTATCGCTACCTTTTATCGCTTTCGGCAAAGCTTTTGTTGCGGAACTAGGTTTTTATATAGCTTGGCTAGAGACAGTGCCACTCTTCACAATCATCCTGCACTGACTCGGTTCGATTCTTATCTCCTTATATTTGCATACCAAACATTAAGGAGCCCCTGATTAAGCCCCTCATAGCTGCGCACTTGATTTTACAAAATGGGATGCAAGGCGTGCGAGGCAGCAATTGTCGCAGCCCGGACAAGGTGCGGCGGAGCCACCCAATGCCAGCAGGCCCTGCTGGCGGCTGATTGCGCAGTGGATGGAGACGGGGGCCAACGACGTACTTCTTCCGGACACAAGCTGCTGCTTCGCGGTAACGTGTCGCAGGCACCATCTTTGCCGCACGCCTTGCATTTATCACGACATTGTCAGCAATGCGGCTCATGAAGGGCTTAATCAGAGGCACCTTAAAGCAACCAGAAACCCTATATGGCATAGATATTCTCCGGCAAGCAGCTAGGGCACCTTATATTCTGGCAAGAGCTGAGTATGGATAACATAACCAAACGGGCTGCACTCAAGTACATTGCTGCCTTACTGCTTGTTTCATGGACAAGCGCAGAGGCAGGCCATACCAATATAGAAAGGGCAAATGATGCCTTGATGAGGCAATACCTTGGTCAGGAAGCAGAGAGGTCAGGTTTGGTAGCATCAGAGGGGATTGTTAACCGTGATGAGGCAATAGAAGCAGGAGGAAGCAGAGGATTTGAGGATATTGGTTATGGCATGGGAAGAGAGGCTTCTGCTTCGCTACAAGCTGACAGAAGGCTGGTTTCACTATTCGAGAAACGCAAATTGAAAGCGGCAAAAGGTGACATCGTGTCACAGCTCAGGCTTGGGTTGATGTACGCTAATGGAGAAGGAACACCACAAAACCACCCCGAAGCAGTTAAATGGCTGCGCAACCCTGCAGAACAAGGCCATATTGAGGCGCAGTTTGCTTTAGCAGAATTATATGTCAGCGGTAAAGGTGTAATCCGGAACCCGGAGGAAGCGGCAGTGTGGTACCTCAAGGCAGCAGAGCAAGGTCATGAAGCAGCACAGCACAAGTTAGGTGTCATGTATGCAGAAGGGCTTGGGATCCGATATGACCCCATAACCGCTGAAAAATGGCTGATCAAGGCTGCTGAAAGGGGGAATGCCAATATGCAGTTCAATCTTGCAGAAAGATATGCAAATGGGCAAGGAGTCAGGTTTGATCCAGGAAAGGCCGAAATGTGGTATCGCTCCGCAGCCATGCATGGAAACCCTGATATGCAGTTCTATCTCGGCCGATTGTACCGTGAGCAGGGATACCTGGTGCGACGAGACCCTGATGAGGCCATGGTCTGGCTCACCAAAGCTGCTGAAAATGGCCATGCAGCTTCAAAACTCAGCCTCGGGGTAATGTATTTCAACGGTGATGGTATTCAGGTGGATATGGTGCAGGCTCACAAGTGGTTTACACTGGCTGCTGCTTCAGGCCCGGAAAAATGGAGAAGCTCAAAAATCATATATATCGCCGAAGACAAGGAATTTATGGAGAAATTAAAGAACGAGGCCAATAACTACTTGAAGCTTGCTGAAGAAAGAATGAATAAAGAGCAAATCATGTTGGCAAGAAATCTGGCAGCTGATTGGCAAAAAAAACACAGGTGATTTTGCCTATCCACAAGCCAGCATATTTCAACAATACATACAGTAAGTAATAAACCGTATTTACTTTCTGTTATAAAACCATTTCAGTAATAAGGGAGGAGCCATTGTTGTAAGTGCAATGACAATTAGCAATGCAGCATATAATTCACTGCTCAATATGCCTTGGCTAAAACCAAGTTGCGCAAAAATTAGTCCGACCTCCCCACGTGGAACCATGGAAAGCCCTATAGCCGCCTGGTTGCGACGGGGCTCACGAATAGCAAATCCAGCAGCAAACTTGCCAAGGAACGCCACCAACAGCAAAGTACCTGCCAGTTCCCATATGAAAGCCGTTCCCCAATCTATCATCCTGAGGTTGAGCGACACACCAACCATGACAAAAAATAGCGGTGAAAAGGTGTGAATCAACGGGCGCATCTGCTCCTCTAATCGATGCGCCAATTTCGGGCTGGCTTTGAACTGAAGCGCAGGGTGATTTCCCATCCACAGCCTGAAGCCAAAATGCTGGCTAAATGCCAGCCCAGCAGCGAAGCCACCCATGATTTCTGGTGCGCCAACAGCATGTGCCAACCATGAAAAGAGCAGAATCAATGACAGCGCCATTGTTAACAGAAGCCCTGGTGTTGCAGCATGCTGATCGAGACGATCTATCACTGTCGATGCCAATTTTGCAACTAGCGGGGTAAGTACCATGAATAGCAGGATATATAACCCCACTTCACTTAATGCATCGAGCGATGCATGCTTTTCGACCACAAACTGGTAGAGGAAAGCAAGTGACATTACACCCAGAATATCATCCAGCACTGCTGCGCCAACCACGATCTGCGCTTCGTCAGACTGCCGCCTCCCCAAATCATTCAATACTCGGACTGTAATACCAATGCTGGTCGCGGTAAGTGTGCCGCCTATGAAAAGCGACACAAGCTCAGGAAGGCCAAATAACCATGCGCTTACAACATATCCGAGGGCAAGCGGGAATATAAATCCAATCAGTGCCACCACTATAGGCTTGCTGCCAGAGCGTGCCAAGCGGCTCAGGTCAGTATCCATACCAACTTCAAACAGCAGCAGGATAATGCCAATCTCGGCAAGCAGCTTCATGGTAGTATCTGGTGACACCCACCCCAAAGCAG
>Ga0224510_10001962_pt1 | contig 12858 bp, 8 predicted proteins | sample SF_May12_sed_USG_FD_170161 | JGI IMG/M metagenome (GOLD analysis project Ga0224510, IMG submission 170161) | Sediment microbial communities from San Francisco Bay, California, United States - SF_May12_sed_USGS_4_1 | ecosystem: Environmental > Aquatic > Marine > Sediment | place: USA: California... | reverse complement strand
TGACGGCAGGTCACCGCCGCTTGGGCTCATGCCCCCTCGCAGCAGGGGACAAGGCAGCTCCTTACATCCTCCTTTCTCTTTGCATTCCAGACATACGCTTCCCCGGTAATCCAGGGCGAGGCGCACCGTACGTGATATCACCCACCCACACCCGGTTGGGCGCCTCGACGGTGAAGGCCCGCTCAAGGGTATGCGCGGCCACGGGGAACCGATGCTGGGATTGAGTGGTGGCCCGCCACTTCTTCACCGTCTTGGCTCGAATACCGTCCTGGCCCATCAGCCGGGCCACGCGATGCTCACCAATGCGGTGGCCCTGTTTGACGAGGGCGTCCCAGATGCGGGGACTCCCGTAGGTCTCGCGGGATTCTCGATGGATCACCCGGATGGCTGAGAGGGTTGTCCGGTCCGACACCGACCGGGCACTCTCTGGCCGTACACGCCAGGCATAATAGCCCGCTGCCGAGACGGCCAAGGCCCGGCACATCAATCGGATCGGATAGCGACGGTCGTGCTCCTGAATCACTCGGTATCTCATCGCGACTCCTTCGCGAAGAGCGCCGCCGCACGTTTTAAAAACTCCCGCTCCTGCTTCAAGCCAGCAGTTTCACGTCGCAGCCGGACGAGTTCCGCCGGTTCGGCTCGTGCCGATTGACGTGTCTGGCCCTGCCCCTCCACATGCGGCTGCTCGGCCCGCCAACGGTAGAGCAAGTGATCAGCAATCCCCAGATCCCGCGCCACGTGGGTCACAGGCTGTCCTGATTCGCGCACCAGGCGCACCGCCGCTTCTTTAAACGTCTCCGTATACGATCGTTGTGTCTTCGTGCTCATGTTGTCCTCCGATTTCAGGATTCTCCCACTTATGGAGGTGTCTGTGAAATCGGGTGAAGGTCAGGGATTAGAAAGGGAAGGGTGAGACATCAGCAGTCGTATATAGGTAGCCACCTGGTGCAGCAATGATTCGACAAACGGTGTCGATCAACGGTCATGTTTGTGAAGTAACAGGCCAGGAACACAGTTCATCTCACAAGGAGACGGGACTCATGCTCATCTTCACTCAGGGACCACTGGTGTGGAGTTCGTATCACTTTGATAATTCAGTTGCCGGGTGAAGAGATTCCACAAAAGTATCACGCTGTTGTGTCAAACATTTGCTTAGTCGAAAAGAATAGACTTGAAAGTAGTTGTAGAAAATGGCTGAAAAATCGTACGCAGTATTTGCTTCGTCGTATTGAACTCGATACATAAATGCCTTTTGGTTTTCACCTCTGTTTGGTTTTCTGGTGAGGAATTGCCGGGAAGCTTCCATAGCTCGGAGTGATGGCTGATGCTGAACCATCTGATCAGATGAATTCCCCTGAAGAAGTTAGGAGAAACACTGACCATAGGGAATAGCCATTTGCGTTTGTGGGTGTCGAAGAAATATAGCTCTTGTCAGATGGGCGATGCATCTATTGAAGCGTCTTTGGCCAATCTGTAAAGCTCGACATTTCCCACTGGCCACAGTTCCCTTGTCTGAAACAAAAGGGTGCTGTATGTATGGGGTCTTCTAGCTATGGAGGTAAGTAGTTTATCAAAGAATTGGTGTTGGCCTGCGGCGTTATTTCCAGCTGACATCAGAATAACAGTCCGCAGGTACTCATCGTCCTTTGACCGGCAAAAATTATGAAGATCACCTGAAGGCACAGTAATCAGATTGCTCCGCAAATCCCGGTCAATATCTTTAATCTTAGGGAAAAAGCAGGACGGAGGTACCTGTTCCTCGGAAGTTGAGATGGAATCGCACATGTAACAGGTAGCAATGTTCAGCATGTCCGATAGTTTCTCAGCAACCAGGCAGGTTCAGAGCTGGCTACCGGAAGCGGTTAGTATCTTGCTAATCAATGCTTGCGCTTCTTCTTGAATCCGCTTGAGATGGTCCTTCCCTTTAAAGCTCTCGGCGTAGAGTTTGTACACATCTTCGGTGCCGGATGGCCTGGCGGCGAACCAGCCCTGCTCAGTCACCACCTTCAATCCGCCGATTGCCGCGCCGTTGCCGGGAGCTTTCGTGAGCATGGCAACGATCTTGTCCCCGGCCAGCTCGGTGGCCTTCACTTGCTCAGGCGACAGTTTGGAGAGCACGGCTTTCTGTTCTGCTGTAGCGGGGGCATCAATCCGTTCATACACTGGCTCGCCCAGTTCTCTCGTCAGGGCTTGGTACAACTCCGCTGGGTTGTGACCGGTCTTGGCCGTCATTTCGGCTGCCAAGAGATCCATAATGATGCCGTCTTTATCCGTGGACCAGACCTTTCCATCGTGGCGGAGGAAGGATGCGCCGGCACTTTCTTCCCCACCGAACCCCAGCGATCCGTTGAGGAGGCCAGGTACAAACCACTTGAAGCCCACCGGGACTTCAATGAGTTTCTGCTTCAGTTTGGCCGCGACACGATCGATTAAACTGCTGCTCACCAACGTCTTACCAATCTCCGCGTCAGGTCTCCATTTGGAGCGGCTTGCAAACAGGTAGGCGATGGAGACGGCCAGATAGTGGTTGGGATTCATCAACCCTGAGCGCGTGACGATGCCATGGCGATCATTGTCCGCATCATTGCCGAACGCCACATCGAAGCGATCTTTCATGGCGATGAGATTGGCCATGGCATAGGGTGAGGAGCAGTCCATGCGGATTTTGCCGTCCCAATCCAACGGCATGAATCGGAAGGTGGGATCGACTGATGGATTCACAATCTCCAGGTTGAGTCCGTACTGTTCAATAATCGGCTGCCAGTACGCCACACCGGAGCCACCGAGCGGGTCGATCCCCAGCGTGAGCCCGGCGGATTTGATGAGCTTCATGTCGACGATATTTTTCAGATCGCGGACATAGGCTTGAATGTAATTGTGGCGGTGTGTCGTCGGTGCCTGTCGCGCCTGTTCGATCGGAAGTCGATTACATCCCTGCAGTTTGTTCGTCAAAAGGGTATTGGCCCTGTCTTCGATCCACTTGGTGACCAGGGTATCAGCCGGGCCGCCGTGCGGGGGGTTGTACTTGATTCCTCCGTCTTCCGGAGGATTATGCGAGGGAGTGATGACAATGCCATCGGCCAGCCGCGAGGTTCGGCGACGGTTGTAGTTCAGGATAGCATGGGAGATCACCGGGGTTGGGGTGAAGCCATCATCCTGATCGATCATGACCTCCACGCCATTGGCCGCGAGAACTTCAAGGACGGTCATGAAGGCCGGATCGGAGAGGGCATGGGTGTCTTTGCCCAAATAGAGGGGCCCGGTCGTGCGCTGCGTGGCGCGGTATTCACACACAGCCTGAGCGATCGCCACGATATGGTGCTCATTGAAGCTTCGCTTGAAGGAAGAGCCGCGATGTCCAGATGTGCCGAATGCCACGCGTTGTTCACGGGTGGAGGGATCGGGTTGCTCGGCCCAGTAGGCAGCGAGAAGCTTGTCCACTTCCACAAGGGTTGAAGGGGGTGCCGGTTGGCCGGCCAAAGGATGAGTAGACATAGGTAGAGGTGTAGTGCCAATGCCGGGTAGCTGTCAACTCCTAAGATTCACGAGGAAGGAACGAGAGGGTTGCGCAGCCTGTGATGTTGTCATAATAGGTACGAAGTCGGGTTTCGTATGTCATGGATATGACATGGCAGAGGGTGGGCGGGTCCGTTTCACTCGGTCCACGTCGGTTGAGGCTCTCCCCGTGAAATGCCGCGTTGATGGATTTCATGTAGGTGATTCGGTAAGATGCCGCCGGAGCCCTGTCCGGCGGCTCAAGGGGGTGGTGTGTCCCGTTTTCGGCTTGTCTTCCTGAGCATACTGATTCTGATCGTCCTCGCCGGAACCTTCCTCGCATTTGCGAGAGAGCTGACCGGTCAAGACTATCTCAAGGACTTTGTCCTGGAACAGCTGGAGGAGAGTCTTGGCCGGAAAATCGATGTCCATCGGGTCAAGTTTGTGGTGTTCCCTCGCATTCGTGTGGAACTTTCAGAAGTCGTCATCCACGACCCGCACTCGGCGCAAGTGGTCTTGACGGCAAAGCGCGTCGATCTGGTGCTTCGCCTCTTCCCGCTCCTGAAAAAGCAAATTGTCGGCAAGCGACTCCTGATTGAGGAGCCCACGCTGACGCTTCGGCGGAACGAACGCGGTCGGTGGAATACCTTGGATGGGGTGAGCGGGCAAGCGGAGACCGATCAGCAGACGATGGATCTGATGGCCCGGACCTTCATGGTCAGACAGGCGAAGCTCGTCAATGGAACGATCACGGTGATGGATGCAGCCAGACCGGATGGCATTCGGTCCATCACCTTGGAACATGTTGAGTTCGACATCACCGTTCGGCCGGAACAGGGGTTTGCCGATGTGCATGTGGCCATGTCTCATCAAGGTGCGCACGGCGTCTCAAGAGTGTCCTTGGATGGGGCGATCAAGCAGGCGGAACAGCCTATGGCCTTGCCGGGTGACGACGTGGGAGAACCGGTTCCCGGGTTCCAGTTCGACGGGCATGTCGATGCCGCCGAGATCAAGGTGCGCGACGCGGCCGATTTTCTCGGCCCGAGACCGGTGTCCGACCATCTCCAGGGGGCGTTGAATCTCCGGAGCACCGTGCGTGTCATGCCGGGCGTGGCTGGGTATGACATGGTGTTGTCCGATATGAGCGCACATCTGAACGAGATTACCCTGACGGGCAATGCCAGTCTCGCCGGTGTCTTGACCCCGCAGCCCACCTTCTCTGTAACCTTCGCCAGTTCTCTGGTGGCACTGCCCCAACTGCTGAAGACCATTTCTCCCGAGTGGATCCATCCACAGTTACCGGCGGTGTTGGCAGAACGTCAGATCGACGGGAAGATCCAGGTCGTGAAGGCCACACTGACCGGCTCGACCACGACCGGGCCTCAATTGTCGGCGACCGGCGAATTTCATGTGCAGGAAGGTCATGCGCTCATCGGTCGTGATCATGTCGCGGCAACAGGCTTGGCGGCGGTCATCCTGGTCGAAACCGGGCGCGTACGCATCTCCAAGATTGTCGGGAACTATGGGATGATGCAGCTGACCGACGGGAAAGCGGCGGTGTCGTTTCTTGATGCAGGTCCGTGGTTGGATCTGGAGATGACCTCCGAGATGGGAGCCGCGTCTTTGGCGGAGTTTCTCTCAAGGACGGTGAAAACAGAGCGGATTGCCAAGGTGTTTGCCGAGGTTCGGGAAGCAGAGGGAACGGCGGTTGCGACCTTTCGTCTCCTCGGTCCGTTGAATCAACCCGGAGGAATCACATTTGCCGGCGGAGAGATTACGGCTCGCCAGATCAGCCTCAGTCATCCGGCACTGCCGGAGCGCCTGACGGGGGTGCAAGGGCGGTTTGTGTTGGCTGATGGGGCCACTCAACTGGATCAGGTGACCGGGAATCTCGGCGGGACGGCAGTGCAGGTCCAAGGGACGATCACCGGCGGGCCAGCCAGTCAGTTTCAAGATCTGTCCATTCGTACTCGGGGCGATGCGGCTCAGATGGTACGACTTTTCGGATCGTCGGCGATCGATCGAGGTGTGCTGGATGGGACTCTGATCTCCATAGCGATGCTCTCGGGTTCGACGACGAGACCTCATATTCGAGGATCCATTGTGCTAGATGAGGCGAAAGTCGCGCTTGGGATAATCGATAAACCCAGTGGGTCGCGCGCGACGGTCGAGTTTGAGGGGGTACTGCCCCAGACTGCCAGTATGAAGCTGGATCGAGTTGCTTTGGTGTTGCCATCCTTGACGATTCCCGCCAAAGGCACGATGCAGTTTGGGAACGGCTTTCTGATTGATATGGCGGTCGCAACCGGGATTGTCCCGATAACCAGTCTCCCGAAATGGATCTCCAGGAACGGACTTGAAGCGGGGAGTCTCGAACTCTCACTGGATCTGAAAGGACGAGAGCCGGATTGGCGAGCCTGGCGAATCACCGGATGGATGGGATTGACGGACGGGGTGCTGCAGGCGAAGGGCGTCGACGGGCCCATACAGGATCTCTATGCCCGCGTCAGATTTCTGCGCAACGAGGTTGAGCTCAAACGACTGTCGTTCAAAGTGCAGGGCAGCGATGTTGCCGTGGAAGCCACGGTTCGAAATTGGCCGGCGAAGCCGACCATCATGGGGAAGATTGAGTCGAATCAGCTTGATCTGAGTTTGCTGATTCCGAAGGGCGGGCGCTCACCGGTCCGTGAATTTCTGGAGACGCTGGCCGCAACCAGTCAGGTAACGATGACCGCTGCCGTGGCACGCGGACATTATCGACACCTGAAGCTCAGCACGCTGTCTGCACGGCTCACGATTCAAGATGGGGTGCTTGATGTGGATCGCCTGTCCGGCGAATCCGGTCATGGGCATGTGGCCGGACGGCTGGTTGTACAGCTTCCACCAAATGCGCCCGCAGATTGTGATCTCTCCTTCCGAGCCACAGGTGTGGAATTCGATGATGTGGTGAGGTTGGCCAAGGCCCAGTCGCAGGGGGTGTCCGGGCAGCTTCGGATCAGCGGTGCCATTCGTGGTCATGGGCGAAATCCCCATGGGGTGTATCCCTCGTTGAATGGCAAGGTTGACGTCTTGCTGGAAAACGGGCGCATTCTAAGGACGAGCGAGCGAGCAGTATGGAAAATTATCAGCCTGCTGAATCTTCCCGCCGTTTTGCAAGGGAAGGTCGAGTTGGAAAAAGAGGGGCTGCCCTACAACCGACTATCCTCGACCATTGTCATACAAAACGGCATGTTTCAGACGGAAAATTTGATTATCGACAGTCCGATCCTCAAGATCACTGCGGCGGGGAATTATGACTTGCCCACGGACCAGCTGGATCTCGCGGTGGCAGTGAGCCCGTTCGGATCCTACTCTCAATTTCTCAAGGCAATTCCACTTTTCGGACGCATCATTGCGGGAGATCGCAAAGGATTGGCCACGGCGATGTTTACCGTGAAAGGGGGAATGGAAGATCCGGAGGTGACCTACTTGCCGGTGAAATCGTTTGCCTCCGGTCTCTCAGGCCTGGCTCAGCTTGCGGTCGATGTGCTCACGAATACCCTGACGCTCCCGATGGACTTAGTGACGCCGGATGACGACTCCGGTGTGCAGCCCAAAGATGTGATGCCGGTGCCGGTTCCTGCCAGGCCATAACCGGCTGCAGTGTTCGTCCGATCGAATTCTTGACCGACCCCTGCTCCCATGCTAGCATCCGCTCAGGATGTTGAAAATGCTCGCCAGCTGCGTTCTCAGTCATTTGAACTCCTCGACGTGCCGATCAAGTACGCCTCGTCGTTCAAATTCCCTGCGGCCTTGCTGGACGACCATTTTGAACATCCTGAAAATCGTACTCCGATCGTCTCACATGGTCCACTCGTTGTCGCCTCCCCGCTAGTTATCCATGAAACGCAGTACAATATCTCAACCGGAAGTTGCCACTCTGTTCATCGCCGCCAGTGAACAGGATTCGAATCTGTATTACGCCACGCGATTCATGGCTCCCGATCCCTTCATCTATCTGGAAATCAGAGGTGAGCGGGTCATGGTCATGAGTGATCTGGAAATGGATCGGGCCAGGTCTGAGGCCTCGGTGGATCGGGTGTTATCGTATTCTGAAATCGAGCAGAAGGCGAAGAAACAAGGCTGCAAAGCACCGACTGCCGTCGACATCGTCCATGTGGTCTTGAAAGAGTCCAAGATTCGACGCTTGTCGGTGCCGGCGAATTTCCCGGTCATCCATGCTGTCAGATTGCAGGAGCGTGGCTACAGCCTCAAGCCGAAGGCGGATCCGTTCTATGAGCAGCGTGTGGTGAAGACGCCGGAAGAAGTGCGCTCTATCGAAGAAGCCCAGCGGGCCACAGAGGACGCCGTCACCGCCGCCCATGCGATGGTGCGCCGGGCTGAGATCAAGGGAGCGCAGCTGTGGCTGGATGGACTGCCGATGACTTCCGAGCGGATCAAGAAGTTCATCAATGTGAAGTTGATGGAACGGGACTGTATCGCCCAGCATACGATCGTGGCGGGTGGGGAGCAGGCCTGTGATCCCCATAATGAAGGGAGCGGGCCGTTGCCCGCCCATCGTAGTATTATCTTCGATGTGTTTCCTCGCTCTGCCACGAGTCGCTATTTTGCCGATATGTCGCGCACGGTTCTACGGGGGACGGCGAGCCCCGAGCTCAAGCGGCTGTACAGCACGGTGAAAGATGCGCAGGAAGAAGCCATCACGAAAATTAAGGATGGCGCTGACGGGATGAAGATCCATCAAGGTATCTGCACCCGGTTCGAGAAGGCCGGCTACAAGACCGGCTTGGTGAACGGACGCATGCAGGGGTACTTTCATGGGACCGGGCATGGTGTAGGGCTGGATATTCACGAAGCGCCTCGCATCAGTCGGACGGGGGCCTTACTCCAAGAAGGGCATGTGGTCACGGTTGAACCAGGACTCTACTACCCGGGATTGGGCGCGGTGCGAATCGAAGACATGGTGCTGGTGACCAAGGACGGCTGTCGCAATCTGACAAATTTCCCCAAACAATTCCTGCTCGACTAGCCCGCTGTTGAACCGGCGTTCCGCGGCGTTCTTGCCTCGATGATCTTGTCAGCCTGTTATGCATCCGTATGCCTCACGGTATTGCTCCTTGCCGAGGCCTGCGGAAGGGTGCCTTGCAATTTCAGTGAGGTCAGTCGAGCCTGGGTTGAAGAGCACGAGAGTGCCCTCCTCGGCAATTTAGAATAGCCGAATGAGTGGGTTCATCATGTCGGTCGGCATCAACGCGATATGGCGCATTCGTTTCGATTTCTCGAGGATATAGCGGTCGCGGATATCGCCTTCGAAGCGGAGGGAGACTCTGCTCTCGAGCTGTTTCAGGCAGCCACCGACGCGTTGCTTGAAACGCTGGCCGATCCGTCGACGGTGGCAATGACATGGGAGCGCGACATCGAACATGCCGCCATGGGTCTGGACGAGTTGCTCTTTGAATGGCTGTCGGATCTGGTGTATTGGAAGGATGCAGCGGGTGTGGTGTTCCATGACGCGGATCTTTCGGTGGTTCATGACGGCATCCGATGGAAGCTCATGGCCGTGCTGCGGGGGGCTCCCGTGGACCAGACCACGCAGACCCTCCGTAATGATGTGAAGGGTGTGACGAAGCATCTGTATGAAGTGACACAACAGGGAGTACGCTGGTACGCCAAGGTGGTGGTGGACGTATGACGTTGAATACCGACATGCGGGTCAATCGGATTACCGATGAAGTGTGGGAGATTCCTGTCACCGAAAAAGCCGGCATGCTGGCGCCCGCGCGGATCTATGCCACGCCTGGTATTTTGCAGGCGATGGACCGCGGTGTTTTCGAGCAAGTGACGAATGTGGCCTGTCTGCCTGGTATTGCGCGCTATGCGCTCTGCATGCCGGACGGGCATTGGGGCTATGGGTTTCCCATTGGCGGCGTTGCCGCGTTTGATACCACGTCGGGAATTATCTCTCCTGGAGGTGTGGGGTATGACGTCAATTGCGGGATGCGCCTGATCCGCACGGATCTGACCCTGGAAGATGTGCAGCCGAAACTGGAACGGCTCATGACGGAATTATTCCGCCGCGTACCAGCGGGCGTTGGAGCGGCGGGATTTGTTCGGTTGGATCGAGACGCATTCGAACGAGTGATGACACACGGTGCTCGCTGGTGCATCGAGGAAGGTTATGGCTGGCATCGAGACCTCGCGCATATGGAGGATCGCGGCTGCATCGTTGGGGCTGATCCCTCCACGGTCAGCGATCATGCGGTGGCGCGGGGGATCAATCAGTTGGGGACACTGGGTTCTGGGAATCATTATTTGGAAGTGCAGGTTGTGTCGAGCAACCGGGTGTTCGATCTCGAGACGGCCTCTGCGTTGGGCATCATCGGCCAGGATCAGGTTGTGGTGATGGTCCACTGTGGCTCCCGTGGATTTGGCCATCAGGTTGCCAGCGACTATCTCAAAGTATTCGAAAAGGCGATGCGGCGATATGGGATTTTCGTGAAGGATCAGCAACTCGCCTGCGCTCCGTTTCGTTCGCCGGAAGGCCAGGAGTATTTCTCGGCTATGAACTGTGCCGCCAACACGGCCTTTGCCAACCGACAGGTCATCACCCATCAGATTCGAGAGGCATTCGCGTCCGTGTTTGGGACGTCGGCCGAGGAGTTGGGCATGGAGTTGGTCTATGATGTGGCACACAATATTGCGAAGGTCGAACGCTATGCCGAGGGGGAGTTGTTGGTCCACCGCAAGGGATCGACCAGGGCGTTCGGCCCAGGGAGTCCGGGCTTACCGTGGGATTTCCAGAAGACCGGTCAACCGGTGATTTGCGGCGGGTCCATGGAGACCGGCTCCTATCTATTGGTCGGCACTGACCGGGCCGTCGATGAGACATTCGGCTCCACGATGCATGGGTCGGGGCGGACCATGTCGCGCGCGCAGGCCAAGAAGGCGATTCGTGGCGAACAGCTTCAGCAAGAGATGAAACGGCGCGGCATCCTTGTCAAAGCCGTGTCCATGTCGGGCTTGGCGGAAGAGGCTGGGTTCGCCTACAAAAATATTTCTGACGTTGTCGAGACCGTCGATCGCGCAGGTATTACCAAGAAAGTGGCGGAGCTGCGCCCGATTGGCAACATCAAGGGGTAGCCTTCCTCTCCCACAACAAGCGACACACGCGTTCTCCGAGTCTCTCGTACGTCTTCCATCGCTGCCTGAAATGTCATCACCACATCGTGGATGTGGCATTGCACTGGCTCCACTCAAGAATCAGCTCTGTTCCTGATGAGGCGAAATCTTCCGACCGATGTGCTCACCGACAGGACGCTGATTTTCGCCAAATTCTTTACGCGTCACAAATTGCTGGTATCGTCATGGGTCAGGGCAGGTAGCCATACGGATAGACGTGCGATGTGCGGCTTATCGGAAGGGAATGCCTGCGACACGAATCCATTCTTTCGCCCTGAACGGCGGGGGCGTATCTCCTAACCGCCTGAATGATAAATCACATTTGCGCACAACCGTAGTATGTCAACCAAGCGATCGAAGGACCCTGGGAAAAGGCAATAGCATGAATCGTTCGGATGGATAATCCACGCGCAGTTCGTGGGGTAGGGACGAGAGGAACATGACAGGAATCGATGAGACAAGGGCGGCCGTCGTCCTTGTTGTTGATGATGATGAGCTGATCAGACTGTTCGTGCGCGAGGCCTTGGAACAGGCCGGGTTCGAGGTGTGTGAAGCCTCAAACGGCGTCCAAGCGATAGAGCAGTTTTCCGCGCGGCGTCCTGACCTGATCATCATGGACGTAGTCATGCCCGTGATGGATGGATTTGCGGTGTGTCTGAAGCTGCGTGAGTCGGCGGAAGGGAAGCGCGTGCCGATCCTGGTCATGACGGCGTTGGACGATGAGGACTCGATCAGCCGGGCTTATGCGTACGGTGCGACTGATTTCATTGCCAAACCGACGAATGCCACAATCCTGGTTCATCGAGTCCGGTACATGCTGCGAGGAAGTCTCACGCTCAATGCACTCCTCCGGAGCGAGGCGCGGCTGGGCTTGGCACAGCGGATTGCCAAGATCGGTAATTGGGAGTGGCATCCCTCTACGGGGCAGTTTCTGGTATCCCCGGAGCTCTGTCGGCTGATGGGCGTTCGAATACAAGATTTTCAAGGGACCAAAGAAGCGTTTCTCGACATGGTCCATCCGGATGATCGCGATGTGGTCGACCGGGCGCTGCAATCGATTCTTGCCGAGCGGAAGCCCTGTGATATTGATCACCGTATGGTGTTTCCACACGGGGGTGAGTTTACCGTGAACTTACAGGCCGAGGCGGTCTTCGATGATCAGCTGAAAACCATGACGATTGTGGGGACAGCCAAGGACATCAGTGAACGAAAACGCTCGGAGAGAGAAATCCACCGGCTGGCCTATTACGACAGTCTTACCGGGTTGCCGAACCGCGTCTTATTTAAAGATCGTGTCACGCAAGCACTGGCCCATGCGCGCCGCTATCAGTCCACTCTGGCCGTGTTGTTTCTTGACCTGGATCGCTTCAAAATCATCAACGACACGCTCGGTCACAACATCGGGGATCTCTTATTGAAGCAGGTGGCGGATCGCTTGGCAGAGTCGGTCAGACACAGCGATTCCGTCGGTCGGTCGATGGAGACGGGCGAAGCCCGTGAATTGGCTCGTTTAGGAGGAGACGAATTTACGGTCTTGTCGACCAACATTCGACAGGTCCAGGATGCCGGGATTGTGGCCAGGCGTATCTTGGAATCGCTGGCACGACCGTTCCTGATCGATGGTCATGAGATTGTGGTCACCACCAGTGTGGGGATTGCGATCTTTCCGACCGACGGGGATTCCGTGGATCAGCTCCTGAAGAGTTCCGACGTCGCAATGTATCAGGCCAAAGAGCGAGGTCGGAACAACGCACAGTTTTACTCCGCAACCATGAATTCAATGGCGGCGGAGCGACTCGAGATGGAAAATGAGTTGCGAAAGGCGTTGGAACACCGCGAGCTTGTCGTGTATTACCAGCCGCAAGTGGATATCCGGACCAACAGGATTGTGGGCGCCGAAGCATTGGTTCGATGGCAACATCCGTTGCGAGGCCTGCTGATGCCGGCCGTATTTCTTCCAGTGGCCAATGAGACCGGCATGATTCGAAAGCTGGATGAAGAAGTGTTGAGTCTCGCGTGCCGGCAGGGCAAAGCGTGGCAGGATGCCGGTTATGCCCCCATTCGGGTGTCGGTCAACGTGTCCAACTCCTTCTTTCATGGATCCTCGTTGGCGAACGTTGTGATCCGAGCGTTGGAGGAGACTCGGCTTGGCGCGGAATTTCTTGAGCTCGAGCTGACCGAGTC
>Ga0224510_10001961_pt1 | contig 12868 bp, 9 predicted proteins | sample SF_May12_sed_USG_FD_170161 | JGI IMG/M metagenome (GOLD analysis project Ga0224510, IMG submission 170161) | Sediment microbial communities from San Francisco Bay, California, United States - SF_May12_sed_USGS_4_1 | ecosystem: Environmental > Aquatic > Marine > Sediment | place: USA: California... | reverse complement strand
GCCCTGGCCGGAACCGGAGCCCTGGCCGGGTTCACTGTGCTCGACCTGACCCAGGGACTGTGCGGCCCGTATGCCTCGATGCGGCTGGCCGACGCCGGGGCCGACGTGATCAAGGTGGAGCCGCCCCTGGTCGGCGACTGCGCCCGGGGACTGCCCCCGTTCGTCGGTGTGGACGACGGACCGGACGAGAGCGCCCTGTTCCTCGCCCTCAACCGGAACAAGCGGTCGGTGGCGGTGGACCTCGACACCCACACGGGACGCTACCTGGTGCGCCGCCTGGCGGCCGACGCCGACGTGGTGCTGGAGGATCTGGGCCCGGGCCGGGCCGAGAAGCTGGGGCTGGGCCACAACCGCCTCCAGGCCGACAACCCCGACCTGATCACCTGCTCGATCAGCGCCTGGGGCGAGCAGGGCCCGATGCGGGACCTGCCGGGGGCTGAGCTGGTAGTACAGGCCATGGCCGAGTACACCCGCAGCCTGGGCCGCATCGGCGAGGCCCCGATCCGCCTCGGGGCCGACGTGGCCAACCTCAACACCGCCATCTTCGCCTCCCAGGCTGTCACCGCCGCCCTGTTCCACCGTCTGCGCACCGGCAAGGGCCAGCGGGTGGCAGTGTCGATGCTGCGGGTGCTGCTCCACATGCGGGGCATCATGTGGGCCGCCCGGTCCGACCCCGACTTCTGGGGCGGCTTCCACCTCGACCACTACGTCAACCCGCCCGAGCACGGCTACGCGGCGGCCGACGGACGCCTGTTCTTCGGCCTACGGCGGGCTTCCAGCGAGGACTTCGACCGGCTGATGATCGACCTCGGACTGGTGGACCACATCGCCGATGAGCGGTTCGGCAACTTCGGGCGCGACGCCGCCCCCCTTGGCCGCCACGTGGAGGAGGCCCGGGAGGTATGGGAGGAGGCGTTCCGCCCGCGCTCGATCGAGGAGCTGCGGACGCTGATCCAGTCGGCCGGGGGCGATGCCGTGGGCTTCAACGACTACCCGTCGCTGTTCCGGCACCCCCAGATCCTGGCCCTGGAGGTGACCACCGACATCGAGCACCCGACGGTGGGCCCCGTACGCACCCTGCGCCCGGTGGCCCGGATGGACGCCAGCCCGGCCACCATCCGTACCCCGCCGCCGCTGCTGGGCGAGCACACCGACGAGGTGCTCGACGCCATCGGGGTCGACGCCGCCGAGCGGGCCGCGCTGCGGGCGGCCTCCGTAATTGCCTGAGCACGTGTGATCACCCGACCCGGCCCGCGATAGGGTCGGGCATGACTCAGTCAGCCGACCACCTTCTCACCGTCGACGCCGACGGGCACGTGCTCGAGCCCCGCGACACCTGGCTCACCTACATCGACCCCTCCTACCGCGACCGGGCCATCCGCATCACCAACGACGACCGGGGCGACGAGGTGCTCCTGATCGACGGCAAGCCGCTGGAAGGCCTGCGCAACTCGCTGGCCGCCCTGGGCGGCATCGAGCTCGACCCGGCCGTCGCCATCAACCCCAAGAGCCGCCTGACCTACGAGGACGGCTGCCCACCCGGGGGCTACGACCCGGCGGCCCGGCTCAAGGTGATGGACGCCGAGGAGATCGACGTCGCCCTGCTGTACCCCACCATCGGGATCTGCTGGGAGGGGGCGGTGACCGACCCCGGCCTGGCCAACGCCTACAGCCGGGCCTACAACCGCTACATCACCGACTTCTGCTCCCACGACCCCACCCGGCTGGTGCCGGTGGCCCACATCTCGCTCCTCGACCCGGCCTTCGCCGTGGAGGAGACCCGCCGGGCCCGGGAGGCCGGCTGCAAGGCCATCTACCTGTCGCCCGACCTGGCGTCCCGGGGCGGCAAGCACCTGATGGATCCCGACTTCGACCCGTTTTGGGCCAACGCGGCCGAGCTCGACATGCCGGTGGGTTTCCACGTGGTGGTGCGAGACAAGCCGTTCTTCCGGCCCTGGATGCCGGGGCGGGACACCGGCAGCGGGCTGTTCTTCTTCGCCTTCCTGGCCATCGACGTGATGGCCGCGTTCACCCAGATGCTGGCCGGCGGGGTGTTCGAGAAGCACCCGAGCCTCAAGTGCACGGTGCTGGAGTCGGGTGCCACCTGGATAGCAGCCTGGCTCGACCGGATGGACCACAAGTACGAGGTGATGCACGACATCACCCCCACCTCGCTCAAGCCGAGCGAGTACTTCTACCGCCAGTGCCTGGTGTCGGCCGACCCCGACGAAACCGTGATCGCCCCCATCGTGGAGGCGGTGGGAGCCGAGTTCTTCGTGTGGGCGTCGGACTACCCGCACATCGACGCCAGCTTCGGCGTGGTGGGCGAGATCCGCTCCCGTATCGCCTCGCTGCCGCTGGACGACCAGGCCAAGATGCTGGGCCTCAACGCCATGCGGTTCTACGGGCTCGACACGCCCTCCAACCAGGCCAGCTGAAGCGGGCTTCAGGGTCCTTCAGCCTGGGGCCAGGAACGGCGGGACAGGATGCGGGTCATGAGAACCCGATCCGTCCTCGCCGGCGCCGTCGCCGCCTCCTGTCTCCTGGCGGCCTGCGGCTCATCCCACGCCGTCAACACGCTCGGAACCACGTCCACCACGGGGGCCAAGGGGGCCGCCGCGTCAGGCTCGGCCACCACGGCCAAGGCCGGGGCGGGATCGGCTACCACGGCGAGGGCGGCGGCGTCGAGCTCCTCGGCGTCCGCCGCCGGGTCGTCGCCGGCCTCATCGTCATCGACGGCCAAAGCAGGCGCCCTGGGCGCAGTGGGCACGGTCGAGGTTGACGTGGCCAGGACCAGCCTGGGCCAGGTACTGGTGGACGCCGAAGGCCGCACGCTTTACCTCTACAAGAAGGACACCCCGGGCAAGGCCAGCACGTGCGACGGGTCGTGCGCCGTCACCTGGCCCCCGGTGGAGGTGAAGGACAAGGCAAGCGCCGGCACCGGGATCGACGCCGCCAAGCTGACCACGATCAAGCGGGTCGACGGCACCGAGCAGGTGGCCTACGACGGGTGGCCCCTCTACCGCTACGACGGCGACAAGAACGCCGGTGACACCTCGGGCCAGGGGGTCAGCTCGGTGTGGTACGCCGTGTCCCCCGCCGGCACCCCGATCTCGGCCTGAACGGCCCTGCACTCCGTCCCGGTCCGGCCTCCTGTGCCCCCGGCCGGGACGGCCGATGACGTCCGCTCCGTACCCAGCGGACGTCTGCGACGTTCCGGCCACGGTCGCCTCTCCCCGTGGCCGGACCGTCCGCGTCCGGGTCTCCGGCCGGGAGATGCCGGGGCCCGCCGGAGCCCGGACCGAGCCTTTCGGCCCGCCTTAGCTCGCTGAGGCCGGGCTCAGGCGGCTTCAGGATCGTCACAGGCCCGGGGACCCACGATGGGCCCACCATCACGAAGGAGCAGCACCCCGATGACGATGACCACGCAACCCGGAGGCCTGACGACCGATCCCGACGCCACCTCGGGCCCCACCGCCGAATGGGCGATACCCCCCACCCCCACCACCCCCTACGTCCCGCCGGTCATCACCCCGCCGCCCGCCGCCCCGCCCGTCGCCGCCTCGGGCCGTGGTGGCCGGGTGCCCCGGCGACTGCTGGCGGCGGTGGCCGCGCTGGCCATCGCCGGCGGCACCGTGGGCGGAGCGGTGGCCGGCCGGCACGAGGCCGACATCGCCGCCCCCACCACAACCGCCGCCAGTGGGACCACGGCCAGCTCCACCCTGCAGGGCACGACGGGCGCCAGCACGCCGGCGGTGGCCGGCGCCCGGGCCGACGTGTCGGGCCTGATCGACGGCGCCTTGCCCAGCGTGGTCAGCATCACCGTCACCATGCCCCAGGGTCAGGGGGCAGGCACCGGGTTCGTGGTCTCGACCGACGGCCGGATCGCCACCAACGCCCACGTGGTGGCCGACGCCCGCTCCATCCAGGTGGCCTTCCACAACGGCACCACCGCCCCCGCCACCGTGGTCGGCGTCGACCGCACCGACGACCTGGCCGTGATCAAGGTCGACCGCACCGGCCTCACCCCGCTCACCCTCGGCACCTCGGCCGACCTGAAGATGGGTGAGCCGGTCGTGGCCATCGGCAACGCCCTCGACCTCACCGGCGGGCCCACCGCCACCGAGGGCATCGTGTCGGCCCTCGACCGCCACATCACCACCAACGAGGGCGGATCGCTGTCGCACCTGATCCAGATCGACGCCGCCATCAACCCCGGCAACTCCGGGGGCCCGCTCCTCACCCTCGACGGCAAGGTGGTGGGCATCAACTCCGCCGCCTCGGTGTCGGCCCAGAACATCGGCTTCGCCATAGCCATCGACACCGCCCGGCCCATCGTGGAGCAGCTGGAGGCGGGCAAGACCGTCACCACCGGCTACCTCGGTGTGAGCACCGCCGCCGTCGACGAGTCGGTGGCCGCCCGGTTCGGCCTGAAGGTGGACCACGGGGTGCTGGTGGCCGACGTGGCCGCCAACTCCTCGGCCTCGGCCGCCGGCCTCCAGCCCGGTGACGTGATCGTGTCGCTCGACGGCACCGCCACCGACGACCCCCAGGCGCTGGCCGACGCCATCCACACCGCCGGCCCCGGGCACCAGGTCCACCTCCAGGTCAACCGGGCGGGCCAGACACTGGCCATCGACGCCACCCTCAGCTCCCACACCGCCTAGCCGGGGCGGGGGAAGCGGGCCACGAAGCGGGCGCCGCCAGGGTCGACGGTGAGGGACCCGCCGTGGGACACCATCACCGAGCGAGCGATGGCGAGGCCCAGCCCACTGCCGCCGGCGTCGAGGGTGCGGGCCTCGTCGAGACGCCAGAACGGCTCGAAGATCCGCTCCCGCTCCGTCTCGGGCACCGGCTCCCCGTCATTGGCCACGGCCAGCCACGGTGAGCCGTCGGTGTCGGTGCCGGTGGCCACCTCGATCGAGGATCTTGTGTGGCGCTCGGCGTTGTCGAGCAGGTTGCGCACCACCCGGGTGAGACCGTCGACGTCGGCCGACAACGTGACCTGCTCGAGGCATCGGGTGACGGTGACAGATGGGCGAAGGCCGGGAATACGGCGGTCGACCTCCGCTCTCACCAGGGCCGCCAGGTCGACCGGGGTCAGGGCGCCGGGGGCCCCGGTGCGCGACGCCGTGAGCAGGCGCAGGTCGCGTGACAGCTCCTCCAGGCGGTTCACCTCCACCAGCACGTCGTCGGCCACCAAAGGCCAGTCGGTGCGGTCGGGGTAGGCCAGGCTGACCTCCAGCTCGGTGCGGATGGCCGACAGGGGGCTGCGCAGCTCGTGGGAGGCGGCGGCGGCGAACAGCTTCTGACGGGTGGCCGACTCCTCCAGTCGGGCCAGCATCCGGTTGAGGGTTTCGCCCAGGCGGGCGATCTCGTCGTCGGTGGCGGCCGCCGTCACCCGCTCTGACAGGTCGGTGGCCTCGATCCGGTCGACGGCCCGGCGCATCGCCTCCACCGGGGCCAGGGCCCGTCCCACCACCCGGTGGGTGAGCAGCGCCGCCACCGCCACCAGCACCGGCACCAGGAGGAGCAGCCAGTCCCGCAGTCTCTCCTCGGCCTTGTCGGCGGCGTGGAGCGAGGTGACGGCGTAGACGGCAACCGGCCCCGCCGGGGAATCGACCGTGCGCACCGCCATCAGGTAGCGCTCGCCGCTGCGGGCGCCGATGTCGTCACCCGACACCGTCACATGGCGTTCGCGGCCCAGGGCCGGCGGTTCCACCACGTCGAGGCGGGCTCCCCGGGCCAGGCCAGGGGTGGCCGCCACCACCTGGCCGGCGGCGTCGATCACCTGCACCTGGCCGATCTCCTTGCCGGTCGGAGGCAGGATCGGGACCAGCAGTGCCCCGTCTATCAGGTCCACGATCTCGTCGATCCGGTCCACCAGCTGGCTCTGGGCGTCGGCCGTCAGCGCCCGCCGGGACAGGACGGCCACCACCCCCGCCCCCACCACCAGGGCCACCGCCACCACCACGGCCGCCACCACCGTCACCTGGGTGCGGACCGACGGCCGCCAGTCAGCGGCCGGGGACATGCACCACCCGGTAGCCGCCACCTCGGACGGTCTCGATGACGTCGGGGCCGAGCTTGCGCCGCAGGGCCGATACATGGACCTCGACCACGTTCTCGCCCCCTTCGAAGGCGAAGTCCCACACGTGGCCCAGGATCTCGGCCTTCGGCACCACCTCGCCTTGGCGCCGCAGGAGGTACTCGAGCACGGCCAGCTCCCGCGGGGTGAGGTCGACCGGGTGGCCGGCCCGGCGGCAGGTCCGAGCGGCGACGTCGAGCTCTACCTCGCCGGCCCGCAGCACGGCGGGCCGGGCCGCGGCTCCCCGCCGCAGCAGGGCCCGCAGGCGGGCCACCAGCACCACATAGGAGAACGGCTTGGACAGGAAGTCGTCGGCGCCGGTGTCGAGCGCCTCAGCCTCGTCGAGCTCGCCGTCCTTGGCCGTCAGCATCAGCACCGGCGTCCAGATCTGACGGGCCCGCAGCTCGGCGCACACCTTGAAGCCGTTGAGGCCGGGCAGCATCACGTCGAGCACGATCACGTCGTAGGGCTGCTCGGTGGCCAGCCACAGACCGTCGGTGCCGGTGGACGCCACGTCCACGGCGAACCCTTCGGCCTCCAGGCCCCGCTTGAGGGCGGCGGCCTGGCGGATCTCGTCTTCCACCACCAGCACACGCACACAGCCAGTGTGGCACCCGCCGCCAGCGGCGGCGGCGGCCAGGCTGAAGACGGCTTCAGCTCACTTCAGGCCGGCCGCAGCCGAGGAGATCGATTCTGGCACGGTGGCCCACCATCAACTCCACCTCACTCCCGGGGCCCGACACCGGACGGTCGAGCTGACCGGCGCGGCGGCTTTGGCCGCCGCCATCGCCATTCACCTGCAGAACCTGGGCCACCGGTTCGCGCTCGCCCCCTGGATCGGGGTGGCGTCGATCCTGTTCGTCACGGCCGCCTCGGGGGCGGGGTGGCTGCTGCTGCGACGCGATCCCCGGGGGTGGCTGGTGGCCGGGCTGGCCTGCCTGGCCGCGGCGCTGGCCTGGGTGGCGGGCCGCACGGTGGGCTTCCCCGGGGCCACCGACGACATCGGCAACTGGGCCGAGCCGCTGGGGCTGGCCGCCTTCGGGCTGGAAGCGGGCATGGCGGCGTTGTCAGCCCACCAGCTGCGCCGCCTCTGGGTGCTGTGAAGCATCAGCGGCGACGCAGGCTGTGGGGGGTGCGGTCGCCGGCCAGGGCCCGCACGGTCACGATCTGCGCCGGCTCGTCGGTGACGTTGACCAGCTGCACCCGCTCGGCCGGGCCGACGGCGCAGGAGCCGCCGGGGCCGAGGGCGTGGGAGCCATCGTCGGCCGTCCACACCAGGAGCTGACCGCTGACGACGGCGAAGGCCACCGGCTGGCCTTCCACCAGCCCCATGAGGCTCGTATCGTCGGCGGGGATCCATTCCAGCGCAGCCTCGAAGCCGGCGGTGACCACGAGGACGGTGCGGTCACCGGCGGGGGCGGTGGTCTCGGCGGAGGCAGCCAGCCCGCCGGCGATCTGGGCCAGCAACGGTGCCTCGATGCCATGACCCTCGGTGTAGGTGCTCGACGTGAGCATCATGCCGGACGGATGCAGCAGCTGCGACGCTGCCATCGAACCTTCAGGTGTGCCGTTGAACTGTGCCATGACGTGAACGCGCTTTCCCCTCCGACGAAAGGCGCCCTTGCCTCCGTCTGCCCTCCCTCGCCGCACAGCGTAGCGGATTCCTGAGCAAGCTCAGAAATCGAACGGGCTGACTGCCCGGCGGGAACCTGGTGACCGTAGCACGATCCGCTCTCCCCGCCCATTGCTATCCACCACAAGCAACGTGGACTGTGCTAACCGGCGGAACGAACGAAACAGGCCCGACCCTTGCGGCCGGGCCTGTTTCACCAGGTCTGCAACGCTCTCAGGCGTCTGGTCTGCTTCCCCTGCCGCCTCCGGGGGGCGGGTGAGTTTCCCTAGGCGCCCGGCTTCGTGCCGGTCTGGCCGACGGCAGCCGCCGCCTTGTCCGATGTGGCGTCCATCGGGGTCCACTCGAAGTTGGACGGGGTCACCCGGGTGGACCGATCGAAGCCCGGGGTCTCCTTCACCACCACGGCGGTGACCATGCCAAACATGCCGGCGGCGCGCTCCACGTGGTTCAGGATGTGGCAGTGCCAGACCCAGGTGCCGGGCTCGTCGGTCTTGAACAGGACCGTGTACCGCTCACCGGGGGCCACCGACAGGGTGTCGGTCCAGTACGGGTGATCGAGCGGGATCCCGTCCTTGGCGTAGACGAGCTGGGGGAACTGGTGAAGGTGCATGGGGTGGATCTGCAGGCCCTCGTTGTAGTAGCTGAGGCTGATCCAGTCGCCCTGGTTGGCCACGATCGGTTCGGTGGCGGGGAAGCTCTTGCCGTTGAGGCTCAGGCCGATGACGCCGGCGTCGTTCAGCACCATCGGGAAGTCCTGGGCCAGCTTCAGATCGGCCGGGATCGTGACCCCGCTGATCGTCTGGCCCCGGGGCAGGGGGTTGTCGCCGATGCGGACCGTACCGAACAGGCCGTTGGTGACCTCGGTCTCACCGTGCATGTGCGCGTGGTACATGGCGATGGCGTCGTCTTCGGCCGTGAAGTGATACTCGAACGTGCCGCCGTTGGGGGGGATGGGGTCCTGGGTGATGGGGGCCACGCCGTCCTGGTCGTTGGGGGTGCGCAACCCGTGCCAGTGGATGTCGGTGCCCATCGGGAGGTTGTTGACCACCCGGACCTTCACCTCGTCGCCCCGGTCGAGCAGGATCTGGGGGCCGGGAACCTGGTTGTTGTAGGCCCAGGCCTTCACGATCTTGCCTGGCTCCACCTCCCAGTCGATGATCGAGGCGGTGAGGTCGAACACCTTGGTGCCGTCGGCCTCCACCTCGGTGGGCGCCAGGATCGCGTTGCCCTTGCCCTGGGTCTCGGCCGGGAAGGCAGCGATGGAGGCCATCATGTCGGCGTCCATCTTGGCGTATTCCTCGGCCGTGTTGCCGTCGTGGCCAGCGGTGGCTCCCGCCCCCGAGGCGGGGTTGGCGCCGTGGCCGGCGTCGGCGGCCCCGCCGGCCGTGACCACGAGATCGGCCACCATGCCCGAGGCCTCGTGGCCGGGAATGCTGCAGAAGACCTGGTAGGTCCCGGCGGCGAGGCGGCCCAGGGCCAGGCTGGCGTTGCCCCCGGAGCTGATGTCGCCCGAGGTCAACGCCAGGTCACGCACCACCAGGTTGTGGGTGGCGCTGCCGATGTTCGTGATGTTCAGGTTCACATCGCCGGCCGGGGCGGTGAGGGCACCCTCGACGGCGAACTCGCTCAACGTCACGTCCACCGTGGTGGCGGCGGCCGGCGTGGCGGGATCGCTGATAGCCAGGGCCACGGCGATGAAGCCGAAGAACAGCAGGGCCACCAGGGCGGCGGCACCCAGGAACATGGCGATGAACCACCGGCCATCGCCCACCCCGTCGGGCGGCGCGGATGGTGGCGGCTGGCCGGGCGCGGCAGGTTGGCCCGCCCGTGTTGCGGTGTCGGTCATTGTCTGATGTTCTCCCGGTATCAATGAACGCGGCGGGGACCGAGGGGTCCGCACCGACGCGGTCGCGAACTGCCTAGACGTGCGACCGGCAGTCCGATGATTCTCTTTGAGCCACCTCAGCCGCTAGGGACCTTCGTCCCGGTCGCGGGTCGGGATCAGCCGCCGGTGACGTAGCGGGCGGCGGTGTTCCCGGCGATGCGGCCGAACACGGCGCCCGAGGTGAGACCGGTGCCACCCGGGTAGTTGTGGTAGAACAGCCCGCCCACCAGCTCGCCGGCGGCGAACAGGCCGGGGATGGGGGTGCCGGCGGTGTCCTCCACCTCACAGTCGGTCGTCACCTTCAGGCCGCCGAAGGTGAACGTGACCCCGCAGGTGACGGCGTAGGCCTCGAACGGCGGCGTGTCGAGCACGTTGGCCCAGTTCGTCTTGTCCACCGCCAGGCCCACCGTGCGGCGCCCGTCGAGCACGGCCGGGTTGAACGCGACGTCAGTCTGGACGGCGGCGTTGTAGGTGCGCAGGGTCTCCAGCGCCCGGTTGGGGTCAACTCCTTCCAGCTTGGTGACCAGCTCCTCGAGGGTGCTGGCCGAGACCTTGGTCACCTCCCGGATCCGGTACTCGTCGCGGAGCATGTCGAGCACCTTGGCGTCGAAGATCTGCCAGCAGAACATGTCGGGCTGGTCCATGATCACCGAGCCGTACTTGGCGTAGGTGTAGTTGCGGAAGTCGGCCCCCTCGTCCACGAAGCGCTCGCCCCTGGCGTTGACCATCACCCCCAGGGGGTAGGAGTGCTTCTGGAAGCCGTCGCCCACCTTGAGGTCGCCGAACTCGGGGGCGTTCAGGTCCCAGGCCACGGCATGGCTGCCCGACCAGTGGCCGTAGGGCATGGCCCCGATGTCGAGGGCCATGCGAATGCCGGCGCCCGTGTTGTAACGGGTGCCCCGGACCTTGGCCAGGTCCCAGTTGGGGCCGAGGTAGCGGGCCCGCCATTCGGCGTTCGACTCGAAGCCGCCGGCGGCCAGCACCACGGCCTTGGCCGGCACGTCCACCAGGCGGCCGGCGTGGCGGGCCCGTACGCCGGTGACCCGGCCGTCGGGGGCCACCATCAGGCTGTGGGCCGGGGCCTCGTAGAACAGCTCGACGCCGTCGCGCCGGCACGCCTTGTGCTCGAGCTCCACCAGGCCCTCGCCCCCGCCCCAGGTCTCGACGGCCAGTCCGCCCCAGAACGTGAACTTGCCGTCGACCTTGAACGCCTGGCGGCCGTAGCTGGGCTGGAACCGGACGCCCTTCGCCCGCATCCAGACCATGGTGGGGAAGCTGCGGTCCACCAGGAGCTCGGCCAGCTCGGGGTGGGTGCGGTACTGGGTGATGCGGCCCAGGTCATCGAAGTACTGCTGGCGGCTGTAGGACCCGAAGTCGACGTTGGTCCGCTCGTCGTCGGTGAGGTCGGGCAGGAGCTGCACCAGATCATCGACGGTGTTGAACACCACCCGCATGGCACCCGCGGTATACCGGGAGTTGCCCCCGCAGTCCCGTTCGGGGGCCGCCTCCAGCATGATCACCGAGGCGCCGCTCTCCCGGGCGGCCAGGGCGGCGCAAGCGGCGGCGTTGCCCGCCCCCACCACCACCACGTCGGCGGAGCCGTAGGGCTGGTCGGGATCGGACGCGGTGGTGCTGGCAGTGTCGGTCACGTTGCAGCAGCGTAGTTTCGCTCCGCCGCCGGGCACACGTCCGGGCGGCGGAGCGTGGGCGCGATCAGCTGCGGATCACGCGGCCGGCGAGGGCGCCCTGGTGCTCGCCGCCCTCCATGAACACCTGGCCGTTGACCAGGGTCAGCTCGTAGCCCGAGGCCTTCTGGATGTAGCGGCCGGCGCCGTTGGGGAAGTCGTGGACGTACTCCGGGGCGTCGAGCGAGAGGGCGTCGAAATCGATCACGTTGACGTCGGCGTAGGCCCCCTCCACCAGGCGGCCCCGGCCCTCCAGCCCAAACAGGTCGGCGCCTTCGGAGGTCATCATCTTGATGCCTTCCTCCACGGTCCACGCCCCCGAGTCACGGACCCAGCGGGTGAGGAAATAGGTGGTCTGGCTGGCGTCCTGGATCTGGCCCACGTGGGCCCCGGCGTCGCCGATGCCGAGCACCACGTCGGGGTGGCGCAGCTTGGCCTCGATGGCATCGAAGTCCCAGTTGAGGAAGGGGTAGTTCCACAGGCCCCGACCCTCGCTCTCCAGCGCCATGTCGATGAAGGCCTCGGCCGGGCTCACACCGCGCCGTTCTGCGTGGGCGGTGAGCGACTCGGCCGGGTCCCGCTCGTAGTCAACCCGGGTGTCATCGAGGCGGTAGATGGCCGACACGTCCAGCTTGGTGGGGGTGGCGGCCACGTCGGCGATCAGCTGGGCCCGGAACGCCGGGTCGCGCAGCTTGGCCAGCTTGTCGGCCAGCGGCATGCCTCGCAGCGACCGCCAGTCACGGGAGCAGTTGTCGAACGGGGTGCGGTTGGCGATGCCGAACAGCACCCCGATGCCCCGGCTGGTGGTCTGGGGGAAGATCTTCGCCCCGTCGGCGTTGGCCTTCGACACCAGTTCCAGCCAGTACTGCCAAGCGGTGGGATCCGACCGGTTCTGCACGAACCCGAACGACACCGGCCGCCCGGTGCGGATCGACAGCTCCTTCATCCAGGCCACCTCCCGCTCGATCACCGAGCGGTCGGGTGTGCCGACCATGCCGTGGACCTGGCGGTCGTTGTCTACCGCGCACTCGAAGATGCCCTTGCCCAGCCGGCCCATCACCTCCCCGATGGCGAACAGCTCCTCGGGGTGGGCCCAGGTGCCGGGCACCTCCCGCCCGTCGGGCACCACGTGGAGGTAGGTGCGGGACGTGGAGAAGCCGAGGGCGCCGCCCCGCAAGCTGTCCTCCACCAGCTCGCACATGCGCTTGATGTCGTCGGCCGAGGCGTGGTGCTGATCGATGGCCCGGTCTCCCATGGCCGCCACCCGCACCGAGCAGTGGCCCACCATGCCGCCCACGTTGATGCCCTTGGGCATCCGGTCGTAGGAGTCGAGGTACTCGCCGTAGGTCTCCCAGTCCCACGGGAGGCCGTTGAGGATGGCGTCGGCCGGAATGTCCTCCACTGACTCCATCATCTCGGCCAGCTGCTGGCGGTCCTGCGGCTTACACGGGGCGAAGGTCACCCCGCAGTTGCCCATCACCGCGGTGGTGACGCCGTGCCAGCACGACACCGTACCCACCGGGTCCCACGCCAGCTGGGCGTCGAGGTGGGTGTGGATGTCGACGAAGCCGGGCGTG
>Ga0224510_10001960_pt1 | contig 12876 bp, 7 predicted proteins | sample SF_May12_sed_USG_FD_170161 | JGI IMG/M metagenome (GOLD analysis project Ga0224510, IMG submission 170161) | Sediment microbial communities from San Francisco Bay, California, United States - SF_May12_sed_USGS_4_1 | ecosystem: Environmental > Aquatic > Marine > Sediment | place: USA: California... | reverse complement strand
CTGGTGTCTCTCGGCCAACCTACACGGGAGGGCTCGGTTTTACGTTCAAGTGGAACATGGGGTGGATGCACGACATGCTGACCTTTTTCCAACACGACCCGATCTACCGCCGGTTCCATCAGAACCAACTGACGTTCGGTCTGCTCTACGCCTTCAGCGAGAATTTTGTCCTCGCCCTCTCTCATGACGAAGTGGTGCACGGCAAACGAACGTTGCTCGACAAAATGCCGGGTGATGTCTGGCAGCGGTTTGCGAACCTCCGCCTGTTCTATGGCTATATGTACAGCCATCCCGGAAAAAATGTTGTTCATGGGCGGAGAGTTCGGCCAGTGGCGGGAATGGAACCATGACACCAGCTTGGATTGGCATCTCTGCGAGGATGAGCCCCACCGTGGGCTACAACGTTTGATCCGCGACCTGAACCGAGTCTATCGCGAGGAGCCGGCGCTGCACGAGATCGACTTTGACTGGAGCGGATTTCAGTGGATTGATTTCAGCGACGCCGACAACTCCGTCATCGCCTATCTTCGAAAGGCAAACAGCACGCAAGCGGCCATCGTCTGCTTGTGCAACTTCACGCCAATGCCTCGCCACCACTACCGCATCGGCGTCCCGGAATCTGGTTGGTATCAGGAGATCATCAACACGGATGGGATCGCCTACGGCGGCAGCAACATGGGAAATGGCGGTGGTATTCACGCTGCTGAAACCCCGAGCCACGGCATTCGCGCAACCAGCTGTGGGACTTGGGAGGATTACCGGGTTCGCAGTTGTTCCACTTGACCCTGGGCCCGAGCCAGATTGACCCGTGAGGCATGCACACGGAAAAGGGCGTCGATCATGTTGTCTTTCGCCCGCACCAGCGAGAACAAGGCGTTGGAGAGTTCCAATGTGTTGGAGCTCAACGTCCGGATCCGTTCACGGGCGAGTCCCACCTCGGTCATCGAGGCTTTGAGCCCGTCTTTCGCGATCCGTTGTTGTTCCAGTGAGGCTTTCAGCGTGACCACCGCGTCTCGGACTTCCATCCCGATCTGATTCTTGACCAGCGCCAGTTTGTACGTTTCCTGATTATATTCACTCAAACTTTGCCCGATCCGGCCTTCGCGCTGCCCCCCGTCGAAAATCGGGATCGACAGCTGCACGCCGACATTGTACGTGCCGGTCGTGTTGTCAAATTTATTGCCGATCAATCCGTAGTTTCCTTCTGCCGACAGAGAGGGAAGCCGCTCACCTTTTATCGATCGCACACTCAATTCCGCTGTCCTGATCCGTTGCAGCTGCGCCTTGAGCTCCGGCCGATCGGTATGGGCCGCCTCCAGCACACTGTTCAACGAGGGGAGTTGTCCGTCGTAGGCGTTCATGTCGTCGGTGAGCTGGAGCGCAAGATCATAGCCAACCCCGATCACATTGAGCAGCGTCAGCTTGGCCCGCTCCACCTCTCCCTTGGCCAATTCGAGCCGTTGCCGTTCGTTCTCCAGTTGCGTTTCCAAACGAGCCGTGTCGAGGCCCGTCGCCATGCCTCCCGCTTGGCGGTTCCGAACGAACGCGACCAGATCTGCATAGAGCGCGACATTGGCCGATCGAGCCTCCACCGTCTGCTGATTGCGCAGCACCTCGAAGTAGGTCAGGGCGACCTTGGCCACGGTATCGTATTCGGTGGTCGCGGAATCGAGCTCGGCAACTTGCAGGGCGGAGCGGGACGCCCGCCACCGTTCGATCAGACTGAGGCTGAAGAGCGACTGCGTAAACGAAGCGCGGCCATCGGCGATGTCGAATGGGTCGGTTCGAACCGGCCGCCCGCCGATCGTGCCGAGGAAAAAGGTTTGCGTGTTGTACTTGCCGTTGGCGGCAAGGTTCGGAAGAAGCGCCCCCAATTGGGTGCGGGACGCCGCACGTGCCGCCTCGATCCGTTCACGAAACAGGTGGACGTTCGGACTCTTGTCTCGCGCCAGGTCGATCGCCTCCGCCAATGAGAGTTTCAACACCGGCATCTCCGCCGATTGCGAGAACGCACCCTCTTGCGCCCATCCCGCCGTACCGACCGATAGTACCCAGATCAGGACGAAGAGGGCCTTCTGGACTCGACCATGAGTGACTCGCCCGCAAATGCGCCTACACGACACCTCTGCCCCTCCACTGATTCCGCCGAACGCGGGGATGTCTCTCATCGTCTCCCTCCTCCTAGCGCACCGTCTGAAACTTCACGGTACAGGCCAGTCCTGCCGGCAAGGCATTATTGGGATTCGGCATCTCGAGGCGGACACCGAAGGTCCCGCTCGCACTATCGACGACGCGATTCACGACGGTAATGTCGGCTTGATAGGTCGAGGCGGCACCGCCTTCCGGATGTACTTCCGCCTTCATACCGGGCTTCAGCTTCCCAAGCAGGCTCAACGGCGCGAAGACTTCGATCCGCAAGGGGTTGATTTGCGCCAGCTTGAGAATCGGCGTCTTGCCGACCGATTCTCCGGGAGACAACAGCCGTTCCACCACGACGCCGTTCAGCGGGCTCGAGATCGTGCGAAGATTCAGGGCGGCCGTCGCTCGACGCCACTCCAGCTCATCCATGCGTTTCTTTTCCACCGCTTCCAGATACGTGAGTTCTGCGAGGCTCCGTTCCGTCTCGGCCTCATCGAGCTCATGCCTCGCAATCGAATTGGATTTATACAGATCGGTCGCCCGCTCGAGCTTCCTGGCACTAAACGCCATTTTCGCCTGCGTGCTCTTGATCGTGGCCTCGGCCTCCGCCTTGGCCTTTGCCAGGTCGACCGTGGCTTTCTCCACGCTCGCCTCCAGCGTCACGATCGCCTGCCCTTTGGTCACCCAATCGCCACGCTCCACATGCACGTGCTGGATGATGCCCTCCACCGGCGCGCCGAGCGAGACTTCCATGTAGGGTTTCATGACACAGGCGAGATCGCCGGAGGCCGCGGCGGACGCACTCCACCCAAGACAGCCCGCCACAAGACAGGCCGCAACCCATGCGGGACCGCGTCGGCTCGTCCAGCGAGTGAAGAGGCGTATCCAACCGTCCGACTCGATCCGCAACATCGTGACTCCCTTCCGTCGTTTATTCCACCCGTCCGGAGAACGCCAGCGTGGATTCCAGCTGATCTTCATGTTGCAAGAGCTCCCGGCGCACACGGGCATGCAGGCGTTCCGCCGACCGCTGGGCCCGACGCACCAGAAAGCCGGCCAACCATCCCTCCAGCGGCTTGCCCGATGTGAGCCGCATTCGCGTCACCCACCGGACGACCGTTCCCTGCGAGGCAACCAACAGCTCATCGTCCAGCGAGGTCATGATTTCGTAGCTCCCCGGATCTCCCTGTCGGCCGGTTCGCCCATAGAGCTGCCGATCGATCCGTTGGGCTTCATGCCGCTCGGTCGCCAGCACATGCAGCCCTCCGGCCTCCGCCACGGAGCCTGGCACTTTGATGTCGGTGCCGCGTCCCGCCATATTGGTCGCCACCGTGACCCGGCCCAATTCACCCGCCGCCGCCACGACCGCGGCTTCCTCCCGTTCCTGTCTGGCATTCAGCACCACGTGCTCGATCTTCGCCCTCGTCAAGTGCTTGCTGAGGATTTCGGAAGCTGAGACGGAGCGGGTCCCGACCAAGACGGGACGCCCCTGTCCGTGCAACGCCTCGATCCGATCCACCACCGCCTCCCACTTCTGGTCTGCCGTGGCAAACAGCCGCTCGCCCATCCACCGACGTTGGAGCGGCCGATTCGTGGGGATCGTGACCGTCGCTAGCCGATAGACGTTCCAGAGTTCGCCGGCCACTTCCTGCGCGGTCCCCGTCATCCCGGAGAGCCAGAGGTACCGCCGGAAAAATCGCTGGTACGTCATCCGCGCCAATGGCGCGTTCATCGGCGTGAGCGGACAACCTTCCTTTAACTCGATCATCTGATGCAGACCGTGCTCCCACGACCGGTCACCCATGATGCGTCCGGTATATTCGTCGATGATCTGCACCTTGTCCTCCCGAACGAGGTACTGAATGTCGCGATGAAACAGGTGGAGGGCCGTCAGCGCCTGGCGAACCAGCTCTTCCCGCCGCCTCGGCCCAGACCAAATCCCGCGCAAATCCCGGGCCTGCGCCGCCAGCGCGGCCTTGCCCTGAGGAGTCAACCGGATATCGCGTTCCCGGCCGTCGAGTGAGAAGTCCTCCTCACGCACCAGATTCCGGGCCAGCCTCAGCGCCGTGTCATAGATCGGCTGTTCCGGCACCTGACCGCCCGCGCCTGAAATAATGAGGGGAACCCGGGCTTCATCTACCAGCACGCTGTCCGCTTCATCGACAATGCCGAAGCACAGCCCCCGTAAAACCAACTGGCGCAGCCTGGTCGCATCACCGTACAACCGCTCCAGTTGCAACTGAATGCGGTTCGGTTGCCGCCCGACCGCCAACCGGTCCCGGAGATAGTCGAACGCCAGTTCCTTGTTGCAACAGTAGGTCACATCGCACCCGTACGCGGCTCTCCTTGCCGCCGGATCCAGGTCGTGCACCACGGCCCCGACGCTGAGCCCGAGCAAGGCATACAGCGGTTTCATCTCCTGCGCATCCCGGGCGGTCAGATAATCGTTGACCGTGATGACATGGACCGGCACGCCGGCCATGGCAGCGGTGGCCGCCGCCAACGTCGCCGTGAGCGTCTTGCCTTCGCCGGTCGCCATTTCGGCAATGCAGCCGTTCAGCAAGACCCACCCGCCTAAAATTTGCACGTCATAGTGGCGCTGGGCAAGCGCCCGATGCGCGGCTTCCCGGATCAACGCGAAGGACCGGCACACCAGCTCCTCCGACAACCCGTCACGGCGCAAGCGTTCCCGCAGCTGCGTGGCCTGTTGCGTCAGCTGCTCGTCCGAAAGTCGCTCAATGTCAGGAGCCTGCCGCGCGACGAGGTCTACAATCGCAGTCTTCAGGCAGTGCCGCACGCGCAGGCGACGGAGCAGCGGGCTGATCAGTCGCCTCCCTTGCCGGTCAAACCAGCCCTCGTTCGGCACGTGACGTTCTGGATAGGCGCTGTGTAATGCTGTGCGCTCGCGAGCGAGATCAAACATTGAATCGCGCCAGGAATAACTGGCGTCCCTGCCGATACCACTGGGCAGCTAAGGCTTCCCTGCCGTGATCGAACCGCACATACACACGCCCGCCGACATTGAGCAGGCGGTGCTGGGTGGGTAACTCTAGATCGATCTGGAAGAGTTTCTTGAGCGCTTTCTGGCCTTTCGGATCCTGCGGATCGAGCGGCACCTGCCCGCCCCCTTCACTACCAAAGGCCTGACTCGGCAGTTCTTCGCTGGCGGCCGGAACCAGACGAGCGATGGTCGCCGGCATCGGATCGGCCAGCCGCTCTGCCAGCCGAACCTGCACGTCGCGAGTCTGGTGCCGGATCAGGTCGATATCACCTTGATCGACAATCGTGCGGACCGTGATCGTCTTCAGATCCACCACATGGGCCAACAGCTCACCGCGCTTCACGAATCGCCCGGGCAGATCCGCCGCTTTCGGCAACACAAACGTCCCGGCAGCCCGACTGCGAATCCCGAGTTCCGATTGCCGCTCCCGCGCACGAGCGAGTCGCTCTTCGATGTACCGCTGCTCTTCCTCCAGCATCTTCGCCTTGACCAGGTTATCGACCAATTGCTCGCGGACCCGCGCCTTGATTTCCCTCAGTTGTCCCTCAAGCACCTTCACGTCCGTCTCGACGGCGGGATCGTCGCAGACGATGAGCAGATCGCCAGATCGGACGGTTGAACCAGGCGTCGCCACCACCTGCTTGACGAATCCATCGACTTCGGCTCGCACAAACGCCTCGTCGGGAATCCAGACCACGCCCTCCGCCCTGGTCCGGAACGGCACCGGCACGAGCGCCAGCACAGCCACGAGTCCAGCCACCACAGCCATGCTCACTGCGACGGCCCGCCCGCGCACCCGACGAATCCGGGGACTCGTGCACAGATAGTTCACCCCTTTGCCCAACGGCAGCACAAACCAGGTCCCAGCCGTCAGGACGGCAAACACCACACCTAGGAGAAAGAGCTGGTCCGTGAGATAGAGCAGAATGGCGGCGACGACCAGCACGCGATACACGAACGACGTGACGGCATAGGCGACGAACCACGCCCGTTCACCAGCCGTGGCAGGGGCCGCCGCCGCGTCGTCGCTCCCGAAGAGATACCGCTCACAGAGATAGCCGAGATAGGTATGGGCCCGCTGGCGAAGGTTTGGAATTTCCAAAAAGTCGGCCAACATATAATAGCCGTCAAAGCGCAGCAGCGGATTGGCGTTGAACGCCACGGTCGAGAGGCCGGCGATAAAAATCGTGTTGTAGGCCAGGGTTCGTACCGTGCCGGGTTCGACGCCGACCCAGACATACACAGCCATCGCCGCCAGCAGCAATTCCACGATCATGCCCGCCGCCCCCACCACCACGCGCTGCCATTTGTCGGCGAACGCGGTCGAGGCTGAGGCATCCACGTAGGGCACGGGCGACAGCACCAGGAGCATGATCCCCATTTCATGCACCTCACCGCCGAACACTTTTACGGCGAAGGCATGGCCGAATTCATGCAGGGCCTTAATCATGGGAAAGAGCAGCCACAGCAACACCAGATTCTGGGGTGCCGTCATACGATCAATGAGGTTGTCCGTCAGATCAGCCCAGTGCGCCGCACCGACCAAGACGGCTGGCCCGACGATGAGGCCCCAGAGGACCGCACCCCACCAGGAAAAGAAGGGACGAACGAGCGGGACGAACTGCTGCAGAACCCGTTCGGGATCAAGGAGGGGAAACTGCCAGGCGAAAAAATTCATCAGTCGCCGCTGCCATTTCCGTTGTCGTTGTTTTTCATAGCGGGCCAGCAGCTCGGCCGTGTCGGGTGGAATGTCGCACTGCAACATATCCGCGGCATGGAGCTGACTCAGCAGTTGCACCACTTCCGGCTGAGTCGGCGCGTGGTCCCCGAGTCGGGAAGAAGCGAGATCCCAGACTTCCTGGACGGAGCGCTTGCCGTCCATCAAGCCGATGAATGAGAAGGCGGCGGGGGAAAACCGGTGGAACCGCTCGTTCGAGCGGTCATGCAGCACATACCAGATCTGGCCGCGATATTGATGCCGGTGCAGCGCCGCATGGCTGCGCAGGCGCGGAGCAAGGGACGCGACGCGGTACCAGGAAGGGCTGAACAGAGCTTCACTCATGGGGGTTTAAGTTTCGAGTTTCAGGTTTCGCGTTATCGGCCTTCCCTTCAACCCATAACCCGAAACACGAAACTCCTCCGTACAATACGCTTCACGGCTTTTCATTTGTCAGGGGAGCCACGTCCAAGCGGCAAGCCTGATCCAATCCACGACTTGATGTGTCCAGATCCAGACCAGCAGGCGCCGATCGATCTCAATCTTGCCCGCTCCCTCCATCGCCGGACGCAGCCTGTCGTGGGGCTGATCCAGTATGGCTTCCACGCGGAAGAAGTTGCGCCCCTCCTTCGCCGTGGAAACGGGCGTGACATGCACCACGGTGACCCCCACCGGCTCGGACGGAAACGCCGAGAGCAGGAGCTGGCCGTGCTGACCCAGCTGCACGTCGGCAATGTCCCGCTCGTCGACTTCCAACACCACGCGGTAACTGTCGAGCGGAGCGATTTCAAACAGCACCTTGCCTTTTTCCACCGGAGAACCCAGCGACTGGCTCAGATCCCCGCTGACCACGATCCCATCGAATGGAGCCATCACACGCGTATGTCCAAGCTGGTCATCCAACAGCTCGATTTCCGACTGAACCTGATGCATCTGCGCAGTCAGAATCTCGACCTTCGCCGCCTCCCGCTCGGTCAAGGCTTTGTGATACTCCTTCCGATACTCTTCGAGTTTGCTCAGCGACTTCACCCGTTCCAGTCTCAGCTCGCGATCGTCGAGCGTACAGAGCACGTCGCCGAAACGCACCAGATCGCCGGCCCGAACGGGCGCCTCCTTGATATACCCGTTGAAGGGCGCCGCAGCCACGCGCTGAACGATCGGCTCCAAGACCGTCTTGGCCGACACGCGATAGTCCCCCTCGGCCAGAAGGCAGAACGCCAGCAGGCCCGCAAGGGACGCTGTCGTCACTTTTAAGGCAACATGACCGGGACCGAGCAGATCGCGGACAGACCGTGTGAGCGAGTCCCAGACCTTTGCGCCCAGCCACCGATCGTCGCGCCGGTGGAGTTCCAGCATGGGACCGATGAGCAATGCCACGGACCGACAGAGCTCCACGCTCTTCTGATCGAAGGGCCGTTCCGCCGGCCGCTCTAGAAGCACCGCTCCGACTGCCTGCCCGCCCACCTCCAACGGCACGCAGAGCAGCGCCCCGCTCCCCTGTTCTTTCGCGAATACTGCATGGGCCTGCATAACCGCCGCGGCTCCCTCCGCCGGAGGCGGATAGACGATGGCTTCACGTTGGTCGATGGACTCGTCCATGGCCTCGGCCAACCCGCGAACCAGATTCGTCTGTTCCTTGAATTCGGCGCTGTGCGACACGGCAGCCACCCGTGCCCGTCCTCGCTTCACGAACCCAATGCTGACACGGTCGCACGAGAGGCTCGCCGCCAGCGTATTCACCAGCGCCATCGCCGAGGCATAAAACCGGTCATGACCAACGGATGTGGCAACCAGATCCAGCGCTGCCTGGATCCGCTCACGCCTGTCTTTCTCTCCTGCGACCGCCTCCCGCGCGAACTGCAGCTCCAACCAGGCCGCCCCCCAATGAAGCTGCCGCATGATCGACTGCGCGTGTGAATCCGACACAGCCGGGACATCGAGCACAACCACCCCGCACAAAGCACCACGCATGTCGATGGGATACCCGATTTCGCATCGGTTATTCTCGAATTCACCTTCAGCCGCTTGATGACGGAGGACAACGCCGCGTCCTTCGCTGAGCACACGCTCAGCCGTCTTTGTCAAATGATTCACGGCCACGGAGCCGTCTGGCCAACCTGCTGTGGGCCGAAACGGGCCACGGCCCGGCGGCCCAAGCAGCACCACCCCCGCCAGAACCCCCTCGATCATGCGACATTGTAGTGTCAGCCACCCCTGACAAAATGCCGTGGAGGTCGTCGCTCCGGCAAAGGCAACCCATGGGCCAGCTTCCTGAAGCACATGGCCCTGAGTTTCTGCAGGCTCATCTTGCGGAGGGACAGGTTTCAAACGGGCATGTTGCATACGAAGCTCTCGGCCAGCTCACAGTCAAGTCGTTGGTTTAAGGCGAGTATCTTCCGTCATCAAACGGTGCAGAGCAGTGCAGGTCAAAGTATCGCCCGTTCTCCCTAAACTGTCGAGCATAAGCAACAATTTAGGAGGACAGTCGACAGCAGGAGGAAGGGCCAAGGGCCGGTTCACAGAGTTACAGGAAAGAATATCTACGAAGGGATCGGGGATTTATAAGTCGAATGACAGTGGCACAACCACGGAGGGGACTGTCCCGTACGGAGCAAGGTCTACAGAGCGACTGAGAAACGCTGGCTCACACAACAGACAACCTATGCAACAGCCACGGTCCTAACAACGCAAGCGACAAATGTTCCGACCTCTCGCAAGATGCACCAGGCAGGGAGTCGATTCACGACTCCCTGCCATACGGTGTGAATCAGATATTCGTGATCTTATCGCCGTCCTTAGTTGCCGAATTGATATCCGTAATCTTGTCGCCCGATCCGATGATGAACCAGTCGTGTCCTGAACTTCCGGTCAGTTGGTCGGCGTCCTCGTCCACTACGTCATCATCGTTATTGTTGTCCCCCAGATCCCCATCTGCAATCCAGTTAGCAGCCCAGTTAGCGCTGATCGTTCGGAGAGAGTCATAGTTATGACCCTGCAGATCTCCAGCAACCAGGATGTCATGGCCGGCCGAACCGACTAGCCGATCTGATCCGTCACCGCCGATGAGAACATCGTTTCCTGCGGCTCCGGTGAGGTTATCATTTCCTTGATCGCCCCAGAGCACATCGTGCCCCGCGCCGCCGGAGATCGCATCGTTCCCGTCACCGCCATGGGATTCGAGATTGACGTTCCCGGTCAGACTGATGTTGTCATCGCACGCCATCCCGTACACGATCACGTGCCCACCGACGCCCACTGTGTAAGAACCAGTGCCGTTGACCGTGACCGCACTCGGGTTGGAGGCATTCACCACGATGGTGTCACAGCCATTCGTACCGACAATGAGGACATTAGCCCCATCCTGGACTGTGGTGATGACACTCGGCGTCGCGACCGTCAGAGTCCCGTTAGTCAGCGTCACATTATAATTGGACAGTGATCCTGTCCCATTACTCAAGGCCCCCGTGATTGCATAGCCTCCCATTAAAGCCGCTGGAGCCACTCCGGCGCTGCTGTAACTGATATTGAAGGTTTCACCATTAACACCGCTATTCACCGTTGTACCTAACACCGCCGCTAAGTTGATCGTCTGACCGAACACCTTCGTAGCGTTGCCTATGTTGATCGACACATTCGCTTTGGTGATCGTCAGCGTGGCCGTGCCGCTCGCATCATGGTAGTTCTGCAACCCCACGATCGAGGCCGTGGTCGTCCCGCTCTCGGCCACGTTGGTGCCGGTCAGTGAATTGCTCGCCAGTACAACCCCGCCCACGCCCGTGATCGTCACGCTGGCCGTATGCGCCGCCCCATCGTAGGTGCCGGTGTAATTGACCACCGTCACCGTGGCCGTCGCCTGATTGATCACAATCGCCACCGCCTCCCCGTCGCTGGCCTCGTGGTTGGCATCGCCCGCATAGTGGGCCGTGACGTAGTAGGTGCCGGCATTGACCTGATCACCGCTGTAGGTCAGCGATGTCGCGCTCGTGCTCAGGCCGCCTGCGCCAGTCACCGTGCCCGACCCACCAGTGTGTGTCGTGCCGTCGTAGGTAAACGGCCCAGCACCATTCGTAATCGTTGTCGAAGCAGCCTTGGTGATCGTCAGCGTGGCCGTGCCGCTCGCATCATGGTAGTTCTGCAACCCCACGATCGAGGCCGTGGTCGTCCCGCTCTCGGCCACGTTGGTGCCGGTCAGTGAATTGCTCGCCAGTACAACCCCGCCCACGCCCGTGATCGTCACGCTGGCCGTATGCGCCGCCCCATCGTAGGTGCCGGTGTAATTGACCACCGTCACCGTGGCCGTCGCCTTGGCAATGACGAACGCCAGTGTGCCGCTCACCGTGTTGTAGTTGCTGTCGGAATACGACCAAGTCTTGCTATAGTTCCCTCCATTCGTCCCAGTCAGGCTGTCGGTGAACAGCGATAACCCACCCACCCCAGTCACCGTCACGGTCTGCGTGTGCGCCAAGGCATCGTAGGTGCCGCCGGTATAGCCCGTCACAGTAACCGTTGCCGTCGCCTTATTCACCGTCTGCGTAAGGGCTGAAGAGGTGCTGGTGGCGAAACCTGTCGCAGGAGCGTACACAGCCGTGATTGAATGATTACCCGAATTCAGAGTGGAGGTTGTAACACTCCAGGTTGATGTCCCACTCCCTGTACTGTTCGCGACGCTGTCAGTTCCCAGGAGGGTAGTCCCAGCGTAGAAACTCACGCTACCAGCCGGGGCCGTGGTTCCGCTCGTCGCTGTGACCGTCGCCGTAAACGTGACCGAATCACCGTATGTAGATGCGTTCAAGCTGGAAACGACTGTGGTGGTAGTGGCTGTAGTTGTGGGCGCGGGTTGAACGGTAATCCAGCTACCCTCCGTGTCAGAATTGGAGAGACTTCCGCCACCGTTACTCCCCGTTACCGTGACCTTCAGGGTGTACGTCTCGTTGTTATTCCCCGTGTTAGTCGGTGCCGTCCACGAGGCGAACAAGTTGCCTCCGCTCGACGTATTGGTCGCGTTTACGTAGTGAGTTCCGTTGGAAAGACCACTTATCGTCCCCGATGCGAGCGTGTAGGAATAAGAGCCATTTATCAGTTCAACAGTGTAGTTGATCTGCGTAGTCGGACTCGTATTACCGCCTTGCCCTGTGCCACTGGTTTGATAGGAGAAGGCATACGGCACGTTGACCGTTGCGCCCGACGCGATGACGAGACTCGGATTCGTCGTGGTGACAGTTACTGTGCTGACACTGTCGGTAAACTCATGCGTCGCGACGGTGCCGGATGTCAGACCCGTCGCCGTCAGCAGCAATGAAGAGTTTGCATACTGATCCTCCACGAACCAGGTGGTGCTGATGCTACCGTTCACCATGCCATCGTTGTCGGCCCGAACCCAGTCAAGCTGGCCATCGCTGTTCACGTCAGTTTGATAGGCGTCAACCCCACCGTCGATCACATACCAGGGCAGATTGCCGCTTGGAAACTCTTCGACGCCGTCGGTGCGGGTGACATGGAACTGGACCATTTCGCCATCCGCGAAGGTGGCGCCCTCCACGGTGCTGGCTTCGTTCGATGTCGTGATGATCGCGGTTTCGCCCGGTGAGTAGTCCGCCTTGTCGGTGATGACGACGGCTTCCATCGGGGTCGCTGACAGCAAAATCCGATTTTCAAGAGACTCCAGAATAAACACGTCACGAGATGGCTGAGACTGTGTCGCGAGTTGCCGGGATGCCTTGCGGCCGTTGTGCCCGTTACGTTTCAGCCAATTAAGCCATTTCGCCATGATTCCGTCTCCCTTTGTTAATGACCCTTCCTTACACTTGCCGATTACCGTTCCGAAACTCGACACATTCGAATCCACCTATCGTCAGCGCGCATGGTGCATGAACATTCACGCGAACGCCCCACTGGTCCCACTCTCCGGCGATGCCTGGTCTACACACCGTTATTCGTACAGCGAGAATACGCGCAATGACTGTCCGGAGAAATTATGCGAAAGGGGTGAGGAGGAAATGCCGCAGATTACCGCTATCCA